>Ga0137307_100223_pt1 | contig 86645 bp, 69 predicted proteins | sample NAcewD2O_March_2_FD_97180 | JGI IMG/M metagenome (GOLD analysis project Ga0137307, IMG submission 97180) | Mouse cecal microbial communities from Vienna, Austria - N-Acetylglucosamine amended D2O_March | ecosystem: Host-associated > Mammals > Digestive system > Large intestine > Cecum | place...
TAACCTATGATTTGTCAAACCGCCAGTCTCCAAGGGTGGAGTATATGGTTTCTTATATTACCTCTACTTCTCCTTCCTCTGTTTGGAACGATATCAATGATATCCTGAAAAACGGCAAAGAAAATTCCCGTATTTATAAAGATTTTAAAAAAATGGAAAAACAACAGGAAGAAGTCTCTTTCTGGCATGATAAAGATTATTTTTCCCGCTTTATAACGGCGGAAAAGGGGCACCGGTTCGATTTCCTCTCCGTTATGTACAATGCGGTCTACGATTCCGCCCCTCCTTTTTATTATTATTGGATCCATTTTATCTGTTCTCTGTTTCCCGGAACATTTTCTTTGTGGTATGGGCTGGCGGTCAATATCCTGTTTCTTATGCTGACCTGCGGCCTGCTTTATTATTTGGTAGGAAAATATTTCGGCGGTACAAAATATGCCTTCCTTATCGCTTTATGCTATGCTATGAGTATCGGGGGGATTTCCACGCTGTTCATTATACGTATGTATGCCATTTATACATTTTTTGTTTTAGCTTTTCTCGGCATTAATCTGCACATTGCACATAATGGCTTCTCTTTTACGAAAAAAAGCAGGATTGCCTATGTTTTATGTGCCGTTTTAGGATTTTATACCCAATATTATTTCATTATTTTTGCCGGCATTCTCATAGGAACCATTATCGCTTTCCTCTTTTTCCAAAAAGAAAACCGGGGTAAAATAAAATCATATTTTACTGCTTCTTTGGCTGCCGCCGTCATTAGCCTGATTATCTGGCCCTTTTCTATCAAACATATATTTTTTGACAGTTTCGGCGCCAGCACTTTTTCCAACGCAGCTTCAGGGGATTTTTTACATAAAGTCACCGTTTATCTGAAAATTGTTGCGGATTCGCTTTTTGCAGGTCAGCCTATACTGCTTGCCCTGTTCAGTTTAGCTGCCATTGCCGGAATCCTGTGGATACTTCGGAAATGTAAAACCGGGAATGATAAAAAGCTGCCCTCCATTTCCTTGTTGAAGGCGCTCATGCTCTTCCTTCCTGCTATGGGCTATCTGTTTCTGGTTGCTATTAGCGCACCTTTTCTGGCCGACCGCTATATTATGTGCATTTTTCCAATTCTGCTGCTGGGCATGTATTTTCTTTTCCGGGTTATTCTGGATGCTCTTACCCGGCATGGTTTTCTTATTCTATGCCTGTTTGGCACACTTATTACAATAGCTGCATTATCTTTTGTTCCGAAAAACTATACATATCCTGACCGCAAGGAAAGGGATGCTTTTATGGAAGAGGCTGAAAATGCCGTTTGTATTTACGTCAGCGAAAAAAACGGCTGGATGTACAAATCCTGCCTGGACATTATGAGCGTATGTAAAAAAACCGCCCTCTGTTATCCGGAACAGATATCTTCGGCAGAACCCATTCCTTTACCTGATGGCGGCTATGATAAAATATTAATTTGTATCGCTTCTTCTTTCCAGCAGGAAGATACCCTTCGTGCTGTTATTGAGCAATATGGGCTGGAATCTAAACAAATAACCAGCTTCCCTGACTCCAGCGACGGATACACACTTATGTACCTTCTGGAATGAACAAACCCTGCCCAAGCAGCAGGGCATGAAATAAAAACTATCATTCCCCAACCCATTTTCTCATGCATTCCACATAATATGCATCGGAAAAGTCCCCTGCCCTTTCTATGGCCGCTTTCCGGTAATGTTCATGGTGTTCCTTATCCATTAACATCCGTTTCATTTCGTCTGCTAAATTGATTTCTTCCCCGCTGATTTCTACCGCTTTCAAATTTTTCTCCGGGCTCATATTGGGAATTAGAATCCCATAAGCCATATCCCCTTTTCGCAGGATTTCCCTTGGCCCGGTTAAACAGTCTGTCGCAATCACCGGAACTTCCAATGCCATTGCTTCAATCAAGGCATTGGGAAAACCTTCATGATAGGAAGTCAAAGCATAAACCTTTGCAGCTTTCAAATAAGGGAACGGGTTCTTCTTCACTCCTGTAAAATAAACGTCATCCGCTACCCCCAGTTCTTTCGCCAATTCCCTATATTCTTCAAATTCCCCATCCCCTACAATCATCAGTTTCGCATCGGGGACTTCCTTCCGTACAAGGGAAAAGCTTTTCAGCAAATGCCAAAAACCTTTCACATCGTCTTCCCGCCCCATAGATACAATAATGTTGCTCCTATCTTCCCAGGGAAGCCGGATTTCTTCCTCATCGGCATTTTTTTTCAATGTTTCCACATCCAACGGATTATATAAAGTTACCGCATTCCGGTAATGATATTTGGACGCTATTTCTTCCTCTATCCTCTTTGAGCAGCACAGAATCCTGTCCGACTTTTTGGAAAACCACCGGATCAGCCGGGGATTCCCCATATCCATATAACTGCGGATGCCTGTCCAGACCTCCTCTGCCGACTTGGAAAATACATTCACTATATTGGCGGACGAGCCGAAGCTATAGGCGATATCAATCCCCCAGTCTTTTTTCAGTTTCTTTACGGCATAGCTTCTTTTTACTACATTCAGAATCTTGCCGATTTTGCCTTCCTTTACGCCCAGATGCAAATCCGTCACATTAAGCCCTTTGATATCATATGCGATATCTTTGGAATCAAATATAACGATATACACATCGGCATACGGTTCCAGCAGCCGCGCCGTTGCCACACAGACGCGCTCAAAACCACCTTGATGGAGCATTGGTACAATCAACATCACTTTTTTCTTCATAGTTATCCCTCACTGCAGACATCTTTCAAAGACCCCTTAACCGATTTTTCCCGACAGATAAAAGCTTTCCATCCGTCTGGCTTGTTCCCTGACATCAAAACCGGCGCTTTCTACCGCCTGACACATATTTTTTCTTTCATATAAGCAATCATTCATTATCTGCTTTGCCCAATCCTCCGCCGGCAAAGCGATGTCTTTGTAAGCCACCAGTTCCGTAAATCCAACTTCCGGCGTTATCTTGTCCGAAATGATGCACTTTAAACCGGCAGCCTGAGCCTCCACCACCGTTCCCGGCAGCCCCTCAAACCGGGAAGGGAATACAAAATAGTCCATTGCCTGATAATAGTTCCAGACTTCCCTCCGGTTCCCCATAAAAAATACATCTTCCTCTATGCCAAGCAACGCTGCCTTTTTTTTAGCCGTATCCATGCCCGGGCCTTCCCCAAGAAGCATAAGCGCTGCCTTTTTTCCTTTTTCTTTCAAACCATTCCGTACAGCCGCAAAGATATCCAGCAGAAATTCATGGTTCTTAGCGTAGTGGAACCTGCCTACATGCCCCAATACAAAGCAATCTTCGATCCCTGTTTCCTTCCTTATCCTATCCCGGACTTCCCGCTTATATATAAATCTTTGTGCATCTATTGCATTAGGAAGCACCAACGCTTTCGGCGAATTTTCCCATTTATTCCCAAACACCGACTTTCCCGCTTCCCTGGAACATGCAAAACAATAGTCCGCCATGCCTAACAGGGGAATGCGCAGCAGTCGGGTGACGATGCCCTTCATTCCCTTATCCACCCCCGCGCTTCTGGCGTGTGCCGCCTTTATGGGGATACCCGCTTTGCCCGCTTCCGGCAGATAAATAGCCGCCGTACTGGTCATATGCCCCTGTACCAGGCGGAAATTGTGATACTGCGCAAAAAATTCCCTTACCGCTTTTCGGTAGCTGAAATAATTATATCCCTTAAATTTGGGCAGGAAATAAACTTTCCCGCCTAATTCCTCCACTTCCCCATCGTAAAATTCGGGAATACGTTCCCCTGCTGCCTTTTGATGCACAAGGAAGTCAAACTGCACCTTTTCCCTGTCCATACAACGGTACAAATCCATAATTCGGCTCTCCGCACCGCCAAGGCTTAAACCCCCAAGCACATGGAGTACACGGATTGGTTCTTTCATAGGTATCCTCTCCTTATCCCGTTCCCATCCATAACAATATCCATACTGTTTCCCCTTTAAAGCTCTATCGTTTGTGTCGCAAAGCTCATCCTGCGCTATCTGCCCTTTCCCCGCCGCAGGCTCACCAGAATACGTTTTCCAACTGCCAAAAGATATTCCATGCAGTGGGCTGTCCAACCCCTTTTTTCCGCTTCCATCCGTAAATAATCCCCATAAGATATAACTTCATTTTCCTCAAAAATCTTCCGGTATTTCTCCATATCCCTTTGGCTTATTGTATTTGCATGGACTACCATTGTGGTAGCCCCGTCCTTTTTTTTCAAACTGCTTTCCAACCGGAAGGAAATGGGGTAAAAACATATTTGCTTCCAAACGTACGGTTTGTTGCCAAAACCGTCCGTTATCCTGCAAAATCCAATCTGCCCCAACGCCTTTAACGTATTCCTGTCATACGAGTGGGCCGGCGCCATAAAAATATCCGTTTTTATCCCATAGGAATCCAGAACCGCCCTGCCCTTTTCTAACATAGAAAGCTGTTTTTCCAGAGGCAGCCCGGCAAATTCCGAAAAAAGGTTCAACGGAAATATACCGCCTTTTTTCTGCGTATAGATGTGCTGATAACCATGCATGGCAACTACCCATCCCTGCTCCTGCAATTGTCTGATATATCCCCAAAAGTCCTTAGGTATCCAATCAGCCCCATTTCCTCTGTTTTCTTCCCGACGTTCCAAATTGTCATCCTGATTATCCGGCACTACGCCAATCAACGGCTTTATCCCATATTCATCCAAAAGCTCTTTGAAATCATTAAATTTTTTCCAATCCATCCCCGGCGCAATGTCGTCCATCCGAACCGCTATTTTCATGCCCATCTCCATTCCGTGGATATCCGCATTCTTATTCCAATATATCCCCTGCCTCTATTTTTCTGCTGCATTCATACCTATCAACCAGCAACGAACCGTCCACAGTCCGCACCACCGGTTTTCCGTCAAAAACATCCACCACTTCCCCCGGCGCGTAGGCGGAAAAATTTATCATTTCATCAAAAGGATGGGCTTCCCATATTGTCGCCTTTTCTTCGCCGCACATGGTAAACGCGCCCGGAAAAGGCGCAGCTACGCCACGGATTAAGTTATAAATATCTCTGGTACGTCCTTTCCAGTCAATCTTCCCGTCAGCCGCCGTCCTCTTGTTGTACCAGGAATCGAAATCTCTGGATTCCGTCCGGATTACAATATTTTTTTCTTCATACGCCTTTAAAAGCTTCCTGATTAAGTTCTTGGAACAAATCATATTTTTATACTGCGCTGTCCGTATATCATCGTGGCATGTAATAGAGAACATTTCCGTAGCAAATACATTAGGGCTGTCCGCATTCTCATCGTATCGGAACAAATTTAGATTGAATCTGGTATCCCCTTGGATAATCGACCAATTCAACGGAGACCTTCCTCTGCCAAACGGAAGGTATCCGCAGTTTCCATGAAACCCATAGATACCATATGCAAACTTATCCAGCACATATTTGGGAATCAGCCTTTGCCACCCCATAGAAACGGCAATCTCAAATTCATTTTCTTCCATAAACCTTTTTGTCTTTTCATCGGTAAGGAAATAGCTGTCCGCTTCAAAAACAGGTATACCGTATCTATCCGTCAGCACCGACAAACCCTTAAACCCGGAAACCTGATTTTTATTCAATACTTCTTTACTAATTGTGATGACCAACTCTACCGGACAAATGTTTTTGTGGATAAATTCCACAATATTTTCCGACGTATCCTTTACCCCGAATACCACTACTTTGTATTTCATAAGTTCTCCTTATACCAGTCGATTGCCAAACTAATCCCCTGTGCAAAATCATACTCCGGGTTATATCCAAGCAGTTTTCTTGCCTTGGAAATATCCGCATTGGAATCCCTGATATCCCCCAGACGCGGCGGCCCAAACTTTGGCTCCACTTCTTTCCCCAGCGCTTTGCACAAATCGTAATAAACATCAATCAGATATTCCCTGCCTCCCGCGCCGATATTGAATGCATTCCCTCCTGCTTCCCCGGGGGCAAGGCATGCCTTTAAATTCGCTTCAATCACATTATCGATATACGTAAAGTCCCTCGACTGCTTCCCGTCGCCGTTAATGGTAGGCGTCTCCCCGTTTAAAAGCATACGGATAAACTTAGGGATTACGGCTGCATATGCCCCGTCAGGATCCTGCCTTCTGCCAAACACATTAAAATAGCGCAGCCCGTAAGTATCCAATCCATACAGCTCCTTATACAGCCTGCCGTATTCCTCATCCACTTTCTTGGTTAAAGCATAAGGCGAAAGCACTTTTCCTTCCACCCCTTCCTTTTTAGGAAGCTGCGGATGATCCCCATACACAGAGGAGCTGGAAGCATAGACAAACTTCTTTACCCCATTCTGCCGGCTGGCTTCCATCATATTCAATGTACCCCTGATATTGATTTCTTCATACAAAAGAGGCATTTCGATACTTCTGGGCACGCTTCCCCATGCCGCCTGATTCAGGACATAGTCCACCCCTTTTGTTGCCGCCAGACAAGTTTCCAAATCCCGGATATCCCCTTTGATAAAAGTAAACCTATCCGATTGTGTAAACGGTTCTATATTTTCATATTTTCCGGTGGAAAGGTCATCAAGGCACCGTACCCTATAGCCCATATCCAGAAGTGCTTCACACAAATTAGATCCTATGAACCCCGCTCCTCCCGTCACTAAAAACACACTGTCCTCATCAAATTTCAACTCTTTATATCCCATCTTTTTCCCTATGCAAAAATGCATATCTCCTTTCTGCTTTTTATTTTCAGGATAATCCCCGATTACTTCCCTGCTTCTTCGCCAAAGTTGAAAAATAACTCATCTCTGCCTTCCTCCTCACCGAAAAAACCGCGTATGATTCGGAAAACCTTTAAATAGTAAAAATGTAGATAGACTGCCATAAAGATGCAGTAAATAACCACTCCTGCCATCCCAAACGCAAATGCGAATTTAAAATTATACCATTGGTTCTGCCCTGCTGCTAAGGGCAGTATCCCTATCAAATCAGGCGCAGGTCCCATCCCCGCCGCAATTTCCATATCTTCCTGCGTTATCCCAACCAGCGGTTCATTGCTTTCCTTTCGCGCGCCCAATACACTGCCCAGCATCGCCATCCCTAACACTATAAGAATGCCCAAATATATTTTCATTTTAAGGAATTTTAAATATTTTTTCATTTTGCCGCCTCATCCGATATTTTATATATTCCAAAACCTCTCTTGGCCGCCAATAACTGATATTCCTGCCCGCTCATATATTCTATCGGCGCATAAAGAATCAAGCCGCTATTATCCTTACGTCCTGCAAGGTCTTCTTCCCTGATGCCATTTTCTATAAAATCAGCCAAAGAAATCTTTTTAAACTCATCATAATCCCCAAATTCAAACCAAAGGTTTTGGAATAAATTATCCTGGCTTTCTTCTACATAAATGCAATCGTACTTTTCGTATTTTTCCGCTACGCCCCTAAATTCAGAAATAACCCTTGCCATATCATAACGTGCTTTCACCCATCCGCTTACCGCCGACACGGAAAGAATGCACAATACACAAAACACTGGCAATGCTGCCGTTACAATCTCCCTGTTCCCTTCCGATTTGATATCCCCGGCTATTTTTTGCACAAGTCCAATCAGCACCATAGAAAACCAAAGGATGAACGTTAAATACAGTGACGTCATATAATGCCAGACAGCCTCATCCAATGTGAAAATTACGAGGGAATAGCATAAGCCGCTTCCAAATACCATCCACCGGAAGAGCCGCAGCTTAGTTATTTCCTTCCGTACATGCTTTTTCCGGGCAATAACTGCCAGGCATAATATCCCAACCAATAAAAGGGCTATCCATCCTCTTCCGTTAAAAAGCTGATCATTCAGGAAAAGTATATATTTTTCCAGTTTTTCAACCGACCAGGGCGCAACAGCCGTATGTTTTCCCATCTGATTAAAAAATATATGCCATATCACCCAGGGGAAAAGAATCCAGGAAACGGCGATGCCGGCAATGCCCGAATAGATATAATTCAATAGCTCATACCTTTTGCGTCGGTAAACCAGATAAACCATCATAAATATTGTCAGCGAAAAAACATACACATAAAAATAGTAATGTGTCTGCGTCCCTCCCAAAATGCAAACCGACATTTTGATTAAATCGGTCTTCTTCCACTTTTCATTATTGAGCAGTTCCCATTGAATATACAAATACCAAAAGCAGAAAAAAGCCAACATCATATACATGCGCGGCAGGACATACAGTTCCTGCATCACCACCGACAACAAGAAAAAAGCAAACATAACCGCCGCATAAGAATATTTTCCATACAATTTTTTCATGAACCGGATGGACAGGATATCGACGGCAAAAATGAAAAACAAATTAATTACCATTGTATAAAAATCGGAATAGCTGCCTTGAAACAAAGAACAAACCGTATGGACAAGGGAATAGTAAAGCAAAGGATGGTTATCAATCCTCTGGTGAAAATAAACCGAAGAATAGTTAAAGCAGTCATAATCCTCGACAATATAGCTTTCCCTTAAAACATGTGCATCAATCCAGCCGTTGCTATTGGGCAGTTTAGGATAAGTTGCATCTATATACTCAAAGGAATACGGGTTATTTGCCAGCGTATAAGAAAAAATCCCGTCCGCCCCCATGTCCGCATGGCATTGCATATAAAATACTGCCCCAATATGTAAAGCCATAATAACGGCTATAACAAGAAGCCCTTTATCCTTCCCGGCATTTTTGCCCCCTATTCCTTTGCCCCAATCTTCGCGTTCCAATCTCATACCGCTCTTTTTCTCCTGTTGCATATATTGACCGCATATTATCTTAAACGCTTATCCTTATTTCCATCTCCATCTGCGTAAATCCCTTCCCAAATCCAAAAGTAGCAAAAAGTATCCGGTATAAAAGGGCGCAAATCCATAAATCATATATCTGGACAAACACATAATGGTCATAGAGACGGCACCCACATTGGCCAGTATTGCCAAAATGGAAATCAGCATAACCGGAATTGCCGGATTTCCTACATCTTTCCGATATTCAAGCAACACCAGTGCAAAAGCAGATAAATAAATAAATCCAGCTGCCAGGCTGATGATGGGATGGACTACCGCAATGCTCCTGATTGCCCCATAAATTGCAATCAGCAGATAATTCCCCAGCCAGCGGAAAAAGCATCCGGGCCAAATCCCCCGTATAATTTTCCCTGCCGTTTCGTCCGCCATCAAGTTCTGCACAATATAATCGCTAGTCACCGTCTTATCGTAAGTCTGATAAAAGACATCCTCTATCATTTCGTATTTAATGGTATCGTGCCAAGCTTCAATATGCTCCGCTTTCTCCGTAAATGAGCTGCCTGCATATTTATAATTGGCCTGCCGTTCTTCCGTCAAATCATACATACGGTAAAAGAAAGCCCTTGCCTCCTCATCCTTAATCCCTTCGCCGTCCTCCCTATCCGATGCATAAAGGATATTGGTCAGCGTGTTTACGGTACCATATGTATTATTAATAAAGTGCCCGTTAAAGACAAGATTATAGCTCTTTACAGCTAAGAGCCTGACGCCGAATATACCGGCCACAATAGCCACAACTACAAGCAGGCAGCGTGCCTTCCATCTCCCGTTCCGCGGCATCTGCCACGTTCTGCGCCGCCAGCGTTCCACAGGCCAGAACAGTATCCTTACCCCAACCACTACCATCCATATAAGAATGGTCACCATCATCTGCGTCCTTATCAGAGATATAAAAAAGGCCAGAATGATAGCGCACACTGCCGCCCTTCTGAAACCACTTTCCTTCTCTTCCGTAAATATCTTAAAACATTCCATCATAAACAAAGTAAAAAAAGGCAGGCAAAGAGCTTCGCTCATCACGGAATTGGTAATAAACAAATGCAGGGAAGAAACGTATTTGGTTACCATATGGGGCAATACGCCAATAGCAATGACAACCACTTCCCCCCATAAACGAAGCGAAAACCTTTTGCTTATATATTCCGCAAAAAGCCATATGCTCACCGCCATAAAGGCATTCTGGATAATCCCCATGACAATTAGCCACCCTTCCCGAAAAATCATCCTCAGGGCGGCTAAAAACAGAGGGTATAAAGGTTCCCTGTGAATATGCATTTTTAAATATTGGTCCGAATCGTTATACACCCCCGGACCAAAGATGGCGAACATCCCAAGAAATACCGTTAGCAGCAGTAAGAGAAGCACGCCCGACTTTACTTTGTCTGACATTATAATCTCCAATACAAATAATCTTCCTGATATTCTTTCTTGTCCAGCAATCCTTTAATATCCATCAACACTTTGGTTTTATGGGAAGGACGGAAAAATGCCGCTATTTTATCTTTAGACAAATCCAAAAACTGGGAGTGGGCTACCGCTATAATAACGGCATCCATATCCTTAATATCTTCCAGGCTGTTGAAAGTTATCCCGTAAAGCCTCTCTGCCTCATCCGCGTCCGCCGCAGGGTCTACCACAATCGGCTGTATCCCATATTCCCCAAGTTCTTTATAGATATCAATTACTTTCGTATTTCTCGTATCCGGGCAGTTTTCTTTAAAAGTGAACCCTAAAATAGCTACTTTTGCCCTTTTCACCGGAATATCCGTTTTAATCAGATTCTTCACCAGGCTCTCTGCCACATATCTGCCCATATCATCGTTAATCCGCCGTCCGGACAGGATAATCTGGGAATGATAGCCTAGCTCCTCCGCCTTATAAGTCAGATAATAAGGGTCTACTCCGATACAGTGTCCCCCTACCAGACCTGGGAAAAATTTCAGGAAATTCCACTTCGTTCCTGCCGCATCCAACACCGCCTTTGTATCAATCCCCATTTTATGGAAAATAATAGATAATTCATTCATAAACGCAATATTGATATCTCTCTGGCTATTCTCGATGACTTTGGCAGCTTCCGCCACTTTAATGGATTCCGCACGGTACACCCCTGCATCCACCACAAGCTCATATACCTTTGCCACCGTATCCAGCGTTTCCTCATCCATCCCCGATACAATCTTTGTAATCGTCTCCAGGCGATGTACCTTATCGCCCGGGTTAATCCGTTCCGGGGAATATCCTATTTTGAAGTCCACACCGCATTTTAACCCGGATTCCTTTTCCAGGATAGGCACGCAGATTTCTTCCGTCACTCCGGGATATACTGTGGATTCAAAGACAATCACAGAACCCTTAACCAGATTCTGCCCTAACAGGCGGCTCGCCCCTTCTACCGGCGACAAGTCCGGTGTATGGTCGTTATTGACAGGCGTAGGCACCGCTACGATATGGAATTTTGCTTCCCGCAGACGGGAAGCATCCGCCGTAAATTCTACCTTTGTATTTTTGATGACTTCCCCGCCCACTTCATTGGTCGGGTCAATCCCCGCCTTGTACAAATCAATTTTCTGTTCATTTAAATCAAATCCCACTACCTTTATCTTCTTGGCAAAAGCCACCGCAATCGGCATACCTACGTATCCAAGCCCTACTAAAGAAAGCTTCTCTTCTCCACTTACCAGTTTTTCATACAAATTCATTTCTTTCTCCTATTCTTGTGAAATTTGGTACAGTCCAGTCCTTCGGCTTTACTGTTGTTAAAATACTGCTTATCGTTCCCGAATTGAAGCAAGGCAAATTTTGTCCACTTCTTCCATATAAGCATCTATAACCATATTCCTGTCAAATTCCCGCTCCATTTTTTCCCTGGCCGCTTTCCCCATTGCCGCCTGGCCTTCTTTGGAAAGGCTCAAAAAGTTTTCCATAGCCCGTATCAAGTCATCCGCATCTCCGGGAGTAAATCCGAACCCGGTTGCCCCCTCTTCAAAAGCTTCCTTGCATCCGCTGATATCGGATGCAATCACCGGGCGTCCTGTTGCGGCTGCCTCTATCAGCGCATTGGACATCCCCTCATGAAAAGATGCTACCACAATTGCAGAGGATTTGGCAAGAAACGGATGCACTTCCGTATGGAATCCCCATTGGCTGATAATCCCTTTTTCTTCATATTCATTGAGCAATTCCTGATAGTTCTCGTCGCAGTAGCCCAATATGGCAAATTCTATATTTTCCCTGTGCAGCCGTACGGATGCTTCCAGAAATTCCAAAATCCCCCGTTCTTTCATCACCCGGCCTACAAAAAGGAATGTGGTTTTCCCTTCTTTCGGGTATTCCTCAAAGCGGTGTCTGGTAAGGTTCACGCCGGAGCCGTTCACCAGCCGTTCCTTTTTCCCCTTAATGCCATATCCTTTGAAAATATCCATGTTTTCCGTATTCTGGAAATATACGCATTCCGCTTTTCTCAATCCCTCGCGGTACATGGTTATAATCATTTTCAAAAACAGCCCTTTCCTGTCAAAAGCGCCCCCCAGCCCGGTAATCGTAGCTATATAGGGTATCCGTAAAAACCGGCATGCCGCACCGCCATAAATATTCGGCTTTATCGTATAGGTAATCACCAAATCCGGCTTTATCGTTTTTAACAGCCTTCTGTATTCCAAAAACAATTTTATATCTTCCTTCGGGTTTACCCCTCGTCTGTTAATCGGAGTTGTTATAATCTCACATCCTTCTTCCTCCAACTCCTTTACTTTCGTGGTATCGGGAAGGCTGATAACAACCCTATGATGTTCCAACAGTCTTACCAACAGTTCATTCCGGAAATCATACAAACCACCGGAAGAGTTCGTTAATACAAGTATTGTACTCATTTATCCGATAATCTCCGTATCTTCCATATCCTTTATCATTATTTCATTGTATTTCATCATGCAGACACCCGTTTTATATGCCCCAATAGAAACCGGATTGTTGCTGCCCTCCAAATTACGGATAACCTGGGCAGGCATATTCACACCGCATTCATAAGCATGGGGATAGCCGCCCCCAAACCGGGGATTTACTTCGGAAATATAGTATACCTCTCCGATTTTAAAAATATCAATATCTATCATACCGCAAAACCCGCACGTTTCCGCAAATCCCTGTATCAGCCCAAACAGCTTTTCATCCTTTACAGACACGGATTTGTCTGTTTCCCCCGCACGCATCTTTATTTTCTTCTTTATAAAAATGGAAGTACATTTTCCGGATACCATATCTACATAAACATCCGCACCATATTCCGTACCATCCATATATTCCTGTATCATCAAATCATCATACAAGTCAAATAACACTTCAATCTCTTTTTTACCGTAAACTTTGTTAATGTTTATGCTGGCGCTTCCTTTCACCGGTTTCACAAATACCGGATAAGAAATCTCCCCCTTCTCCACATCGCGGTAAAACTCTTCCTTTTCCACATAACATTTTCCTGTCGGTATCCCCATCCTGCAAAGCAAACGGTACATCTGGTTTTTGTCAAAACATGTCTCTACCAATTCGTAAGGCGATACTACCGGGCATGTACCTATGGCAAGAAACTTCTCCTTCTCCTTTGCCAGCAAACTAAGCTCCGGGTCGATTAGGGAAAACACGCCATCAATTTTTTCTTTTTTACATATATCTAAAATAACATCCAAATATCCTGGCTCCGATATCCGGGGCACAAGGTAAAACTTGTCCGCTTCGTACACGGCCGGAGCCAAATTGGAGCAGTCCGTAGCAATTACTCTTCCGCCTCCGCCAAGTTCCTTCTTAAAATATTGTACTACTTTATTTCTTGTTCCCGCGCTCAAAATCAAAATATTCATTGCATTCTCCCGTCATTATCCGGTTTCTTCAAGCTTCCCGTTTCCTCCAGACGTTTCTGCCTAATCCGGGCAAAATTCCCTTCCACCGCATTGGTATCCTCCGCTACTTCATCGCTATGGCCTAACACCGTTTCCACTGTCAGCCACAGCACTTTTACATCCATAGCAAAAGAGAGGTTTTTTACATATTCCACATCCTTTTCCATCCGACTGTCCCAATCAATGAAATTCCTTCCGCTTACCTGGGCAAGCCCTGTCAGCCCCGGCCTGACATGATGGCGCAGCCTTTCTTCTTCCGTATAATAAGGCAGATAAGAAACAAGCAATGGCCGTGGACCGATAATGCTCATATCTCCTTTCAGAATATTAAACAATTCCGGCAACTCGTCTAAACTGGCTGCCCGTAAAAATTTGCCAAATTTTGTCAGCCTTTGGCTATCGGGCAATAATTTCCCCGCCGCATCTTTTTTATCCGTCATTGTCCGGAACTTGCAAAGGGTAAATATTTTTTCATCCTTCCCCGGCCTTTCCTGCCGGAATAGCACCGGGCTGCCCAGCTTGCAGCGCACCAGCAGGGCCAGCACAAGAAAAACCGGGCTTAAAACGATGATTCCCGCCAAAGACAAGATAAAATCCAATCCTCTTTTTATAAATCTTTTATACATACAGCTCCCTTATTATGCGGATAATCCGTTCCATATCTTCCTCTGTATTTTTGATATCGCTGGGCAGGCACACTCCGCGATTGAAGATGTCCTCCGCCACGCTTTCCCCATTTTCGCATAACGTGATGAAATCATAACCTGCGAACACCGGCTGTAAATGCATCGGCTTCCAAATCGGCCGGCATTCTATGTTTTCCGCTTCCAATGCATCCAATACCATATCTTTCGTCACGCTGCAGCCCTTATCTATCGTCATGCAAGACAGCCAGCAGTTAGCGTCCCCGTCCGGGTGCAACGGATTCATTGTTATTTCCTTTATATCCGAAAAAGCCTCTTTATATCTTTCATAAATCCCTTTCTTTTTCCTCTTATGCTCTTCCAAAGATAAAAGCTGCCCTCTGCCGATTCCCGCAGTAACATTGCTCATACGGTAATTATAGCCTATCTGGGAATGCTGGTAATGCCTTGCCGGATCCCTTGCCTGCGTGGAAAGGAACCTTGCCCTTTGAATCATTTCCCCATCCTCCGAAACCAGCATACCCCCGCCGGAAGTCGTGATAATTTTATTCCCGTTAAAAGAATAGATTCCAAACTTGCCAAAAGTCCCTGTCTGTTTCCCTTTATAGGTACTGCCCAAGGATTCCGCAGCGTCTTCAATCATAACCGTATTGTGTTTCCTGCAAATTTCCATAATTTCATCCAGTTTAGCCGGAGTTCCATATAAATGCACTACGATTACCGCTTTCGGGTTCGGATATTTCTCAAAAGCACGCTCCAACGCTTCCGGCGACATATTCCATGTTTCCTCTTCCGAATCGATAAAAACAGGCAATGCTTTTTCGTAAACCACCGGATTGCATGTGGCGGAAAAAGTCAGCGTAGGCACAAAGACTACGTCCCCTTCCTGTACGCCTGCCAACTTTAATGACAGATGGATAGCTGCCGTACCGGAATCCAGCGCCGCCGCATGGGAAATCCCTGCATATTCCGCCAATTCCTTTTCAAACCCATTTACATTCGGCCCAAGAGGTGCTACCCAGTTGGTGTCAAATGCCTCTTTTACATACTCCTGTTCCTTCCCGTGCATCGTAGGGGAGGAAAGATAAATCCTTTTTCTTTCCATAACAATGCCTTCCTTTTCTTATTCGAGTATTTTTATACGCTATAATGGTAAGTAGGTACAATCTCCTGAATCAAAGGCCGGATATCCCCGCTTTCGTTTTTGGATTCTTCTTTCAATTTTTTTAGCTGAAGGAAAAACTGCATTTCATCTATCTCAATAGGTTTTCCAACATGAATCAGCTTATTCGCCGTCTCCTTCATGCCTTCCTCATCCATCAGCAACTCTTCATACAATTTTTCGCCGGGCCTCAAGCCGGTAAACTTAATTTTTATGTCCTCGCCTACACGATATCCGGACAAACGGATTAAATTTTCTGCCAAATCCAGGATTTTTACCGGTTCCCCCATATCCAGCACAAAGATTTCACCGCCTTTTGCATAAGCCCCTGCCTGCAATACCAACGATACCGCCTCAGGAATGGTCATAAAATAACGGATAATATCCGGATGGGTTACCGTCACCGGTCCCCCTGCCATAATCTGTTTGCGGAACAGCGGGATTACACTGCCGTTGCTCCCCAATACATTTCCAAAACGGACTGCCACAAATTCCGTGTCATAATGGTTATTAAATGTCTGGATAATCATTTCGCAGATACGTTTGCTGGCCCCCATAATGTTCGTAGGGTTTACTGCTTTATCCGTGGAAATCAGCACAAATTTTTTCACCCCATAAAACGCTGCCGCCTGGGCGGTTTTCCAAGTTCCGAACACATTGTTCTTCACTGCCTCATTGGGACTGTCCTCCATTAAAGGAACATGTTTATGGGCTGCCGCATGATAAACAATTTCCGGTCTGTATTTTTCAAAAATGCAGTTCATCCGGTTGGTATTCCGTACGGAAGCAATCAATACCGTCAATTTCAGTTCCGGATATTTTGTCTTTAATTCCTGCTGGATATCATATACGTTATTTTCATAAATATCAATAATAATTAACTGCTTCGGTTTATGACAGGCAATCTGCCTGCATAATTCGCTGCCGATAGAGCCGCCGCCGCCGGTTACCAGCACCACCTTATTCTGCACATAGCCAAGTATAGAATCCAAATCCACGGAAATAGGATCCCTTCCCAGCAAGTCCTCCACTTCCACATCCCGTAGCTTGCTGACATTCACTTCCCCGTTTACTAGCTGATACATGCCGGGAAGGGAACGCAATTTACAATTGGTTTCCTTGCATATCTCCAATATTTTTCGCAGTTCCGAGCGGGATATGGACGGCATCGCCACAATGATTTCATCGATATCATAAATATCGGCGGATTCGATAATCCTGTCCCGTCCTCCGGCTACTTTAATCCCCTGAATATATCTGCCCCATTTCCCCTGGTCATCGTCGATAATGCAGCGGATTACCATCGTGCTGAAATTGCTGTTTACGATTTCCTTGATAATCACATTGGCCGCTTCCCCGGCGCCGATTACCATAACGGAAATACCGTTTTTCTTATTCTGCTGCTTGTGCTTCATGCTGCGCAGAAACCGGTATGAGAAACGGCTGATAAACATCATGCTAATCAGCACAAACATATACAGGAAATAATAGCTTTTCGGCACCGGCTGCTCCGTTGTCTTAAAAAACTGCAGCCCTACGCTGTTTAAAGCCGCCGAAATCACGCAGGACACCACTAAATTCTGCAGCTCGTTTTCCCCGGCAAAAGCCCACAGGCTATGATATAGCCGGAACAAATAAAAAACAAGAAGGGTCAGAACGATATTCACCGGCAAAAACCGGTTAATCGGTTCCAGGAAATGATCCGGTATCGTATCCAAATGAAATTCATAACGGATTAACACCGCCATATAGCTGGCAAAAACAACGCTGATAATATCATAAATAATCAAACATGTTCTTCTGTAAAACAGTTTTACATTAAAAGGTTTCTTATCTTTTTTCATTTGCTTTGTCCTTTTTTTCTCCCATATCAAAAAGCAAAGGCGCCAATACAAGCATCAATACAAATCCAGCAGGATGGCACAGATGGAAAATCCACTCCACCAGCCCTGCCATAGCAAATGCAGCAATTGCCGCTGCCGGCAATGCCGCACAGGGAACCTGGTATTTCCTTTTCTTATAGAAAATACATCCCTGCACAAAAGCCGCGGCTCCCACAAAAAGGAATACAACCCCGACCACAATGCCGTGGTCGTAAGCTACCTGCAAATAAATATTATGGGCATGGACTGCCAATTCCCCATTCGGCAATATGGCTCCCATTTCTTCATGCCCTGTCAGGTTCAGTTGTTCCAGATACGCCCGGAAAATGTCCATCCTTCCGTTCGCATATTCCTCTGTCTTTTCATATACGCTTAAATCCTCTATAACTTCTTCTTCCTCTTCCTGCTCTTCCACATGGCCGCCTGCTTTTGCTTCCGCTTCCAGCTTTGCAGCCTCAGCTTCCTCCGCCATCCTCTCTTCTTCTGTCTTTATACCGATAATCTCCAGTTTGGGAGTCTCCGCACTTTCTTCGCCGTCTTCCTCCCCGACAGGATTTCCGGTTGCTGCCTGTTCCGGTTTCTCTTCTTCATATAATTCATCCACACCGCCATCCCAAACAACTTCCCCTTTGTTGTTAAAGCGTTTTGACCTGTATTTCTGGTACTCCTCGCTCCTTTCATATGAGCTTGTTCCGCTTTCCGGCATGCCGAATATCTTGTTGTTGAACACTTCCACAAACCGTTGTACGGTAATATAGTACATGGAATCCCATTCATCCCCTCTTGTAATCTCATCCGGAAATTCTTCCACCTCGTATTTGAAAATGTTGCTGCACATAGCAGGCAATACCCTCTGAGCAGTAAACACTACCGGAAAGCACCATACGACAGAACATACCATCATCGCAAGGAATATGGCAACCTTTTTTGCTTTTCCCCTGCCGATACCCAGGACAAAAAACACCAGCGTTACAATTGTCATAACCGCCACCGCAAGAAATCCTGTCCGGGAAGCGGTAAACAGCATATAGGTGCCTGACAGCCCAAACAAAAGAAGCTCTTTCCATATATATCTCAGCCCTTCCAGCCCGCCCGGACGCTCCGCCCCTTCTATGCAAAAACACTTTTCGTATTTATCCGTCAGCTTCATCAACGCTGCGCACATAATAAATGTCATATAAACAGCCGTCACCGTTACCGTATGGAATATAAACGGGAACCTTGGGTATATCCATGACAGGAAAGGCCTTCTCATAAAAGAAAACAGCATGGAACATACAAAATTCAGCAACAGCCCGTTACATATATTTTGCAGCAAATATGCCTTTTTATCCCAAAGGGCATAGCGAATATAAAATAAAGTGAATGCACACGCCAAAGCTACCGTCCACCATCTGGTATTACGGAATGCAATAATCAGCACAAAGAATGAAGCCAAAACGATGCCATACCACCAGGAAAAGCGCGACAGCTTCTTTTTCTTTATCAACTGCATCACAATATTTACGATAAGAAAACCGGACAAAACAACAGCGGCAATACCCCATCTCAGAATCCGCAAATCCCATTCATCCATAGCAAGGTAATCCACATAAATGCTCCGGTACCATAACGTAATGCCTGCCGCCGCCAGTGCATAAACAACGGTCAGCTTATTGAAAATCTCTTTCTTTTCGCACATAACAATAGCAGCTAATGCCAAAAATACAATAAATTGCCGCTCCGCAACCCTATGATGAATCTCATATAGACCGTTCATATAATTGCAGCATGCCCAAACACCTGCCGCTATGAATACAATCTGCAGTACATTCTGCCAGCCAGCCGCTAACCTTTTCCCCAAAGGAACATAGGCTTCCCTGTCCTTCCTGTAATTAATCATATAAAACAGCGAACCGAAACCAAGCAAAGCCCCTATGGTATAAAATACATTGTCCACCGGATTCCCGCTGAAAAACCGCCGGATACTGATATTCCAAACCGCATAGGCCACACCTGCACCCGCCAGCAAATTGCCGGCAATGCGCAAAGCCTTCTCCACCGTAATCAGCTTATCCCTCTTCGTTACCCTATAATATAGCTCCACCGCACCTACCAAAAGAAGCATCGTAGCCAAAAGGAGGGCGTCGTACAAAAACACCTTCTCCTTGCGCAAAGGCACGGTATAGTTATATTCCCCTATCACATTATAGCCTTCCAATTCATCATAATTATAAATCAAACGGCTCACATAAGGCGTTCCCGCCGAAGCAGTTTCTTCCAGCTCAAACCAGGCCCGGCTCCCGTTCATCCCTTGGAGGAAATAGTAATAATCCTTACCTACTTCCATATCCTCATTGATATACACGGTGCAAAAACCGGGGATATCAATGAATCTGGTATCTATAATTTCCTCAAACAAAATCTGCATATCCGAGTCAAGCATACGGAAAACAAACGAGTTAACGCTTTGATCCCTATTCCATCCGTTTTTAAAATCCACCAGATACAAATTAATGGTGCCCAGATGGTCATATTGGGCAATAAACCTCTGAAGCATATAATCCTCGCCCACGCTATCGGAAGAGCCCGCTAAAATCTGGTTGCTCACCGAAGGGATATTTTCCTCCCACAACCGCAAAGGAAATATAGTAAACATAATAAACAATGCGACAAAGACAATCATACACTGTATCGCACGGCTTTTCTTCACAACTTTATACATTATGTCTTCTCCATTCGTCACGTTTTTCCTTATTTTTCAATCCAATACTTGGGTAAGTATAGCACAGTTGGGGGCAGTTTACAAGGATGTTGCTTTTTAGATTTGTGATTGGGCCGCCCCTATGCCTTTCTATTTTCACGTCGCCCCGCTCCCTCTCCACAAAAAACGTAGCAGCACTAAGCTCGTAAAAAACCTCGCTAAGTGCTGACGTTTTTTAAGGGGCTCCTTATAAAATAGAAAGGCATAGGGGCTAGGCTATCGCTGCCAAAAAAACAGACGGCAAATACCCAATGTTATTTAGTTAGTGCCTTAGTTCAGTCGTGAAGAACATAAAATGCTCAAGGAACCCGTTAAAAAGCGTCGGCACTTAACGAGGTTCCTCACAAGTTTAGTGTCCGTTACGCTTTTTACCGAGCGAAAGCGTGGTGACGGAGCATTTTATGTTTCTCACGGCGTCCGGTACCGTTAACCTTCTACCCTACTAACCTTCCATCCCCAGCACCCCCAACGCCCCCGGCAATGCAAACCAAAGAATCAGTACATATCTGGGCAGATATGTAGGTCCCAATATTACCGTCAGCCAAACCAAAAGCACCATTGTAAACGGAAGCAGCACCCTGTCGTTCTTCCTGTAAAAAGCATACCCCGCTGCAAAGGCAAATATCCAAAAAAGGAATCCGGGCGAAAACAGCATGGAAATAAGCGGCACTCTCTGCTGGGCAATTTCCAGCGAAAGCATCCTGTAGAATCCATCCAGCCAAGGCAGTTTGCTTTCCCTTGTTCCGGGCTGTTCTACTTCATAACCAAAGAACGAACTATCCTCATAAGTAAAAGTAAATACACTGTTCCCCCGGTATACATCGATTACCGTGTCCGGATACCAGAATCCATAGGATGTCATAAACCATGCATTCAAATAAGTAAACGGATGTTTTAGCCCCAATTTGAGCCAAAGCCTGCCGTATTTTGCCGGATTTTCTGCAAAAGCATCGTTCCGGAACCATATTTTTACCCCATCCGAAACCTTCGGGGTATAAAAACGCAATGCATCTTCCGGTATGATTTCATATAATGTTTCCATTTCCTCTTCGGTCAAACTTTCCTTATCATACCGGTAAACTCTTGCCATCTGCTGTATCGGTACGGTAAGCATTTCCTGATTTTCCGAATCCTCCGCTCCAAGGATAGCCGTTAGCCCTGCGGAAAACAAAAAATAAGCGGCAAATATGGCAGCCAATAGCATACCCATTTTTTTCCGGCACCCTTTCATATAGAAAAAAAGCAAAGGGGAAAGGACAAGAAATGCATACATCCCGTTATGGCGGAAACACATCATCACAAAAGCGCTGGCAAATAAGAACAACGGTTTCTTCCATCCGGCAAAAAACTTTTCTTTTTCTTTCCCCATCTCATACAACGCAATGAGCAAGAGAAGCATCGCCCCTGTAAAAATCCCGTCTTTGGCAGAACATAGTGCAAACATAACAATCACCGGGAAAAAGCCGAAATACAAACTTGCCGCTACCCGGAATGCCCTTTTTATCCTGCATTTTTTCATATAAGTAACCACATACGTAAATACCCCGGACATCAGGCACATCTGCAGGAAAGTATATACCGCAATCCCGGCATTATAAGAGCCTGTCAGTTTATTCACCGCCAATATTACGCCTCCAAGGAGAAGTACATGGGGCAAGGGATGATGGGTTGTAAAATTCCTAGTCTGTACTTGAATCAACTCGTCCTGTGCATCATACACAAAAAACCCCGGATACACAGCAAGGAATACGGGAATCCAGCACAGCAGGAAAAAACAAACCAGAAGCGCCGCCCGTTTTTTCCCGGACAGCCCATCCCATTTTTCCAGCCATCTTTCCATCCTTCTCTTCCTATTTCCGGATATCCCTGTTTCTTCTCCCTGTTCCTTCCTGACTTTCTCTCCTACTTCTTGCCTTACTCCTTCCTGTTCTAACCCCTCTTGTTCTACTCCGTCTTCCTCATACTTTCCTTTTCTTCCACTGTTTTGTCCATCTTCCCCCCGTTTTTCTTTGCCTTCCCTGCATTCTCCGGCATTTTCCGCATCCTCTTTCATCCTTTTTGTGTAATCAGCCCTTTTCCCCAGAAACTCCCATGATTTCCCTATCCAAAGACCGAATATCCCTCCCCACACTGCTGCGAAAAGCCACATCATCCCATCGCCAAACGCTACACTCTGCGCCTGTTCCAACGACACGCCAAAAGCAAGGCATAAGGAAAAGCAGCACCCCAGGCCATAAGCGGCTGTTTTTTCCCGCCTGCCCTCCTCTTTTTCCCTGTCCAATGCCCATTTTATGGAAACCCATAAAAAAGCCCATAGCAAAACGCTGAACCAGCTATTACTTATAGCAAGGGTTTCCCCTTTCAGGTTCAGCATATAAGGCAGGCACATCGTTCCGGCCAATGCCCAAAACGGAGCAATCCAAGATGTTATATAATTGTCTTTTTTACTATTCTTCTTCATTTATCGTTTCCCTGATTACAAACTGGGGGGAATTGTTCATGGAAATATACATCCTGCCTATATATTCCCCTACCAGCCCAAGCATCATCATCATCATACCGCCCATAAAAACAATTGCTGCCATAAGGGAGCTAAAGCCCATAGGCACATTCGGATTTACCAGCTTTTTAATCACCGTGTAAATACCATATAAGAAGCCGCAGACAGAACACATACACCCCACAGCGGTAGCCATACGCAAAGGCTTCACGCTAAAAGCCGTAAACCCATTAAACCACAACCCCAGAAGTTTCCCGAACGTATAGCCAGAGGAGCCGATTTCCCTCTCTCTATGGCAGACTGATACATTGCTGATTCTTTTTGTAGTGCGCAATACCAAACCAATTACGTAAGGATAAGCATTGGTATATTTTTTCATCTCTTCCACAACAAACCGCTTTGCCGCAAAATAACTGGAAACATACAATTCCCTTGGCTTCCCCAACATAATCCTCGCCATCTCCTCATTTACCCAGCTTCCAAAATTGCGGAACGCGGAATGCTTCTTATGCTCATATTTGGCATATACCACATCGGAACCGTTGTCAATCTCTTCCAGCAGTTTGTCCACCTCATCCGCCGGCGTCTGCCCGTCATCATCCAGGCAAACAACCACATCCCCATTCACTTGATGGAAACCGGCCATCAACGCCGCATGCTGGCCAAAGTTTCTTGCCAGATTGACCCCTTTTATCTTCTTATCCTCCCCGCAAAGCTTCTGAATAACGGCAAAGGTATCATCCGGCGAACAATCATTGACAAGGATAATTTCATAATCATAGGATTTCCCCTGCTCTTTCATCCGATGCAGCGTCTCTTTAATCTCCTTCACCACTTTCGGCAATGTTATTTCCGAGCGGTAACAAGGAATGACAAAACTAATTCGTTTTTCCTTTTCCATAGACATAAAAAACATATCCTTCCTTTCCCCATCGGAACATTCTACATTTTCCAAAACAGCCTCCCTGACAAAACCGGCTGTTTCATAGCTTCTTATGGCCGCTTCGTTATCCGTGAACACCCGCAGCACCAGTCTCTTTAATCCCATTTGGGAAAATGCATATTCCACCGCCAGTTTCGCGGCTTCCGTGCCATAGCCTTTCCCTGCCGCATCGTCCTCTCCCAGGAAAATACCATATTCCGCCTCTTTTTTTACCCTGTCGATATCCCGGAAATACACGCTTCCTACCGGACGTATACCACATTTTTCACAAATAATAAACTGCACTGCCTTTCCCGTATGAATCATGGATTCTATCCAATGATGATGTCCCTCAGGCGTAAAATTTTCCCGATAAATAAAGTGGCTCCTCACCCTCTCATTGTTGCGCCATTCCACTATCTTATCCGTATCTTCATAGGTCATTTGCCTTAGTAGAATCTTTTCCCCTTCTAACCTGACTATCCCCATACCTATCCTCCATGCCCTTGCGCCGCTTTCTGGCTCATGCATTGACTACCGTTTATTTTGTTTCTAACTTATACACACCGATAATCCCGCAAATTTCATCCTCCAGTTCCGCCCTGGCCTCTATACCCTGTTCTTTAAAATAAGCCAAAATACCGTCCGTGCCTTTTTCCAATTCCGCCATCCAATATACATTGTCCTGATAGAGAAGCCCCTCTGCCATCGATGATATCCCGAAGCATTCCAGCTTCTTTTTCTGGGAAGGGCTTTTGACCAGCCATCCTCCCATAATATCATAATTTGCCAGCCTATTATCCACTCCGGCAAACATTTTTTCCGAATAAGCCGTTCCTTTATAAGGCTCTAATGGATAGGATACGGCGGAATATACATCCTGAAAATAAAAGCAGCCTTTATGCTCCCTTCCATATGCTTTCATCCCTTCATATATAGTATTGGCGGCTGCCCGGTCCTCCAACTCTTTATCGGTTCCTGCCACTTTCTCCGGTATGGCAAGCCCTGCCGTCATCATAAGCACAAAGGAAAAAAACAATGCGTACCTGTTTCCTGCCATTTTTCCAATCCATCGGCTATCCGCCCTTTTAGATCCGCCGCCTTCCCCATCGCCGGCACATTCTACCTGAAGCATAGCCGTTAAAATACACAATTCCATTAAATATAAAGAATGGGTAATCCGCACCGGGTCTCTTCCCCTAACCAATATAAACATCCAAAGCGCAGTCCGGACTGCAAACAAAAAAATAAGGCATCCTATAGTTTTCCCCGCAGGATAGGCTGCTGCTTTCCCTTTTCCCGCGTTTCCGGCCACTCCCGCTATAAAAACAGCCGCATACCCCAACATCATCATATAGTTCCAGGGATAATCGTCTGCCCGCCCGGAACCGGACGGTTCCTTATGGAATATCCGGTACCGGTATCCTTTTATGCTTTCCTTTATTCCATCCCAAAGCCGTACCGATGCCTTCCTTATCCCGTTCTGGTACTCCACCACCTTGTCCAATACAGAGGCATCCAGACTGTCATCCAACCCGAAGTTGTACTGTTCCAACAACATAGATTGTTGGCTCTTTGCCATCCCCAGCCCTTGATAAAATTCCTCATTTCCGTTATATGGGGGAATACCCTGAAAATCATACAGCTCCGTCCTGCTGTTAAAAAATTCCACGTAAGGTCGCCAGCTTCCGGAAAAAGCAACTCGGTTCGCTGCCCATGAAATCCCCATCCCGGCCAGTATCATACCGAAAACGGCAAAATATTTCCTGTAATTTTCTTTGGAAAAAATCTCCTCTTCCCTGCACCAGCGATACACGCCCGCCACACAAATAAGGGGAAGAAGCAATTCCATCATTTCCGTCCGCAGTTGGAAAGATAAAACAGCCAAAAGGACGCTTGGCACATTTGCTTTGATAAAGCTTCCGACCGAATCCTCTTTCTTTGCCGTAACGAACAAAAAGGCCGCTGTTGCCGAAAGCAGGGCCGAGACCACAGTATACTGCACAAAAACCAAATGTTCCAAAAAAAGGCCGACTGCCATCAGCCACTCTGCCCCTGCCAGGCAGACTTTTCCCCACGTCCGTTGGCAGAATCCCAAGCTCCTTTTTACTATCAGCCAAAGGCAGCCATACTGGCACAGGCATAAAAATATCCCATATACCGGCATTCGTGGAAACACCCGGTAAACCAGGCTGACAGCAAGGCTCAAAGGATACAAAACCTGTATATTATGCCCTTCCGGTTCTCCGGTATACACCCCCGCCATCAAATCTTTAATCGTCACGTCATCGTTCAAATCATAATAATAATCATACCGAATCCCTACAAACAGAAGAAGCAGCAGGAGCCATGCCAAAGCCACTATACAGTTCTCATACTTTTTATAAAAGTCTCTAAGCACCATAAAATTCCTTTACTTTGCCGCTAATATACAACACTTCCTCCTCCGTCAATTTATAAAACATCGGAAGACGCAAAATCCTGTCGCTTTCTTTTGTCGTATATTTATCTTCCCCGTGGAATCTCCCGAACTTTATCCCTGCCGGAGCGGAATGCAGCGGTACATAATGGAAAACAGCCAATATTCCGTTCTCTTTCAGAAAATGAATCAATGCTGTCCTCTCTTCCAAACCTTTTGCTTTGATATAAAACATATGCCCGTTATGGATACAGCCTTCCGGAATAACCGGCAGCTCTATCTCCCCCTTTTCTTCCAAAGGCTTCAGCCGCTCATAATAGCAGTTCCACCTTGCCAGGCGGGTATCGTTGATTTCATCCGCCAGCTCCAATTGGGCATACAAATAAGCCGCATTCATATCGCTGGGAAGATAGGAAGAGCCATAATTCATCCAACGGTATTTATCCACCTGTCCCCTGAAATATTTGCTTCTATTCGTTCCTTTTTCCCTGAAGATTTCCGCCTTCTCCACATAGCTTCCATCCCCTATCAGCAATGCGCCGCCTTCGCCCATACTGTAGTTTTTCGTTTCATGGAAACTAAAACAGCCGAAATCCCCTATCGTGCCCAGCGGTTTCCCTTTATAGGATGCCATCATACCCTGTGCCGCATCTTCAACCACAATCAGGCCATGCCGCCCTGCAATTTCCATAATCTTGTCCATCTCACAGCCTACCCCCGCATAATGCACGACAGCAATGGCCTTGGTTTTCTCCGTGACGGCCGCTTCTATCAAATTTTCGTCAATATTCATTGTGTCCGGTCGTATATCTACAAAAACAGCTTTCGCCCCCCGCAGCACAAATGCATCTGCCGTGGAAACGAACGTATAAGACGGCATAATGACTTCATCCCCCGGCTGGATATCCGCCAGCAGCGCTGCCATTTCCAACGCATGGGTACAAGATGTGGTAAGCAGGCATTTGGCTGTTTTCGTCTTCTCCTCTATCCACTGGCTGCATTTTTGAGTGAACATACCGTCACCGCAGATTTTTTGGTTTTCCACCGCCTGGCGCATATATTCCATTTCTTTTCCCGTAAAAGGGGGCACATTAAAATTAATCATAGCCGTTTACCTATTTCTTTCTGTATATTTTATAACTACTGTTTTCAAAAATACATGTATAATGGTTCTTAGCAATATAATCCAAAATCAAATCCGTTTTCTCCCCTTCCACTATACCCTTCCCCGGCTCATTGTGCAAGATAATATCCGGATTCCACTCCAATTCCAGAAGCGCCTTATCCAACGCCCCATAAGTATTGCTGGGTATTTCCGGCCAGGTGGTAAAAATAGCGGAAGGCACATCCAAAATATAACTCAATCCCGGAGCATCCCCCCACAATAAAACCGGCTTGACCCCTACCTCATTTTCCCCACAGAAATCAATCAATTCCGTAAGGCTTTTGGCATTTTCCTCCGTCGTATACATCCCCTTTAAAACAGGGTTGTTTTCGACCGTACTATTGCGCTCCTCCCCATATATCCCATCCCGGAATACATAATTGCATCCGAAACCAATCCCCTGTACCAAAGTCATAAAAAGAATCAGCGCCACGAAAGCCTGCCACGGAAAGTGCCTGCTGTCTCCCTTGGTCCTTTTCCATATATGGCAGCATACCCACAATGTATAAGGCGCAAGGAAAAACAGGTTGTTCATATTCTGATAAGTATAGTTATTGCTCCCAAGCGGAGTAATCAAAAGGATAACCAAAGCTGCCGCCGCCAGCACGCGCCCTTTTTTCCCTTCCGGCGCAAATCCTCCCAGCCCTGCTATACAACATATAAGGGTAAGGATTAAAAACAGCATCATCCATTGGAATACACAGCCTTCGTTATAATACCGCAGGGAAAACATCCCCCTCCCCCAGTAAAAGCGGAGCAGGATTAGAATGCCTGCGCCATAAAGCAATTTTTTTGCCCCTTCGTACTTTCCTTTACGAATATAAAACAAAAGATATCCGGCAACAATGCAGGGAACCATATATCCCATCCATTTAAGCCCGGCCACATAAGCCGAAACCGTGGATAATACCATGCTTGCCAAAGTATAATCCGAAGCCTCCCCCGTCATCCCAAACAGGCTTTCCATCATGCCGAAAAATGCGCCGCCGCCATATTTAAATCCAATCACGAGCAATACGCTGCCAAGCCCGGCAAGATATCCGGCAAGGCACCATCCCGTCCGTTTTGCCGTCACAGCCAAAGCATCCTTATTCAGCCATCCGTTATACCAGACTACCACAATCAGCGCCGCTTCCGCCAAATTAGGGAAGCGCACCATTACATTCCATCCAAGGCAAAGCCCTGCCAAGAGCAAATACCCGTTTTTATTTTCCAACAAACCCTTACACAGCAACAAGCTTCCTGCCGCAAAAAAGAAATATGTCAGATAATTATATAATATGGTAGTAGGGCACCAGCATAAACTAAGGGCAATTACCTCCCCGGCAAAAACCATCCACGCAGGCAGCCATTTAGACATGATATAATAGCAAACCAAAGCAATGGCCGCCGCCAAAAGCCCGGTATAAATATTCATTCCAAGAAGGGTATCCCCCATCGGAAGCTTCATCAAAAACGCCCCTGCCACATTTGCCAGATAGGTGGCCAACACCCATGTAATATCCATCCCGTCCATAAAACGGTAATATCCCAGCGAATAAGTCGTGTCCGAAATATCAATTCCCTGACGGACAAGGAGCAGGGGATAAATAAGGAGTATCGCAGGGAATATTATTTTTTGCAAAGCTCCCATTCCTTTATGCAGTTTTCCGTCCGCTGCCGCAATCATTTCCATAGCATTAAAACCTCTTACCGGAACTCTTTATCCAATTTGCTTATCCAGACAACCCCTTTCCACTTTGCCAGATACCTTCCGGCAAAACGGAAAATGTTCAGCCTGATGGCGTCAATAAAACTTCCGGCAATATAAACAATCAAAATCGATGCCACCAAGTGAAAAAGGAAACCGGCTATGCCGGCTCCGGCCACCGGTCCTATGAAATCTTCTACCCAGCCGATCCATACATTCCGGATGTCAATATGTTCATGGAATAGATATACCCCAAACGTAAGCGGGGATAATTTACATATCCATTCCGATGTTTTCCCTTCCGGAATCTTTATATGGCCAAAAGCCCCAAACAGTGCTACCGCCCCTACCAGACACAGGATAAAATTATAATGGTAGGGAACATCCATATAATAAGTCAGACGTCCTGTGCGGATATGAATTAAATAAGAACCGGTTCCTATGGCGAAAATCGCCAAGGCAGAGCCCACATAAATTCCCCATGCCTTTCTTGCGTCCTCCATCCATCGGCATCCATAAAGCCTGATATATGCCGCAACAAGATAAACGCACAAAAACCAGCCAAAGTCATAGCCGAACCTATCCATAGCCAGCGGCGCCGGCACTATGCTTTTTTCCCCGCAAAAGAGCAAGAGCAATCCGGCTATCGTAATTTGCATCTGCCTCTTGCTCATCGCTTTTACTGCCGTATTCAACACAGGGGTAAACAAGTACAGAAATACATAAGAAGAAGCGAACCAATAATGTTCCGTCTGAAGAGGCAAAAGATATTGCAGCGCCCTGTAACCGCCTTCCCCGCTCTTTATGAATATCCCTGTACCCATCATAATCAAAGGTATTACAGCCGCATAAAAAAACACCTGGCAAATCAAAACAAGGACCCTTTTTACCTTAAACCCTGCTTCTACTAAAAAATAGCCACTAATTAACACATAAACGTTTACGGCTACAATGCAAAAGGACTCTGCCAACATCCCCAGAAAGCGGTTGGTTCCCCCTTCGCCCCCTGCGGTCAGCAGCATCCCCGTATGATTCAAATAATGTAGAGTAACAACCATCAGCATGGCTATGATGCGAAGCAGTTCATAATTTGCCTGCCTTCTCGCCGGAAACCTTTCCTTCCCCATAAACTTCACCTGACCCTTAACCCTTGCTATTTTTAAATATCAAAAGCTTGCTGAATATATAATTGGAAACAATCACCACAACATTACATATGAATTTGGCAATCATATTATGAATCCCCGCCAAATCCACCATGACATACATAATAGCAAGCTCCATCACCCCGGTTACAACCCTTGCGCCCACAAATGCGGAAAATTCTTTCCAAATGCCGCCTTTATCCTTTACCTGACTTTTAAATACAAAAGTGCGGTTCGTCCAATAGGCGAACAAAACCGCAACCACCCAGGCAAAAGATGTGGCAATCAATACCAATGCTACTTTTTCGTCATCGGCATGCAATACCCATGCAGCCAACGCATAGGCAGCCATATTCACCACAAACGCAAGAAACCCGAAAAACAAATAATTGACGGCCTCCTCATATTTTTTATACATATCCCATGCAAACTTTATCATGATTTTCCTCATTTCCGTACTGTTTATCTGTTCTTCCTTGCCGGGCTCACCGCCTCTTTCGTATAAACAATATCTTTCTATCCTTTTTAACGTACTTTGGACACATGCCCCTCTTCCACCCGGTAAACAATATCACATTTTTCTATTGTCTGCAGCCTATGGGCAATAATAAGCAATGTCTTACGCCCGTGTAGATGATTGATAGACTCCATAATCGCCGCTTCCGTATCGTTGTCCAATGCCGAAGTGGCTTCATCCAGTACAAGCACTTCCGGGTCTTCAAACAACGCCCTGGCAATGCCTATCCTCTGCCGCTGCCCGCCCGACAAACGGATACCCCGTTCCCCGATGCCCGTATCCAGCCCTTCCGGCAATCCCCTTACAAACTCATCCAGCTGCGCTTCTTTCAACGCCTGCCACACCTTCCCGTCATCAATATCTTCGTCCGCACAGCCAAAAGCTACATTTCGCCGTATGGTCGAATCAATCATAAAAATCGTCTGGGGGATATAACCGATATTTTTCAGCCACGATTCATAATGCTCCCGTACCTCCACGCCATCTGCCAATATCTGACCGGACTGTAGCCGTAAAAGCCCCAGCATAATATCCACCACCGTCGTCTTCCCCGCTCCCGACGTTCCTACGATACCCACCGATTTCCCTACCGGAATCAACATCGAGGCCTTGTCAAAAATCAATACTTCCGAATTGGGGTATTTATAAGTAATATCTTTTAAAAGAATTTCCTTCTTCACCGGAAGCTTCTCCACATGCTTCTTCTTCCGGTAAGCTTCCTCATCGTAATTCACGCTTTCATCCCGTATCTCTTCTTGAAGGTTATCCGTAACCCCCATGAAGAACGGCTCAAAATAAGAAATGGATGTCAAATAATTATTGATACGGTTTGCGCTGGGAATCAGACGCATTGCCGCTACCCCCAACGTAAGAAGCTGAGGCATAATCTCCGTCACCGCCGTTCCCTGGCCAATCCGCAGCATCATATACAAAATCATCCCTGCAATCGCCACCGTCTCAATCAATAGCCTTGGCGTAGCGTTATATAAATTATACCTCTGCACTGCGTTCACGTAGCCTGCCCCGCATTTGCAGTATTCGTTAATGAAGTAGCTTTCCTTATTCGCCACTTTGATTTCTTTAATCCCCATCACAGACTGGTCAATCCACTTATACAGCCCGCTGTAAAAATCCTGGTTCTCTTCCCCCGCCTTCCTCATAATCGGCTTTAAAATACATTTGATAATCACCAGCACTACAATCAAAAGCGCCGCCACCGTTCCTGTCATTACCACATCCGTGGTTAAGCAATAAACTGTCAAACAAATAAATACGATAATCTCGCTGATAAGCTGCAGCAAGCTTAAAATAAGGCCATACATATTATTCACATCGGAAGTAATGCTCCTTTGGATAACGGAAGTATCCGCATTCAAATAATATTCATACGGACGCTGCATAAAATTAATCATCATCCTTCTGGATGTGGCAAATTGGTTGCTATATACAAACTGAAACTGCAGCTTATTCTGGAAAAACAGGTATCCGTTCTTTATGGCAAACACAGCAATCAGCGTTGCCATAATCAACATGGAAAACTGCGTCATACTGGTCATATGAAGCCCATCGTAAATTCCGGCAAGCAGCTCATTATTTTCCAATATATCCGGGTCGGTAATCACTCCGGCCGCCTGGTAAATCAACCCTACACCCAAAAGCTCCAACGCCGCCCCTACCAACATCACGAACACAAGAAAAACCATAATCTTCTTTTGTCTTTTATCCAATAAAACATTTAGCTTCTTAAGAATCTTTCCCACTGACGTTTACCTCTGTCCATTTCTTCCGCACACCTAAAACAGCAAAATATTAGTATATTTTAGCATATATGATTGATGGATTGCAATGTTAGTTTTTATATTTATCCCACCTCCCCGCGGCTTTGCCGTACAAGGCCATTCCCATTACCCCATTCCAAGAATCTATTCCAAACAATCCATTCCAAATAACCCATTCCATTCATTTATCTCAAATCAAGGCACATTATTTCAAAATCAAAATACTCATCTCCTATTTTAAAATATGCCGGCAATGTACCAACACGCTGAAATCCATATTTCTCATACAAATGGATTGCACCCATATTATCGCTCCTCACCTCAAGCTTAATGATTTCTATTCCATTTTGACGGGCATATTCAATCAGCTTATTGACAATCATACCGCCAATCCCCTTATTCCATTCCGCCCTTACTACCGACAAACCCATTTCGGCATAATGGCTCGTCCGGCGCGGCGACCCGGTTATACTTCCATCCCCTATCATTTCCCCATTCTTCCAAACACTATAATGGACAGACCTTACATCATCATGCACTTGCTGCAAATATGCCGCCTCCTGTTCTACCGTAAGCGGAAGCCCCTCTCTTCCAAACGTCAAATTATCCGTCTCCCCGCCTATCCTCTTCATATACTCTATCGCCTTCCCCGCATCCCCAGGCATCGTCTCCCTTATCTCTACTTTTTCCATACAAATCACCCTTTCTATAAGCAATGTCATTTAGTTAACGGTACCGGACGCCATGAAGAACATAAAATGCTCCGTCACCACGCTTTCGCTCGGTAAAAAGCGTAACGGACACTAAACTCGTGAGGAACCTCGTTAAGTGCCGACGTTTTTTAACGGGTTCCTTGAGCATTTTATGTTCCTCACGGCTGAATCAAGGCACTAACTAAATGGCATTGTTTCTATAAGACTTTCTTTCTATGCAAACTCCCTTCCTACACACACTCTTTCCCTACCCAAACTCCCTCCCCTACTTCCAGCCAATCTATAGAAACTGACCAAATGATATTCTTCCGGAACATCCCACAATTTAATTATTCCCACAACCATTACCCACTATAACCATCCACCGCACTCCCCATACGAAGTGTCTCCCTGCCTGCATCAGCCTCCGGCTCCGGGGATGACAAGGGATGTTTTTTCTGCGTTATTTTGAAAGGAAGGTTTTCTTAGCAGAAGCCCCAGACAATCAGGGGAAGATAGCCAAGGATGGCTATTTTAGGAGTCACAGGGCATGGATGCCCTTTGACTCCGACCCGGACGTCTCCCATCCCCCGCTTCTGCTTAGAAAACCCCTTTCAAAATACAGCAGAAAAAACACCCCTTGCCATCCCCGGAGCCGGAGGCTGATGCAGGCAGGGAGACACCCCCTCTCCAACTCCCATCAAATCATCTCATTCTGCCGATGCAACTCCGGCTTTTCATACCCATCCATAAACTCTTCCCCCAAATAAACAATTTCCTCCGCGAACTGTATCGCATGGACAACCGTAAAAACCGAAATTACTTTGCGGAACCTTAAACCCGGAATGAAGTTCAAAACTTCCATCGGGAATTTCCCGTCCAATACAATATATTCCGGAAACACCTTCCGGTAATCCAGTACATCTCTTGGATGAGGTTTAATCAAAACCACCGGTTCCTCCCCATCTATCTTTCCATACAATTCAATACAATCCTTGAATATCCGCTCCCGCACATCCAGCTCACATAGCGGCTCTGTCAAAAGCAAAATAGTATTCCGCCCGTTCCCTGCACTGATTTTTGTTTTGATTTCCTCCAAATCTTCAATAAACAGCTTTACCAGTATATCCTTCCCTTCCACGGACAGGTTGTCTACCAGCGCCTTTCTGGGCCTTTCTATATATTTCGGGCATGGGTAAGGCAGCACAGATAAATCGTTGACCTCCATATCCAAGCAATATTTTGCCCATCCATTCTGGATAAAAATAAGGTTTTTTGCCGCCAGAAAAGCTTTCAGGCCAAAATGCCCCCGGTTGTCATAGCGTGCCGTATCATAAGTGCTTAGACAATCCAAGCCGTCTTCCAGGGCATGATAGTGGATTTTCTTATAGCTTAAATAGTAACCGATAGGGTCGGAATCGCAAAATACATACACATCTTTATATTCTTTAAAGTCCACCGGCACATAATCCTGCTGCATTTTCCCCAAAAGCTTCGTATACTTTATCCTTGCCAGCATATTGAAAAAAAGGTTGCCCCTGTCTTTATGGTATTTCATTACTTCCGGGAAATTCACATCCTCTTTTTCCTCAAACATATATACTTGGTCAAAAAGCCCGCATCCCAATGCCCGGCTTTTTAAATCCCCAAAGTCATTGGACATCGTACTAAGCACCAAATCAGCTTTTTTCCTCTCTTTTTCCGAGAGATTCAGCTCCTTTAAACATGCCACATATACATGATAGTAAGTATGGCAGACATACACTCTGTCTTTCATAACGCCCCCTGATATTCCATAGCCAAAAGCAATGTCATTTAGTTAGTGTCTTGATTCAGCCGTGAGGAACATAAAATGCGCAAGGAACCCGTTAAAAAGCGTCGGCACTTAACGAGGTTCCTCACGAGTTTAGTGTCCGTTACGCTTTTTACCGAGCGAAAGCGTGGTGACGGAGCATTTTATGTTCCTCACGGCGTCCGGTACCGTTAACTAAATGACATTGTAGCCAAAAGCCAGCCTTTTATTTTCTTCATCTCATCCACCCCTTCGTCTGTTCCCTGCCATTTAGCCATTTTCCCCTTCTTCGTATTCCACATGAATATAACCCATTGCCTTCTTTCCGGTTTCCATTGCCTCTTTCGCAGTTTCTCCTACCGTAATGATATGCCCCAGCCTATCGTTGCTGGACCTGATGCCCCTTACTATATCCCCGGCTTTTTTATACATCACCACTTCTTCCACTCCTGTCAGGCGGAAAATTTCCTTCTGGGCCTCTAAGCGTTTTATTTTCCTTTCCCTGTTTTGACTGCTGCCATCCCCTGCCGCCATAGTGTTTGGCTCATTGTCCGCAAAAATAAAATGGATAGCCGCACCCTTTTGCCGTTTTTTATCCAAATCCGGCTCTTTTCCTGTAGCAAGCAAGACAGAAGCCCCTACCAAATCAACCCCTGTAGATAAAGGCACAAGCTTGGAGGTAATAAAATCCCCTCCCAGCCTTGCGGCAATCTCTACAATTTTTGCCCCATCCGCCGTTACCTTGATTTCCGTATGGGAGGGTCCGTTTTGCAGCCGGATTGCCCGGATTGCCTGCAAAGCAACCGCTTTTATCTCCTCTTTTTGCCTTTCGCTTAATTGGCTCGGTTCACAATGGGCAATTTCCACAAAATAGGGAGGCGGTGTAATATATTTATCGGTAATGGCTATGATGGAGGTTTCCCCATCGACTGTCATAGCCTCCACGCTCACCTCCGGCCCGTCCATCACTTCTTCTACCATCACCACACCATTCCTGGAATTTGATTTGCTAAATTCATAAACTTCCCGCAGATCATCCTTGGATTTTCCCCCGCCCTCCAGCAAGGTCACTCCACGGCTTCCGGCATTATCCGAAGGTTTTACCATGCAGCGTCCGCCCAACGCTTCTACCGCCGCCCTGAAACTTGCAAAATCTTCTGCTACATAGTAAGCCGGAATCGGCACATGTTTTTCTTTCAAACGCCCACGCATATAGCTCTTCACCGTAGCGCAAAGGGAATCCTCATAAGATAAATCCGGTCGCTTGCCCAATTTTTCATTTACATAAGCTGCAGTCCTTACCGGCCCGTCGCTGGTGGACGTAATCACCACATCCGGCCGGTAAATCAACGCTTGCCGATATACCTCCTCCATATCCAAAGTGCTGACCACCAATTTAACATCCGCCAGCGGAAAACCTACTGCCTCCTCATCATAGTCCACAAGGATAATCTCATACCCCAGCTCCTTTGCCGCCCGGATTGCGGGCACTTGAAGCGGGCTGGCTCCAAGAATCATCATCTTTTTCCCCATCTGCCATTCCTCCATCACACGTCACAAAATGTATTTCCAATCCAATGGAGTCCCCTTTGCGATATCACCTCTCGCCTTTTTCCCCAGAATTTCCTCATAATACATGGTATGCATACCAAAAGCAGGACGTATGGAACGTATATTTTCCTCCGTAAACGTCTCCCCCTCCTTAATATCTTTCACCACAAAAAGGGAACGTCCGTCTTCCCTGCTTTTTTTCTGTTTCTCCGTCAATTCGTACGTTACCCTTCCCAAGGCTTTTTCCACGATACGGATTTCGTCCACCATCCTCTTAAACTCCGCCGGCTCCATAGAAAATGCTGCATCCGGCCCTCCGTCTGCCCGTGACAAAGTAAGATGTTTCTCCACCATTTTTGCCCCAAGGGCAACGCCTGCTACCGCCACGGCGCTTCCCATGCTATGGTCGGATAACCCGGTCAGGCAATCGAATACCTGAGCCATATTGGGAATCACTCTCAAATTCATATCCTCATACGGTGACGGATAGGTGGAAGTGCATTTCAACAGGATTACCTGCTCATTCCCCTCTTCCACGCATACCCGCAATGCCCGTTCGATATCTTCCAAATAAGCAATCCCTGTGGCAAAAATCACAGGTTTCCCTATCTTTGCAATCTTCCGTATTAGCGGGATATCATTGATTTCAAAAGATGCCACCTTGTAGGCAGGCATGTCCATTTCGCGCATAAAATCTACCGCCGTAGCGTCAAAAGGGGAAGAGAAGCATTCCATCCCCAATTGCCTCGCCAGCTCCATCAGTTTAGGCTGCCATTCCCACGGGGTATAAGCTTCTTCATACAGCCTGTGGAGCGTTGTCCCGTCCCAAATGGTTCCCTGGGTAATCTGGAAATAATCGTTGTCACAATCCAATGTAATCGTATCCGGCGTATACGTCTGCAACTTTACCGCATCCGCCCCTGCTTCCTTCGCCGCCTTTATAATCGCTTCCGCCCGGCTATAATCCTGCAAATGATTCGCCGACACCTCCGCCACAATAAAAGTCCTTTCTCCTTCCCCTATATAGCGGCTTCCTATCTTTATCTTTTTTTCCATACTCAATCTGCCCTTTCCTTCATCATCCGATACTTCATCTCCGCCAATTTCCAATCCGTCAAATTATCGATATCCTGCACTTCCGTCTCCTGCACGGGAAATGGTACATAGCCGTCTTCCAAATCCCCCCTGCAGGCGCGGTATTTTGCCGCATCATAAAAGTAAAACTGCCCGCAATCATGGTACATCGACTCCAAATCCTGGGAACGCTTCATGGCGTTTTCCGGATAGCAATAGGCCAGCCTGCCGTTTTTCACCGCCATCCCCCGTTGGGGCGGAAAAGAGAAACGTACCACAGGCATTACCCCGGAAGCGTTGTTTTCTTTCAATAGTCGGAAGGCTTCCTCTAGCTTTTCTGCCGTCACAAAAGGCGCAGTAGGATAAATGCATGCCATATATGCAAAATCCCTTCCCATTTTTTCATACTCTTCCAAAACCTCCATCAGCACATCATCGGTAGTAGCATAATCATCCGATGTCTTGGCGCTTCGCATAAAAGGAACGCTGGCCCCGGTCTTTTTTGCAATTTCCGCAATCTCCTCATCATCGGTAGATACCATTACTTCTTCAAACAACCCGGATTCCAAAGCCGCTTCTATGGAATAACAGATAATGGGCTTGCCTAAAAACTCTTTCTTATTCTTCCCCGGTATTCTTTTGCTGCCGCCTCTGGCGGTAATTACCGCAATTGCACTCATACGATATCCTCCTACAAACACACGATTGCTTCCGCAATCCGCACCGCACCCTGCCCGTCCGTCACTTGGCGCAGCCCTTTTTTCATCCGCTCCCTCATGGCCTCATCCCTTATCAGGTTTTCCAACCCTTCTGTGATCCGGCTCAGGCAGCCTGCCCTATCCTGCCGGATATCCCCGGCAAACAACATTCTTTCTTCTTGCGCAAAAAACTCACTGTCGTACTGCTGGTTGTCCGCACTGACAAAAAATATTGTGGGAATCCCCATCGCACACAGCTCGAACAATACCGTTCCTGCTGCCGAGACTGCCGCATCGCATTGCCCCATCCATTCCGCCATATTGCCTACATCATAATGCAGCTTTATCTTGGGGTTCTTTTCTGCCAAAGCTTCCAAACGATTCCGGTTGGGATGGAATTTTCCCACTATCACATGGAATACTTCCTCCTGAAATCCTCCTCTTTTTTCTATATCCGCAAGAATCCCTCCCAGCGCATCATAAACGTCCCCGCCGCCGGAACTTAAGAAAATAGCTTCTTCCCTTTCTTTCTTCGAATATTCCCTTCCAAATTCCTCCCTTAAAGGTACGTATTCCGTACCCAGAAGAAGCTTAGACTTCCCTTGATAAGATTCCGGGTAAGGAAACCGTACATGGTAAGCATTATAATTAATAATCATATCTACCGGATAAACGTCCTCGAAACAGTCATCCATATATATAAGTTTCCCTATGCCCCTTATCTTTTCAAAATATGCCCGCGTGGCCTGATAAGAATCTACCAAAAGCTTTTGGCACCCTGCTTTCCCCAGTTCTTCCGACAGCCTGTCCGTTTCCGTTTCCATCCGGTTCCAGGGCGAATCCAGACAGATAGATTCCATCCCCGCCCTTTTCAGCAAATCATTGGCATAACCGTCCGCAGTAAAAAAAACCGTTTCATGCCCCAATTCTTTTATCTGTTTTGCAATCGTAATGCAACGCATGATATGGCCCATCCCCACTTCGCCGTTTGCATCCGCCCTAATGCCTATCACCTGCTGCATTCCATTCCTCCCAACACCTTTTCCGCTTTATCCAAAATATCCGCCATATGCTCCATTTCCTTCCTGCCATACCGCTGATCCATAGGCAGTGCCAGCATATGTCCGAAAATATATTTTTCATCCTCTGTCAGGCAGCCTTCATTTTCTTTCCCCACCGGCCAAAGAACCGGCGCATAAATATTATGCTCCGTTAAAAAACGTTGCAATCTATCCCTATCCAAAGCATAAACGGCAAGATACAGTGGAGCGGTTCCGGCCCCGCCTTCCCCCTTTTTTAACTCTTCCCGGCCTGTCCGTCCAAGCTCCTTGCCTTTTACAGCCTCCTTTTCCGGCAAAATAGGCCAAAATTGCTTTTTCCCTTTCATCCGTTCCGACAGATAATAATAATTGCCGCTCCTTTTCATCCGGCATCCCGCTTCGTCCACCGCCGCTAAAATACCGGCAGACTCCACGGACAAACCGCCGATTCCTCTATGGTTATCCAGCCACTCTTCCATTTCCCGGTTCTTTTTTAAGTAGCTTTCTTTCATTGCCTTCTTTTCTTTTTCTCCGTTTTTCCCATATAAGTAACTCCATTTTTCCGTTAGGAGCCCTATCCTTTTTTCCGTAAACTCTTTTTCCAAAACGGCCATTTCCCCCGCAAGCGGCTCCTTTGACGCAACAAAACCGCCATCCGGCAGCGGATACCATTTCCGCAGGCTACCTACCACATAATCCGCCTCTTCCCCTGCGCCCTCCAAATAATAGGACTGGGTCACATCTTCCATAATACAGATTCCATGATTTTTCCATTCCTTAAGCAAAGACCGCATCGGCTTCCATGTATCCACCCCATAATACGCGTGGATAAAAAGCAGACCCGGTCTTACCTGTCCAACTAAACGGCGAAGTTCCCCTTCATCCGCTTCCAGATTTTTTTTAATATGATAAAAATGAATTTCCCATCCTTCCCATTCAAAAGGGAAAAAAACCGTATCGCACATATAGGCCGGCAAAAGGCATCTCTTGCTTATCCCCGGCCTGTTCTTAACGATGCTCCGCAAAGCCAGAGCAATCGCAGCCCTGCCGGACATGGTATATTCCACATTGCTCTTCCTATATTTTTCAATCTCCGTAAGCCGTACTCCGGTTTTTTCCGCTTTCTCCCCTTTTGGAAGGGTTTCCGGATTCAATTCATAAATACTTCCGATTTCCATGCGCAAGCCTTTCCCACGGGGCAGCAATCCCTAACCATCTGCCATACCGCTATCGTTTCCGCCATCTCCGGTATGCCCAGAGCAGTTTATAATACATCATAAAAAAAAGTGTGGACTTTTGCTGCATCCGTATCAACTTTTTCTCCTCTTCATGGGTCCTTTCCTGATAGTAAGGATTTTGCTCAAACCCCGGGAAAGTCCGTTTCATTTCTTCCCCCAATGCTTTTACGAACCGGTATCGCGTCTTATCCACCCCTGCCATATACGTAAAGAGCGTATTGATATAGAAAAGCAGCGTAAAGCTATATTCCAATTCCGGCAAAAATTCTTCATAAAAATGATGCCGCTTTGCTTCCTCCAACATCAACCTGCCCGCTTCCATGCGATCTTCGCACCGCTTAGGCGAAATCGTATGTACCGTGGAATTGTCGTGCTGGTAATAATAATACATGGGTTCCTCCATATATTCAAAATGCTTTGCCAGCACAAGATAGGAATTGCCCAAGGCATTGTCCTCATAATAAATGTCTTCCGGAAACCACAGCCCATGTTCTATTATCATAGAGCGGCGGAAAATTTTTACCACCAGGCTGCCCCCGTCCAAAATCAAGCTGGCCCGTTTTTCCTTGTCCAGCACACCGCTCTGGCTCTTTTTATTATTGGGCACAATCTGCCCTACCTTCATGGAATGTTCCTCCGTTAAGCAATAATCGCAGCCAACCAAATCGGCGCCGGTGCTTTCCGCTCTTTGAATCAATTTTTCATACATGTCCGGCGTAATCCAATCATCGCTGTCAATAAACCCAATCCAGTCGCCTGCCGCCATTTTCATCCCGATATTTTTTGCCCCGCCCTGATGCCTGTTCACTTCCGAATGGACAGCCCGGAATTTTTCAGGAAAACGGGCTTCATAGTCTTTCAATATTTCAAAGGAACGGTCAGTGGAACAATCGTCCACAGCAATGATTTCATAATCCTCTACCGTCTGATTCACCAGCGAATCCAGACAATATTCCAGTTTCCCTTCCGCCGCCATATTAAATACTGGTACAATAATACTAAGCTTCATAATTCCATCCTTCTTATCCTACCCGGGCAAACTGTAATATTCTACAATCTTCGTTACCGCCCGGATGACATCCTCCACATCCTTATCTGTCATCGCATAATAAAGAGGAATGCTAAGCATTTCTTCATACAGTTTTTCCGCCTTCGGGCAAATTCCCTTTGCAAATCCCAGCTTTTGATAATAAGGGAAATAATAGGTGGGGATATAATGAACATTACAGCATATGTTTTCTGCCGCCAAAGCATCAAAAAATTCTTTTCTCCCAATTTTCAGTTTTTCCGGCACAAGGCGCAAGATGTATAAATGCCTTGTGGTATCCGACTCCGGGATTTCCTTTTGTACCGCTATCTGAGGCAGCTTGGAAAATGCCTCGTTATACCTTGCCACAATTTCCTTCCTTCTCCTAGAAAACATTTGCAGCTTGTCCAACTGGCTGATAATCAATGCCGCCTGCATATCCGTTATCCGATAATTATATCCCAAATCAATCTGCTCATAATACCAGCCCCCCTCCGGCTCATGCTCAAGCAGCCCGGTATCCCTTGTAATCCCATGTGACCTGTAGAGCAGCAGTTTTTTATAATACTCCTCGTTATTAGTCAGCACCGCGCCCCCTTCCCCTCCGGTCACAGTCTTCACCGGATGGAAGCTAAAGGTAGTCATATCCGCAATAGAGCCGTTTGCCCTGCCTTTGTATTTTGTACCGATAACATGGGCGCCGTCCTCAATTAATACCAGCCCCTTCTCCCTGCAGACCGCCAGCAATTCATCCAATTCCACCGACTGTCCGGTAAAGTCTACCGCTACTACCGCCTTTGTTTTCCCATTCACTTTTTCCGCTACCGATTGAGGGTCAATATTATACGTTTCTTCGTCGATATCTGCAAATACCGGCCGTGCCCCGCAATATAAGGCGCAATTTGCCGATGCCGCAAAAGTAATGGGCGTCGTAATCACTTCATCCCCCGCACCTATGCCCGCCGCCATACAGGCCATATGCAATGCAGCCGTTCCATTGCTGCAAGCCACCGCATATTTCGCCCCTGTTACCTGACACAATTTTTCTTCCAGCTCCCCTATCTTAGGGCCGCATGTTAAATAATCGCTTTTTAATACATCCACCACTGCCTGGATATCCGCTTCATCAATATATTGATGCCCATAAAATAATTTCGTATCCCTCACCGGCGTTCCGCCGCAGAATGCAGGTATCTCTTTGCCCATGCCTCTCCTCATTCCTGCGCAGCTTTTATGCATATCAAGGTTGTGAGCGCTGCGCCGACACAAACTTACCGACTGTAAACTATTATTTCCACTTTTCCGCCGTGCTGCCTGGGGCATAAGCACCGACCTTTTATTTCTCCAAATCCACCGTTTCCAGCAATTCCTTGATTTCCTCTACCGACAGCCACTGGCTATTGTTGTCCGAGCTATAGGAAAACCCTTCTTTTACTTTCTTCCCGCTCAAATCCGGCTGCTGTTTATTGTTCCATACCATCTGCGGATAAACAATAAAATGTTTTTCATATTCATAAGTGGTAAAAGAATCCTCGGTAGTCACCATAATCTCATGCAGCTTTTCTCCCGGGCGTATCCCTACTTCCGGCATTTCACAGCCCGGCAGCATGGCCTGCGCCAAATCCGTAATCTTAAAGGAAGGAATCTTACTGATAAAAGTCTCTCCTCCCGTAGCTTCTTCCAGTGCCTTAATAACCAGTTCCACACCTTGGGTCAAACTAATCCAGAACCTTGTCATCCGATAATCCGTAATAGGAAGTTTCCTCCCCCCGTTCTTAATAATATTATGGAAAAACGGAATTACCGACCCCCGGCTTCCTGCCACGTTCCCATATCTGACAATCGAAAAATTGATATCCTTTGTACCCGTATAGGCATTCGCCGCCACGAAGAGCTTGTCCGATACCAACTTTGTACCTCCGTAAAGATTAACCGGGTTGACTGCCTTATCCGTAGAAAGGGCAACCACTTTTTTCACGTTGGAATCCAAAGCCGCATCAATAACGTTCTGGGCTCCATGAATATTCGTTTTAATAGCTTCATTGGGATTATATTCACAGGCAGGAACTTGCTTTAATGCCGCCGCATGAATGACATAATCCACCCCTTCCAATGCCCTTCTCATCCTCTCTTTATCCCGCACGTCACCGATAAAGAAACGCAGCTTGCTTTCAAACTCCTTAAACTCATTCGCCATCAAAAACTGCTTAAACTCATCCCGGGAATAAATAATGATTTTTTTAGGTTCATAATGCTCCAATACATATTTTGTAAAGCATTTCCCGAAAGAGCCGGTTCCTCCGGTAATTAAAATTGTTTTATCATTCAGCATCTATTTTCCTCCAATAACCTTTTTCCATTTTTTCCAATATCTACAACGCACAGTATACCACAACGCTACTTAAAAAACTACTGTTTTCATACGCCATATGCGCAATAACCCCTTACCATATGCCCCCTATTCAAACTCAAAAACGCTCCAAAGCCCCCTTTGCATCACCAGCTCATATCCCCCAAGCTTCGGATTGCTTTCCAAAATCATCGCCAGGCAGTCCTTTTGCATCTCGCTGTCCGCCGCATATACAATCAGCCTATCGCTGCCGCATATGACATCATCCGTTATCTTCTCCGGATTCCCTTCGCTGGCAAAATAAATCTTTTCGTATTGCATCAGTTCTTGGGAACACCACCATACATGATACGGTGTTGCGTCGTTATACAGGACAATCACCGGCTCCTTCTCATTTTGCCTGGCATATTCCACATGTGCCTCATCCTCTTCATAAAGGAAAATCACCTTCCCGGAAACCAGCCCATGCACATCTTCCAAAAGGAATATTAGCATTAATAAAATAAGTCCAAGCCCTCTGTATTTTTCCTTCTTTTTGCCGTCTATCCGTATATAAGAAAAAAGTATCCTGTTCCAAAGCTCATAAAAGCCTGCCATCACTAACAACAACAAAATCCCATAAATAGGAAGCTGGTACCGGTTAGACGTTTCATACAGCAAAAGCGCTGTTTTGGAAACGGTAAAGAAATAGCCAAGTGACGCAAACAATAACAGGAAATATGGCGCTATCTCTACATGCCGCTCCAAACCATCTGCCCTTCCCTTTATCTTTCCCCCATTTATCATAATAATACCTGTCATCACCGCTATCGCCAACAGCCAAAGCCACAAATACCCATCAAATAAATATTCATTTACAAGACCTGCAAAAAAGCTTAACCGATCCCCTGTATTGGCAGCATCCAAAAATTCGCCTACCGCCCCGGTTCCCCTATATCCCCTGAAAATATGGGAAAGGCTGGCCGGATAGCTGACAACTGCCAACAAAAGGGAAAATCCGCAGGCAATGCCATATTGTATACAAAACATCCACTTCTTTTCCCGGTACAATTCCCATATGCAAAAGCCAAATGCCAGAAAAAAAAGGAAAATAATATAATAATACTGGGTAAGGAAACCGCAGTAATTCACTACCATCAACGGAAGAAGGAACTTTTTCGCTCCTATTTCCTTTTTTATCACTGCCCGCACATGCAAACAGGCACACCAAAGCACAAATACGGTCAGCCATTCGTACATACGTATAAACATAACGCCCGAAACAATTATCCCATTGCATCCATGTACCGCGGCAACCGCAAAGGCAAGTTTCCTGTCTTTCCCTGATACCATATAGGCAAGCCACGTCAACAAAATAAAATTAATGCAGAATGCGGCCATATTCACGCCAATGCCCGCCCATTTGCTGAATACCCCCGGGAAAAAGGAGCATACGGTATGCAGTATAAAGTAAAAAAACGGAGGATGCACATCCCAGGACTGTACCATAGACACCAGCCCATAGCGGAAGCCTTCCCCCGGCAGCACAACAAATTCATTCCGGAAGGCATCTCTTTCTACCCACTCCCTATCCGGCTCAAACAGACCTGCCGTACGGTTGGTGGAATAAAAAGAATAATATTCGTCCTCATGGAACCCGGCCTTCTTATTCCCAAAATAAGTTAGCAGCAATAATTGCATACACAATAAAATAAAAAGGGAAACCAGCCAAATCCGTACTTCTTTATCATTCCATTGATTTTTTATCCTATTCCTTATCTTCCGGCTGCCACTTTTTTCTGTCATTCCGCCCTCCGTTTCATTTTCCATCCATGTACCCGGCGCACCGTTTTAGGCGCTGCAGTAAGAAGCAAAAGATAAATTTTATTTTTCCTGCTCAAAAAGGGATTGGTGACCGTATCCTTTATATGTTTCCTCAAATACCGTTTTACCGATTGGTAAAACGTATCGCCCTTTACCATCTTCCCTACCGGGATATGGAGCATATAATCCAGCCTTTGGTACAGCCCAAAACGGACAGCCTCCTTTTCCAATGCCGGATACCGTTCCTTTACTACCCTTTCCGCCATATCCGCATTATCCACAATATCCATGAAAACCCTTGAAAAATCATTTTTCGACTTTTTTCTCGTATTGCTTCCCATCCGGTAAAAGACATGGTAATACTGTTCCGGCGCTATGGCAATCTCCCTTACTTCCCCCAGCATCTCTACCAGAAGGTAAAAGTCCTCGTTTAAAATCCCTTCCGGAAATTTATGCTCCTCAAAAAGCGCCTTTTCCGTCAGTTTCGTACAGTAGGAACAATCCCCCCTATGCAGTAACAGCTCCTTCATAAAATCCTGCCCGCTGCACACATAAGCCTGCTTCGGAGGCTCGCAGACATTGGGAAGTTTTTTGCCCGTTTCATCAATTTCATCCCTGGATACTTGCGCCATGCGCACTTTTTTCTCCTGAATGCATTCCATCAGCTTTTCATACATCTGAGGCTCTATATAATCGTCGCTATCTACAAAACCAAGGTAGCTTCCCGACGCATGGCGGATTCCCAGATTCCTTGCCGAAGAAGAACCGCCGTTTTGCTTATGGAATACCCGGATTCTTTCGTCCAAAGCCGCCAGCTCGTCTACCAGCTTTTCCGTTCCGTCATTGGAACCGTCATCCACCAATAAAATCTCCAACCGGGGATACGTCTGCCTGCGGATAGAATCCACACATCTTGGCAGGCAATCCATAATATTATAGATTGGCACGATTACACTGATTAATTCCTGCATTTCTCCACTCCGTTTCCGCGCATATCCGCGCATCAGGCAAAACCATTAATCTTTATTTAAAACCTTGGGGAAATAATCCCCGCTTTGCTCAAAGGCCCGTCCGCTGCCGGAGCCAGTTTTCCGCTGCCCATCCATTCTTTGCAGATGCGCAGCAGCTCCTCTGCCGCATGTTCGGCATTCCACATACCGGCAATCGTCTGATAAGCCGACTTCCCCAATGTTTCCGCCCGTTCTTTATCTGTTACCAGGCTTTCCACCAGTTTTGCAAACTCTTCATAAGAGCCTTTATGATACACCAATCCGTTTACCCCATGCTTTATCAGGAAGGGCACCGCACCTGCCTCGTCGTTGGCAACTACCGCACACCCGCTGTTCATGGCTTCATTCACCACTGCCCCCCAGCCTTCCAAATGATTGCTGGTGAACAAATGGATATGGCATTTTTCCATTACCCTGCGCACCTGTTCCGGCATTGCGTATCCGTAAAATGTAAACCGCCCATCCAGCCCCTTTTCCTTCACCTGCTCCTTTATTTCCTGTTCCAGCTCCCCACCGCCTACCATATGGATGTGGAAAGGCAATCCTTTTCTTTGCAGTTCTTCCCCAATCCTAACCGCAAACTCCGGATGCTTCAGCGGCATAAAACGCCCTGCCCAGACAATATGGGTCTTACCGTCCTTTTCCTTCAGCTTTTTAAATTCTTCCTTTGTATAATGCACTGTTTCCGGAAAATACCCGAATTTCAGCATTTTATCCGGATATGCCCCCACAATTCTAAAATCAGACGCTACATAGGCCCCGGCGCACAAAAGCCAGATAGGTTCTTTGCGGAACCTAGTATGTTCCTTATATTTTTTTACCAGCCCTCTGGGGGAAATTGCCTTCCATTGCCCTTCCCGGTACAGCCTTTCGCTTAACCGCAAAGAAAGTTTCCCCTTTTCCAATCTTTTTTCCACCATCTTTGGAACATCCAAAAAGTCTTCCCTGCTTATCCAGCCGAAAATCACAACGTCGCTTTCCAGCATCCATTTCCGGCACTCCTCTTCTTTTTCATACATGCAGTAGACATAGGGAACCCTTTCAATCCCTGTTCCCCAACCCATAGCCACCCGCTCTTCCTCCATCGGTTCCGTCTGGATAAAGCGGTATCCTTCCCCCAATGCCCGATAACAGGCATCCGAAAAAGGTTTCTGGTGATGGTTAAAATAATTGGATACAAAAGTAATTGTCATTGCAAAATCTCCTCATAAATCCCAAGCAGACGTTCATAGTTCCTGTTTCCGTCATGCGTCTGCAAGGCTCTGGCCCTTGCTGCTTCTGCCCGTTTCAAAGTCCCTTCTTGTTCTTCCCACGTACGCATAATGCATTCCGCCAGTTTTTTTACATTTCCCGGTGGATACAAAAGTCCTTCTTTCCCATCCGTTATCATACTAGGGATTCCCCCGGTGTCCGCCGCTGCCACCGGCACTCCCAAGAGCATAGCCTCCCCTACGGAATTGGGGGAATTTTCCAAAGATGACGGACAAACATACAGACTGCTTTTCAGAAATTGCTTTTTCATCTCATCTGCGGAAAGCCGCCCCAATATTTTTACATGCTTCTCCAATCCATATTTTTTTATCAGTTCCAAAAGATATTTCCCATAAGAAGAAATTTTGATTTTATCTTTCACCGACTTATGGGCAATTATATTATTCCCTGCGACATAAACACATGCCTTGGGATAACGGGCCAAAATCTCCGGCATAGCCCTCAACACATAATGGAACCCTTTCAGCGGGTAATCGCCCTGACTTAAGAAAATGCTGTACGGCCTGCATTGCTCCGCCTTCCATCTGCCGCTGTAAAAAGGGGAACGCATCGTTTCATTCATAAAATGATAGTTTGCCTCACTGTTTATTTTCCCCGTCTCCCTGCGGTCAAATTCCGTCCTTCCCGTAATATGCCTAACCCCCTTCAGGGCTTCTTTTTCCCATTCTCCCCGTATCCGGAATTTTTCCTGCTGCTGCGGAATGCTGTCTTTTTTCAGCCAATCCCTAAATGTTTTCCTTTGAATAACCCTTTCCGGCAAATCTGCCATGTAGGCATCCGCACAGGCGGAGCATAGCCCCTGAATCCCAACCAACGTCCGCTCCGACCTGCCAAAAGCACGCACCATAGCCAGGGTATGTGGAAATTCCGTTCCGAAAATATGCACTATATCCGGCTTAAAATCCTCCAAAATATCTTTTATACGCCCTTCTATCCTGTTATCATAAATTTCCGGCGCCGCCAGGTTCTCTTCCAAAGCATAACAAACCACTCCCGCCTCCCCTATCCGGAACCTGCCCCCCGTTTTCATCCCTAAACTGTGGAACAGCATTTCCTCTATAGGAAAACAAATCCCCAGCTCTATCCTCTTGTTTCCTCTAACCCCATCCGATACGCTGCAGCCATCCGTTGATGCACCGTTTTTTATGTCAATCCCTTTCCCCTTTTCTTTGCAGATTCTTTCATATATCCCCGTCAGCCATCCTTCCCGGTTGCTATAGGGCAGACCCAGCGCTTCCCCAATTGCCGGAAGCATAATATTGCATAACCATAATATCCTCATACCAACCTCCATGCCGCCTTTGGGCGGCTCAAATAGAAATGAAAAACGCTGTATTTTGCGTTTTTCCTGTGTGAAACTTAATACTTCTTAGACAGTGTTTTTTGCTGCCATAGAAGTATTTTTCACACTAACCTCCATCATTCCGCCTTTACTTTTCCCCGTTCCATTCCTTCCCGTTTGCCTGTTCGTAAGCTAATACAAAAGGATTATGCAGCTTTTTGTAATCCCATATGCCCATTCCTTTATAGCTGCCCTCCCCTTCGTATTCAAGGTATCTCTCGCCGCCGTATTCTTCATAAGTGGCCGCCGTATACAATGCCATATTTTCCAAATTGGCATCGCCTTCCCCTTTCTTTATCCCGATAAATTCCAGCATATACTTTTCCCCAAAACGATATGCCGCATTTGTTACCCAAAAATATCCTCTTTCATCATAAAATGCACATCGGAAATTATATACATCCTGCCCCTCTTCCAATGTATATTTCTTCGCTGCAAACTCCGACAGCTTTTTTCCAAAAACCGTTTCCGCCGTCTTCCTTACCGAGGCGCATACGCCTTCCCAATCATCGGAAAAAGCGTCTTCACCCATATCATTATCTTCTATCCCCCAAATCAGGCAAGGAACGTCTTCCTCCTCCCAAAAACTGTCCAGCCTCTCATCCAATTCACAATATCCCCAAATCCAGTCCACGGGGATTTCAAACCGGAATGCGCCCTCGCTTTCCAAATAGCTGCTCTTAGTGCGGTTAGATGGCCTTCGCATAAAACAGGTTCCGTCTTCCGATGCCAATGCAATATACTCTCCTTCCCCATCCTGGGTTGAAACAATTTGATAAGCATTTTCATCCCGCACAACTTCCCTTGCCGTTTCTTCCTCCGCCCCAAACAGCCACGAATCTATCCATGCATCCACATACCACTTTTCCTCATACCCGGCATTCCTTTTTGCCTCTTCTTCCTTCTCTTCCATGACCTCTGCCATTTCCCCCAGCACATCTTCCACAGGCAGCTCCTCCCTATTCGCATTCGCCACATCCCTTACTCTGGAACAGCCACAAACCCCCATGCAAACCAAAAATAAACCAAAAACCCTTAATATCGGTCTTACCTTCTCAACCATCCTCATACCCATACTACCCCCACTCCTCTTCCCAATAATAAAAAACCTGGAGAAATTACGAATCCAATTACCTATCCTTTATAAACCTTCCGCTTCACCCAATGATACCAATGCGCCGTAGCCTTATTTCCTGCCAGCCAAGTGCGCAGCCATGACAATGTCAAAAACATCACCGCCTTATATTTTAAAATCTGCCCAAACGGCATATATTTTCCGGTAATTTCTTTATGTTCGGCTGCCGATACTTTCCGGTTTTCCTTTGTTTCCGAAAAGCCTCCCCCTTCGTAATCGGCAATCAGCAAAGGCATATAAACCGTTTTTGCCCCTCCCTCAAAAAAGCACCAAAGGAAATGTTCGTAATCCGCCCTTACTTTATATTTGATATCAAATTTTTTTTGGTCCATCAGTCTGCGCCCGTAAAAACAAGCCTGGTGGCAAGGTACATTCCGGTAACAGCCGAACGCATCCATTGACGGGTTAGACGCCACCCGTTCCCCTGTCAAACGCTCGTAAATATCCCCGTAAAAAATAGTGCAGCCGGCGCTCTTTTCCTCTCCTGCCTTATTGGTTCCGCTATGCTGCCCCTTCTCCATCTGTTCCTTTACCCGCCCGAGTGCATCCTTGTCATAGAACAAATCGCCGCAATTCAGGAAATAAATATATTCCCCTTCCGCCTGCTCCACCGCCTGGTTCATGCCATCATAAATACCCCTGTCCTTTTCCCTGAAAACCCGAATCCGCCTATCCTCCGGGAGTTTATCCAAACATCCGTCCGACGACATCCCATCTTTCACGATAATTTCATAATCCCCACAACTTTGCCCCAAAATGCTATCCACTGTCATCTTTAATTTATTTCCTGCATTCAGGCAGACCACTATAATACTGAACTTTACCATGCCCATCGCCTCCCATACCGGCACAACTCAATTTACATCCGACAAAATCGGCACCATATCATGAAACATGAATGTCTGGTAAGGCAGCACCCGGATTCCATCGTTCCCGGCACGCAACAGATACAACCCAAAATATCCTACGGCTGCCAACCCGATTGCCGCACTCCAAAACCGCCTCTGCCTTTTATCCTCAATCTTCACAAGCACCGCCGGAATAAATAGAATCTGCGTAATATTCAAATAATACCCAATCCTTGTAATAATAGGCAGGAACGAACAGCATGTATAAAGCACCAACGCGCCCAGATTGCAGAAAAAGTAAAACCGGTTCCTTTTGCTCCCCGCTACCGCCTGCCTATAATAGCAGAGGGAAAATACCAGCACACCCAGACACCGTAATATATTAAACCAGCTTATGCCGCCCTCCAAATATTCCGTATCTTCATAAGAAGGATATAAAAAGACCACCGCTTTTAAATAAAAATCCTGCAAAAAGAAAAAGGTCGTGCAAAATAACGCCATCACCGCCAACTGCCATTTCTTCCACGCCAAAGAAGCCAGAAAATAAAGGGGGATAACCACAAGCATGGACTTATGGAATACCGAACCTAACAATACAAGCAGAATAAACTTCCCCCATTCCCCCTTTAACACATATTTCACGGAATATAAAGCCAAAGCCAAAGCCAGATAATACCGTACCGTATTAAATGTGGAAAAATAAAACCCAAAAGCCATAAACAGAAAAAAACTCCATCCGAAACTGTCGCTCTGTTCATACATCGCCTTTAGGAAAAGCCAAAGGGTAAAAAAAGCAAATACTGCAAAAACAAGCAGGAAGCACTCACCGCCTGCTATCTTATATACCACCGCCACCAATGCATTAAAGCCTATTTCCGTCGGCACATAATTGTAAGCGCCGCAGGCAATCAAATGCATGAACTCCACATATTTTGCATAATCGTTCCCTACGTTCAGCCGGCATGCCGACACCGCAAAAAGGACAATAAAAATAGAAAACAGGCACAGCCTGTTACAAGCCTGCTGCCTGCTTATCCCCTCATTCCTGTACTCATTCCCCCCGTTTACCGGTATTGTTTTTACCCATACTGCCAACATCACAGTAAATACCGCTATCAGCAAATATAAAATCATACCTTTCCCTTGCCTTCCCTAATTCCATCCTTCATCAAGGAATATGCCCTTTTCCATTCCGTCTCTTTACACATTTCTTCCTTGTGCGCCAACAAAAAACGGAGGGAAAACGGCACCGCCAGCCGTCCATATAAGAAATGATACAACACTCCTCTGTCCTTAAAAAACTTGTCGGTGTACCCATGAAACCATGTGGATTCCCGTTCTTTCTCTTCCCCGATTACCTCCGGCAGCGCTATGATTTTCAGCTTTTTATGAAGGCAATCCCTCAGAAAAAGGCTGTCTTCCCCATTGCTGTATTTCGCGCCGCCTCCAAAAAGCAGGGAAAAACTTACATTGGCACGATGCAGGGCTTCTGTCCTCGCCACAATACTATATGCCGGATATCTGCCGTAATTATACCAATGAATCCTTTTTGCTTTTTCATTCCAGTACGTCCTCCTTGCCGGAGCTACTTTTACATTAAAAAGCAATATATCCGCATCCTCATATTGACGGAACGCTTTCTCTATCTTTTCTTCATAGCCGTCCTCATAAATGATATCCTCATCCGAAAATACTGCGATTTCCCCGCCGGCGCGCATTAATGCACTGTTGCGCGAAAGGCCCACGCCCCGCTCTTTTAAGCTGTAGCATCGGATTGTATGGGAATTATGCCTATACTCTTCATAGCCAAACTCACCGCACTGGTTTATAATTACCGCACCAGTCCTTATATTCATCCGTTTGGCCAATGCCCGCACGTCTTGATTCACTGCGGATACCAACATCTCAATCTTCATCCCAAGCCCATCCCTTCCTCTGCCCCTGCCCGGCTATTGCTTATCCTTCTTGCCTTCCCCGTATTGGAACGCCGGCTTCCGGGCGCCATACCCTTTTCCTATATAATACATCTTCAGGAAATTTTCATCCGGTTCCACAATCACTGCGCCTAATATGCTGCAATCCTGCTTTTTCAAATTCCCAAGCAGCCGTTCCATACGTTTCCCGTTCCCTGCGCCGAAACGTACCGCAATTATCGCCCCATCCGTTTTGCGCAGCTTTTGGTAAATCTCCGTATCTTCTTCCGGCATCCCATATACCAACGGATTGCAAAGGGCTTCCGGCCGGCCGTTATCCCCTGTTTTTTTTCCGTTCCCTTCATCCCTCTCCAGCCATTTTCTTACACTATCCCCTGCCTTTTCTGCGCTATCCCTGGAATCCGGGCTAATCAGCGCCGTTGCTTTCATTCCTCTGGAAAGATAACGGTAATTGACAAGGAACTCTTTATACAGCCCTTCCGCAAATCCATCCTTTCCTTCCGGAAGTATCCCGATTGCAGGAATCCCATAACGTTTTTCCACATCGTTTGCCGTATATACGGAATCATCCATCACATAATAAAAAACCATAATAATAACTGCCGCAACAAGCGCCACCACCATCCCGCTCACTGCCGCCCTCACTGTCCTGTTATCCCATACAATCTGCTGCGGCTGGGAAGTGCTGTAAACTTCTATGCTCTCAAATAACTCATCCGTTTCCCCCAAATGAATAAGGGACGCCTGTGTGGCCTCCATAATCTTTCCGGTAATCTCCGGGTCATCCGTCGTGATTGTAATCGTCAGCAAACGGATATCGGATAAAATTTCCGCTTTCGTAGCCTGAATTACCGTTTCCCTTTCCACTTCCGGTGGAAGGTTTTCCATCGTATAATCTAAAATCGGGTCCGTCGCCATTAAATCGTTCCACGTATATCCATTATAGGTAAGTTCGTTAAAATCCTGGGGGCTGCAGTCAAAGTTCAAATATATTTTGGATACCGACTCATATTCCCTTTGGGATGCGAATAAAAGATGGGCCAATAGATAGACCCCTCCGCCAAGCAAAGCCCCGACAAAGGCTGCCGCAATGGGTACCCATATTTTCCTGCCTAAAAGCAAAAGTATCCGCTTCCCGTCGATTCCTTCCTCCATAAACTTCTGATTTTCCATCCCTTACCTGTCCTCTTCTTTTCTCATTGCCGTCACCTGGCTGCTTTCTATCCCTTCTGTACTTTCTGGCTTGAACAAAATTTTCAATGTCAGAAGCATCAATTTGATGTCCAGCCATACCGTATAATTTTCTATATAGGCCAAATCCAGCTTCAATTTATCATACGGTGTCGTATTATATTTCCCATACACCTGAGCATAACCTGCCAGCCCTGCCTTCACTTTCATACGGAACACAAATTCCGGCATTTCTTCCACATATTGGGCAATAATCTCCGGACGCTCCGGCCTTGGCCCGATAAAAGACATTTCCCCTTTTAAAATGTTAAAAAGCTGAGGCAGTTCATCAATCCTTACCGCTCTGATAAACTTCCCCACAGGGGTAATCCTGGAATCATTTTTTGCCGCCAGTCTGGCTACCCCGTCTTTTTCCGCATCCACCCTCATGCTCCTGAACTTCAGAATATAAAATTCTTTCCGGTCTTTCGTGCAGCGTACCTGCCGGTATAATACCGGCCCGCCGTCATATAGCTTAATAATTATTGCCGTTACCAGCATGATAGGGGAAGCTATAATAATGAGCAAAAGCGCGCATACAATATCAATCAGCCGTTTCACCGCACGTTGCTCCACCCTCAGGGCATATTCCCTTGTCAAAAAAATAGGCGTGTCGAACAGATGCATTTTTTCCGAGCCCTGCACAAGTACATCCGGGATTTTCGGCATCATATAAATACGGATAGATTTGCCATAGCAAAATTTCAAAAGCTTGTTCCTGTCCATCGTCGGGATATCCCATAAAACAATGGCGTCATAATCCCCCTGTACTTCCTCTTCAATTGCTCCAATCCCTTCCTCGATATTCATGCACCGTTTAATCCGATACCTGTCTTTTCTCGTAGCAAACTTGCCTAAAATATCATCAATTGACCTATCCCCATAAATCAGCAGCATTTCCCTTGGCGGAAAAACTTTCCGGTAAAAAATATCGCACGCATACGTCCAAATACCGGAAACTGCCAATTGGACAACAAATACACCTAAAATAGGCGTTGCCGGAACAATCCAGTTCCTAAGCAGCGCAATTTGGATATACGAAATCACATTGACCGCCAAAAGGGCAAACGCCTGGGAAAAGTATATCTCAAATGGTTTCAAATACCCTATTTTCAGCCCCCCATAAGTATTTTCAAAAAAGAACAAAAGTACAAAATAAATCCCGATTACAAGAAGATGCCCATTGGAATAAAAGTTAACCTTCCCAAACTGTGCCAGATAAGGATAATATACTTCCATCCAGACATATATATAAACTGCCAGCTGCAGGCAAAGCCCCAGCATAGACAGCAACAGGACAACCGCTCTTTTCCTTGATTCCATCTGCTTCATTTTTCACCCCATTTCCGCGCAGCCTTTGCCTCAACTTTGTAGAGGCTGCGCATAAGCATGTTTGTGGATGCCGCGTAGGCTCAAACTGATAACCATCTTCCTTATATCCGCCGTATAACTGCCCGGATTGCCCACCACACAAAATTCCACATACTTTCCAATAATGGGAGTTTTTCCACATTTCTATATAAATTCCATATCCTCTTAATCGCCACAAATTTATTGGATGACAAAGATTTCTCCGGCCTGCGGTATACCGTATATTCCTTATCCAATCCATAGCCTGTACAGCCGCTGCGCAATATTTTCCACCATGTAGCGGTGTCTTCGCTCGGCACGTTAGGCATTTTAATCGTATCTTTGCTTATTTTGCTCAAATCAAACATAACCGTGCTGGTGAATATCACTGTCCGTGACAACGCTTTTTTGTAAGTTATCGTTTCCGGAACTGCCACCCATTGGTTCGTTTCATAACCTTCCTCATCTGCAAATTCATATGCGGTAAAGCCAAACGCAGCCCCCTTTTTTTCCATAAATTCCAATTGCTTCTCCAGCTTATCCGGCCTCCAGATATCGTCCGCATCAAGGAATGCCAGATATCTTCCCTTCGCCTCATCGATACCTGTATTCCGGGCCTGTGCAACCCCTTCATTTTTTTCCTTTACAATCAGCCGAATCCTGTCGTCCTCTTTGCACCACTTCTCAATTTTTTCCCTTCCGTCATCCGTAGAGCCGTCATCCACTAAAATCAATTCCCAGCAATCATATGTCTGGCTCCTCACGGTTCCAATCGTCTCATCTATGAATTTCCCGGCATTAAATACCGGAATCACAACGCTGACCAGCTTGTCTTTCTTTTGTTCCATCTTTTGCTCCATTCCCACGCTTATTGCGCCCTGCTTCCCGGAAATATCCCACGCTTTCACATTTCCCGGCCACGTGCCGCCCCTCTTATACCGATGCCTGCCGGTATTTTTCCCGCCTGTCCAATTTCCTTTTTTGCGGCGGTTTCTTACATCCCCTAAACTTCTTATGCTAAAAGTTTCTTACACCTGTTAACCTTCTTTGCTGACAGTTTCTTGCGCCTGTTAACCTTCTTTGCTGACAGTTTCTTGCGCCTGTTAACCTTCTTTGCTGACAGTTTCTTGCGCCTGTTAACCTTCTTTGCTGACAGTTTCCTGCACCTGTTAACCTTCTTTGCTGACAGTTTCCTGCACCCTTCAGGTCTCTTTTACCGACAGTATTTTACACCTGTCACTCTTCTTTTACCGGCGGTTCCTTACTCCACTTAAATTTCTTCTTTCACAAGGTATATCGGGCGTTTTTTTACCTCCATATAAGTTTTGGACAAATACTGGCCTACTATACCTACGCAAAACAACTGCACCCCGCTGCAAAGAAGAATGATACATACCAAAGAAGGCCATCCTGAAGTCGGATCCCCAAATATCAGCTTCCTCACAATTACAAACGCTATCATCAAAAATGCCAATACGCAAAACAGCACTCCCATAAAGGATGCTATTGCAAGAGGCACTGTGGAAAATGCCGTAATCCCATCAAGAGAATATAAAAACAACTTCCAAAACGACCATTTCGTTTCCCCTTTTTTCCTTTCAATATTTTCATATTCCAGCCATTTTGTCTCATAGCCTACCCATCCGAAAATCCCTTTTGTAAAACGGTTATATTCCGCCATAGCCAATATGGAATCCACCACCTGCCTGCTCATCAGCCGGTAATCCCTTGCCCCGTCTACGATTTCCGTCTTTGATATCTTATTCATAATGCGGTAAAACATCCTTGCAAAAAAAGAACGGATAGGGGGTTCCCCTTTCCTCGTTACCCTTCTTGTAGCTACCGAATCGTATCCCTCATCTATATACCGGAACATTTCCGGCAGCAAAGCCGGAGGATCTTGCAAATCGCAATCCATCAAAACCGCATAATCCCCTTTTGCCTTTTGAAGCCCCGCATAGATTGCCGCCTCTTTCCCGAAATTTCTGGAAAAAGAAACGAGATGCACCCTCTTATCCTTTCCAGCCAGTTCCTTTACTTTCTCTACCGTCCTGTCCTTTGAGCCATCATCAATATATATCACTTCCACATCCAGTTCACGGCTTTGGAAAAATGCGGTATTTTTCATTAACTCTTCATAAAAATCTTCTATATTTTCCTCTTCGTTATAGCTGGGGACTATCACACTAAGCAGCTCCATTTTTAACCCTTTCCATACATTTAGTGTTAAGTTAACATTCAGGATTTATTTTATCATATATCGCCGGTTTTCACCAGAAAATTGATGATTCGTGTGTATATTAAATTAATAAGTTTATTAATTAATATTCTTATCAATTGATACGCGTATCAATTGATATACATATATATCAATCAATAATTTGTATACATATCAATGCAATCCATTTTATCATAAATAAATATTCCGTGCAACATAGGGAAAAACCGTCTCATTATGCTCAAATCCTATTAAACAGCAACATGCCAAAAAATACTTAATATCATTTATTTTTTATCAAAAAACTTCGCGACTTGTTTTTTCCTGCTCATCATGCTATACTCGTTTTACATCAAGTGATAGAGGACAAACCAGCGAATCACTTAAACATAGGAGGTAACTATATGACTGACTTTTTTATAAAAATGAATGAAGATTATGCCCAAAAACATTTTCCGGACCATTCCGTATTTGAAGGCACCATGAAAACCGTCAAGCGTAGAAGCGTGGGCGGTCTTATTGTTTTTGGCTTATTTTTTGCTGCCGCGCTATATGGGCTGGTGTGGGGAATCGGCAGGACGCTTCAATTGATGACTAACGGAGAGGATGATATGTTAAGCGTTGGCCTTGTAATCTGTGGATTCTTTGGCATCATCGTTCTGATCTGCCTGCTCGTCCTGATTTTCTTAATCAAAGGGAGCCGGCAAAAACGAAGCGATTATATCGCAAACTCCGCCAAGCAAAGTAAGCTACCTGTACATGAGATTGAAGAGTTTGAACGGCAAGCAATGGCTTCTGACTGTTACATTCTAAAATTGACAGCCGGGCTTGACCGGATGCTTTCCAATGCCACCAATAAAGATGGGCTGCTTACAAGAGACTATATTTATTTGGCTGACCCTGCCCAAACCGTCATGCGCATAGATAGTCTGAAAGCATGTTGTTTCAGCGACTATACTTATTATCTCAACACAGGAAACCGCCATAAAAAAATCCACTGTCTGGCAATTTGCCTTATCGCATCCAATGGTGTAAGTGTCCTTTCCGACACTACCGAAGAAGCAGGTCAAGCCCTTATAGCGCTCCTTCAACAGCGAAACAGCGCAATTGACACAAACGGCGGAAATGTTCTTCCGGAAAACGCGTTTGACAGCTACAAAAAGAAAATGCTGGAAGCACAATAACCTTTCTCCTCCTGCATTTTGCCCTGTGCCTGCTGCAGCGGGCATCGCAATACGCCAACAAAGATATAAGCAGCAGGTGGCAGCTTTGCAGCTAACCTCCAAATATGAATTTAAACCTATGAACATTTAGCCCAGCGAATTTGTCTTTTTTCGGAGTTGTGTTGATTTGAATACAAAACGAACCCGGGAATTTTGCGGACAGGGAAAAATGATTGTCTGGCTTTTAGACTGTGTTGTCAAGGAATGTGAGTTTACAAAAAACGTCGAAATTACAGCCCCATGCAAGTGGCTGCATCTTCCTGCGGGCAAATTATTGGCGGTTACAGCGAGCGAGTTGGTTCAATGTCTTGCCTATCCGGAATTGGAAGTGGAAAAGGTTTTTGATCTATCGCTTGAGCCCGGATGATATGCAATCCAAAACGAAGGAGTGGATAATATTATGTATTGCAAGAAGCAGCCGCCTGAGTCTATTCCCTCAAACATCCAGGAAATATGTTAGCGTTTTAGTCAGTACAAACGGGCGGATCTCGTTCAAATAAACCATGAATCAATCCAATACATGAATATTCAAGTTAGTTCGAGCGAATAGGTATTTGTACGCCATTTCAAAAAGGGAGTTGTATTTTGATTATATTGGATTGCACAAAAATATTGGACATACGCTTTTTACACTAAACAATAACAATGTAATAAGTGTATCGTCCAATTTTTTTGCGCCATATAAAAATAAATAATGCCGTCGGACAGGCCTTTCGGCATCCAAATTCTATCTTTTAAAAGTTTTCTTATGCCCTTTGCAGATAATGGCTCTCCATATTCATTTCCAACCTTATTTTATCCGCAATCTGTGCAATGTATTCACTGTTGGTGGGTCTGCAGTTGCCGGTCAGGGCGGAATAACCGAAAAGGTCCTCGAAAGTTTCCGCATTGCCTCTGGTCCACGATACTTCTATCGCATTCCTAATCGCACGTTCCACTTTCTGTTCGGTAGTTTTAAAATATTTGGCTATTTCAGGATACAAAAGCTTTGTCACGCTGCCTACCACTTCCATGTCTTCTCCCGCCATCAATATGGCTGCACGCAAATAATGGTAGCCTTTTAAGTGTGCCGGTACTCCCATATCCAGCATAAACTCTGTTACAAATTTCATTAGCTGGGTATCTTCTTTCCCGGTAAATTCCACATTTTTAACCATAATTCCCCCTACATCATCATAAACTACAATTTTCCGCCTTTTCCAAATAATACCACTACCGGCTTCTAATGTAAATTGTAAGGCATCGCGTTTTTAGGACATATATAGGGGGTAGTATATCACATGGCTCTTTATGCCGGAGCGTCACAAATAAGCCCTGATGACGTAAACGCTCCGGAATGGAGATTAATATGACTGGTTAAAAAATGACAGATTACAGGTATTCCTCTTTCCCTTGCTCTTGAAGGATTTCCACAATCTTCTTTACATCCTGCGCTTTTCCTTTATCGCAAACCAGTATTGCATCATCCGTCTCCACGATGATTATATCCTCCAGGCCTATCGTCGCAATCAATTTATCTTTCCCATATGCGATGCAATTCTTTGAACCGATATGGATTTGCTCCCCATAAGCAACATTATTGTTCTCGTCAGTTTCGTACAAGGTGTCCAAAGCATCCCAGCTTCCCACATCGCTCCATCCGAAATCCCCATCTAACATCAGGACGTTATCTGCCCTCTCCATGATGCCATAATCTATCGAAATTTTGGGAATGACCGGGTAAACCCTTTCAATAGTTTCCTGCTCTTTCTCTGTTCCGATTGCCTCCTCAATTTCCAGAAGGCAATTATAAATATCCGGCAAAAGCTTTTCAAAATAATCCAGGATTACGGAAGTTTTCCATACGAACATTCCGCTGTTCCAGAGATAGCAGCCCTGTTCTACATAAGATTTTGCGATAGGCAAGCTTGGCTTCTCCACAAAGTCCGAAACCGGATATGCTGTAATCCGTTTCCTGCTTACCTCTCCTACCGCATGGGCTGTGGCGTCCATCCTCTTATTATATTTGATATATCCGTAACCAGTAGCAGGTTCCGTAGGTTTAATCCCTATAGTTACCAACTGGTCTGTCTTTTCTGCCAAATCCATAGCAAAATCCATCACTTCCTTATACGCCACTTTATCCTTTACATAATGGTCGGAAGGAAGCACACACATAATGCTGTCCCCATACTGTTTCCTGATAGCCACAGCCGCATAACCGATGCAGGCTGCCGTATTCCTCGCTGCAGGTTCCGCCAATATCCGCCCTTCCTGAAGCCTCCCCATAGTCACTTCCTTCATAAGGGGCGCCTGCCCGGCATTGGTTACAATATAAATATTCTCCATAGGCATATTGCCTGCTATCCTGTCAATTGTTTCATTCACAAGTGTATCATTACCCGTTAAATTTAAAAACTGTTTCGGCATCTTCTTGCGGCTCAAAGGCCAAAACCTGGTCCCGCCTCCCCCTGCCATAATCACACCATATCTGTTCATTTTAATAACTATGCTCCTTTCTTAATTTAAGATATCACATAATTGTCAAATATCTCTCCAACTTACCTCTCCGCCTTATCTTCCGTCCATCCTTGCTGTCTCTACATTTTCCTTAAACCAGTCATACGCCAGTTTTACGCCTTCTTCCAACTCTACTTTGTGTTTCCACCCCATCGAATGAAGCTTATCTACATTAGTAAGTTTTCTCGGCGTTCCGTCAGGCATATCTTTATTCCAAACAATCTTGCCCTCAAACCCTACCGTACGGCATACCGTTTCCGCCAATTCTTTAATGGTGACTTCTTTGCCGGTGCCAATATTGACATGCTGCTCCCCACTGTAATTTTCTAATAAGAAAACGCAGGCATCAGCCATATCATCCACATAAAGGAACTCCCTCAAAGGGCTTCCTGTTCCCCAAAGTTCTACTGTTTCCGCTCCATTTACTTTCGCTTCATGGAATTTCCGAATCATTGCCGGAAGCACATGGGAATCCTTTAAGTTATAATTATCATAAGAACCATACAAATTCGTGGGCATGCAGCTAATAAAATCATCCCCATACTGCCGTTTGAAGAATTTGCACATTTCCAGCCCAGCTATTTTCGCAATCGCATAAGCTTCATTTGTTTCTTCCAGAACTCCGGTCAGCAGTGCGTCCTCCGGTATGGGTTGTGGCGCCATACGGGGATATATACATGTACTTCCTAAAAATAAAAGCTTCTTTACTTTGAAATCATGGCAACATTTAATTACGTTACACTGTACTTGCATATTTTCATAAGCAAATTCTGCAGGTTTTGTATTATTGGCGTTGATTCCCCCTACCTTCGCTGCTGCAAGTACCACTATATCCGGATTCTCTTCTTCAAAAAAACGTCGTACATCTGCCTGATTGAGAAGATCTAATTCCTTATGTGTCCTCCCTATTATATTTGTGTACCCCTTTGACTCCAAATTCCTTACAATGGCACTGCCCACCAGCCCTCTATGACCTGCTACATAAATCTTATCCGACTTGTTCATCACTCTGTTCCTTTGCTCCTTTCGCTAAACTATTCCTTTACTCTCTATATATGAATCCGCTTTCTATCCCTTTTCCCCTAAGCCCTGCCTTTGCCCGGGTCGGCGAGGATGGAAAAGCTTTATATCCCGTCCTATCCCCTTCGATAGGATAATAAAGCGAAACTCCTCCTATCTCATAACTCTCTACTGCATAGTTCTCATAATCCTTTTGGCAAATAAAATATTCCTTAGAATATCCTTCCACCATTTCCTTTCCAAATGCAAACAGCTTATAACAGCCTATCAATGCAATAGCAATATATGCCATCCGCCAAAGCCATTTCCCCCAACCTTCATTTTTTATCAGCCATAACGCCAGCCCTCCAAACGTCACCGGCGCTGCCAGCCATACATAGACGCATCCATATCGAATGAGAGGCGCAGAAAATAGCCAACATAAAAAAGAAACATTCACGGCCACCGCCGCCAGCATCAAATCCCTTTGCTTTTCCTCCCGCTTTACCGCATGGATAAACCATGCCCCACAGGATATAGGAACCGCCGCAGCCCCGGATATAATAAACAATTTATCCAAGGACGTCTGCATAGGGAACCAGTCCTTCATCCATTTCCATGCCGGTTCGCCATATCTTGCCACATCATAAAGCCCTCTTCCCCATACTTGTATTTCCCTCGCATCATAATCTGCTATCTCTCTCGGAATCTTCCAGTCCACAGCCAAGAAATCAATGAAAGTAAAGGGATAGACCAGCCAGCCTGAAATCAATACGTTCCTTATCAAATAAGGCAGCAATATCGTCAAACCCAATCCAAAAAATCCTGCAATCCCCTTCCAATCCTTTTCTTTTATCAGCATTGCTGCCGGTTTTGCCGCCAACAACACAATCAAAGCTGCGGACAGCTTCAGGCTTACTGTATATACACATAAAAGTGCCAAAAGCCCAAACGGAATCCAATTTTCCTCCCCTTTTTCCACCAAGTCCAGATAATGTATCACAATATAAAATACTGTCAATACCATAAAATAATCCGAAGCAGGGGATATCATTTCATCGAAAATAATCATCAAATAGTATATCCCTATTATCCGGGCAATATCGGATAATAACAATCTTTTTCTTTTTAACGCTTCTGTAATCCTGCTGCATACCGCAGCCAACAACAGTGCCATAAACCCAGCCACACAATGGTAAGACTGACCGCCCAAAAAAGAAAAACTATAGAAAGCGGATAAACTGAAAGCCGAACTGTTATATGCCAGCCTGCAATGCAGATTCCCCAGCCCCTTTACCACCCCGTATTCTTCAATCCATCGTATGCTTTGCGCATGGTACAGGCCTGTGTCATAATGAATCACCCCTCTGGAAGCGCCATATGCAAATAAAAGGAACAAAAACAAGAGACCGGCTTTTCTCCCAGCAGGCACACTATGCCACAGCCCCTTTATCCTCTCCGCCAATTCCCGCCGGAATACTGCCCCCGCCGCTATACAGACAATAAGAAACAAAACGTTAGCAAGCAAGCCAACTTTATAAAACAAACTGAAAAACTGTGCATATACAGTCACAAATACCAGACCTGCCATGACACAGCCATCGGGCCTAGCCGTTAGCCGATATCCGCCCTCCGGCTTGCCAAACACATGGCCAACCACCGATAGAATCAAAAAACCGGCAATATACGTACTCACCAATAGATAAAGAAAAATCAGGCAAACCGAAAGCATCTCTTCTTCCTTCCTTTATTTACCACAACGCTGCCTAAATGAACTGCTTTTCCCCAAGTTCAAAATATACCGCCCTTCCACTATATCCACTTGACCCTGCGTTTGAGGAAATCAACAGTATATCAGCACTGCCACAAGAATACCAAGGATTGCCCCCATAAGGACTTGCAAAGGGGTATGCCCCACAAACTCTTTCAGCTTGTCCTCTACACTCATTTCCTTCCCCATTTTTAAAAACATTTCCATCATTTCATTTAAAACCTTCGCTTGAATCCCTGTCTCTCTCCTGACCCCCATAGCATCATACATGACTACAATCGCAAATACCGCCGCTATGGCAAATTGGAAACTTCCTCCTCCATATTCCATCCCGGCCGCTGTAGCCAAAGCGCATACGGTAGCCGAATGGGAACTGGGCATCCCACCGCTCCCTACAAGCCGTTCCGCTACGAATTTACGGTTAAACCACATGTGGATTGCCGTCTTTAATATTTGTGCTACAAACCAGCCGCAAACCCCCGCCATAAAAATACGGTTGTCCATCAAATCAATTAAAAAATCCATCCTTCCAATCCTTCAACCTATTCTTTTTTCAGATACGCCTCAATAGCATCATGCCAATCTGCAAATTTAAAATTAGTAGTCAGACGAAGCATATAGTTGTCAAGTACGGAATAGGCCGGTCTTGGCGCAGAAGCCGGATTATCTTTTTCATATTCTTGCGTAGTAATGGCTTCTACTACGGTTTTCTTTCCCGCAAGCCTGAAAATTTCTTCCGTAAAATCAGCCCAACTGCAAAAACCTTCACAGGTTCCGTGGAAAACACCATAATTTTCCGTAGGCAAAAGATGTACAATGGCTTTTGCCAATTCATCCGCACTCGTAGGCGTACCAAATTGGTCTTTTACCACTCTTACCTTATCGTTTGTTTCCGATAAGCGGAGCATTGTCTTAACAAAATTCTTCCCTTCCCCATAGAGCCATGCTGTCCGGATGATAAAATAATCTTTTGCAAAGTCCCTGACAAAAACTTCGCCCGCCAGCTTGGATGCCCCATACACCCCCAGCGGGTTGGTTGCATCAAACTCTATATAGGGCCTGTTCCCATTTCCGGCAAACACATAATCGGTAGAAACCTGCATCAGCTTTGCCCCTGTTTCCGTCGCTGCTATGCTCAAGTTCCGCGGTCCAATAGCATTAATCCGATATGCATTGTCCACATCTTTTTCACATGCATTTACATTTGTATGCGCCGCACAATTTACAATAGCATAAGGCTTAATTTCCCGTACAAACGCCATTACCTTATCTATATCTGTGATATCCAATTCCTCCACATCCGTATTTACCAACTCTATTTCCCGGTTCCCTTCATACAGTTTGTTGATAGCTGTCCCCAACTGTCCTCTGCATCCGGTCACTATCATTTTTTTCATCGGCACATAACCCTCCCAATTATATATTCATATCAATTATAATCATCATACATCCCATTCTTTTATTATGCAAGAAAAATTATCCACCGTTTCCCCACTATTTGTAGCATTTTTGTTATAAAATCTTAAGATTTTTGTTCATATTTTTCTGCATCACTCTAGTGACTATCCCGATTTTATGTGATATAATTGCGTCTGTGGTCTTTTATTATATCTAAATATATGAATTCCATTATATATGAAAGTGAGGATTATTCATGAAACGATTACAAGTTCTTTTTCTTGTAAGTCTTGCATCCACATTTTTACTGTTTGGCTGCGGCAAACAAGAAGAAGCTGATGAACCTGCTGTTGCACAGGTTATTGAAAAGCAACCGGAGCTGGAAGAAACCAATGAAGAAGAGGCTCCACAGACAGAAGAAGAACCGGTAGTTGACGACGAGGCACCGCCGGAAGAAGGCATGGTAAGAAGTACATTGACCAATGAATGGATTGACGGCGATTTAGCAAATGCCCGCCCCATTTCCATTATGGTTCCTAACGATTCTTCCGCCCTGCCCCACTACAACCTTTCCAAAGCGGACATTCTTTATGAATGCCCTGTGGAAGGCAATATTACAAGAAGCATGGCAGTCATTAAAGATTGGGAAGATTTAGACCGCATTGGTAATGTAAGAAGCTGCCGTGACTATTTCGTATATTGGGCTTTTGAATGGGATTCCATTTACCTGCATTTCGGTGGACCCTATTACATTAATGAAATTATCGAACGTAAAGACACAGACCACATAACAGGTTGCGCTTATGGCGACAAACGGACGGACGGCTTATATGAAGGAACATTCTACCGTTCCACAGATAAGAAAGCTCCCCAGAATGCTTATGCAAGTGCAGAAGGCATCAATAAGGGTATTGACAAATTAGGCATTTCCAAAACATATCGTGAAGGTTATTATAATGCCGACCATTTTAAATTTGCTCCTTCCAAAGAACCAAACACATTGGAAAAATACAGCGATGCAATTACAGCAAAAGAAATTGATATGGCATCTGCTTACCCGATTACAAAGACCGCTTTTACTTATAATGAAGGCGACGGCTTATATTACCGTTCTATGTACGGCAAACCGGATGTTGATGCTGCTAACGGCGAACAGCAGTTAGCTTTCAAGAACGTCCTTGTCCAGTTTACATATCATGAAGTAAGGGATGCAAAAGGTTACCTGATTTTCCAGGTTCATGATACCACAAGGGATGGCTATTACTTTACAAACGGAAAAGGTATTCACGTAACATGGAAGAAGAGTACGGATTATGAGCCGACAAAATTCTACGACGATGATGGAAACGAGATTGAAATAAATACCGGAAAGACGATGATTTGTATTGTAGAAGACGGTGATTCCTTCAAAGCAGACGGAACAGATTTGAAATCCAAATAAAAAAAACGGTATGGGATTTATCCCATACCGTTTTTTCATATAATTCCAGTTCCAAAGTCCCTCTTTGGAAACAGGTTTTTATTTCTTTCCCCCAAGACCAAGGCGGTTTACTGCCGAAAAGATGGCCCTTACCGATGCCCTGGTAATATTGGAACTTACGCCTACACCATAAGTTACGCTTCCGTTATCTACATCCAGCAAATGAATGTATGCGGCTGCCTGAGAATTGGAACCACTCTGAAGAGCGTGTTCTTCGTAATCCAATATTTTCATCTCTTCTCCAATTACTTCCTGAAGCCCCCGTTTTACCGCGTCAATAGGACCGTTGCCCACTGCTTCAAAGCTTTTCTCCGCTCCGTGATCCGTATACACTACAAATACGCGGGTATCAAATTCGGAAGTTGTTTCATCGCTCAAATCATCTACACGCAGTTTTTTGAAGCGAATCGGCTCTTTGCGCTCTAAGTATTCTTCCCTAAATTGCTGCATAATCTCGTCCGGCGATACTTCCCCCTGCTTCTCAGATATTTTTTGGATTACATTGGCAAACTCTTTATGCATCCCTTTTGGAAGCTTAAAGCCAAAATAAGTATCCATAATAAAGGCTACACCGCCCTTACCGGACTGGGAATTAATTCTGACAATTGGTTCATATTCCCTTCCGATATCGGACGGGTCAACCGGAAGATACGGCACCTGCCATATTTCGCTTCCCCTTTCCCGCATAGCCTTTACCCCTTTGTTAATGGCATCCTGATGGGAACCTGAAAATGCAGTAAACACCAGTTTTCCTGCATACGGATGTCTGGGGTGAATCGGTATTTTACAGCATCTTTCATAGATTTCAATTATTTCGTTTACTTTTTCTATATTCAGCTCCGGGTTAATCCCTTGTGAAAACATATTATAAGCAATATTTAAGATATCTACATTCCCGGTTCTTTCCCCATTTCCAAAAAGCGTACCCTCCACCCTTTGGGCTCCTGCAAGGATAGAAAGCTCTGCGCTTGCAACCCCGGTTCCCCTATCGTTGTGGGGGTGTACGCTCAGTATAATACTTTCTCTGTTTTTAAAATGCTTATTCATCCATTCAATCCGGTCAGCATACACATTCGGTGTAGTCATTTCCACCGTAGAGGGAAGGTTGATAATGATAGGTTTTTCCGCTGTCGCCCCCCAGGCTTCCTGAACTGCGGTACAGATTTCCAAAGCGAACTCCGGCTCCGTTCCGGTAAAGCTCTCCGGCGAATATTCCAAAATTATTTCACCCGGAAATTTCTCTGCCCTTTCCTTCACCCATTTTGTTCCCTGCACTGCAATATCAATAATTTCCTTCTGGTTCATTCCAAATACTACATCCCTCTGAAGGGTCGAAGTGGAATTATAGATATGCACAATGGCACGGCTGCATCCTTTAATGGATTCAAAAGTCTTTTCTATCTGTTCTTCCCTGCACTGTGTCAATACCTGCACCCACACATCTTCCGGTATCATCTTTCTATCCACCAATTGACGCAGGAAATCATACTCAATCTGGCTGGCTGCAGGAAATCCTATCTCTATTTCCCGGAACCCCAATTTTATCAAATACTGGAACATCTCGACCTTTTCATGTACCACCATAGGATCAATCAATGCCTGATTGCCATCGCGCAAGTCAACGCTGCACCATATGGGGGCCTTCGTAATTTCCTTGCACGGCCATTCCCGTTCCGGATAATCTAATACCGGATTTTTCCTGTACCTTCCATAATTCAGCATACTTTATTCCTCCGTTTCATTTAATTAGTATGAGTTGGCCTAACGGTCAACTCTAATGATGTGACTCTATTTCCTTTCATATAAACGTGAGCAAATCTTGTTCGCTTCCCACAATGCTGCGGCTCTATTTTCCTATAAAAATTTAGGGGGCAAGAAGCGAAGACCTTTTGACACCCGAATCCTATAGTAGTACAAAAGCCGGCTCTTAGAGCCGGCTTGCTTTGATTCATGTTGTTTTTGCCCCCAAAATTAGCGCCTATTCCCCGAGTCCGCTTTCAATTGCATGAATCAGCGCTTTTAATGCCTCTTCTTCATCCTCGCCCTCGCAGACAAACTCTACTTCATCTCCACATTTTACACACGCGCCAAGCACACTTAGCACGCTTTTTGCATTTGCCGTATTCTCTCTGAATGTAAATGTAATTAATGATTTGAACTGCATTGCTTCTTTGCATAGAATGCCTGCCGGTCTTAGATGTAGCCCAGTGGGGTTCTTAATAATTACCTTTTGGCTTACCATACCCTTATCTCCTTCTCCATATGCCTATGCTAATATTTGTCGTCTAATACCATCCGGCATTTCAAACATACCGAAAAGCCAAACTGTAACGGCTGCATACGTTCTATTTATTACTATACCATCTTTTTCACTTCTTGTGAAGCCTTCTGCAAAAGTTAAAGCAAATATGCTTTAACTTTTGTTAAAGCAAATATGTTTCAACTTTTGTTAAAGCAAATATGTTTCAGTTTTTGTTAGAGCATAATATTCTGAATCAGTTCTGCCAGTTTTTTCGCTTCTGCATCAATCTGCTTTTTATCTTTGCCTTCTATCATAACACGGACTTTCGGCTCCGTTCCGGACGGACGAATCAACACCCGTCCCTCACCTGCAAACTTTTCATCCAGCTTTGCTATCGCTTCTGCAATTTCCGGGTAGTCCATATATTTCTCTTTCTTATGGTTCGGAACTTTTGCATTTACCAATGCCTGCGGCATCACTTCCATAACTTTGGAAAGTTCGGACAATGATTCTTTTGTCTCCACCATAACCTGTAAGAGATGAAGAGCGCTTAGAAGCCCGTCTCCAGTCGTATTTTCATCAAGGAATATGATGTGCCCCGACTGTTCCCCGCCCAAGCTCGCCCCGACTTCCCTCATTCTTTCCAATACGTAACGATCTCCTACCTTTGTCTGCTCAATAGCAATTCCATTCTTTTCCCCCATCAGGAAGAAGCCAAGATTACTCATAATTGTAGCAATTATCCTGTTCCCCTCCAGTTTTCCCTGGCTTTTCATATGGTTTCCTACTATGGCCATTATTTGGTCTCCGTCAATAATATTGCCCAGTTCATCCACTGCCAGCAATCTGTCCGCATCACCATCAAATGCAAGCCCTATATCAGCCTTTTCATATACTACCCTTGCCTGCAGCTCTTCCATATGAGTGGATCCGCAATTGGCATTAATGTTCGTTCCGTCCGGATTGTTATGAATGGCAACGATTTCACCGCCCAATTCCTTCAGTGCTTCAATTGACGTATAATAAGAAGCCCCCTCCGCGCAGTCAACCACTATTTTCAACCCGCGCAAGTCGATATTGACAGCTTTCATAGAATGGTTTATATATTCTTCCCTTGCATCCGTACGGTATTTTATCTTTCCAACGCTGGCTCCCGTCGGGAACTTTACATCTTTCATCCCGTTTTTAATCAATGCTTCAATTTCATCTTCCAAAGCATCCGGCAGCTTATAACCATCGCCGTCGAAAAATTTTATACCGTTAAACTCTACCGGATTATGGGAAGCAGAAACCACTACTCCGGCATCCACCTTATATTTTCTGGTCAAATAGGCAATTGCCGGTGTAGGAAGCACACCCACATATACGCAGTTCGCGCCTACCGCACATGCACCAGCCATCAAAGCATTTGCCAGCATGTCACTGGATATACGTGTATCGCAGCCCACCATGATTGTCGGCTTATGCTCTTTTTCCCTCGTAAGTACATAAGCCCCTGCCTGCCCCAGCTGCATTGCCAGCAGAGGAGTTAGTTCCTCGTTAGCCACACCCCTTACTCCGTCAGTACCAAATAATCTGCCCATATGCATCCTCCGTTCCGGTTTACCTTCTTTATTCCCTACGCTGCCGTTTTTACTTATTCCCGTTCCCTGATATTTAGCCTAACTGTCACATTTTCACGCAGACTTACCGTTTCCGGCAAATTAAAAGCCAAATTCACATCATAATATCCGTCGCCCAGCTCCTCGATTACACCTGTTTCCAACAGCCGGTTAATATCAACAATCCCGCGGATTTGCCCTGCATCCAAAGCATTCACTTCTTCTGCCAGGCCCCTTACCTGAATCTGAAATTCTTCCTCATAAGTGGATATCACGCCTTCATACTGTTCCGGGAGATTTTCAATCACGATGCTTTCCTCCGAAACCATAATATTTCTTGTTATCTCCTGCTCCACATAAGCGGTAACAGAAACGGTTCCGTTAAAACTCCCATCGCCCAGTTCCACATTCCCGGGCAAAAATTGCCGGATATCCAATTCTACCGTTACATCTCCGGTCGCCCCTGTAATGTCAAGCTGTGTATCCGGAATGTCAATGGAAGACAAATTCCTAAGCACATTTCCTTTTCCTGCCAGCAATACATAGTCCGGTGTGCTGCTGACAACGCCTGTTGCCCGGTATCCATTGGCTGGCGTCCCCGATGCCGTAAAATTCAACGGAATCGCTTTCGTTCCGAGGATTTCCACATCAACGCCTACCGTATTGATATTCAGCGACAATTTATCTTTTGGCACTTCTTTTCCTTCGGCATCATATAGTTTTATTTCTGCATTTGTTCCTATATCCCCGGTAAATCCTGTAATCCCTACGCTTACTTCAGCTTTTTCAATAATAGACACTATAGACTCTGGCCCGGAAACCCTTACCAGGTTCTGCTCTGTCACCACATCCCCTACAATATAGCCATCCTGCAAAGTTCCTAACGTAACCGCTTTTAACGGGAGCGAAATGCTCTTCCGGTCTTCTACCTTTAGCCTTACCATATCAGAACTTGCCCTGATACTGTCCAGGCTTTCATTATACTGAGCTGTGGATAACTCAATAGGTATCGTATTATCCGTTGTCAGTTTTTTCATATCTGCAACCGCAATAAGGTCTTTGTCGCTGATATTTCCCATAATCTGTCCCGGTCCTGTAACCGATACCCACGCAAGGGTATCGGAATTATCCAATACCTCATATATTTTTCCTTGGCTGGTGAGGACATCTTCGTTAATAATCGTTACCGGTATATTAGTGCTTCTACGGGTAGTTGCAGGATTATTTATATTTGTTACAAGAAGCCATAAGAGGGCGGCAAAAAGAACAGAACCTATCTTAAGGCCAAGATTATCAGTCAGTTTCTTTTTCATTCTTATACCTCATGTCCGCCCCGGCGGGCTTAAAATTAACGGTTGAACCATCTTTCTTTTCAACCTTTTCCCTTCCCTTCCATAGTTTACGCCGCTTTTCTTCCTCCGGTTTCCCTTGGATTTCCCGCAGCCTCTTCTTTAAAGTATCCCCATCCAGATTCCTTTCCAGATTCCCTTCATAAGCAACACTGATTCTTCCGGTTTCCTCGGAAACGATAACCGTCATGGAATCCGTTACCTCGGAAATCCCCACCCCAGCCCTATGCCTCGTTCCCAGTTCTTTGCTCAACAGCATATTATCAGACAGCGGAAGATAGCAGGTCGCTGAGGTCACCCTGTTTCCGCGTATAATAACAGCACCGTCATGCAACGGTGTATTATGCTCAAATATATTAATCAAAAGCTGGCTGGTGACCACGCCGTCAATATCAATCCCCGTTCTTTCATATTCTGCCAACGGCTGGGTTTTTTCAATAACAATAAGCGCGCCGGTCTTAACTTTACCCATTTCCACACACGCCCTCGCTATCTCATTGATGGTACGGTCCGAAAAAAGCCCGGCATCCGGTTTCCCTTGGTCAAAAGGCAGTATAGATGCTATCAGGTTTTTCCTCCCAAGCTCCTCCATCGCTTTTCTTAGTTCCGGCTGCAAAATCACTATGATAACAGTGGACGCAATACCCACAAGTTTTTCAGCAATCCATAGAATTGTATCCATACTGAAAATTGCTGCTATCAGCCAAAAAACAGCGATTACAACAATCCCTTTCAGCAACGACCATGCTTTTGAATTTTTTACCCATAGCAAAACATTGTACATCAAAAAGGAGAGTATGATAATCTCCACAATATCAGTCCAACTAATTTCAGGCATCCGCCTGAAGTATGTGTCCATAAATTCTTGAATCTGCTGCATTTTAAACCATTCCAGTCTTAATTATTGGTCAGACGTTTTCGAGTTGCCCATTTTCCTTCCTTCGCCGCTTCTCTGAGAAGGACGTGTTTTCTTTTGCTGGTTAATCTTTTTTACTTTATGTTCCGGCGTTGCCATAGTTACTTTAGGCACCGCTTTTACATAATAATAATATTCATCGTCTTCAAACTGTACCTTCTCCGTCCGGCTATAGTCCACATTAAAAGCAAAAAATTGTATCACTACCGCAATCAGGGCTGCGGCTGCCGTACCAAGGATTACTCCCCCGATAGCTACATTGGTATCAAACATCAAATCGCCTACTAAAAGAAGCATTATGTTTACTAAAGATCCCGCAATAATGGCTATCGTCCATGAATGATCCACCGAAAGCTTTCTTATTAAATATACGAGAATCAGTGTTACGGCAAAAGCCCCAATCGTTACTACCATTGCCCGGTTATCCAATATCCCATCTATTATAAAGCGGAACTTTGCAGTAATTTCTTCCGCTTCCATGGAAATCAATGTTGTAGTGCTTTCGTTGACATACGCTATCAAATAATATACTACCGTTCCACACCCTACGGATACCACGGAAGCCGGTGTGCCAAGCAAACCCATCGCAATTGGGATAGCATATGGTATATGCATCCAAAAACAAATGGGAGTTAACAAAACTACCACCGTATCCTTCGGAGAAAAACGGAAATAAAGCAAAAACATAAGTAAAAATGCCGCCAGCATTACGACTGCACATTCCAACGATAAAGCATACACATGGAGCAGGACAAATGCGGCCGCAATAATAATAATAAAATTCATCGGCATAAAAGAACACATCAGTGAAACCACAAGCACTGCTGTCATCTTATCAATCCTTTCCATAAATCCCAGCTTTCCGTTAATCAGCATAAGACTTATGAAAGCAAGCATAAACTTCCATAGGGGCATAAGGTAAACCTCATACTTCCCATAGAATTTTTTTATATATTGTTTCGCAACAAGTAGTGATGTCATAGTAACTTCCTTTCAGGGCTTTATGGCCCTGTTTTATGTTTTATCATACATGCCGGCAAGCCTGCGCAAATTGTTCATATACAGCTTAACGCCGTTCTTTGCCTTGGCATACCGATAGCAATATATTGCATAAGAAATTATGGAATATATCCCTATTACAAGTAAATATTTCATTAAAACGGATTTACCAAATTCCATCAGATCCATTTTATAGATATCCATCATGAACACTTCAAAGTCATAAAAAATATACATTCCAAATACAACGGCAAACGCAATAGTCCCACAGACAAATGATTTCATTACCTGCAGCCATACATAATCCCCGCGGAAATAATTCATAATGGCATTATTCTTTTTCCCTTCATTTTCCTCATAAGAGGCCATCTTGGTCATCAAAATGATTCTTTCCTGATTCAGCATACCCCATCTCTCCTAACGATCAAGGAAATGCATCTTCGGATTATCCTTCGTTGACTCCTTCGGCTTTTGCGTCAGCACAGCAGCCTTTTTATATGCGCTCTGCAGATTTTGCGTCATACTTGTTTTGCATTTATCGCAAAAACGCCCGCTGCGGATTGGCGCTCCACAGGATTCGCAATTTAACGCTATCTGGGAATCCGAAGAAAATTCCAAACGCTCTTCTCTTAGCCATTGCTTAATCTGCTGTGTGGAAACATCACATTCCTCCGACACTTCCCGGATACCGCACCCTTGATGTTCAGACACATATTTTTTTACTTCCTGGAATTTTTCTTCCAGACTGTCCTTGCAATTCGGGCACACAACTGGCCCTGTCACATAGTTAAACATTCTCCCACATTTTTTACAATTTCGTACATCCATATATAAGCCCTCCACTTCATTGTCCACGCCCGATTGCCAATACTGCAAAAAAAACATTTTTTATTCCTGCTGCATGCAATGTGGCCGTCAACATGTCTATCGTACTTCCAGTTGTATAAATATCATCAATAATTACAATCGTATTTAATTTTACATCATTTCTAAGGATTTTAAAAGCCTTTTTCAAATTATTTTGTCGTTGGATATCATCCAAATTCTTCTGAGGCATAGTTTTTTTTCCTCTTGCTACCAGATTGCCACATACAGGCAGACCCGTAAGGGAAGAAATCTCTCTGGCAAGCAGCTCTGCCTGATTGTACCCTCTCTGCTTTTTCCTGGATGGATGAATCGGTACCGGCACCAATGCTTCTGCTTTCCACTGATTTAGCCTGGCTTGCAGACGTTCAGCCATACATCTGCCAAAAAAAGCGGCATATTCCTGCCTCCCCCCATATTTAAAACGGTAAATGGCGGATGCCACATCCCGATACTCAAACACAGCCGTTCCACATATGTACAAATGTCTTTTTCTGCCGCAGTCCATGCAATATTCCTTCTCATCCTCTAAAGGCTTTCCACATTTCATGCAAAAAGGGCTTCTTATCGGCCTTATTTTTTCCAGGCATGGCCTGCAAATATCCCCTTTGCCAAAGCCTATCACATGGTCGCATATGGGGCATCTCCTTGGAAACACCAAGTCCAACATAACCTCTTTTAATCTTACGTCTCTTTTCATTTTCCTCTGTAATGTCTCTCCGGGCAGAAATCCATTACTATTGCTGCTTTCCGCTTATAACAGCCATTTCTTTTATCCTGTCGCATAAGCTGGTATAGCGCTTATTCTGATATTGGTTTGCCACCATCTCCTTTACCATCTGTCTGCTTCCTAATATCGTCACACAGTATTTTGCACGGGTTACCCCTGTATATAGCAGATTCCGGTTGCACAACATCTTCGGACCGGAAAGCAAAGGCATAATAACCGCCGCATATTCACTCCCCTGAGATTTATGGATAGTGATTGCATAAGCAAGTTCTATTTCATCCAATTGGTGGAACGGATATGATACCCGCCTCCGCTCATCAAATTCCACCACCATCTCCTGTGAAAAGTCATTGATTTCCTTTATAACCCCCATATCCCCATTAAAAATGCCCAGCCCTTTATCCACGGGAATGCCATATTTGCTTACCACTTCCCATTCCATCTGGTAGTTGTTCTTTGTCTGCATCACTTTATCGCCTACGCGGAACAACCCGTTTCCATACGGGTGTTCCTCTTTTGCAGCATCCGGCGGGTTTAAATACTCCTGAAGAATCCCATTTAACACTTCCACCCCAAGATTCCCTTTTCTCATAGGTGTCAGCACCTGTATATCAAAGCTTCCGGCATTCACATAAGAGGGCAATTTCTCCCGGATGAGCTGAATCATATGCTTATAAATAACATTCGCATCATTTCTTTCCAAGAAAAAGAAATCCATACTCTTGTTATCCATTGCCGGCTCTTTCCCCTCATTAATCCGATGGGCATTTACTACGATATCGCTTTTTTCTGCCTGGCGGAAAATTTTCTGTAGCATTACCTTCGGAAAGCATTCGCTATCTATCAAATCCCTCAGCACCTGGCCTGGCCCAACAGAAGGCAGCTGGTTGATATCCCCGGCCATAATCAGCCTGGTACCCGGTATAACCGCCTTCAGCAATGCCTGAAACAGGTGGATATCTACCATAGACATTTCATCAATAATTATAACGTCCGCTTCCAATGGATTTTCTTCATTTTTTTCAAATTTCGCGGAACGTTTTTCCTCCATAGATGCTCCGTTCAGCTCCAAAAGGCGGTGAATCGTTTTTGCCTCATATCCGGTAGCCTCGGTCATTCTTTTTGCAGCTCTCCCTGTAGGCGCCGCCAGAAAAATATCCAGCCCTTCTTCCGCAAAATATCTGATAATTGTATTTATCGTAGTTGTTTTACCGGTTCCGGGTCCTCCTGTCAAAATCAGTACGCCATTTTTTATGCTTTCCATTACCGCCCGCTTCTGCAATTCATCCAGTTTTATCCCTTGAGCCTTTTCCAGCCCTTCTATCCGCTTTTGTATCTGCTTTTCTTCCGAAGGCAGCCATCCACCTTCCTGTAAAGGAATGTTCAGGTCATGCATCATTTTCGCACAGTTTAATTCCTCATAATAATATGGTGCGGCATATACCCATTTTTCCCCGGAATGCTTTACCACCACTTTTTTATCCATTGTAAGATTCGCAATTTGAGGCGCTATAGCCTCCTGTTGTACCTCCAGCAAATCCATACATCTTTCTAACAATATGTTTTCGGGCAAATAGATATGCCCTTCTGCAGACGCCTGCAGCAATATATACAAGATACCACTTCTAATCCTGTAATCGGAATCCGTATGGATGCCTGCTTTACGGGCAATTTCATCTGCAATCTTAAACCCAATCCCCCCAACATCTTCTGCAAGGCGATATGGGTTTTCCTTCATAACGCTATAGATTTCCGAACCGTAAGTATTATATATCTTGACAGCCAGCACATTGGATATCCCATATTTCTGAAGAAACACCATTGCGCTCCTCATGTCCTTTTTTTCTTCCATCTGAACCGCGATTTCCCGTGCTTTCTTTTCGCTGATTCCCTTTACCTCTGCAAGACGTTCCGGTTCTTCCTCGATTACACGGAAAGTATCTTTTCCGAATTTTTTGATAATCCTCGCCGCCAATGCAGTACCTATCCCTTTTATCGCCCCGGAGCCTAAATACCGCTCCATGCTTAATTCGTCATCCGGTTCCGCCACTTGATAGCTTTCCGCTTTCAACTGCATACCGTATACAGGATGTTCTATATAATTGCCCGAAATTTCCAGCATCTCCCCCTGGTCAACCGTGCGGAAATTCCCCACGCATACAATTTCCTCCTCCCCGCTCACCAAGTTCATAACGGTATATCCATTTTCCCCATTGCGGTAAATGATATGTTCTACATAGCCTTTTACCTGTTCCATCCTTAGTTCCTTCCGTTAGTGCCACACCGTGATATTGTGGCATTTTTCCAGTTATTCAAAAGTTATTAAAAAAAGAATCCTGCTTGCAGGATTCTCCGCCTGCGGCGGGTCGCTGCAGCGACATACTCCCTTCCGCCGCAGTGCGATAATTGCTTTTTATCATATAGGAAATTCGGAGAACTTTCCTATATGATAAAAAAGCTGCTTAAATATAAGCAGCCCTTTTCCTATGTAAACCAATACTACAAATTATAATTGCGTTTCATCTGTTCATAAAGCATCTGCGCCAAGCCCAGCCCATCCCTTTCCGTGGAGGTGCTGGCCAAATCCTGAAGTGCATTATCTTTAAAGAAATCCACCAGTGAATCATTTGGATTAGATTCCCCATCGCTAAATACATCTACTGTTTTCTGCATTTCCTTAAATACCTGTTCTACAAAATAAGATTCAAATTCCTTGCAGACCGCCAGCAGCTCATCATCGGATGATTGTGTATAATCCTTTTTCCTGATTTGTCCATCTAACCGGGAAGTAGTTGCCTGTGAAGATATATAATTTGCATATGCTGAAGAAACTCCACTTCCTAAATCCATATGAATCACCATGCCTTTCTGTCATATACTAAAGCTTATTACCTAACGCTTCAGATTATTTGCCTGCTGCATCATTTCATCGGTGGTGGTAATCGCCTTTGAATTCATCTCATATGCACGCTGCGCTACGATAAGGTTAACCATCTCATCCGCTACTTTTACGTTAGAACCTTCCAAATATCCCTGCACCAATTTGCTTCTGCGCACATTCGGATTGGTCGCTTCGTTAATTACAGGCCCGCTGGATGCCGTCACCGCATATAAAGTATCGCCCTGCCTTTCCAATCCTGACGGATTCCTAAATTGGAATGCTCCGATTGTAAACCCTAATGTCTGTGGGTTATTGTTCTCGTCGGGATACATCAATGTGCCGTCACCGCTAATGGTAATCCGGCTCGTAATAAAGTCTCCTCCCAGCGTGATATTCTGCCCGGTTGAGCTTAAAACCGGAAGGCCATCCGATGTTGTCAGCATAATACGGTTTCCATCGCCAAGCGCCCATGTAAAATCGCCATTCCTCGTGTAGTTGATTTCCCCGTCAGCATTGCGCACTGCAAAAAAACCGTCTCCCTCAATAGCAAATGCGGTTTTGCTTTCCGAAGCAAGCAAGCTTCCCTGACCAAAAAGCTGGTTGATAGATGCCGTCCTAACACCCAGGCCCACCTGGGACGTTACCGGTTTTGGATCTCCGTTCGCCGTCGTAGTAGCCGTTTGCAGCGTCTGGTACAATAATGATTTAAACTGGGCAACCTGTGCCTTATATCCTGCGGAATTAACATTCGCCAGGTTATTTGCGATTGTATCTACATTTGTCTGCTGTGCATTCATGCCGGTTGCGGCAGACCATAAACTCCTAACCATAATTTAACCCTCCTATAACCTACCAATCTGTGTAACAGCCGTTTCCAATGTGCTGTCGTACGTTTGAATTACCTTCTGGTTTGTTTCATATGCCCTTGATATATTAATCATATTTACCATTTCGGTTACTACCGAAATATTAGAAGTTTCCAGATAGCCTTGATATACCTTCGCCTCGGCATCCTGGAACCTTGCCCCGTTTACCGTCTGATAATAATTCTCCCCAAACTTCTCCAGATAATTGTAATCGGCAAAATCCCTGATTTGCAGTTGGGTTACCGGTACGGTGGACTCACCCTGCATAATATTCCCGCTGGTATCTATCCTGACATCCAAAAGAGGATCCAACCGTATCCTTCCTCCGGTCCTATTCAGCACAAAATCCCCGTCATGGGTTTTTAAATAGCCCTGGGTATCCATAGTAAAGCTCCCATCCCGCGTATACTTAATGGAAGTTTCATTATTACGGTTTGTATAGGATACGGCAAAAAATCCCGGACCGGATAACGCCAAGTCGAACACATTCTCCGTTCCTTTCATCGGCCCCTGGGAATAGTCCGTATACCCTTCCCCAATTTTTACGCCTAAATTGTTGATTCCAAGCGGCCTTGTGGTAAACGCTGCTTCCGATGTATCTTTGAGTTTAAATGCCAGCACATCATTAAATGCCTGGCTGGTAGCCCCTTCTTTCTTATAGCCGTTGGTGTTCGCATTCGCCAGATTGTTGGTCATGACATCCATTCTATGCTGTTCATTCAGCATACCGGTGTAAGCGGTATATAACCCCTTAAGCATCTTGCTCCTCCTCTTTCCCTAATCCCTAAGTAAACTATTCTTCCCTATATCCTGCAAGAAATTCTACATATTTGCCGGTACCGATTGCCACTGCTGTCATCGGATCCTCTGCCGTCATCGTATTAATCCCTGTTTTAGACTCTATTAAATCTTCCAGCCCTCTCAGCATACTCCCGCCGCCTGTTAGCACGATACCGCGATCTGCAATATCTGCTGCCAATTCCGGAGGAGTTTTTTCCAGGACGCTATGGATTGTTTCTACAATCTGCGCTGTTGTTTCCCTGAGCGCTTCCTCCGTCTCCTCCGAAGAAACTTTAACGGTCCTTGGAAGCCCTGTCACTAGGTTACGTCCTCTCACATCCATATAGTCTACTTCACTGCGTTTAAAAGCAGAGCCTATTTTTATCTTCAAATCCTCTGCCGTCCTCTCGCCAATCAGCAGATTATGTTTCTTTCTCATATAACGGATAATCGCTTCATCAAAATCATCCCCTGCAATTTTAATAGATGCGCTGACTACCGTTCCTCCCAATGAAATAACTGCAATATCAGAGGTACCTCCCCCAATATCCACAATCATGTTCCCACAAGGCTTATATATATCAATTCCGGCTCCAATTGCCGCCGCAATAGGTTCTTCGATAATAAAAACTTCCCTGGCCCCTGCCTGCTCCGTGGCATCCTGAACCGCTTTCCTTTCCACTTCCGTCACACCGCTCGGAACACAAACGGCAATCCTCGGCTTACGGAATGTTTTCTTCCCAATCGCCTTCTGGATAAAATACTTCATCATTTTCTCTGTCACTTTATAATCGGAAATAACACCCTGACGCAACGGACGGATTGCTACAATATTCCCCGGTGTCCGCCCCAGCATCAGCCTTGCATCCTCGCCAATTGCTTTAATCTTATCCGTGTCCCTGTCAAAAGCAACGACAGAAGGTTCCTTTAAAACAACCCCTTTTCCTCTTATATATACTAAAATGCTAGCTGTGCCTAAGTCGATTCCGATATCTGTGTACTGCATGGTAAGCCCCTTTCTTTCTATGGTCTGTATTTTCGTGCATATCTATTTTAATATTTTCCAATTGTCAATAAACTAAACATACAAAACCATTATAACCTAAAGAAAGAGTTTTTCAAAGAGATTTCTTGATTTTTTTTAAAAGATTAATAATTCCTGATTTTATTCCGTTTTCCGATTTTATTCCATTTTTATAATGCAGTACAAAGGATACATCGGTTTTTTTCTTAGGAAACTTTAGGGGGCGGAAGTAATTTCCTTATTTTTGCATCTTGGAACGCTCCAACATCTTTTTCACATATATCCCCGTATAGGAGCCTTCGCTTTGGGCAACCTCCTCCGGCGTGCCGCTTGCAATAACAGTTCCGCCCTTATCGCCGCCTTCCGGGCCGATATCAATAATATAATCCGCCGTTTTTATCACATCCAGATTATGTTCAATGACTACTACCGTATTCCCGCCGTCTGCCAGCCGGTGTAAAATTTCCGTAAGTTTATGGACATCGGCAAAATGGAGCCCGGTAGTAGGCTCATCCAAAATATATATCGTTTTCCCGGTACTTCTTTTGCTCAATTCCGTAGCTAATTTAATTCTTTGGGCTTCTCCTCCGGACAGTGTGGTGGAAGGCTGCCCTAATTTAATATAAGACAAACCAACATCATTCATTGTCTCTATTTTGCGCCGGATAGAAGGAACGTTTTCAAAAAAGCCCACAGCTTCCTCCACCGTCATATCGAGTACATCGTAAATGCTTTTCCCTTTATATTTCACATCTAAAGTTTCACGGTTATATCTTTTGCCTCCGCATACCTCACACGGCACGTACACATCCGGAAGAAAATGCATTTCTATTTTTATGATTCCGTCGCCGCTGCATGCCTCGCATCTTCCGCCCTTTACGTTAAAACTGAAGCGTCCTTTTTTATATCCCTTGGCTTTAGCATCCGCCGTAGAAGCGAACAAATCCCTGATTTGGTCAAACACCCCCGTATAAGTTGCCGGATTGGAGCGTGGGGTCCTCCCGATAGGCGACTGGTCAATGTCTATCACCTTATCCAACTGCTCTATCCCTTTTATCCCGGCATGTTTTCCCGGGATTGTCCTTGCCCGGTTCAAATCCCTCGCCAAATGCTTATACAGGATTTCGTTCACCAGAGAACTCTTTCCGGATCCCGATACCCCTGTAACACAGGTCAGTACCCCCAGCGGAAAATCCACATTGATATTTTTCAAATTATTCTCCGCCGCCTTCAATACCGTTAATTTCCCGGTCGGCTTCCGCCTTTTCCCGGGAACCGGAATCTGCATCTTCCCACTGAGATATTGCCCGGTTATAGACCCCGGTACATTCATGATTTCCTCCGCTGTTCCTACCGCCACTACCTCACCGCCGTGGGAGCCGGCTCCCGGCCCAATGTCCACAATGTAATCTGCCGCTAACATCGTATCTTCATCATGCTCTACTACAAGCAAAGTATTCCCCATATCCTTCAGGCTTTCCAGAGTATTCAACAGCTTATCGTTGTCCCTTTGGTGCAGACCGATGCTCGGCTCGTCCAAAATGTAGCATACGCCTACAAGCCCCGAACCAATCTGGGTTGCCAGCCGGATTCTTTGGGCTTCTCCCCCCGAAAGGGTTCCTGTCGCCCTCGACAAAGACAGATAATCCAAACCTACGTCAATCAGAAATCCAACACGGGCTTTGATTTCTTTCAAAATCTGTTTGCCGATAAGCAGTTGCTGCTTTGTCAATTCCATCCCTTGCAGAAATGCATGGAGATTCCCGATGGACATCGATGTTATCTCATAAATATTTTTATCACAAACCGTTACTGCCAAAGACTCTTTTTTCAGTCTCATCCCATTGCAGACCTTACATGGAGTTATACGCATAAATGTCTCATACTCCTGTTTCATTATGTCTGAAGAAGTTTCCCTATAACGGCGTTCCACATTTTTTACAATCCCCTCAAAAGCCACCGGATAAACGCCTTCGCCGCGCTGCCCCTTATAGTACACATTCACTTCTTTCCCTCCGGTGCCATAGATAATGATATTTTTGATTTTTTCCGGATAATCTTCAAAAGGAGTGTCCAAATCAAAGTCATATTCTTTTCCAAGCGCCTGCAAAATGGCATTGGTAAAACTGGAAACATCGTTGCAGGATTGCCAGCCCATCACGGAAATGGCCCCTTCTTTAATACTGAGACGTTTATTGGGAATCATCAAATCCACATCAAATTCCATCTTATATCCCAAACCGAAGCAATCCGGGCAAGCGCCAAAAGGGTTGTTGAAGGAAAAACTCCTTGGTTCAATCTCGCTGATACTGATACCACAATCCGGGCAGGAAAAACTCTGGCTGAAGTTTATCGGCTCCCCACCTATTACATCTACGATTAAAAGCCCTTCTGCCAACGCCAAAACATTTTCAATGGAATCCGTCAGCCTCCGTTCAATCCCGCTTTTTACTACCAGCCTGTCCACTACGATTTCAATATTATGTTTAATATTTTTATCCAGCTTAATCTCTTCCGACAATTCGTATAAATTGCCGTCCACACGAACCCTGACATAGCCGCTTTTCTTTGCCCTGTCGAAAACTTTCGTATGTTCCCCTTTCCTTCCTCTTACAATAGGGGCAAGAAGCTGAATCTTGCTGCCTTCAGGCATATCCATAATCTGATCGGCCATTTGGTCTACCGACTGCTTTTTTATTTCTTTCCCGCAGGAAGGGCAGTGGGGGATACCTATCCTGGCATACAGCAGCCTAAAATAATCATAAATTTCCGTTACTGTTCCTACGGTGGAACGTGGGTTTCTATTGGTGGATTTCTGGTCGATGGAAATCGCCGGGGATAACCCCTCTATTTTTTCCACATTCGGTTTTTCCATCTGCCCCAAAAACTGCCTCGCATAGGAAGACAGGGATTCCATATACCGCCGCTGCCCCTCCGCATATATGGTATCAAATGCCAAAGAAGACTTTCCGGAACCGGAAAGCCCGGTAAGGACTACAAATTCATTTCTTGGTATATCCACATCTATATTTTTTAAATTGTGTTCGCTTGCCCCGCGTATTTTTATATATTCCCTGCGGGGCAGCATCTTTTTGACTGTGTTATCCATCCTCTACTCCGTTTCTGCCGCTTTTACGGCCTTTTATCCGATTCTCAGTTTTTTCCATCCGGCAATATCCGGTTTAGGGCCGTCTGCCATCCCATAGTATTCTGCCTTTGATTAACTCTTCCATATCTTACTCTTCCATATCCGCCAGTTGCCGTTTTAACTCTGCCATTTTATCCCTCAGTTCTGCTGCCGCTTCAAAATTCAAATCGGCTGCCGCCTGCTTCATTTGTTTCTGTATTTTAGCAATCAGTTTTCCCAGCTCTTCCCTGCTCATGGATTCCGGGTCTTTTTCAAAGTTTATTTCTTCTTTCGCAATCACTTTTGAAATGCTGATTAAATCCCGTACCGCTTTCTTTATCGTCTGCGGCATAATACCATTCTCCTCATTATATTTTCTCTGTATTTCACGACGTCTATTCGTCTCGGTAATGGCCGCATGCATGGAATCCGTCATATTATCCGCATACATAATAACCCTTCCTTCCGCATTTCTGGCCGCACGCCCAATCGTCTGAATCAGGGAAGTTTCAGAACGGAGGAACCCTTCCTTATCCGCATCCAATATGGCCACCAAAGATATCTCCGGAATATCAAGCCCTTCCCTCAACAAATTTATCCCCACAAGCACATCGAATACATCCAAACGCATATCCCGGATAATTTCCGCCCTTTCCAAAGTATCAATGTCCGAATGCAGATATTTTACCCTGATTCCCACTTCTTTCATATAATTGGTCAAATCCTCCGCCATCCTTTTGGTCAGCGTAGTCACAAGCACTTTGTTATGTTTTTGGGTCTCTTTGTTCACTTCTGTAATCAAATCATCAATCTGCCCCTCAACCGGCCGTATATCCACCTCCGGGTCTAACAGCCCCGTAGGGCGGATAATTTGTTCCGCGCGCAGAAGCTCATGCTCTTGCTCATATTCTGCGGGAGTCGCCGACACAAACAGCAATTGGTCAATATGTTCTTCAAATTCCTGAAAATTCATAGGTCGGTTATCCAAAGCGGATGGCAGGCGGAAACCATAATCCACCAGCGTATTCTTCCTGGAACGGTCCCCCGCATACATCCCTCTAATCTGCGGCACTGTCATATGAGATTCATCTATGATGATTAAATAATCATCCTTAAAATAATCCATCAATGTAAGAGGTGTCGCCCCTTCCGGCAGGCCATTCAAATGCCTGGAATAGTTCTCTATACCAGAACAGAAGCCTGTTTCCCGCAGCATTTCTATATCGAAATTCGTCCTCTCGGAAATCCGCTGCGCTTCCAGCAGCTTGTCTTCCCCTTTAAAAAAGCGAATCCTTTCTTCCAGCTCTACTTCAATATTTTTACACGCGGCATGAATCTTCTCCTGGGATACAACATAATGGGATGCCGGAAATATGGAAATATGCTCCAATGCCGCATGGACTTGCCCGGTAAGGGGGTCGGTTTCCGCGATGCGGTCTATTTCATCCCCGAAAAACTCTACCCGTATCAGGTAATCTCCGCCTTGTGCCGGGTAGATTTCCACCACATCCCCCCTCACCCGGAAGCATCCCCTGCCCAAATCCATATCATTCCTGTCATATTGTATGCCAATCAATTCCCTAATGACCGCATCTCTATCCTTTATCATTCCCGGGCGCAGGGATACTATCATTTCCTGATATTCGTCAGGACTGCCCAATCCATAAATACAAGATACACTCGCAATGACCACCACATCTCTCCGCTCTGTTAAGGATGCCGTCGCTGACAGGCGCAGCTTCTCTATTTCTTCATTAATGGAGGAATCTTTGGCTATATAAGTATCGGAAGAAGGCACATAGGCCTCCGGTTGGTAATAATCATAATAGGACACAAAATATTCCACTGCATTCTCAGGGAACATCTCCTTGAATTCTCCATATAGCTGCGCCGCAAGCGTCTTGTTGTGGGCGATAACCAGCGTTGGCTTCTGCAATTCCTGAATAACATTCGCCATC
>Ga0137307_100226_pt1 | contig 85873 bp, 86 predicted proteins | sample NAcewD2O_March_2_FD_97180 | JGI IMG/M metagenome (GOLD analysis project Ga0137307, IMG submission 97180) | Mouse cecal microbial communities from Vienna, Austria - N-Acetylglucosamine amended D2O_March | ecosystem: Host-associated > Mammals > Digestive system > Large intestine > Cecum | place...
CAATATCCTCCTTTTGTTTAGCGTTTTTGTTAAGCTCTGTATTTGAATTATACTTAACATTTCTGTTATTGTCAATAGCTTATTTGTTAAACTTATCTTTTTTATTAAATTTAGCATTTCTGATAAGTTTTTGTTGCTGTATTATCTCAATTATGCTAAAATATATGGAGAACACAGAAATACAGATTTGAAAGGTCAGCTATGGACTATACAATACGTGAAATACAAAAACAGGAATATCCGTTACTGGATAATTTTCTATATGAAGCAATCTTTATTCCAGAGGGTATCGAACCTCCACCTAAAACCATCATTACATCTCCCGAATTGCAAGTTTATGTTGAGCGTTTCGGGGAATCAATAGATGATTTGGGATTAGTAGCGGAGGTTGACGGTAAAGTTGTCGGTGCTGTTTGGGTTCGTATTATGAACGATTACGGACATATAGATGATGAAACGCCCTCTTTGGCAATCTCTCTTTATAAAGAATACCGGGGCTTTGGCATTGGAACGGCTATGATGAAAGAAATTCTTACCCTGCTTAAATCACATGGGTACAGTCGGGTTTCTCTTTCTGTTCAAAAAGCCAATTATGCGGCAAAGATGTATTTAAAGATTGGTTTTGAGATTGTAAAGGAGAACGAGGAAGAATATATTATGGTGTACTACCTATAACAAATTTATAAATAAATTGGAGAAAGGACATTCCATTTATGAGAATCCGACCATATATACCAAGCAAAGATTACGAATATGTATCAAAATGGATTGATAACGAAAGAACTCATGCTTTTTGGTGCGCAAATCGCTTTCCCTATCCAATTACGCAACAATCTTTCCATGATTTTTTAGAAAAAAATGCAATAGACTGGACAGACAGTGCTTATGTAGCAACTGAAAATAACGGACAGGCAGTGGGCTTCTTCTGTTATTCTGTCAACACAGCAGACAATATCGGTTTTCTTAAATTTATTATTGTTGATAAAACAAAACGTGGAAAAGGTTATGGAAAAGAAATGCTGAATCTTGCTCTGCAATACGTTTTTCAGATAACCGGCGCAAAAGCGGTTCAGCTCAATGTTTTCAAAGAAAACGCATCAGCGAAGCAATGTTATGAAAAAGTCGGCTTTATTGAAAGAAAGACTGATAAAGATGTATTTGCATATAAAGACGAGTTGTGGAGCAGATGTAATATGATAATTTCAAAACAATCACTCTAATTTTCAGAAAGGACATATGACTATGGTATTAGGAGAACGGATAAAGAGAATACGCACATTCCGGGGCTTGACACAGCGTGAACTAGGTTTGAAATTGGGATATGAGGAACGCAATGCTGATGTTCGTATCGCACAGTATGAATCTGGCTATCGTGTTCCCAAAAACAACACTTTAATGGAAATGGCAAAGATACTCAACGTCAATTATATTCATTTTATTGGTGTTACCCCCGGTTGCGCCGAGGATATTATGCTCACATTCCTTTGGCTCGATGAAGATGATCGCAGTACGATTCATTTATTTCAGCTTGTACGCAATCCCGGCAAATGCAACGCTTCTGATGATAAATCGGTGCGTTACTATGACAATGACGATTGGCCTGCTCATGCCCCAGTGGGTATGTGGCTAGAGTATGGGTTAGTCAATGATTTCATGCGGGAGTGGTGTCTGCGGAAAGAGCAGTTGAAAAGCGGAGAGATTTCAGAGGACGAGTATTTTGAATGGAAAATCAACTGGCCTGCTACGAGTAGTAGTGTTGATGAAAAGGGGAATGATAAGAAAAACAACAGTTACAAATGGAAAACCCTCTAGTTTTTCTGCCTAAATTTGCATATAATATAAAATAAAGATATAAGAATGGAGCGATACTATGAAAAAGACTACTGCCAAAATCATTCAAATTAGCGACATAATTCAATGGAACGAAAAGAAAGAACTTGAGTTATCTCCTAAATACCAACGTAATAGTGTATGGAACGAAAAAGCAAAGGCATATTTAATTGATACTATAATTCGCGGTCTGCCTATTCCTCCTATTTTTTTACGTCAAAAGACAGATATAACAACAAAATCTACAACACGTGAAATAATTGATGGACAACAACGTATCAGAGCCATTTTAGAATACATCGTAGATGAGGGATTTTCAATAAAAAGTGCGCATAATAAGGCTTATGGCGGAAAAAAATATTCCGAATTAGACGAAGATGCCCAAGAAGCAATGTTAGACTATGAAATACTGGCAGAAGTGGTTACTGAAAAAGATGAAAGTTCTATTTACGATATGTTTGCACGTTTGAATTCCAATAACTATGTGTTAAACAGACAAGAGATTCGTAACTCGAAATATTGGGGGGATTTTAAAGTTTTCATATATCGTCTTTCATCTCAATACAGAGAATTTTTCTTAAGCAGAAAATTACTAGGTGACAATGATTGTGCCAGAATGCGTGATGCAGAACTTATTACTTCCATGATTATCGTTTTGAAAGAAGGTATTGTAACTGAATCGCCTTCTTTTGTAGACAATATATACGCTAAATATGATAAAAATTTTGATGATATTGATATAATTGAAAAAAAATTTAATTCTGTAATGGATATTTTAATAGGTATCTATGATTATTTAAATGGAAATTGGGGATGCTTTGAAAACAAAAATTACTTTTTTACTCTTTATTGCACAGTATTGAATCAAATGTTTGGTATTCCTTCTTTTGATTTACCTAGATATAACCAATTTGACGATTCATCAATTAAAAATAATTTTTCACTTTTAACTGATGCTTGTATACAATTTATCCATGATTATGATACTAACATCGCAGATAAAGATAATACGCACGGACTGTACTATGAATTTTCCGAATTTGCCAAACATCATAAGCAGCGAACAACTAGCAAAGCAGAACGGATAAGCCGTATTACCTTCTTAAATCTGAACATAGGAAGTATACTCAATGACAACGAATGAAATTAAAACAGCTATTGCAACATGGAATAACTGGGCTAGCAATCCCCATGTGCAACGATACGATATTGCCCTATTAAAAATATGGATACAGTTTGAACGTTTTATATCCGAATTAATAATTACTTATTCCACAGGACAGCCTTCTGAAATGGGTTATTTACCAACATTAAAGATAAGATTTCAAGACGAAGAACAATTCAACGCATTTATGAGAGAAGGAAACAAAAAATATGTTGAGTATTTAAGTAAAATTGAAAAACTTTCAAAACATATTTTTATTAATGATCCGTTTGATGTTATTTTTCTTGACGCCACAAATAAGACTGCCTATGAACAATTAAAAGCTTTGAGAAATTATATTGCTCACGAAAGTGGCGAAGCAAAGTCAAAACTCATAAATCTATGTTTTAGTGGAAATGCAAATAACTTTTTAGAACCAAATAATTTTCTACTCACAAGAGAACGTTCTACTAAAAATACATATTATACATACTACACAACCATAATTCAGAACATAGTAGAATTACTTGTTGACCCTCCTTCATGATTTTAGGTATCAAAAAGGTATCACACCCCACCTCAAAAGCCGGAAAGTCCGCTGTTTATACGGCTTCCCGGCTCACTGTTTACTATTCGAACTCAATAGTTCCCGGCGGCTTACTCGTCAAATCATACATGACTCTGTTAACCCCCTTCACTTCATTGATTATCCGACTCATCACCCTCTGCAGTACAGCAAATGGTATCTCCGCCGCCTCTGCAGTCATGAAATCCACCGTATTCACAGCCCGCAGAGCCACAGCATAATCATAAGTCCTCTCATCGCCCATGACTCCCACGCTCCGCATATTAGTCAGTCCGGCAAAATACTGCCCGACCTTCCCTTCCAATCCGGCATTTGCTATCTCTTCCCGGTAAATTGCATCTGCATCCTGCACCATTCTTACTTTTTCCGCAGTCACTTCACCGATGATCCGTATACCCAGTCCCGGTCCCGGAAATGGCTGGCGGTATACCAGCTTCTCCGGAATCCCCATTTCCAAACCGGCTTTCCGCACCTCATCCTTAAACAAATCCCGGAGAGGCTCAAGAATCTCCTTAAAATCCACATAATCCGGCAGGCCTCCCACATTGTGATGGGACTTAATTACCGCAGATTCTCCTCCAAGACCACTTTCTACCACATCCGGGTAAATGGTTCCCTGTACAAGAAAATCCACTGCACCGATTTTCTCAGCCTCCTCTTCAAATACCCGGATAAACTCTTCTCCAATAATCTTGCGCTTCTCTTCCGGCTCTTCCACTCCCGCAAGCTTACTGTAAAAACGTTCCTGTGCATTTACACGGATAAAGTTTAAGTCATAGGGGCCTTCCGATCCAAACACGGCCTCTACCTCATCCCCTTCATTTTTGCGAAGCAGGCCGTGGTCTACAAATACACAGGTCAGCTGGCTGCCGATTGCCTTGGACAGCATAACTGCTGCCACGGATGAATCCACTCCGCCTGACAGAGCGCAGAGTACTTTTCCGTTTCCAACCTTTTCACGGATAGCCTTAACCGAATTTTCCACAAAGGAATCCATCTTCCAGTCCCCGGCGCACCCGCAGACACCACGCACAAAATTATACAGCATCCTGCTTCCTTCCTGGGTATGCAGAACCTCTGGATGAAACTGGACTGCATAGAGCTTCTTTTCGGCACACTCCGCCGCCGCGACCGGACAGTCTGCCGTATGTGCCGTAATACGGAAATGCGGCGCCTGTCTGGATATATAATCGAAATGGCTCATCCAGCATATCGTTTTCTCCGACACATTTTCAAACAGCTCCGATGTCTTATCTACAATAACCTCTGTCTTTCCATACTCGCGGACCTGTGCCCGCTCCACTTTTCCTCCCAATACAAGCATCATGACCTGTGCCCCATAGCAGAGCCCCAACACAGGGATTCCCATCTCAAACAGTTCTTTCGAGCAGGTTGGGGAATCCGGCTCATAGCAGCTGTTCGGCCCTCCGGTCAGGATGATTCCTTTGGGATTCATCTGTCTGATCTTTTCCAGATCTGTCTTATAAGAATATATCTCGCAGTACACGTTACACTCTCGGACACGCCTTGCCGCCAACTGGTTATACTGCCCGCCAAAATCAAGAACAATTACCAACTCTCTCTCCACTTGTATAGCTCCTCCTTTGTTTTATGGACTTTATACAATTGCTGCATTCTTCCATTTTCCGCCGAAATAGCGGATGCCGAAACATAAGCCCCTAAACAGCCAGTCAATGATCATGGCTATCCAGACACCAAAGACACCCAGTTCCATATATCTTCCCAATATATAACTAAGTATAATCCGGAATATCCACATAGACAATATTGAAATAATCATACAGGCTCTGGCATCTCCTGCCGCACGAAAGGTTGTAGGCAGTGAAAATGCCGCCGGCCAGAAAAATATGGTACAGATTCCATGGAAATAAATAATCTGCTTTGTTACCTCCGCTGTCACATCCGACAAATGGTAAGCACGGATAATCCACGGTAATGTTAAAAATACCAGGCCAACCGAAATCATCATGCCTGCATGAATAATCATAAGCAGCTTACGGTTATAATATTTGACCTGCTCATAGTCCCCCGCCCCCACACACCGGGAAATCACTGTGGTAACTGCCAATGTTATAGACATTCCCGGAAGGCAGGAAAACAGCGTTACGGCATTTCCTACTGCATTTGCCGCTATGGCATAGGTTCCAAAGGTAGATATCAGGCTCAGCACAATGATTTTACCAAGCTGAAACATACTGTTTTCCATCCCATTTGGAATGCCGATACTCAAAATCTTCTTTACCATGGCCCAGTCAAGACGATAACGGATTGTCCTCTCAATGTGCACCGCATTCTCTTGATTCAGGAGCTTCACTGTAATAATCACTGCCGCTACAGCGCGGGATATCAAAGTAGGAATTGCAACGCCCTCTGCCCCTCGGTGAAATCCATAAATCAGCAATGCATTCCCGCCCACATTTATCACATTCATGATTACCGATATCCGCATGGATACCTCTGAATTGCCCATCGTACGGAAAACTGCGGCGCCGCAGTTATATAGCGCAATAAACGGAATGGATGCCGTAACAATCAGCAGATAGGTGTTCGCATGCTTCCTGACCTCACTGTCAATCTGTCCGAACACCCCGTGGAGAATCCAGTATTTTCCTATGTATACACCTATCATAATGACTCCCGCGCAAAGTGTAATAAACCAGACCATCTGCATTGCCGATTCGCAGGCCTTTTTTTGATTTTTCTGTCCCAGATACTGGCCGGCGACCACCGCCCCTCCGGTTGCCAGCGCTGAAAATATCTGAATGACCAGTATCATGACCTGATCCACCAGCGACACGCCGGATACCGCCGCCTCACCCACATTTGCGATCATAATACTGTCCGCCATTCCCACCAGAATTGCCAGAAGCTGCTCGATCACCAGTGGAATAATCAGTGCTGCCAGTGCATGATTATCAAATAAGTAATTGCTTCTATCTGTCTTTGCTCTTGTCCTCATTCGGATTACTTCCCTTCTAACCATCCATTATAGAGCCGCATGCGGGAAGAATCAAGAAGTGTTTTCGGAAATTAAAATACGCCGCATGTTCTAAAATCAAATTACGACAGCGCCATCCTCTTTACCTGATTCAGTGCCTTTGTCACTGCCGGTATGGATAAGATCACTATGGTGATCAGCCCCTCTGCAAGAAGAAAACTGTAATTGTAGGCAATTGGATAGATACTTTTCAATGACTGAGGAAAATTCTCCGGCATATAGTTCATCCAATAAAGATACCCACCCAGAGCATGAAATGCGCCCCGTGCCAGAACCGCCGCCACATAGCCCTTTATCAGTCCGTGTGAATTCTTAGCAAAAAAGCCTGCAATGCCAAGAGCCGCAAACGCCAGAAAATAGTCGCAGCACACCTGAAAAAATGAAAGGACAAACGGCTCCTGAATAAACTGCAGGATACTGTATGCCAGTCCTACGGAAATTCCTGTCTTTGCCCCATACCAATTTGCTATCAGCACAATAAAAAGCATGCTGCATAGCGTTACGCTTCCGCCCCAGGGCATCTCAAATATTTTTATATAGGATGTCACAAATGCAAGAGCCATTGCAATGCCGCAGAATACAAGCTGTTTTGTGGATATTTTTCTTTTCTCGGAACTCTTCCCCGCAAACAAAAGCGCCAGAGCAAACAGCACTATCCCAGCCACAATACACACAATATAGCCTGCCCCCGTCAAGCCTCCCTCTGCCGTTACCAAAAATTCAAACATAAAAAACCTCCTTCATCTTCGATTGAAAACAAAGGAGATTCAAAATCCCTTATACGCATCCCTACGCTGGCATTATCCAAATCAGGTACTCGGTCTGGGCGGTATCAGCCCACTCTCAGCCTGTTTCCATACAAGCTCCCTTGTCATCAATCTTATGTAATTTACATACATATACTAATCAATAAAACGGATAATGTCAAGAACAAAAGTACGCCTCATCCGTGCATTTTATCCATTCTTCGTCTATATATGCTGATGAAGATATTTTTCCTTCGTAGCAAGTCCACCCCGTATGTGGCGCTCAGATTTATTTACATCCAATACCTTGCGCGCTTCTGCCGCCAGAGAGGGATTGATAACTAGAAGCCGGTCCGTGACATCCTTATGTATCGTGCTTTTACTTACTCCAAATGCTTTCGCCGTCTGCCTTACTGTTGCCTTATGTTCAATAATATAATATGCAATCTCTACTGCCCGCTCCTCAATATAATCTTTCATACAAATCCCCTGCATTCATCATTTTTACAATGTATGCAGGGGCTCGATTTCATATTCCCGAAGAATGAAATATCCCTATCCTTCTATTTTAGCTTCTGTCCTTTCAGGCTCACACAGGAAGTAAGATAAGATACCGTAACAACCAGCCAGATCACTGCAACGATCACAATTGCCAGAATTCCTGTATTGAAAAACAGATGTCCCAGCATAACAATAACGAGCAGCAGAGGGATCATCTTACTAGTTTGACTATATGACGTATAGGCACTCCTGTAGATCACCTCTTTCTCTGCCTCATCACAGCTGTCCAGCCACTGCTGGCGGAACTTCCTTGACGATGGATCTCCTTGTTTCTCCGGATGGGACTCCTGAATGACTTTCACATAACGCACCTGCCAGAATCCGTCGTACGCGTAGCATATCAGAAATATCACGCATGCCGCCAGCATATTTCCTGCATTCTTGTCTGCAATATATTCTATCGAATATCCCACAGACAAGATCAGTATACACAGTATTTGTGACAATAGATTCACGACCATCCCATAAGCGCCGGTCTTTTCCTCCGCATATTCCCACTGATCGCATTCCTCATCCTCAGCCTCAAGGAGCCTTCGGCCTATCCCCCTCAGCTTTCTCAGATTCAGCTCTCCATAGACAATTGATACAATAATGATCACGGCCAGCACAGGAATCATAATCCGCTGAATTCCTGTCAGCGCAAGGGCTGTGCCGTTCTTAATATTACCCACCATGTTATCACTTAATATCACAAACATTACTATTCCAAGAACTCCGCCGCCGGCCGCCGAACACAACATAACCAGCCCCATCTTCTTATATGAATTTGTTTTCTTAAGCTCTGCCTTTTTCGTCATGTTCTTCATCCTCCTCATAATATACAAATATGTCTTCCACCGTCACCTTACAAATCTTCGCTAGCTTTAACGCCAATGTCACTGATGGCGAATAATCGCCTCTCTCAATCAGACTGATGGTCTGTCTGGACACCCCCGCCAGCCTTCCAAGCTCTGTCTGGTTGATTCCCAGCTCAGAGCGGTACTTTTTCAAATGGTTCAACAATGCCAATTTATCATCTCCCTGTTTTTTATTTAGACGCCTATTACCTTTTGACAACTTTACTTGTCAACACTAATATACCATTGACAACTATCTTTGTCAATACGAAATGACAACTTTTTTTGTCATACCATTCCGGGTGTATGCGGTAACGCTCGTCAAATAAAGGCAGCCGGTCTGAACCAGCTGCCTTTGATAAATCGTCTCTATTTCACTTTTCTCTATCCCGTATATTCCGCAGAACTTGTCCGGATCCGCTTCCACTCCTTACTCTTGAAATATTCGATAGAATTTTTCGGCATCCTCCGCCGTATACCTCCACCCATACTTTTTCAAATCTATCTGCCAGCCCTTCTCTGTCAGCCGGACCTCCACGCCTTCTTTTACAAGCATTTCCTTCTGTAAGTCCGGTGCGGCGAATGCATGGGCGCCGCTCAAATATCCACTGGCATTAACAACCCGGTGCGCCGGCACATTTTCCCCGGCTTTTCCCGTCCGCAGGCCATAACCCACCTGTCTGGAATTGTTCGGTTTCCCGCACAGCAGTGCAATCTGCCCATAGGACGCCGCCCTGCCACAGGGTATCTCAAGGCATACCCGCCTTACTCTCTCATAAAAATCCATATCCCTTACAGAAGTGCGCTCCAATCCGCCTCTCTAAAGCCAGCCTTCACTGTATGCTCCGTCACTAGAAGTGGCCGCTTCACCAGCATTCCGTCCGCGGCCAGAAGCGCAATCTGCTCCTGCACCGACATCTCTGCCAGCTTATCCTTCAAGCCCATCTCCCGGTAAAGCATTCCGCTGGTGTTAAAGAATCGTTTCACCGGAAGGCCGCTGCGCTTCACCCACTCCGTCAGCTCCTCCTCTGTAGGTTTCTCTTCCTTGATATTTCTCGCCTCATACTCAAACTCATGATCCTTCAGCCACTTCTCTGCCTTCTTACAGGTAGTACATTTCGGATAATTTAAAAACAACATATTTAACCTTCTCCTCTCCGTTCTGCATCTACTGCGCTAACGCAGCCTGGAATAGTATTATTCCAATTCCTTCAATATCGAATGCCCGATGGTATTCTCCGGCATCTGGATCCCGAAATTCTCTGCAATGGTCGCCCCGATTACCGCAAAGGTATCCTGCTCCGGTATCTTCCCGCCTTCCTTCATGGTCTTAGAATATGCCAGAAACGGAACATACTCTCTGGTATGGTCGGTTCCGGTATAAGTCGGGTCATTGCCGTGATCCGCCGTCAGGATCAGCAGGTCATCCTCTCTTAATTCCTCCAGAAGCACGCCCAGATTCTTATCAAACTTTTCAATCTCTTTTCCGTACCCTTTCGGATTTCTTCGATGTCCCCACAAAGCATCAAAATCTACCAGATTCGTAAAGCACAGCCCATGAAAATCCTTCCTGCAGATGTCAATAGTCTGCTCCATGCCGTGTACTGAGCTGGTCGAACGGTTTGTCTCCGTAATTCCTTCTCCGCAGAAAATATCATTGATCTTTCCCACGCCGATCACATCCAGGCCAGCATCCTTCATAGCATTCAAAACCGTCCTTCCAGTCGGCTTCAGTGCATAATCGTGCCGGTTGCTGGTGCGCTTGAACTCGCCCTTTTTCTTACCCACATACGGCCTTGCTATGATCCTGCCCACGCGCCATTCATCCTTCATGGTCAGTTCTCTTGCGATCTCACAGCAGCGGTACAGATTGGCAAGATCGAAAGTCTCTTCATTTCCACAGATCTGAAGCACCGAATCCGCAGACGTATAGACAATCATCGCGCCAGTCTGAATTTCCTCCTCTCCAAGCTCCTCAATGATCTCTGTTCCGCTGGCGCTTTTATTCCCGATTACCCGTTTCCCACAGCGCTTCTCCAGCTCGTCGATCAATTCCCGCGGAAAGCCCGTCTCTGTAAATGTGATAAAGGGCTTTTCGGTATAAATTCCCATCATCTCCCAGTGCCCTGTCATGGTATCCTTCCCGTTGCTGGTCTCGCCCAGAGCCGTATAGCGGGCCATCGGCTTCTCTACTGGCTGCATCTCTCCCGCCGAATGGAGATTCACCATACCAAGTCTCTGCAGATTAGGAATTTCAAGCTTTCCCATGGTTTTTAAAATATTGCCAAAGGTGTCTGCGCCTGCGTCCCCGAATTTCTCCGCATCCGGAAGATGGCCGATCCCTAAGGAATCCAGCACCACGACAAATATCCGGTTATATTTTTTCATTATTTCTATCCCTCGCCTTTCCTATTCTGATGTATGAACACGTTTAAAAGCAAACGTGTCAGTACACGATTATTCATACAATTTCAACAGCCTATCCTTTACACTGTCATCTGCAAACAATGTATCCACTGCATTTCTCATCATCTGTATGATCTCATTATCCGTGATTCCATATACCCTCTGCACAAATTCCAGTTCTTTTGATAATGTGGTATTGCTGACTGTCCGGTTATCTGTATTGATCGTCACCGCAAGTCCTGCATTTAAGAATTCCCGCAGCGGATATCCGTACGGTCCTTCTACCGCCCTGGTCTGGAGATTGCTGATCGGGCACATCTCGATTCCGATCCGCTTCTCCCTGCAGAGTTCCTGTAGTCCGCGGTTCCCCCGCATGGCAATGCCGTGGCCGATGCGCCCCGCTCCCGCCGACACCGCATCTGCAATATTATGTACATTACCGCACTCTCCTGCATGGATGGTAAAAGGCATCCCAAGCTTCCCTGCCTCTGCAAATAGGTTCCGGAAGCCGCTCATAGGAAAGAGAGGCTCCGCTCCTGCAAGATCTCCGGCGCATACACCGGCCCCCAAAAATTCCCTTGCGGCCCGGAACATCTTAAGATTGGTTTCCTCACTGTGATGCCGCATGGCACATACGATCACATTATATTCTATGCCGAATTCCTGCTTTCCCCTCTCAAGTCCCATAAGAAGAGACTCAAGAACCCGGTCCAGACTTAAGGTTTCATGGGCCGGGTTCAGCGGTGCAAACCGCACCTCGGTATATACAACATTTTCTTCTTTCATCCGGCTGATAAAATCATAGCCGGCGCCCTCAAGCCCCTCTGCATCCTCAATGCAGCTGCAGGGCAGGACAAATTTGTCCAGATACTCATTCAGGCTGGTGCAGTCCTCCGGCACCTGAAGCTCCGATTCCTGCACCTTACGTCCCAACCTCTTTTCCACGAAGGCTTTAGAAAGGGAGCCGTCCAGATGACAATGCTGCTCTATCTTCGGCAAGCTTATTAATTCTTCCAGCCTCATCACTCTTCATCCGCCTTATCCTACATTTTCTTGTCCAAATTCTCCGGCCCGAATCCCATCGGCAGAAGCTCCGCCAATGTAAATATCTGATATTCCTCCCGGGATTTTGCCAGAATGATCTCGAAGGAATCCCCGCAGAATTCCCGCATAACCTGTCTGCACACCCCGCACGGCGCACAGTATTCCAGACTCTCTGCCCCTTCCTGCCCTCCGGCTATTGCAATTGCCGTAAATTCCAGTTTCCCTTCGCTGACCGCTTTGAAAAACGCTGTTCTTTCCGCGCAATTCGAGGGAGTATAGGCTGCATTTTCAATATTGCAGCCCGTATAGATACTCCCATCCTTACAGAGCAGCGCCGCTCCCACATTAAAATGCGAATAAGGGGTATATGCCCTGTCTCTCATTTCCAGAGCCTTCCCGCATAAGTTCTCTCTGTTGATCATACTTTTCACCTACTTTGACTTCATATATGGCTTGCCGTTGGCCGCCGGAACTCTGGACTGTCCCACAAACAGTACCAGCGCAAGGATCGTAACAACATACGGAATCATGGAAATCAGGTTTGGCGATACCACATTGCTTCCGCCCAGAAGCGCCTTTACTCCGTTACAGAAACCAAAGAGAAGACACGCCTTCATAGAACCCACCGGATCAAACTTTCCAAAAATTACCGCTGCAATCGCAATAAAGCCCTGTCCTACAATTACACTCGGCCTGAACTGGCTCACCGTTGCCAGCGTCACAAATGCTCCCCCTAGGCCTGCAAGGAATCCGGAAAGGATTACGCAGATGTAACGGGTGCGGAACACATTGATACCCAGTGTCTCACAAGCCTGCGGATGCTCGCCTACTGCACGCAGGCGCATACCGAATTTGGTCTTGTAGAATACGAACCCTACCAGTATTGCCAGCACAAAGCAAAGATATGCAACTGAATAGGTACAAAGTACATTATATAAGAATGAACCGGATTTAAATACTCCATTAAACATCTTCGGAAGCTTCGCTGCTGTATCCAGAGCCGGCGAATCCGAAGAGTTATCAAACATTGCCTTACATAAGAACACTGCCAGGCCCGGTGCGAGGAAATTGATTGCCGTTCCCGCAATAGTCTGGTCCGCGCCAAAGCTTACGCAGGCAATGGCATGGATCACTCCAAAGACTGCGCCTGCAAGGCCGCCACAGAAGAAGCCTACCCAGCCGTTTCCGGTAAAATAAGCCACAACAGCTCCGGTAAACGCACCGATCGTCATCATACCCTCGATTCCGATATTGATAACACCGCTCCGCTCGGAAAAGCAGGAGCCAAGCGCCGCAAACAAAAGCGGAGGCGTCGCAATCAACATTGCATTTATTAATAAGCCTAAATCTTTAATCAATACACTCATTCTATTTACCTCCCTCTTTCTTATGGAGCCTCTTTGCCACGATCATCTTAAAGATGTGAGAGATTGCAATAAAGAGAATGATTGTTCCCATAATAATATCTACAACCTCGGAAGGCGCATTTACAAGACTCAGCTTGGTTCCGCCGTACTTCATCGCCCCATAAAACAATCCTGCAAAGATACAGCCGATCGGATTAGAGGATGCGATCAGCGCCACCGTAATTCCTTGAAAACCGAACTGCTCCTGGCTTGCAAACTGGCTGATACGTCCGGACATGCCCAGCACCTGAACTGCTCCTCCAAGACCTGCCAGCGCTCCGGATATGGACATAGCTGTCAGGAAATTCCTGCTGGTGTTGATTCCGCCGTACTCTGCCGCGCTCTTGCTGAAGCCCACTGCACGGAGCTGATAGCCAAGGGTGGTCTTATTCATAATAAACCAGATCAAAATCGCCGCACCGACAGCCAGGAAAATGCCCCAGTTTGCCGCACTGCAGCGTGTCGCCGCCACAATTCCGTCCGGCATCTTCATTCTTGCCGTATCTGCAATATCTTTTGTCGCCTCGCCGCCTCCGGTCCGGTGGATCGCTTTGAGATTTACCACATAGTTAGACAGATAAAATGCGATCCAGTTAAACATAATGTAGGAAAGCACCTCATGTACGCCTCTTTTTACCTTCAGAATACCTACGACCGCACCCCACAGTCCCCCGGCGATCATAGCCGCCAGAATACACAAAAGTACATGGATCGGTCCCGGTGCCTTCACCAGAATACCCACTGCGCAGGCTGCAAGAGAACCCACAACAAACTGTCCCTCTGCTCCAATGTTAAATACACCGGTCTTAAAGGAAAATGCAACACTCAGTCCCGTAAAAATCAACGGGCTCGCATAGACAATGCTCCAGACAATATATTTGGTCTGCCCGAACACGCCGTCCGCCAGTTTGCCGTATGCCTCGCCAGGGCTGATGCCCGCCGCAAGAAGCAGTACGGCTCCTACGATAAATCCAATCATGATGGAAAGGAATACATACACCGCATTCCCTTTTAAAATGCTGTTCTTCTTACTCATCCTTCGTACCTCCTGCCATCATAAATCCGAGTTCCTTCTCATCTGCATCGCCTCCGGCCACGCTTCCTACAATCTGGCCGTCAAAGATAACCTCGATCCGGTCAGACAGATCCATGATCTCGTCCAGTTCAAAGGAAACCAGAAGTACCGCCCTGTTTTTATTTCTCTGTTCCACCAGATACCGGTGTACAAATTCAATTGCACCCACGTCCAGACCGCGGGTAGGGTTTACAGCAATCAGAAGCTCCGAATCATTGGTCACCTCTCTTGCAATGATAACCTTCTGCTGGTTACCGCCGGAAAGCTGTCCTGCATGGCGGTTCTCACAACCGGAAGGACGGATATCAAACTTCTCGATCATCTCCGTCGCAAAGCTCTGTATCGCATCCTTTTTCAAGATTCCTTTATTGGAAAACTGCTTTTCTCCGAAATTCTGCAGGATCAGATTCTCTGCCACTGTAAAGTCAAGCACCAGACCATGCTTCTGACGGTCTTCCGGAATACTGGTAATTCCATGGTCAAAGGTCTCTCTCGGGGTCTTGTTAAACAAATCCACGCCCTTCATCAGCACCTGTCCGGATTCACCCTTGCGCAGTCCCGTAAGGATTTCCACCAGCTCTGTCTGGCCGTTGCCGTCCACGCCTGCAAGGCCCACGATCTCGCCCTGCCTTACGCTTATGTTCAGTCCGTTCAGTATCTCAACGCCTCGATAATCCTTTGCCTTCAGATCCTTCACTTCCAGAACTACTTCTCCCGGCGTCATCTCCTTCTTCTCTACGGAAAAGGCGACGTCCCTTCCTACCATCATGGCCGCCAGATCATTTTCACTGCACTCTGCCACATCAACCGTATCAATATACTTTCCGGAACGGATAATGGTACAGTTATCTGCAGACGCCTTGATCTCCTTCAGCTTATGGGTAATGATGATAACTGACTTTCCGTCTGCCGTCAGATTATGGATAATATCAATCAGCTCATTGATCTCCTGCGGCGTCAGGGATGCAGTCGGCTCATCCAGGATCAACAGATTTGCTCCTCTGTAAAGCACCTTCAGAATCTCAACCCTCTGCTGCATTCCTACGGAAATATCCTCCACCTTCGCATCCGGGTCTACCATCAGATTATATTGCTCGGAAAGCTGTTTAATCTTTTCTCTGGCCGACTTGATATCCACCGTTACGCCATTGCCCGGTTCCATGCCCAGCACAATATTCTCTGTAACGGTAAAAGGCGGAATCAGCATAAAGTGCTGATGAACCATTCCGATTCCCAGATCGATCGCCTTCTGCGGTCCGTCGATCTTTACCTCCTTACCGTCATAGAAAATCTCACCCGACGTCGGCGGATACATGCCGTACAGCACGTTCATCAGGGTGCTTTTCCCCGCACCATTTTCTCCAAGGATCGCGTGTACCTCTCCCTTATGGACTGTCAGGTTAATATGGTCATTTGCCGTAAAATCACCGAATTTCTTGACAATATCCTTCATCTGGAGAACCACATGATCCTTATTCATGTTGCTTACCTTGTCCACTTTTGTTCCTCCTCCTTGAGCAAAATCCGCACTGTTCCCTCCACTATGCCGTCCTGCTGCCTTCCGGCAGATAACAAAACAGGTAAGCATACCAGAATCTATATTAAATTACAATCACATCCCGAAGCCCCTCGCTGTACACGATGTTAGAAAGCCGTTCCATTATTTCATCTCCGGGGCTTTGATAGACTGCATATTGTTCTCTTACACCAATCTGCCGGTATCGGATCAATTTATACCGGATGCTGCCATAACCCAGATAAGGCTTCAACAGCTTAGCCGTCTCCCGGACCGTCTGCTCATAATCAAACAGTCCAGGCACTACCACCGTACGGACCTCGCAGAGCTTCCCTGCCGCGGCAAGTTCTACGGCATTCTTCTGCACCATGGCGCCGGATACTCCGGTCACCTTCCTGTGGTCGTCCCCGCTCCAGGCCTTCACATCCAGCATAACTCCATCTGTTACCTTCATCAGCTCAGGATACTTTGAAAAATCCAGCGTTCCATTGCTGTCGATCAGAGTTCCCAGGCCTTCCTTCCTGCACAGCGTAAACAGCTCTGTAAGAAAATCCGGATACAGGGTGCATTCTCCGCCGGACACGGTAATTCCCCGGATGAAGGGGATTTGGTTTCTGATCTCCGCCATCGTCTCCTCCGGCGTCATATTGCGGATTCTCGGACTGCACCCGTGCCTGCAGGTATGGATGCAGGTATCACACCCTGTGCAGAGCGGCGGCGCAAATACCACCTGCCCGTCCCGAAGCTTCAGCGCTCCCGCAGGGCACTTCTCTACGCACTCCCCGCAGCCGATGCAGACATTCCTGGTTTCCGGATTATGGCAGTATCTGCAGTCAAAGTTACACCCCTGCAGAAATACTGCCGTCCGATTGCCCGGCCCATCCACAGAGCTGAATGGTATGATCTTATTTACCGGTACACGCATCACTTATCGGATCTTCCTTTCCAGAATCTTTCCATTATGCTTTGCTCCCATCCCAAGGGCAGTCGTATCCTGAAGCACATTTTCGCCCTTCTCCAGCTTCTCGATTTCCGAACGCTTCACCAGGTAACCGGTGATACGGATCACATCGCTGTCGGAAGAGTAGAATGACAGATACCTCAGATTCTCCTTAAACGCACCCTTAATAATATCCAGCACGAATTCCGGGTTCTTATGCACCGTCATATCAATCGGGAAAATATCCCCTGTCCCGGACGGAAAATACTTATGGAAATTGCCGCAGTGCCTCAGATGGTCCAGAAGCTCCTCCGGCTCCTCGCCGATCGGAATCCTGGTTCCCGGACTTACATTCAGGTCGCTGGCAATTCCTACCTGCGCATGCAGCAGAAAATGACCGCCGGTGATCTCACAGTATGGATTCACATGCTGCTTATTGAACGCATCAATCTGCTCCATGATCTCCACGCCCAGCTTATCTGCTTCTTTATCGTGTCCGAACCTTCCTGTCTTTCCTTCCTTTTCCATCAGGATATTCACACACTCGGCAAGGCCTACCATGCCGAACATAGCCGTAAACCGTTCCCTCTTGATAAAGCCTTCCTTTGCAAGGAAATTATTCTCAAAGAATCCGCTCTCTTCCACCTCAAACCGGATCCTCTCATCCATATATTCCGCCATGATCCGGCATACATACGGAAGCTGATTCTTCTTAAAGTCCTCTACATTTTCAGCGCGCTTTGCAATATTGCCCAGAATCAGGCGCACCAGAGTATAGGAGCCGCCGCCAAGCTTCAAGCCGTTATAGCAGCTTGCAATTACATAATCCTCGCCCAGCTCGCCCTTGAACATTGCATGGTTGGCAAAGCTCGGCTTTGCACTGTGCAGTGCGGCATTGACTCCGCAGAGAGCAAACTCATCCGGCGTAATATTCTCGTCATACTTCATGGTAATATTCGGCACCGCATGCTCCAGCTCTGCCTCCGCCTCCAGAATGATCCGCCCCGCCTTCGTGGCCTTCGGCCCCACATTGGCATGGGAGAAGGAATCCAGGATCGTACGGTCCATCTGCGTCAGAAACAGTTTGATCAGCTTCTTTGCCTGCGCCTCATCCACATCGTCAATAAACGGCTCCAAAAGCTCATCCAGAGCGCCCACATATACCGGGAAATTCGTGACGCTGGGCACATGCCTGTAAAAGATCTGCAGGGCGTTCAGCGCCTCATACAGATCCTGCGGCGGATCAAGCTGCAGGAACTTGCTGCCCTCTCTCACAAATTTGGCATAATCAGGAATGATGTATCTTGGCCGTAACGGCGCATGGCCTTCTGCAAGATCGCAGATACACTGCTGATCGATCGGCTGGTTTAACAACTCCTCCAGTCCCTCCGGGAGCTCAAGCACCTCCAGCAGCGAATCCGCCAGATTAGTCATGGTTGTCAGCTTCTGCTCATGCGTCAGTGTCGGTGATTTTACAGTTTCAAGTATCTGTTCTCTCGTGGCATTTACACGGGACATCTCTATATCTCTCACACCTACGATCTCCTTTCTTCATACATATATTCTTTTCATTATATTATGTGATAACATAGGGACAGAAAATCCTTGCGGACTCTGCCCCTATCAAACATCCTGCCTTAACGATATTTTACTCAGCTAGTTTGTAGATACCAGCTCCGTATTTGCCTTCAAAATCATCCTTTGTCTTCGGAACCTCTACATCTCCGCTGATAATAGAATCTTTTACATCGTTCACTGCACTGATTATATCCTCTGTAAGGTTGTCTGTTGTAGGCGCAATATCAACACCTGCTTCTGCCAGAGTATAGGTCTTCACTCCGCTCTCAAATGCTCCGTCAAGAACAGCCTTTGCCTCATCATAGCATGCATTATCTACACGCTTCAGAGCAGATGTAAGAATTGTCTCCGGTGCGATCACGCTCTGGTCAGAGTCAACACCGATTGCCCAGATGCCAGCCTCTTTGCAGGCATCAATAACGCCAAGGCCTGTTCCGCCTGCCGCATGGAAGATAACGTCAGCACCGTCAGCAATCATGTTATTTGCCGCTGTTTTGCCGGCAGCTGTATCGGAGAAGCTGTTTGCATTTGTCTGCAGGATCTCTACATCTGGATTTGCATCCAGTGCTCCTGCACAATAGCCGTATCCAAACTCATTCATTGTATCGGTAGACATACCGAGCACAAAACCGATCTTATTGCTCTCAGTTGTAAGACCAGCCACATAACCTACGAGATAAGAAGCCTGGCACTGCTCAAACATCAGGCATGCTACATTGTCAAGATCTGAGCATGTGGAATCATCAACAATTGCAAAATTTAAATCTGGATTTGCTTCTGCTTCTTCTCTCAATGCATCTGCAAGCTGATATCCAATACAAATGATCAAATCATATTCTTCATCAACAAATGTCTCAATATTCGGAATATAGTCCGCGTCTGCTGAAGACTCAAGATACTTTACGGTAATTCCAAACTCATCTGCCGCTCTGGAAACGCCTTCCCATGCTGACTGGTTGAAGGAACCGTCATTTACGCCGCCTGTATCTGTAACGATGCCGACCTTAACCTCAGAAGCATCTTTTCCTTCTGCCTCATCGCCTGAACCGCCCTCATCCGAGCTTCCGCCTGAACCGCCGCATGCCGCAAGAGAAAATACCATTGCAGCAGCCATTAATCCTGCTAATAATTTCTTTTTCATAAACCTTTTCCCTTTCTGAATTCTTTTTAGAATCCCCTGTTATTGTTTGTCCTGTTCGATCAAGATTCGCACCGCCTCTATTGCCGCGTCGATTGCACCTCTTGTCTCATGAACCTGCAGGTTCTCCAGCCCTGCCGCTTCTCTTTCCTGATTCGCAACCACCAGAAGCACCGTGCCTACACGGACCCTCAGACAGCTTCCCACAATAAAGAGCGCCGCAGACTCCATCTCAGAAGCCAATGCCCCGCATCCGATCCATGCTTTCCACTTATTCTGAAGCTCATAGCCCACCGGTTTTTTCTCCGGCTCATGCTGACCATAAAAAGAGTCTTTGCATTGTACAACGCCGATATGGCTGACTGCCTGAAGCTTATCTGCCGCCTGCCTGAGTGCATTCACCACCTGCACGTCCGCCACAGCCGGATATTCGATCGGCGCATATTCCTTACTGGTTCCTTCCATACGGATCGCTCCGCTTGCGATCACCAGGTCTCCGCCTTTGACATCCAGCTGCATACCGCCGCAGGTTCCCACACGAATAAAAGTTCTCGCCCCGCACCGATATAGCTCCTCCATAGCAATGGATGCAGAAGGCCCGCCGATTCCCGTAGAGGTGACGCTGACCTTTTCTCCGTTCAGATAACCGGTATAGGTCACAAATTCACGGCTGTCTGCAACAAGCACCGCATCGTCCAGGAACTGCGCGATCAGCTTACAGCGTTTCGGGTCTCCCGGCAGTAAGACATACTCTCCTACATCCTCCGGCTTTGTCTGAATATGGTACTGTACTCCTGCACCTTCCGTATAATCAACCATTCTTATCCCTCCTCTGCTGACAAAAAAGAGAATAAAGATAATCGTTCCATATCTCTACTCCCCGTATTACACTTGTTGTTCCTGAAGCAGGCTGTCGATCTTCGTCCTTACAAGATCAAAAGCAACCGGATTCTTGCCGCTGTTTATGACAATATCCGCAGTAGCTCTTGTTGGTTCCACATAGATATAGTGCATAGGCTTCACACTCTGAAGATACTGGTTAATCACACTGTCGATATCGCGTCCCCGCTCCTTCACATCCCGTGTAAGACGCCTGAGTATCCTCTCATCTGCGTCCGCCTCTACATAAATCTTAATATCCAGCAGTTCCCGAAGACCCGGATCCTGAAGAACCATGATCCCTTCCAGAAGAATGATCTTATTCGGATAAATCTTTACTGTCTCATCCCTGCGGTTATGCACCGTATAATCATATACCGGCCCGGAAACAGGTTCTCCCTTCTTCAGCATCTTAATGTGTTCAATCAGCATGTCCGTCTCCAGCGAACCCGGATGGTCATAGTTAATATTCCTGCGTTCTTCTAACGACAGATGGTCATTCCGCCTGTAATAATTATCATGATAAATTACAGTAACCTTATCTCCGTACAAATCGTGCAGTTTGTTTGTGAACGTAGACTTTCCTGAGCCAGAACCACCAGCTATTCCGATAACGATACAATCCATGCCCTGAATCCCCATTTTCCTGTCAGATGCCTGCCATCTGCTATGCTATCAGCGTTACAATTATCAATTTCATTTTAGCATACCTGTTTCGACAAGTAAAGAAGAAGAATTACGCTTTCTGATTCTTATTCTTTTTATCAAAAATCCCAGACTTTCAATTGACATATCCGATATTTTTATGAATAATAAATATACTATATTTGAAAAGGGAGCCTCCATGTATCACTATTATATGCTCAACAAACCTTATGGCTGTGTCTGCGCCCGCAGGGATGACCGCTATCCTGCCGTCATGGATTATTTCACGGAATTGAATAACCCCTGTCTTTCTCCCGTAGGAAGGCTGGACCGGGCCACAGAGGGTCTCCTGCTTATTACGGATGACGGCGTCTGGAATCAGGAAATGACCCACCCTGACCACAGGAAAGAAAAAACTTATGAATTCACAGCTATGGGAACTCTTTCTGATGCGGATATCCATCAATTGGAAAACGGCGTATTACTAAAAGGCGCCCGCACCCTGACCGCTCCGGCCAGAGTACAGGTGATTGGAACCTCCGTCCTGTCTGGCGTACTCCCTTCCCTGCATCCGGAAATACAGGCAAAAATCCGCCGCAACCGCCCGGGCCATCCTGTTGTTTTCGGGCAGATTACCGTAACAGAAGGAAAAAAGCACCAGATCCGCCGTATGCTGAAGGCGGTCCGATGCTGTGTCATTTCATTAAAACGTATTTCCATTGATTCTATCATGCTGGACGAATCCTTAAAGCCCGGCGAATGGAAGGAATTTTTAAAAATCCACTAGTTGGCAAGCATCATGCGGTCGTTAGCAAATTCCCCGCCGCTTGCCTCTTCAAATTTCTCCAGAAGGCCGGCAACCTTCAGCTTCTTCTTCTCTTCCCCCTCGACATCATAGATGATCCTGCCCTCATGCATCATAACCAAACGGTTGCCGTGGGTAATGGCATCCTTCATATTATGGGTCACCATCATAGCTGTCAGATGATGCTCTTCAATAATCTTATCGGACAGCTCCAGCACCTTTGCGGCTGTTTTGGGATCCAATGCGGCTGTATGCTCATCCAACAGGAGAAGCTTCGGCTCCTTCAGCGCCGCCATGAGAAGGGTAATCGCCTGTCTCTGCCCTCCGGAGAGAAGTCCCACCTTACTGCTAAGCCGTTCCTCCAAGCCAAGATCCAGCTCTCTCAGCTGTTCCCGGAATTTCTTTCGTTCCTTCTTTGTGATTCCCCAGCCAAGCCCGCGCCGTTCTCCCCGTCTTGCCGCAATTGCCATATTTTCCTCTATCGACATAGTCGCGGCCGTACCCGTCATAGGATCCTGAAACACCCGCCCAAGGCAGGATGCTCTCTTATGCTCGGAAAGTCCCGAGATATCTACGCCGTCCACCATAATACTTCCCTGGTCTATGGGCCAGACTCCTGCGATCGCATTCAGCGTCGTAGACTTTCCTGCACCGTTTCCTCCGATGATCGTAACGAAGTCGCCCGGTTTCAGCTGGAGATTTACACCGGCTAATGCAGCCTTCTCATTGATGGTTCCTCTATTAAATGTCTTGTGAAGATTCTGTAATTCTAACATATACGCCATAGCCTAGACCCTCCTCCGTTTTGCCGCATATTTATCCTTCAGATATGGTATCGCAAGGAAGACCGCCACAACAATTGCTGAGAACAGCTTCATATAATCCGAAGGCATCTTCAGCCACAATACCAGTGCATATGCGGCATAATACAATATCGCCCCTACAAACACTGCCGCCAGAGTATACGCAAATGCAATCTTCTTACCTGCACACAGCTTTCCAAAAATCACTTCGCTTATGATAACTGCCGCCAATCCGATTACAATTGCACCGCGCCCGGAATTAACATCCGCCGAGCCTTGATACTGCGCATACACGCCGCCGCTTAAGCCTACCAGGCCGTTGGAAATCATCAGCGCAATAACCTTCGTAACATTTGTATTGATCCCCTGTGCCCTTGCCATCTGTTCGTTACAGCCTGTCGCGCGGATTGCCGAGCCGATCTCGGTTCCGAACAACCAGTAAACCACTGCCACCAGCACCAGGCAGATCAGTATTAATTTGATAAAGAATAGATAGCTGTTATCAGCAGATACAAATCTCAGGGAAGCCACCAGTCCTTTCTGTCCAATGCCGATACTCTGATTCGCCTTTCCCATGATCCTCAAATTTATTGAATACAGCGATATCTGGGTCAATATGCTTGCCAGAATCCCGGGAATCCCCAACGCGGTATGTAAGAGCCCTGTCACAAGTCCCCCGATCATCCCTGCAATTACCGAAAAAATAAGCGCCGCCGCCGGATGCATTCCACCCTGTATCAGCATAACTGCCACAGCGCCTCCGGTCGCCAGTGTGCCGTCCACTGTCAAATCTGCAAAGTCCAGAATGCGGAAGGTAATATATACCCCCAGCGCCATGATTCCCCATATCAGCCCCTGTGCCACATTGCCCGGCAGGGCACGGATCAGTGTCATGGGGTCTAATGCCGCAAAATAAGCCATCATCTCTCTACGTTCCTTTCCAAAAATATCATATTCTAAATCTGCCGGGCATCCCGCCGGCAGTTACTTCCAAAATGTATAACAACGTAAACTTCCTGCCCTTAGAAGGGCAGGAAATAATTATTGGTATTCTCTATTATTATTCTGTTTCGATTGCCACATAATCTTCCGGCACGGTAATCTTTAGCTCTTCGCAGATTTCCTTATTGTACATCTTGGTTACCTCTGGTGCAAACTCGATATCCATCGTCGTAATATCTGCTCCATTTGCCAGAACCTCATATGCCATTTCACCAGCCTTGTATCCAATATCATAGTAGCTGATAGACAGTGTTGCAATACCGCATCCTGTACAAATCCCCTGCTCGCCGGCAATAACCGGAATCCCTGCCGGTACACATACATTCTTTACAATCTCTGTATTTGCTGCCATTGTATTATCTGTTGGGATGTAAATTGCATCTACCTCAGCCACAGCGCTTGTTACAACCGACTGGATTTCGTTGGAATCTGCCGCTGTATACTCTTTATATTCGATATCATCTGCCTCAAGCGCCTCTTCAAACAACTCTGCCTGATACTTAGAATTCGGCTCAGCAGAACAGTAAAGAATGCCGACTGTCTTTGCATCCGGAAGAAGCTCCTTCAGCATTGCCTCCTGCTCGTCAATCGGTGCCAGATCGCTGGTTCCAGAAACATTGATCCCGGTTGCTCCCGTCCAATCCTCAATCTGAAGGGCTGTTGCATAATCTGTAACAGAGGTTCCGATAATCGGAATATCGGCTGTTGCTGTTGCTGCCGTTGTCAGCGGGTCTGTCGCATTTGCAAGGATCAGATCCACATCGTCAGATACAAACTGATTGATGATCGTTGCACACATATTGTGTTCGCCCTGTGCATTCTGCTGGTCAAATGTTACGCCGTCCTCGCCGCAAAGCTCTGTAAGCGCGTCCTTAAAGCCCTCCGTTGCCGCATCAAGCGCATCATGCTGAACCAGCTGGCAGATACCAATTGTATAGCTGTCACCAGATGACTCTTCGCTGCTGTCTTCTGCTTCTTTTGTGTCTGTGCCACTGTCACTGCCTGCACTGCTTCCGCATGCTGCCAGTGAAATTACCATTGCGGCCGCCATCATGATAGATAATAATTTCTTTTTCATCGTATTTTCCTCCTCCATAGCATTTCGTCCGTTACTTTCACAATGTAAAGCGCGAAGATTTTCACGGTTTGACGCGTGAATATTTTCGCACTTCAACTCGCGAAAGTGCTTTGACTTTTATGATTATAGACCTGATAAATTCATTCGTCAAGTATTTTTTTCAAAAAAGTGCGGCAGGCACTCCTTTCAGAAATGCCTGCCGCTGTATTCCTCTTCTATTCTGTTTTATTTTTTCACCTGAACGGCATTCTCTGCCAGAAATTCCCTGACACGGTTCTGAATAATGATATCCTTCAATATCTCTTCATCTCCTGCCGCTTTCTTCATGCTGTCTACATCTTCAAATCCATAATCTTCTGCAAGAGTCTCATATTCCTTCTCCAGCTCTGCGTCACTGGGAGCAAGCTTCTCCTGCTCTGCTATTATCTGCGCCACAAGCTTCTGCTTGATGCTGTCCTTGGCCGCATCCTCTGCCTGTTTCTCAAACTCCTCTTCATTCAATCCATAATACTGCTGCAGGAAGTCCTTCAGCTCTATCTCTTCCGCTTCAGCCGCTTCCTTATACGGATCCATCAGCTGTTCCTTCACTTTCTCCAATTCTCCGTCGGGATAGCCCTTGATCTCCGCCTTTTCAAGGACTGCCTGCCATGCGGCCTCCTGAAGCTGGGCATCAAAATCCGCTGTGCCGGTGTCGGTTAGCTGCTTTGTAATCTCTTTCTTATATTCCGCTACTGTCTTTGACTCCTCAGAAACCGTCTGAACGAAATCATCTGTAAGCTCTGGCAGTATCGTCTCTCCGCAGATATAATTCAGGGTTATTGTGAATGTAACATCCTTTCCTGAAAAATCAGGATTCCTTGTATAAGGATCCGGGAAATTCCCGTTCCATTCAAAGCTCTCTCCCGGCTTATGGCCGATAATGCTGTCCTCAAAGCCCGGAATAAATGACCCGGAGCCGATCTCCAGATTAAAGCCTTCTGAGCTGCCGCCATCAAATTCCTCTCCGTCCATCTTGCCGGCAAAGTCAATGTTCACCGTATCGCCAGACTTTACTTCACCTTCCTTAATCTCCTCCTGGGTTGAATACTGGGACAGAACCGCCTGAATATACTCATCAACCTTTTCGTCGTCAATTTCCTCCGGCTCTTCGATGTCCTCCACCTCTATACCCTTGTATCCGCCGACGGATACATATTCATTGGATGCATTGTTACCAGAACATCCTGCAAGAAGCATAGATGCCGCCAGCACCCCGGTTAATAATACTGCTGCTTTTCTCTTCATAATACTTATATCATTCATCTGCTCAGATACCAGATAGATGAACGATTCTCCTTTCTCCCAGCCCGGCCGGGTTATCTACATATATTTCATGATAATACCCTGTGAAATTCCTGAAACGTTCTTAAGTATATCACAATCAAACCGCAAAAAAAACCTTTTTCACAGGAAATTCATGATTCCGGATAACAGTCAGTATTTATACCTGTTAAGACACTTTCAAATTTATTCGCTTCCCCCGCTCTGCTCAAAATGTAATTTTATGCGCTCCCTTCTGCTCCCTTATAGAATTTTCATTCACCTGAAGCTGACATCTGATCCGCCTTATATAATACCCGCTCCGGGGGAAACGTCACCCCGGCCTTGAATCCGTATGAAGTATACTGTATTTTAATTCATGTGCGGTTCTTCTATCCAAAGTATATGTTCCCATAGCCCAGAACCCTTCATCCTTTTTATATGAAATCTTTTCCGATCACCTGATTCAATTATACAGCCGAAATCTCTATCTGTCATTTCCTTTTCATCCAAATACGCACTTATACAGAACGGCCATTTAATCCTTCAAACCACTTGCGCTAAGATTAAAACGATGTTAAAATATATATCAGTTTAGCCGTATGCACTTTTTCAGGCACGATACGGGTAAGAATACAGTTTGAGGAGGATTCCCCGTGAGTACATTAACGATAGTTTTATTAGTGATATTAGCAATTTTAGCGATTGCACTAATTGCCATGATTTTACTGGGCAGGAGAATGCAGAAGAAACAGGATGCACAGCAGGAACAGCTTGAAGCCGCCGCACAACAGGTCAGTATGCTGATCATTGACAAGAAGCGGATGAAGCTTAAAGAAGCCGGATTTCCGCAGTTTGTTGTAGATAACACGCCAAAGTATCTGCGCCGTTCCAAGGTGCCGGTTGTAAAGGCTAAGATCGGCCCGAAGATCATGACCCTGATGTGCGATGCCGCTGTATTTGAACAGATTCCGATCAAGAAAGAGGTCAAGGCAACCGTTAGCGGTATCTACATCACCGCAGTTAAGGGCATCCGCGGTTCGTTAGTCACACCGCAGAAGAAGAAAGGCTTCTTTGCAAGATTTAGAAATAAAGACAAATAGCAAAAAAGATTGCGTTTTGAGCGCAATCTTTTTTAGCCGATCTGCCGCACATTCACCTTGATCCGGCTGTCCGAGAACGGTTCATTGTTGATATCCAGTGCATAAAAAATATTCACATTAATCTCATCCTCCCGGATATCCATCTGCATGTCCTTCGTATGAAGCCCCACCAGAAGCTCTCCAAACGGAGTCTGGTAGCTGGTCATATGAATCTTATCCTTCTCAAACACCATACGCGTACTGGCCGCTCCGCTTTTGCTGATTTCAAACGAGGAGCCGTCTATAATCTTAACCGTATTCTTTATCGACCCCGGAACGCCCTCCGCCACCTCGTCATAAATAATATAGTGTTTTCCATTCTTCTGATAATAGGACGCAGGTGTAATGATCTCGATCGGATCATCGTCTCTCTCTTCACCCGGCACTCCGTAGTGAAGACCTGCAATGCTGATCAATACTTCTTTTTTCATAGGTCTCTCCTCTTTTCACAGGCTGATCAAAGCTCTAAAATTCCTCTATATTTATCTGATGGATCGTCTCTACATTATATGGAAGAACTGAATTGGCAAACTTTTTGAACTTCTCCGCCGCATCACTGACATAGAATTCATATTTATTAAATTCCCCGTCTTCGTTACTCAGATTCCGCTCCTCCAGAAGCTTTTTCAAATCCATAGCCGCCTCATATGCAGGATTCACAATCCTGACGCCCTCTCCCATATACTCCATAATCGCGGAGCGGAGCAGCGGATAGTGGGTACAGCCGAGAATCATCGTATCCACCTCCGATTCCTTCATTTCCTTCAAATAAATATCAATCACTTCTTCCGTAATATGGTGCTTGGTAAAGCCTTCCTCCACTAACGGCACGAACAGCGGACATGCTTTTCCCAGAACCTCCGCTTCCGGCTCCAGCTCACGGATCACTCTGGTATACATCCGGCTTAAAATGGTGCCCTCCGTTCCCGCCACTCCGATCTTCTTATTCTTTGTCTCGGCTATCGCCGCCCTCGCTCCCGGCTCGATCACTCCTATGATCGGCGTATCAAACTCCTGTCTGACCGCCTCCAATGCCTGTGCAGTAGCCGTGTTGCAGGCAATCACAATTGCCTTAACCCTTCTGGTCTGCAGAAAACGGATGATCTGTCTGGAAAAACGGATAATAGACTCCTTCGACTTACTGCCATAAGGAAGCCTCGCCGTATCTCCAAAATATACGATATTCTCATCCGGGAGCTGACGCATGATCTCTCTTGCCACCGTCAGCCCTCCTACGCCGGAATCGAACACACCGATCGGCGCTTTCTTTCTATTCTCCATCTTCGACATCGCCTCCCTGCTCATTGTCGCATACCTGCTATTCCTTTTCAATGGGTTTTTCCACTACCTTTACACAGGCTTCTCCGTAGTAATTGGCAAGCCTTCCAAGGATCACCGGTTCAATCCGTATATTTCTTCCTGCCGGAAGCCGCTTAATGGCCCGTTCCGCCTTACAGTAGACCACCACGCCATCCTGTCCCTCCGATTCCTTCAGCATGTCAAAAAGATGAGCTTCGTCTTCCTGATATGCCGTCTTATCCGCATATTGGATCCACAACTCCTTCTTTGTCTGGTCAAAGGGGATGATCTTCTCACAGATCAACTTGCTGGGCGCCTCATCCTCCTCGGATACCCTGCCCCGCACAAACACCTTGCTGTCCTCATTCAAATAGCTCTGATTCCGCTCATAATCTCTGGGGAATACCACAACCTCCACGGTCCCTGCCAGATCCTCTATTGTCAGGAAAGCCATCGTCTGATTGGTCTTTGTATACTTAATGGTCTTCTCCGTGATCATGCCGCCAATGGTCTCTTTTGCCCCGTCGCGGACCTTTGCCCGCCCGGTCTCGTCATCAATTTGAAAATCCAGCGTGGTCTTGGAAATACTCTTTTTCCACTTCTCCTCATAATCCTCAAGCGGATGTCCTGACAGATATACTCCTAAGACCTCCTTCTCAAACGCAAACATGGTCTCCTTCTCGTATTCTCCCACATCCGGAAGGGGGATATCAAAATCCTTCTTCTGCTCTTCATCCACAAAATCAAACAGAGACATCTGGCCTGTCATAGAATACTTGCGCTCCTGATTCACCTGCTCTAACACCTGCAGGTAGATCATCATAAACTGCTTTCTGGTACCGCCGAAGCTGTCAAACACTCCAGCCTTGATAAAATTCTCTATGGTTCGTTTGTTCGTTTCCTTCCCGGAAAGCCGCTCCATAAAATCCTTTAGATTCTTATAAGGCCCCCTTTCCCTCCGTTCCTCCACAATTGCTTGTATGACCGGCCTTCCCACGCTCTTGATTGCCGCAAGGCCGTAGCGGATGCTGCCGTTATCCACAGAAAAATGGCCTTCCCCCTTGTTGATATCCGGCGGAAGGATCTTAATTCCCATCTGTCTTGTGCTGTAAATATACTCCGACACCTTAGAAGAGCTGTCCAGCACAGAGGTCATAAGCGCCGCCATAAATTCAACCGGATAATAATATTTCAGGTATGCCGTCTGATAGGATATCACCGCGTAGGCCGCCGCGTGGGACTTGTTAAACGCATATTTCGCAAAGTCAATCATCTCATCGTAGATCTTATTTGCCGTCGCTTCACTGATCCCGTTATTTACACAGCCCGGAACCCCTTCGGCTTCATTTCCATAGACAAAGCTCTGCCGCTCCTTCTTCATCACATCGCCCTTTTTCTTGGACATGGCGCGCCGCAGCAGGTCGCTCCGCCCAAGGGTGTAGCCGGCAAGGTCGCGCACAATCTGCATAACCTGCTCCTGATAGACGATACAACCGTAGGTAGGCTCTAAGATCGGTTCGAGCTGGGGGCAGTCGTAGGTAATGGCACCCTGATTATTCTTCCCCTTGATATACTGGGGGATAAAATCCATCGGTCCCGGACGGTACAGAGCGATCCCTGCAATAATATCCTCCAGGCTCTGCGGCTTTAACTCCTTGATAAAGCTCTTCATCCCGGCGCTCTCAAGCTGAAACACGCCGTCCGTCTTTCCGGTACCCACATAATCCAATACCGCTTTATCATTATAATTGATCTTGTCTAAATCAATCTCTTTTCCTGTGCTCTTTTTGATCAATTCCTGAGCGCTCTTGATCACAGTCAGATTCCGAAGCCCCAGGAAATCCATTTTCAAAAGTCCCAGCTCCTCCAGGGTCGTCATGGTAAACTGGGTCGTCACAGAGCCGTCGGAGCCCAGCGACAGCGGCACATACTCATCAATCGACTTCTGGCTGATAACAACTCCCGCCGCATGCATGGAGGTATGTCTGGGCAGTCCCTCAAGGCGCTTTGACATGTCTATGAGCTCTTTTACCTGCTCATCCTCCTCATACAGCTTCCTAAGCTCTCCGTTTTTCTCCAACGCGCCCTTCAGCGTGATATTCAGCTCCTGGGGAACCATCTTCGCAATATTATCCACAAAGGCATAGGGCAGGTCCATCACCCGGCCCACATCCCGGATCACCCCCCTCGCCGCCAGGGTACCGAAGGTCACGATCTGTACCACGCAGTCTGCGCCGTATTTGCAGCTCACATAGTCAATGACCTGCTGCCTGCCCTCCGGGGCAAAGTCCACGTCAATATCCGGCATGGACACACGCTCCGGGTTCAGGAAACGCTCAAACAGAAGCTGGTACTTGATCGGGTCAATGGTGGTAATCCCAAGACAGTAGGACACCACGCTTCCCGCCGCAGAGCCGCGCCCCGGCCCTACCATGATTCCGTGGTCCTTCGCGTATTTGATAAAATCCCACACGATCAGGAAGTAGTCCACATATCCCATAGTACGGATAACCGACAGCTCATAATTCAATCGCTCTTCCAGCTCCTCCGGCACCGGCCGATAGAGCCGCTTAAGCCCTTCAAAGCACAGCTTATTCAAATATTCCCATGACGTCTTCCCGTCCGGCACGTCATATTTGGGAAGCTTGGTCACGCCAAATTCAATCTCCACATTGCACCGGTCCGCGATCCTCTGTGTATTTTCCAGCGCCTCCAGCGCATAAGGAAAGAGCTTCTTCATCTCTTCCTCGGACTTAATGTAATACTGCCCGCCCTCATAGCGCATCCGATCCTCATCCGCCAGCTTCTTGCCGGTCTGCAGGCAGAGCAGGATATCGTGAGGCTTCACGTCGTCCGCATAGGTATAATGCACGTCGTTGGTCGCCACAAGCGGAAGCCCCGTCTCTGCACTCATGCGCAGAAGAGCCTGGTTCACCGTCTGCTGCATAGGAATCCCGTGATCTTGCAGCTCCAGAAAGAAATTCCCCTTTCCGAATATCCGCTCATACCGCAGCGCCGCTTCCTTCCCTTCTTCATACAGTCCCCGGGACACGTATTTCTGAACCTCGCCTGCCAGACACGCGCTCAAGGCAATGATGCCCTCATGGTAGGTCTCTAGCACCTCCAGATCCACTCTGGGCTTATAGTAATATCCCTCCGTAAATCCTCTGGATACAATTTTCATCAGATTGTGGTAGCCTGTATCATTCTCAGCCAGTAAAACCAGATGATAGTAGCGGTCTTCTCCCCCCTGCCCCGGAGTCTTTTCAAATCTGGAGCCGGGAGCCACATAGACCTCGCTTCCGAGAATCGGCTTGATTCCGGCCGCCTTCGCCGCCCGGTAAAAATCGATTACGCCGAACATCACGCCGTGGTCTGTAATCGCCGCGCTGTTCATGCCCAGCTCCTTTACCCGGGCGATACATTCTTTTATCTTATTCGAGCCGTCCAGCAGACTGTACTCTGTATGGACGTGTAAATGTGCAAATGCCATTGCCGCACCCTGCTTTCTTATGTATCCGTTCTTTCAGTAACTATTATTTTATCCGAATCTCGGATTCTGTAATGATAATCTTTCCCTCTTTCAGAAGCCGCCCAACGGCCCGCTTAAACGCATTCCTGCTCAATCCGGTCTCCTTCTTGATCAGCTCCGCTCCCGCCTTATCCGTAAATGAATAGAAGCCGCCATGTTTCTCCAAATCCGCCAGCATCCGTTCCGCATCCAGATCCATCTGGATAAATGCCTTTTCCCGGATGCTTAAGTCCAGTTTTCCATCCGGCTTCACGCCTGTAACCCTTGCTTCGATCCGATCGCCCACCCGGCAGCCGCCATAGGTTTCACGCTTCGGGATCAGTCCGCAGAACAGGTCGTCCACTGCCGCGAACCAGCCGAAATTATCACTCATTTCATATATAATAGCCTGTACCTTATCATCCTTCTTATAGGGGGAATCCTTACGCAGCTTCTCATACACCTTCATGGTCGCGCAGAGCCTGCCGCTCTTATCTACATAAAGGCTGACCAGACATTCATCTCCCGGCTTTACTTCCGCCGTCTGCTCTCGAAAAGGAAGCAGCAGATCCTTCTCCAGCCCCCAGTCGAGAAACGCCCCGATTTTACATGTTTCCAGCACCTTCAGCACCTTTACCTGCCCCAGCATCAGCAGCGGTTCCCTGGTAGTCGCGATCATCCGGTTCTTGGAATCCTTATATAAAAATACCTCTACCGGATCCCCGATCTCAATTCCCTCCGGCACCTGCTTCTTCGGCAGCAGCACCTTATCCTCGGATGTCCCCAGATACACGCCGAAGTCAACCTTTTTTACTACCATTAAGCTTACTTTTTTCCCAAGATTCTTCTCGATCATCATCCACTATTCTCCTGTTAATTCCACGATGGCATAGGGCTTTCCCTCTGTATCGCAAAGCTCTATCACCGTACGTTCTGTTTCTTTTGCAATCCTCGGCCGGATGACATCTCCGTATACCGCCGATTTCTTATATTCTGCCCGCATCTGGCGTACTTTTACTTCTTCCTGCAGCACTTCCAACGCCATCTGCACATACTGGCAGTTATTTACATGTTCATTGGTATCAATGTGATACTTCCGCACCCGGAAGCTCTCTCCTTCCGTCATCCCCTCCGGCAGGCGGATTTTCCGGGGTGCATAGTCCATCTCAAGAAGCGCCTCCATGCCATAGCCTTCGATTTCCTCTTCGCAGGGCTTTACAGGCCTCCCCTTCTCCCGGTCCATATAGACCCAGATGGAATTGGCATAGGCGGCCTTCTTCCCATCCGCATCCAGCATGAGGAAATTCCGCTCTCCCACGGCACCCTTAAAGCCCGTAGGCCAAGTGCACACCTTTATGGCTTCTCCAAGCGCCGGATACCGCTCCACTATAACCTGCCATCCTGACAATACCCAGGCACGCCCCTCTTCCTTCAGCCGGTTTACCCCGAAGCCTATGTTCTCTGAATGGAAAATACTACAGTCCTGAAAGTAGTTGATGATTCCCGGCAGCGTAATTCTTTCCTTATGGTCGATTTCGCTGTACCGGATTCTGCTGTCAAATGCATACATTAAATTTCTCCTTATCCTTTGTTACGGTTCTTTGGAAAAAAAGAACCATTTAATCTTAAAATCCGAGGTACAGGTTATCATCTCATAAGCATCCTCATCCAGTACCCCCTTAAGCTCCTTCTTGTCCTCCGGCACTACTTCCCCGCAGACCGCATCGGTAAAGCACAGATTCGGATACAGACAGCACCACCAGTTGTGTCCTTTTCCGCTTCCGATACGGATCCGGAGCGCCTCGTAAGTACCTGCCGGGAACGTCACATCCCCATAGGTCTTCTCTGGAAATTCATCCATCACAAGCTCCGCGGTTACGGAATCGCCGCAATTCTCCTGCCGCACGGTCTGCTGTGCCAGTTCGGCGATCTCCTCCAGATGCTCCCGGACAAATTCCTTTGTCTCATTTAAACTGCCCTGCCCTTCCAATTCTTCCTGTAAATAAGAAATAACCGCGCTCTTCACCTGCATCTTCACCTGCTGGTCCCGCCCGCCGTCACTGTCTGCCAGCACATGGAACCGGAGCACCTGCTCGGAAAGTCCGGCTTCCGCCTGTCTGGCCCTTGCTTCTACAAGCAGCCCTCTCTGCATAACAGCCCATAGGGTAAGCACCGCCGCAATCACTATAGAAATTCCAAGACAGATTCCATGAACCCTCCTGGAAAAATATATTCTTTCTCTTACCTCCGATTTTACTCTGTTTTTGTTTTTCATTATGTACACGCTCCTTTCATTAGGAGTATGGACATACATTTACCAGATTATTCCTTCCTTCCGCTTTTTGTACGGATTGTTCCGCTGATCGCCTCTGCCTGATTCTCAATATGGCGGTACACAATCTCAGCAGCCTGCTCCCTCTGCCTCTTTTCAATCGCCCGGATCAGACTGTCATGCTCTGAAAGCAGCTGCGGATATACAGCTTCATTTTTCAAATATTCCACCCGGTAACGGTACATCTGCTCCCGCAGATTATTTAGAAGCTGGATCAGCTTCTGGTTCCCTGTTGCCAGATTGATCAGATCATGAAAATGCTCGTCCGCCTCTGCAATCTCCGTCACATTGCCGCTTGTCAGCGCCTCCCGGAATGCCCCGGCCGCCTCTCTGAGTTCATGGATCTGAGCCTTTGTGATCTGGTCGCAGGCAAGCTGCACCGCAAGCTTCTCCAGCGCCCCCCTTACCTCCAGCACATCCCTCAGGTTCTTTTCGGTAATCTCTGCCACTTCCGCCCCTTTTCTGGGAATCATAAGCACCAGCCCCTCAAGCTCCAGCTTACGGATCGCCTCCCGGATCGGGGTACGGCTCACCCCCAGTTTCTTGGCAAGCTGGATTTCCATCAGCCGTTCCCCAGGCTTTAAGTCCCCTTTCAGGATTGCCTGCCTGAGCGTATGGAACACCACATCCCGAAGCGGCAGATATTCATTCATTTTCACTTCAAAACTTGGTTCCTTCATCTACATTCTCCTTACATTATGTACATTCGTCACATAAGCCTGCCTTGTCAGGTTCATGCTCTTGATCCGTCCGGCAGCCGTCCTGGCTGTGCTCCTTGAGTCAAACAGGCCGAACACGGTAGGTCCGCTGCCGCTCATCAGAGCTCCCATTGCCCCCATATCCAGCATAGCCTGCTTGATCCGTCCGATCACAGGATATTCCGCCAGCATCACCTGCTCTAACACATTCCCCATACTGGATGCCACCTGACGGATATCTGCCTCAGAAAGCCCCCTAAGAATCCCGTCAATGTCCGGATGCTCCACCCGGCTTAGAGCATCATATTTTTCATATACGGTCTCAGTGGACGCGCTTAACGGCGGCTTTGCGATCAGTACATAGCATTTCGGGACTGACGGAAGGGGAGTGAGTTTCTCGCCGATTCCCTCTGCCAGCACGGTCCCCCGCATAATGCAGTAGGGGACATCAGCGCCTAAGCCCACTCCCCTTTTCTTTAATTCTTCCTCAGAAAGCCCCAATCCATACATCCGGTTCATCCCAAAGAGAACCGCTGCGGCATTAGCACTCCCTCCTGCCATTCCGGCCGCCACCGGAATGTGCTTATCAAGGATGATCTTAATCCCTTCGTCGATTCCAAACTCTTTCTTCATCAGAGCCGCGGCCCTGTAGGCAATGTTATTCTCATTCACCGGAAGAAACCTTAAGTTCGTCTCTACCATAATCCCCGGCGTCCTGCTCCTCTCCAGAATAACCCTGTCGTAAAGGTATACGGTCTGCATGACCATCCGGACCTCATGATATCCATTCTCTTTCCGTCCCAGGATATCCAGCCCCAGATTCACCTTCCCCAGTGCCTTTAATTCCATTTTATCCATTGTATTCTCCTTGTATCTTGTATACAGTGTACCTACAGTATACTCATGTTCTCCTTAAAAATCAACATCTTTTCACCAGGTTTTAAATTGTCTCCCTCCATCTGATTGATACTCTTAATTCCTTCTGTAGTCGTATGGAACCGTTTTGCAAGATCCCACAATTCATCTCCGTCCTTGACTATGTATCCCACAATTCCCGGAGCCTTAGACAACTGATCCATATCCAGCGGTTCTTCCCCGATATCCCGGATATTCAGAAGCTTTTCCGGCCTTCTCAAGAATACATGGAAGCCTGCGGATGCCTTCACCTCTGCCTCGCCGTTTCCCAGAATCCCTACGTTCATCTGTTCCAGAGCCGCACTGATATCATATTCCATGTCCGCTGTAACTCCATTACACTCAATCACGTGGGTAAACGGCACCATGCCCTGCCATACCTCAAACGGCACCTCATCATCTGCTTTAATATAGAGGAAACAAACATGCAGGACTCCTTCTGCCATGATTCCGTCTGACACGATCTCCGTGTGTTCAATCTTCATTGTACCGTCCGTGTGGCATACCTGCAGGATCTCACTCTGGAGCTCCGGTATAGAGAGCCTCTCGGAAAGCTTATATTTAGAATAATTCTGCATTACCAGCCCTGCCGCTTCCACCTCTTCAAATTCCGGTTTCAGCGTCTGCTTCAGCGAATAGATGTCCCGCAGGATATCCAGTTTTTCTTCACTGTATATCGCCGCCCGCACTTCCAGCGTAACCTCTGCCCCGATGATACGCATTTCTCCGTCCTCATCCATACGTACATCTATATTTTCATCCACGAGCCCGCCGGTCAGATGATGGTACATGGTATCCTCCGCGCCGTAGCATTCGATCCGCCCCTCATAGGGGATGGTCTGCTCTGCCCAGTCCGTCCTGCCGTCCACCGATTCGTACAAAACAAACACTACCAGCTCTCCCCGCAGCAGCAGCTCATCCGTCCCGAGCCTGGTATCCAGCTTTCTCTGGGACACCTCTGCAAGAAGTATATTTCCTATGGTTTCCTTGGCATTTGGAAGGGCAAATTCTTCCTTGATCCGATAGGTATCCTTTTTTACTGAATGGAGCTTTAATACCTCCTTTTGCTCCCATCTCCGGTACAGTCCCGGCTCCTCCTCCACATCCAGCGTCAGTATTTCCTCCTCTTCATTTTCCGACGAGAGATCCATTTCCACCATAGCCTTTAAGCTGACCTTTCTGGAATGCACCAGAGAAGCTGACAACTCCACGCTTCCTTCCTTTAGCAGCACCGTCCCTTTCGGCTCCTCCTCTGCGTACACCATTTCCTCAAAAGGAAGCTTCCCCTGAAGCGCAGACATCCTCTGTTCCTCCCCGTCCGACGCATACAAAACCTGATATAGGATTTTCCCGGTTACCCGGATATAATTATCCACCGGTTTCATATCATCGATCCGAAGCTTTCCCCTGCTGTATACAATCCGCCCGATATCACTCTTTGCATCCGGTACATTTACATCCCCGTCCACATAGAACTGATCCGTGATCCTTCTTCCCGCCACATTCTTCCGAACCGCCTTCTTTAACTGCTCCATTTTACATCCTCCTATTCTATCACTACGTCTTTACCGCTGTATTCTGTCCATACAACAATATAAGGATACGAGGGCTCATCCCCGCCTCCCTCCTCCGGCTCAGGCCCAAGAAATGTTGTCTGGAACACCACCGCATTTTCACTCTCATAAAATTCCGATACCTGTATCTTATACCCGTCCGTCTCCTGTTTTCCGTACCCCCTTGCAATATAAAGCCTGCCCTTATCCGCATAGGTAAAAGAAAATGCCCCGCACTTATGTTCCTCAATCGTTTCCCTCATCTCCTCCGGAATATCCGCTTCCTCCACCAGCTCATAATCCAGATCCCTAATCTTCTTAAGCTCCAAAGTCCCCACCGAGCACCCCGCAAGCAGGACCACGCACAACACCCAAAAGACCCCAGCCCCTCGTCTCACTCATCTATTCTCCCCTTTCATCACTACAAGCACACTTCCTGCCCCTGCCTCCCCGCAGCCCCATCTCATCTCTATGTAGCTGCGGGTTCCCGCACCTTCCTCCCGTCTCAGGCCGGCCTTGGAAGCATCAGGCTTCTGAAAAACAGAGCCGTCAAGAGACGCTTTAATGGAAGTGAAACCCACTGCTTATGGAGACTTAAGCATGAAGTTTGCGGCCTGAGACGGAGCACACCCCTAACCGCACCCTGCTATATATCTACGCGGAACCGCTTTGAAAAATACCCATTTTGTGGTAAGATATTTTCATGAGGTTTTTCCTCCAAATAGACACGCGAAAGTGTGCATGAAACAAAGGAGATTATAATTATGAATACAGCATCTCTGCCGCGCACCTCCGGCATCCTGCTGCACCCCACATCCCTGCCTTCCCCTTACGGGATCGGCGATCTGGGCCAGGCGGCTTATGATTTCGTAAACTTTCTGGAGAAGTCCGGCCAGCATCTATGGCAGATTCTACCGCTTACCCATACCGGCTATGGCGATTCTCCCTACCAGAGCTTCTCGGCCTTTGCCGGGCAGCCCCTTCTGATCAGCCCGGAGCTTCTCCTCGGACTACATCTGCTGACCGAAGAGGATCTTCTTGCATGCCCCAAAGCAGACCCGGAGCATGTGGATTACGGAACAGTCATCCCGTGGAAAATGAGTCTCTTAAGAAAGGCTTATGATCGTTTTTCCGGGACAGAACACCATTCTCTCTCCGGGAAATATCTGGAATTCTGTAATAAGAATACAGATTGGCTGGAGGATTATTCCCTGTTTATGGCCCTCAAGGATCTGAACGGAGGCGTAAGCTGGCTGGAATGGGACAAAAAATACCGGATGCCGGATGAGTCTTTTAAAAATTCTCTGAAAAATACACTTGCAGAAGAATCCGGTTTCTACAAATTTATCCAATTCCTGTTTTTCCAGCAGTGGGGCCAGCTTAAGGAGTATGCAAATGCCCATGATATCCGCATTATCGGCGATATTCCGATTTTTGTATCCATGGACAGCGCCGATGTATGGGCAAATCAGCGTTTGTTCCAGCTGGATACGAAAGGGTTCCCCGCCGCTGTTGCAGGAGTGCCGCCGGACTATTTTTCTGCAACCGGACAGCTCTGGGGCAATCCACTATATGAATGGGAAATGCATAAACGGGAAGGCTATTCCTGGTGGATTTCGCGGATCGCAGGCCAGCTTGAGATTCTGGATATCCTGAGGATCGACCATTTCCGGGGTTTTGAGGCTTATTGGGCAGTTCCCTATGGAGAGGAAACCGCTGTTAACGGCGAATGGATCAAGGCTCCGGGAGAGAGTCTGTTTACAGCAGTTCAGAATGCCCTTGGAAATGATCTTCCGATCATCGCAGAGGATCTGGGCGTGATTACCCCGGAGGTGGAAGCACTCCGCGATAAGTTCTCGTTCCCCGGCATGAAGGTGCTGCAGTTCGCCTTTGAGGATACGTCCGAAAGCACCTTCCTTCCGCACAATTTCACTACGCCGAACTGCGTATGCTATACCGGAACCCACGACAATGATACCACCAGAGGATGGTATGAAACGCTCCGGAAAGACTGCCGAAAAAAACTCAGACGGTATCTCAATATGAAAAAGCAGGAGCCTGCAAGCGGGCAGATGATACGCGCCTGCCTTGGAAGCACCGCGGCCTATGCAGTCTTCCCGCTGCAGGACGTACTGGATATCGGCAAAGAAGGCCGGATGAACACGCCGGGCGTGGCTGCGGGCAACTGGAACTGGAGGTTCCAAAAGGGCGTACTGACGAAAAAACTTGCGAAGAGACTGAAAAAGCTGTCTCAATTATACGGAAGGTATTAACATTATGATACGAATTATTATAGTTGCACTGTTTCTGTTTCTTTTTTTGCTGCTGGGAATCCCGGTACTGTTGATCGAACAGCTCATCGGAATGAAGAATAAAAAGGCCAAGGACTATTCCATGCTGCGCATCGTCCAGTATGCGTTCCGGGCTATCATCTGGATCAGCGGAGTGGATGTCACCGTGATCGGTGAAGAAAATATCCCGGACGAGCCTGTGCTCTTTGCCGGAAACCACCGGAGCTATTTTGACATTGTGCTGACCTACGCACGGTGCAGGAGGCTGACCGGATACATTGCCAAGAAGGAAATGCTCCGTTATCCCCTTCTCCGGGACTGGATGAAAGCTTTGTACTGCATCTTCCTGGACCGGGAGAATGTAAAAGAAGGCCTAAAATCCATTCTGCAGGCTATCGATTATATAAAATCCGGTGTTTCCATCTGCATTTTTCCAGAGGGAACCCGTAACCGCGGCGAGGAACTGAGTATGCTGCCCTTTAAAAAAGGCTCTCTGAAGATTGCGGAAAAAAGCGGCTGTGCGATCATTCCCATGTCCATTAACAACACAAACTCCATTTTCGAGGCACATATCCCGAAAATCAAACGGGCACATGTTGTGATCGAATATGGAACGCCGATTTATCCAAAGGAACTGGACAAGGACACAAAAAAGCATTTAGAAGAGCATGTCCAGCGCATTATTCAGGACACGATCAATAAAAATGCATCGCTGGTGTAAAAGGAAGCAAAGGAAAGTATACGAAGATTAAGCTTTTCATTTATACAGGCGGGTGTTATAATAAAACATTATAATTTAAAGGAGCAAAATCATCATGAACCAAAGAGATTTAACTCTGCTTACGGACTTTTATGAGTTGACTATGATGCAGGGTTACTATGAACAGGGACAGAATGAAACAGTGGTATTTGACGTATTCTACCGTCAGAACCCCTGTAACGGCGGATATGCCGTCTGTGCCGGACTGGAACAGGTTATCGAATACGTAAAGGGGCTGAACTTTACCTATGAGGATGTGGATTATCTAAGAACCCTCGGTATTTTCAGCGAAGATTTCTTAAATTACCTGAGCGGATTCCATTTCAGCGGGGATATCTATGCGATTCCGGAAGGAACCATTATCTTTCCAAAGGAACCGCTTTTAAAAATTATTGCCCCTATTATGGAGGCTCAGCTGGTGGAAACTGCTATATTGAACATTATCAACCACCAGTCTCTGATAGCAACAAAGACTTCCCGGGTGGTATTTGCCGCTGACGGGGACGGCGTAATGGAATTCGGCCTGCGGCGGGCGCAGGGACCGGACGCAGGGCTGTACGGAGCCCGTGCCGCTATGATCGGCGGCTGTGTAGGAACCTCCAATGTCCTTGCCGGACAGCTCTTTGATGTACCTGTTCTTGGAACCCATGCCCACAGTTGGATCATGAGCTTCAAGGACGAATATACAGCATTTAAGACCTATGCCGAATTATATCCGGATAACTGTACCCTTCTGGTGGATACCTATGATACGCTAAAATCCGGCGTGCCGAATGCGATACGCGTATTTCAGGAGATGCGCGATTCTGGTAAGAAGCTTACAAAATACGGCATCCGTCTGGACAGCGGCGACCTTGCATATTTATCCAAGGAAGCGCGTAAAATGTTAGATGCGGCAGGATTTGAGACAGCGGTGATCGCCGCTTCTAACGATTTGGACGAATACCTGCTTCACGATTTGAAGATCCAGGGCGCCGCCATCACCTCCTGGGGCGTAGGCACAAACCTGATCACCTCCAAGGACTGTCCGTCCTTCGGCGGTGTCTATAAGCTGGCGGCCATCCGTAATGAAAACGGTGAATTTATTCCGAAGATCAAGCTTTCTGAAAATACAGAAAAAATCACCAATCCGGGCAATAAGACCATTTATCGGATTTACGACAAGACAACCGGTAAGATCCGCGCAGATTTAATCTGCTTCGCCCACGAGACCTTTGACACCAGTAAGGATCTGGTTATCTTTGATCCGATCGAATCATGGAAAAAGACCCGGCTGATCGGCGGTTCTTATACCATACGCGAGATCCTGCTTCCGATCTTCAAGAACGGCGAATGCGTCTACCATTCTCCGTCTGTAACTGAGATCGCAGAATACTGTAAGCAGGAAAAGAAGACCCTGTGGGATGAGACCAAGCGTCTGTTCTATCCTCACAATGTATACGTAGATCTGTCCGATGAATTGTATGCTGTTAAGAAGGAACTCTTGAACCATCTTGGAAAAGACTAAAAGGAGCGTATTAGAATTATGAAAATTATTGTACTGGCAGGCGGCTACAGCAATGAGCGTGATGTATCCTTAAATTCCGGTGCCGGCATATGCCGGGCGCTAAGGGAGCGGGGACATCAAGCCTATCTTCTGGATGCATTTTTAGGACTTTCCTACGATCCGGACCGGCTGGATGAGGTCTTTGACCTCCCGGACGGCGGACTCGGCATTGCCTCCGGCATTCAGGTAACCGAACCTGACCTTGACGCCCTGTGGGCATCCCGTCCCGGTGATTCAGCAAGCTATCTTGGCCCGAACGTATTAGGGCTCTGCTCCAAGGCCGACATTACATTTATGGCATTGCACGGCAATCTGGGAGAGAACGGCAAGCTTCAGGCCGCCTTCGATGTGCTGGGCATCCGCTATACAGGCCCTAATTCACTGGGCTGTTCCCTGTCCATGGATAAGGGCGTTGCGAAAGAGATTTTTAAGATGCGTAAGATCCCCACTCCTGACGGGACCCATCTGCGCAGGAAAGACAAGGACGTTTCCTTAGCTTCCCTCGGGCTTAGGCTCCCGGTGGTAGTAAAGCCCTGCTCCGGAGGCTCCAGCCTTGGTGTATACATCGTATATACCGATGAAGAATACCGTCAGGCCATTGAGAATTCCTTCCAAAAAGAGACGGAAGTGGTCATCGAGCCGTTTATTGACGGCCGGGAATATGCATGCGGCATCTTTGACGGTAAAGCGCTTCCTCTTGTAGAGATTGTTCCGAAGGACGGCTTCTTTGATTATGCAAACAAGTACCAGCTTGGCGGCGCATCCGAGATCTGCCCTGCAAAATCCCTGTCACCGGAAGTAACTGCCAGGATTCAGGCGGCCGGCGAGAAGGCATTCGCCGCACTCCGGCTGGATGTATACTCCAGAGCTGATTTTATTGTAGATAACCACACCGGCGAATTTTACTGCCTGGAGGTAAATTCCCTTCCGGGCATGACAAGCGCAAGCCTGCTTCCAAAGGCGGCAAAGGCGGCCGGATATGAATACGGGGAATTCTGCGAAATGATCATCCAAAAATCTTTGGAAGTAAGATACTAATAAAACGTCTCATCCGTATTCGTTATATTCATTCATAATGAGGAGATAAAACTATGAAGAATCTTACTCTGGCAAATATTACAGAAGCCTGCCAAGGCACTTATCACGGCGACAGGAGCCTGCTTAGCAGGGAAGCCGCCGGCGTTACCATTGACAGCCGCAAGGTGGAAAAGGACTTCCTTTTTGTGGCAATTAACGGAGAGCGTTTTAATGCACATACATTTATCCCCGACACCATCGAAAAAGGCGCTCTGTGCGTCGTATCCCACGAAGATCTGGGCGATACAGACTATCCCTATATTCTGGTGGAGGCAACCGGACAGGCGCTGCTTGACATTGCCAAGCTATACCGTGATTCCTTTGATGTAAAGGTTGTCGGCATCACCGGAAGCGTAGGCAAAACCAGTACCAAGGAAATGATCGCCTCGGTTCTGGCGCAGAAGTATAACGTTCATAAGACACAGGGAAACTTTAACAACGAGTGCGGTCTTCCCCTGACGATATTTGAGATGAATGAAACCCATGAGGTTTCCGTTCTTGAAATGGGCATCAATCATTTTGGAGAGATGCGCAAGCTCTCCTCTGTGGCCGGCCCGGATATCTGCGTCATTACCAACATCGGCGTTGCACATCTGGAATTTCTAAAAACCCAGGAAGGGATCCTGCAGGAAAAGACCCAGATGTTTCAGGATATGAAGCACGGCGGCTCCATCCTATTAAACGGTGACGACCCGCTTCTATCCACTTTGGGTCCGGTCAAGGGAGCCGACCCGGTATTTTATGGGTTAGACCCGGAAACGAATGATATCTTCGCAGATGCCATACAGCCTCTGGGCTTAAAGGGAACGGCCTGCACCATCCATCTGCCGGAAGAAAGCTTTACGTGTGTTATTCCTACTCCCGGCATGCACATGGTATCCAATGCACTGGCCGGCGCCTCCGTGGGTTATACACTGGGGCTGACCCCAGATGAGATCAAAAGAGGCATCGAGAGCCTTCCCTTTATGCCGGGACGCAACAATATCATCCAAACCGAACATATGATCCTTCTGGATGACTGTTACAATGCCAACACGATTTCCATGAAGGCCGCTCTGGATGTGCTGAATATGGCAATCGGCCGGAAAGTCGCCATCTTAGGTGACATGGGCGAGCTTGGCGATAACTGGGCCGAGCTTCACCGGACTGTAGGCGGCTACGCCGCCGAGCTCGGCATCCATGTGGTATGCGCCATCGGAGAACTGGCTGCAGAAATCGCCGCAGGTGCCAGATCACCGGAAACAGAGGTTCTTTACTTTGCTGCAAAGGAAGAATTTCTGGCTCAGGCAGGCAGTATCCTGCAGGAGGGCGATAATGTACTGATCAAGGCGTCCCACGGGATGGAATTCCCGGAGATTGTGGAAGCACTGAAAAAGCTATAACTGTTCAAAGGAGGCTGCAGCTCATATGAGTTACAGCCCCTTTTTGCTTTGAGCGGATTATTTGCATTCAATCCGCACAACCTCTGAACAGTTTTTCTCCATTTGCAGTGAAAACCGCAGTTCTCCTGCATCCAGCCGGAAATCATAAGCCTCGCCGTTTACCAGTCCTTCAACCCGGACTATTTCCCGCTCTGTTCTTACCACAACATCAACCAGTCTCCTTTCGTTCGCACTATAGGAATAATTTTTCGTAAACGAGCTGGTAATGATCAGATATCCTTCCTTCTCATCCTCTATCAGATTACCGTCAAACTCCCGCAGATGCCGCTGGCTGAAAAACAGCTCTGCTTTTGGATATATCCCTAATTCCGGTAAAATCCGATCCAGAATATCCCACAGTAGATAGGACGCATTCTCCAGCCATGCTTTCCAAGCTTCCCCATCCTCGCTGTCCCGATAATCGTACCGCCCTGTTCCACATATCCGGCGGTTTCAGATGCCATTTCCTCCGTCATATATGCATAGAACGGGAAATATACCATCTGATACTGTTTTAAATGCTCTTTGGTAAGCATCCCTTCGGAAATAAAATCAACCTGATAGTATTTTTCCCAAAATACCCGGTATGCTCCCCTTAATGCCTGAAGCAGATATTTTTCCCGATCCATTCCCTTTAAAATAATGGCATTTTCTTTACATATTGCGATGGCAATTTTCGCTTTCTCTCTTTTTCCGGAAGAAACCGCACCTTTCATTTGTTTTAACAGCGCGCCTATCTCCTCCGCACTCTTCAGCCTGTCTGTCGGATTCCCGTCCAAATCTACCAGACCGCCCCAGTGGATGGGCTGAAAATCCCATTCCCGGAATCCCTGATACAGGCACAGCTTTGCACCCTGGCTGACTGCATCTAAAAAATATCCCGTTCCCAATCCCTCTCTTTTGTGCCAATGGGTAATAGCCTGCCGCATAATTTGGTAGATCACTCATCCTAAAAACTCCTTATCAGGTTCTTTAAAATAGATTTGAAATCAGGGAACTGATACCTGAAAAGACAGAGAAATCATCTCCTCCGTATAACTGATTAAATCCTGCCGCCGTATCCAGAGTAACCCCGATCGAGAACATAACCAGAAGGATCATTACAACACCGCTGACAGCCGATGTAACAACCGCCGCCCCACGTCCTCCCTGTACGCCTGCGGCAACTGCCAGATATGCTGTCCAGAAATAGATATGTCCTGTCAGGAAGATATTCTTGACCGGCGTAAACTTTGCCACGATCAGATCTGCCGCGCCCCTGCCGCTGTAGTTACGTCGATATGCTCCACCTCTGCCTCGAGGTTATTTTCCTTCAATACCTTTTCAATATTCATTCTGAGGATCAGGCTTGTTCCAACGCCAAATCCGCATATTGCCAGTATTTTTACCATTTGAAATTCTCCTTCCCTAATATTCTGCCAGCAGCCCCTGAATCTCTTCAATCCTGTCACTTTCCATCAAAAGCTTCACCGGGTCATTCCGGCTGCTTCCAAAATTAACCGGAGTCTTCAATCTGATCAGCTGCATACAATCCTCTTTTACCGATGCATCCGGCCTGAAATGCGCAAAAGCGGCTCCCGGCATGATCACAATATATGATCCCAGCTCCTCCACTGCCCGTATGGTTCCTTCTACATATTCCTCTCCTATTTTTCCTGACTGTACCAAGGCCCTTCCAGCCATGCAGATGGCTTCTCTCCAGTCTCCGGCATCCACATCCAATTCAATCCGGCTGATATCAAGTAATTCTACGATCATTTTCTTCCTCCATTCCGGTCTTAACTGCATTCTCAGGTCTTCGTGAACCAGTGCATAATGCTGCCCGAATCCCTGCTCTACCGCAGTATGGAGCAGATGCTCCGTACTGCACTCCCAGCGGATATCTGTCTGTACTCCCAGCACTCTCCGGTCCGGCTTCTCCGACCGTCCCGCCGCCAGCAGTAATTTATAGCTGTCCTTCTGTTCTGAGAATCCGCACAATGTGACTACATCTTCTTTCATATCACATTGGATGCCCGTTCGGTATAGCAGATGTCCTGCGGGTCATCCGCCAGACTCCTCGGCCCAAATCCGCAATGCCATGCTTTCAGTCCGCCGGATTGTGTCATCCCAGCCAGATCTGCGAAAAACGCTGTCTTTCCTGACATTTTTCTCAAGATATCCATTACTGTAAATCCCTGAATATCGCCCTCGCAGCCAGCAGTAATCCCATAGTCATTCTATTCAGACAGGGCCGCACAGTGATACAGCTCCTGTAATTCCGGCCAGCATTTTAACGTCAGCGCATCCACACCTTCCCGTTCGGCATAATCTCTCAATGCAAGTTCTATCCGGATATTTTTTTCAAGCATACTCGGATCGATCCGGACCGGATAATTCTCTGTGATCTCTTTCCTCCGTGCTTCCACTCTCCCGGCGCTCTGCCTCTTCGCATCATGCAGCATAGACGCCAGAGAATAATATACAATTTCCGGTCCGATTTCTCTGCGGAACCGGAGCTCATCCACCATACATCCATAAAATCCCGGAACCCTGCTTCCGACAACCGCATACCTGCTATGCCTAAGCTGTTCCTTTACCGCGGCGGCACGTACCGTATCCAGCACCTGTCTATAGACTGCCTTGTCTTCAAAATCTCCGTAGCCGAAGCTGAAACTTCTTCCCATCGTCCTCTGAAAGTTCTGACGCTCCATGAAGCACCAGCGGAAGATCAAGGGCCGAATTCAGCTTCTCCAAAACTGCAAAGTTAATCTCCGGCCTCTGCCGGTATATTCCGTGCGAATTATCAATTGCTACAGCCAGGAAATCTACCCTGCTGTCCCTGACATATTCGGCTGCTTCTTCTACGTCCGTATAGAGCATTTCCCCGACTCCATCTATCCGGCTTCCCTCCTGTCCTCCTACCACGCCAAGCTCTCCCTCCAGCGGAAGCTCTCCGCAGTACGCCCTGATCTCACTGGTTATTCTTTTATTATCCTGAAATGACAGCCGGGAGCCGTCGAACATGACCGATGTAAACCCGCTTTCTATTGCTTTTTTCACGTCCGCCGGGTCAATCCCATGGTCAAGATGCACCGCTATATCCACATCAAATTCTGCGCCTGCCGCTTCTATCATTCGTATCAGGGTTTTGTAAGCCAATCCTTTTGATAAAGCCTGTACCGGGGATAATTGAATAATCACCGGCGCCCGCAGCCGTTCACATACCCGCAGCACTGCAGCTGTACTGTCAAACTGGTCTACGTTGACCGCCGGAACCGCATATCCGCTCTTTTTCGCTTTCTTTAGCATTTCTCTGGTATTTACAATTCTCATATCGTTCCCTCAGCTGAAATTCGGAAACTGGGGGGCTTTGGTGTCCGCCGTCCAGGCTTCTTTCATTTCCTCATCCATCTTACAGACTGCCAGTCCTATGCCGCCCATTTCCTGTGTCGTAATAAAGGAGCCTACGAGCGGTTTGAATATCCGGATTCCCTTCTTCGTAAGATATTTCTCCACTGCAGTATAGAAACTCATCAGTTTCATCATCGTAGTGCGTCCTGTTCCGTTTACGATAACGGACACTTCATCGCCCTTCTGATAGGGCATGTCCTCCACCAGACTGCTGATCATGCCCTCCGCAATATCACTGCATTTTTTATTTTTATAGGTCATTAATGCAGATTCGCCGTGAACGCCTAAGCCTACAAGCACTTCTCCCAGCTCTGTCTCAAACATCTTCTCCCCTGTCACCGGAGATGTTCCCGGCGTCATTGCCGCCACGATGCTCCGGGTACGCTCCCTGACCTTTTCAGCAAATGCAACGATCTCATCCAGCATATTGTCTCCCACAAAACCCAGACACGCCGGCTCATGGCCGGAGCCGTTGCCAATGATGACTCCTACTTTCCCCGGACTCATATTCTTCCGGACGATCACATCTGCATGCGCAAGCTTGCGGATCCTGTCCCCATAGACCCTTATGTATCCCTGTACCATCTCATCAATGATCGTATCCGGATGATTGATAAATTTTGAAATATAAACGGATGGATCCGGCTTTTCTATCTGTCCCCGGCACTCTTCACTGTCCTGAATCCGTACATACTCAATGTCCCCTGCAAAATATCCGGCCATCCGGTTCAAAAGCAGATAGACCGAGGTTGCTCCTGCATCCTGATGGCCGATGGACTTCTCCTGTAGATACTTGGATCTTCCTCTTCTGGATCTCATCGGAATCGTCTGCTTCATGCCTTCTTTTGCGGCTTCTGCCGCCTTCGCCGCCGTTTCGGCAAGGCCGCAGGACCGGCCGGCCGCCTCCCGTGCCGCCTGAGCCGCCGGATACAGGGCATCTACCATTGTCTTATCATTTGGTTTTGCTCCTCCAAATTCCATTATTTTCTGCAGACATCCCTCCAGCGCTTCCGCGTAAGCCTCGCCAGTCAATTCATCCAAGTCTCTGGTCTCAGATCGGGCAGCTGGCCGCACAGACATTGATCAATATGATCAACCGCCAGCAGATCAATTACCAGAACATATTGGATGTATCCTATGTAAAAAGAAACACTACCATCATTTAGAGTATAAACAAATATTCCCAGATGTTTTTCCGAATCAATCATACAAGTTCTTCAGAAAAAAAAGCAGGAACTCCCGGGCCAATCCCCGGGAGTTATCTGCTCTGTGAAAATCAATGCTTCCGATTAACTGATTCTCTATTATGCTTTCTCGCTTATCATCTCTCCGCCAATATCTGCCGTATGGAAGTTCGCAGAACCGGTCAGATTCATCTGCATTCCCTCTCCGTTTTCCAGCCTCTTTTTAAAATCCATAAATGCAGTCAGATGACGGCTGTAGGTGCTGACCGCCTTATCATAGCCGCTTCCGGTATTTGCCTTAAAGAAATTATTCCAGTAGGACGCACCGTTCATATACCGGTAGATTCCAAGCACAGACCCTTCTGATTCCTTCTGGCTGTATCTGTCCTTTGCATATTCAGCCCCCTTTACCAGCGCCTTCATCAGGTCCCCGGACTGCTTATACTCGTCCATCGTCTTATTGTACACATTCCACACGGATTCCTTGTCTAAGTCAGCATTCCCTCTGGAATCATAAGCGGTCATAGCATCATCCCTGTTAGCGCTTAATTGTTCGTCAAACCGATCCATAAAGGAAGTGATAAAGCCGTCTAAAGTCTTTTCCAATGTATCCTGAAGCCCGCTGCTGATTCCGCCCTCCTTCTGGATCGTATCCGTCTTCATCGCAAGTATGGCAAGCTCCAGCCCCATCCGCTCTTCGTTCATATCATAGGTATTCGCCTTTGCCTCCATCACAGTAATCTCCGAGGTATACTGCCCGAGAATCTCCAGATCACGGCGTGTATATCCGTCGTTTGCCGCCGCCCCCGCCTGCGGAGCAGGACTCTGTGCGCGCAGTCTGGCCGCAATATACTCATCGTCCTTCAAAAGCCATGCATCTCTGGTTCCTTCTGCTCCGGTAAATTCCGGATTAGCCTGCAGATACTCCCTGTACTGAGCCGCCCTGTCCTCAACGCTCTTCCTAAACGCCTGTGAAAGCTTCTCCTTTTCTCCGGAAACCCCGTTCTTTTCCAAAATCCCGCCGACGATCTCTGCATATTTATCTGCCGCCCGGGTTACAGCTCTCTTATAAATCTTCTCCAGCTTATCCAATTCTGCTTTCTGCTGGGCTCCAGAATAGGTCTCCTTGATCTTTGACTCCATTGCGGCATAACGGGAAGCCATATATTCGATATTCCTGCTGACCTTCTCCGCTCCCACATCTGCATAAGCCGGTCCGGCATCAAACCCGATTCCCTTAAATTCAAACTCCAGCATCTGCATATCCGTATCATCCACGGAAGGAACCACCGCTCCCTCCTGCAGACGCTTCTCCAGATCCTGTATACTTAAGCTGCGGTTCGACCTGTCCGCCGCACCGTCCAGAATATCTATCAGATTAACAGTATTCATCTTCCGCCACTGCTTTTTCAATGCATCTTCTCTCGTATAATCTGCACGATCCGATGCATATATGGAACTCAGCACACTTCTCTTTGTTGTCTCTGTACTGCTCTTTCCGGCAGATACAGGTGACGATGTTCCCTGCGTCAGCTTACCGCTAAAGTCCGCCGCAGTATTCACCGCTACCGGAAGCGCCGCGATTCTCTCTGCTATCGTCATGAAATCAGCCTCCTCTTTCTCCGTCCTTTGAATGCAAGGGCGTGCTCTTATTATGTATATCGACATCTTCCGAAATTATATAACCCATCTTCCAGAGCGAAAATCCTCCTTTTTCACAAAAAAGTACAATCCAGCCGCTATTATACATACAACCGCTTCCGTCACCGGAAAGGCCAGCCAGACCCCGATGATTCCTGCCGCGTCTGCGAGAATACATGCGGAAGGTATCATAAGGATCAATCCTCTCAGCAGGGAAATCACCTGTGCCGGAAACGGTTTATTCGTGGATACAAAATATATAGCAATAATAATATTACATCCGGCAAACGGAACCGCTGTGAAATAAATCCTGATCCCCTCCACTGCAGCTTCCTGCAATTCCATATTATGGTCGCTGTTAAAAACAGCTGTGACCGGTTCCGCACACCCTGCCAGAATTCCATATAGCAATACCGCAAACACCAATGCAGTAATAACTGCATATTTAAAAATCTGCTGTATATTCTTCCTATTGCCTCTGCCAAATTCCCTGCTTAAAGGCGGTTGTATCCCCTGCCCGATTCCATTGTAAACAGCGAGCACCACAATGGACAGATTTGCAACCACACCATATGCTGCAACTCCGATATTTCCTTTTATATTCAGGATCAGCATATTTATACCGCAATTACAAGCCCGGAAGAAACCTCATTAACCAGCGACGGGATTCCCAATGCCGCCCCCCTGGCAGACTGCCTTTATGTCCGGACGTGTATGTACAAGCTGGAAATGATGCTTCTTCTGTAGAAAATGAAGCGAGAGGATCATCATGCTGATAACCGGAGCTGTCCCTGTAGCCAGCACAGCACCAAAAATCCCCATATGCAGAGGAAAAATAAATATATAATCAAAGATAATATTAAAAACACTTCCACTAATCATAGTCTTCATAGAAAGAGACGGGTTCCCGTCATTTCTGACATAGCAGTTTAGTATATTATTCATCAGAAAAGCTGGTGAAAACAGCAGTATCACCCGGATATAAACTCGTACCATATCATATACCTGCTCATCTGCACCCACAAGAACTGCCATCTGCTCCGCAGCAAAGAGCCCCAGCAAAACGAAAAGCACTCCTAAAACCACCGCGGCAAAAACGGTACTGGTAAATAAAATTCCCACATCCCTCCTGCCGTTTGTTTCCTTCATGATCGCAAACTTTGCCGCACTGCCCATTCCAAGCATCATGCCGCATCCATTTACCAAGCTGAATACAGGGATTGCCAGATTCAATGCTGTCAGCCCGTCAGCGCCCACTCCATTGGAAATATAAAACGTATCTGCCAGAATATAGCAGGATATCCCCAGCATGCTCAGCACACTCTGCGACACATATTTACAAAATTCTCTCCTATTTTCCTTCTCCATTCCAATACCCTCACTTTCATTTTCCTTTACTGTATTTTCCCAAACAAAAATACCGGATGCCTCTATCTTCAACGGCCTAATGATAGAAGCCCCGGTATATCTCTTTCTTACCCGGCGGCAAGAAAATACCTGATTATATTATATATATTATGCAATTGTTTCATCTTCCACCGAACGATAAATCGCCTCGGTTACATATTGATTTAATGTCAATCTGCGTTTCTTAGCAGCAATTGCGGCCTTTCTATGCAGTTCCGGCGCCAGCCTTACATTAAACGAACCCTTAAACTCCTTATCCGGATTCTTCCCCGTTTTCCTGCACAGTTCAAGAAAATTGTCTATACACTGCTCAATCATTCTCTTCAATTCTTCAATGTCACCCAAAAATTGTATCGTTTTCTGAATCTGATATCGATACAGCTCATTTCCGAGATGCCTCTCCCCGGATCCGTTTGATCAGCCTTCTTGCGTAATCCACCAGCAGGCTCAGATACCGGAAGAAAGATTCTGCCGCAAAAGAGAACATAACAAACAGTACCACGCAGATGGTAGACATTCCCTCCAGCGCAAACAGTTGATTTAAGAATACTCCGCAGAATACCAGTCCTGCCATATTCCCTGCAAATACCCAGCTTCTCAGCTTGTTCATCGGCTGACAGATCTTGTACAGGATCATGAAGCCTACAATAGCAAGCAGCATAGTTGCCGCCGTGGCGATATCCTCACCGGGAAGCCCGAATACCTGTCCGCAGGTCACCAGCGCTCCCACCGCGATCACATCAGTAAGTCCGGCCGGAAGCGCCTTTAATAATACATTCGTGATAAAATGACCCTGGATCCTGGTCTTGTTCGGCTCCAGCGCCAGGAAAAATCCCGGAATTCCGATCGTAAACATACTGATCAGCGATATCTGTGACGGCTCCAGCGGATATGTAATCATAAATACCGCCGAGAATATGGACAGCAGGAAGGAAAAAATATTCTTCACAAGGAACAGGCTTGCCGACCGCTGGATGTTATTTACCACACGCCGCCCTTCTAAAACCACAGAGGGCATGCAGGCGAAATCCGAATTAAGGAGCACCACCTGTGCGGCCTGGGCCGCCGCCTCGCTTCCGGATGCCATGGCAATACTGCAGTCCGCATCCTTTAACGCCAGTACATCATTGACACCGTCTCCCGTCATGGCAACCGTATTGCCCGCTTCCTGCAGCGCCTGTACAAACTGCCGTTTCTGATTCGGCGTCACTCTTCCGAACACCGTATATTTCTCCATAGCCTGCGCGATCTGCTCCGGTGTGCGGAGCGTAGAAGCATCCACATAATTCCCGGCCCCTGCTATGCCTGCCTGAGCCGCAACTTCCGATACCGTCATAGGATTATCCCCGGAGATGACCTTCACCTGCACATCCTGTTCTGCAAAATACTGGAAGGTCTCCTTTGCCTTATCCCTTATCGGATTGGCAAGGGTCACATATCCAAGCGGAACCACCTTTTCGGTCAGCTTCTTCCCGTCAATCTCACCCTCGTATCTGCCAAATACCAGAACCCGGTAACCCTTGGCTGCATACTGCTCGATCTCTGCCGCATAGAGAATATACTCCTCCCGCAGAACCATCTCAGGAGCGCCAAGCACATAGGCGCCGTCCTCAAAGGTCACGCTGCTGTATTTGACTGCTGAGGAAAAGGAAGTCATGCTCACAGCCTTCTTACCTGTGCTTTCTGTAAAAAAGTCCTTCATGGCCTCCATGGTAATATTATCTGCCGTCATGGCTCCTGCAAAATCACCGATCATCTGATCCAGAGGCGGATACTCTTCCTTCTCCTTATTCCGGCTGTAATCCAATGTGGGAACTGCTTCGTGGACAGCCATGGTATTTTCTGTAATTGTCCCTGTTTTATCCACACAAAGCACATTGACTCTGGCCAGTGTCTCGATACTCTTCATATCGTGCAGAAGCACCTTCTGCCCTGCAAGGCGCATAGCGCTGACCGCCAGCGCAACCGTCGCCAGAAGATACAGGCCTTCCGGGATCATGCCGATCACTGCAGCTACCATAGAAGTTATACTTCCCCGGAACGGATCGTGATTGAAGAAGAAGCTCTGCACAAACAGAATGATCCCAATGGGAATAATTGCAATGCCCACCCATTTCACTAATTTATTGAGAGAGCGGATCATCTCGGACTGTTCTCCTTCTCCCATCTTCTTCGCTTCCAGCGTCAGCTTGGAAATATAGGAATCCTCACCGACCTTATCAAGCCTCGCGTAACATTTGCCGGAAACAATAAAGCTTCCGGACATCAGTACATCGCCCCTCCTCTTGGTGATCTCATCAGACTCGCCGGTCAGCAGGGATTCATTCACCTGCACTTCACCCGCCGATACCACTGCATCGGCACAGATCTGGTTTCCGGCACTGAAAATCACAATATCATCCAGCACCAGCTCCTCCGAGGGCACCTGAACCGCCTCTCCGTCCCGCACCACCCTTGCATGAGGCGCATTCAGCATACTCATCTTATCCAGCACGTTCTTGGCCCGGATTTCCTGAAAAATACCAATCAGTGTATTGACGATGATGACCGGGAGAAAGGTTAGATCCCGGAAAGCGCCTGCAATGATCAGCAGAACACTCAGCACAAAAAATATCAGGTTGAAATATGTAAACGTATTCTCCCTGATAATATCCTTCGTTGTCTTGGAGGGTGCTTCTACAGAAGCATTTGTCCAGCCATGCAGACGATGCTCCTGAACCTGCATGGCTGTAAGCCCTTCTTTATAGCCGGGATTATAACGCGTTGTCTCAATACGCTCCCTGCGGTTTTCTTCTGTTTCTTCTTTTTCTTTTGTTTTGATTATTTTATTCTTCATATAGTTATATTTTTCTCTTCCCCGTATATTATCACGATGTCAAATCGTTTTATCCCCTTGCATCCTTTTTATTATACGCCAAAACTTTCAGAAGTCTATGAATAATTTCTAAAAGTTGCCTTAATTAGCATTATGAAAATTTTACCCCGCGGCCACATCCAGGATCATCATAACTGAAAACCCCAGTGCAACCCCTATCGTTCCGATATTGCTGTGCTTCCCTTCATTCGCCTCCGGTATCAGCTCCTCCACGACTACGTAGATCATGGCTCCTGCTGCAAATGCCAGAAGAAACGGCAGAACCCGCACCAGTATATCCTTCAGGATAATGGTTATACCCGCCGCAACAGGTTCTACAACCCCGGAAGCCGTTCCGTAAAGAAACGCCTTCCCCCGGCTCATGTTTTCCTCGCTTCGGAGCGGCATGGAAACAATTGCTCCTTCCGGGAAATTCTGCACAGCAATTCCGATCGACAGCGCAAACGCCCCGGCCATTGTGATTTCAGCACGGTCTGCGATCATACCTGCAAACACCACGCCCACTGCCATTCCCTCTGGAATGTTATGGAGCGTTACCGCCAGCACCAGCTTCACAGTCCGGCTCCAGCCCTTCTTCATTCCTTCCGCCTCTCCGCTGTCCAAATGCTGATGCGGCACAAAGGTATCCAGCGCCAGAATAAACCCCACTCCCACAAGAAAACCCGACACCGCCGGAAGAAATTTCAGCCTTCCCATATTTCCCGCCATGTCCATAGCCGGAATTAAAAGTGACCACACGGATGCGGCCACCATAATTCCGGATGCAAATCCCAGAAGCGCCTTCTGGATTCCATCCCGGATGTCATTTTTCAATAAGAATACACAGGCCGCGCCAAGCGACGTTCCGATAAACGGTATCATCACACCTAAAAATACACTCATAGAAACTCCCATTCTTTCTCTCTCTATTATAATATTCTTAGTGTGTGCATCAGTTAATTAAAATATACCAGTTCCTCTTCAAGGGCGGGAATCCGTTCTACTGATTCCAGTGTGAGCACCGGCCCTCTTCCCCTGTATGCCCGCTTCAATTCAAAGCCGACCTTTCCTCTGGCTCTTATCCATGTATCTGCTCCCAGCTTATCTGCATCCTTACTCTTGCAGATAAATCCTAAAAATGTAATATCATCCGCACAGCAGGTCATTGCGCTTCTTCCCAGCACAAATTCATCTCTGGGAAAGCCTTTTGCTTTTCTGGCCCTTCCCTGGATCTCGACCGTTTTTCCTTTATACTTTTCCGGATGATCCAGCATGTCCACGTACCAGATTCCGTAGTCCATATCCTCGATTTTCACTACCGGAGCATCCAGATCGTAGGGCATCTGGTCGCTGAAAATATCCTCAATCTCGCCGTCTTCCCCTTCAAAGATTATCTCGGCGCCCTGATTGACCACCTTTACGCTTCTCCTGTATGCCGCTAAAGGCATATCCTCCCTGCAGCGGTTAAATACGACCATGTCCGCATTGCGCACCATTTCTACAAACAAGGATTTCATATTAGCAATATACAAATCAAAGGTACTTGCATCCACCGTGGTAATTTCCTGGATCAGTCCCCAGCCCTCCGGCACATCCAGCGCCTCCATCCTGCTGACCGGATACATACCGTTACACTCGAAGATTACCCGTTCGGGATGATATTTATCCTCTATCTCCTGTAAAAATTCCCTCGTAAGCTCTTCCGGGTCATCTACAGTAACAACATCCGTATTCGCCCACGCAAGAAGCTCTGGCTCATATTCCTCTTCCCCTTCTTCACAGAGGATCAGCACTGTCTCCCCATCTATTTTAAAATATTTCTTCCCAAGCGTCTGCCGCAGAAAATTCGTCTTACCGCTCTCTAGAAATCCGGTCATCAAATATACCACAACTCTTGCATCATCCACCATCTGCATATTCCGTCACCTACACTTCAAACAATTCTGCCAATGCGTCTTCCTTCAGGTCTGAACCGATTACGCAGATCCGTCCGGTAAATTCCGGCCCGCCTGCTCTTATCTCCTGCTCTCCCGGAACCATGTCAAAATAGATCCACTGTCCGTCGTCGCCTGCAACCATTCCCTTCGCCCTAAGCACAACTCCATAAGTATCCTCTGTATCAAGTGCCGCAAGCTTCACCTTCAGTTCTTCTTTATTGTATTTCTTAATTGTCTCTTTTCCCCAGCTTGTAAATATCTCATCTGCATGGTGGTGTCTATGATGATGCTCATGATGGCCGTGATCATGACAGCCACAGGTACAATCAGAGCCATGGTCATGATGTTCCTCATGACCGTGATGATGCTTATGCTCGTGATGATGCTCGTGACAGCCGCATGTACAATCCTCACCATGCTCATGATGATGTTCATGCCTGTGTACCTCTTCCTCAAGCATCTGCTTCTCCAAAGAATCCACATGCTCCATGGTCTCCAAAAGCTTCACACCGTCAAGCTGATCGATCGGCGTAGTAACAATCGCCGCATTTGGATTCATATCCCTCAAAAGCTTTACTGCCGCCTCTGCTTTTCCTTCCTTTGCCACATCCGTCCTGCTTAAAATAATGGCTCCGGCAGTCTCCACCTGATTGCTGTAAAACTCGCCAAAATTCTTCAAATACATCCTGCATTTATTCACATCCACCACTGTTGTATAGCTGTTCAGCTCAATATCCACATCGTCCTTCACATTCTCCACAGCCCGGATAACATCCGAGAGCTTGCCTACCCCTGACGGTTCGATCAGAATCCGGTCTGGATGATACTTTTCAATTACTTCCTTCAAGGATGCACCAAAATCCCCCACCAGAGAGCAGCAGATACAACCAGAATTCATCTCACGGATCTCAATACCTGCCTCCTTCAGGAAACCTCCATCAATGCCAATCTCACCAAATTCATTCTCAATCAGCACCACCTGCTCATCCTGAAAAGCTTCCTTTAAAAGCTTCTTAATTAGTGTGGTCTTTCCTGCGCCAAGGAAACCGCTGATAATATCTATCTTTGCCATATATATCACTCCTCCAATCTTTCTCTATGGAAAGTTTTAACATAAATAGATGGAAAATTCAAGGACTGCACCGCGATTATTATCCCATTCCCAGTCAGAGGGGCATTTTAATAGAAATATCTGCAATTTTAATCCAAAGTAATATTTTCCCTTTCATTGCATATAATAATCCTTATCTCAGGAGGTTAAGACGATGAAAAAATATCTATGCGAACCATGCGGGTATATCTATGACCCGGAGCTTGGCGACCCGGATGGCGGCATTGCGCCGGGCACAGCCTTTGATGATATCCCAGATGACTGGGTATGTCCGATCTGCGGACTTGGAAAAGAAGTATTTGTAGAAATATAGACTAATAAAACCATCGGCAGTGTGTATGCATCACTCTTGCCGATGGTTTTAGCCTCTATTTCCACACAGTGTTCTTCACGCCGATATTTTCTCCCTTAAATACAGGTCTCTTCCCATTCTTTCTCTGGCTCTCGTAATCCTTCAATGCCTTAACAGCGATACCATTTAGCAAGAAAATTGCTATAATATTTACGATTGCCATAGCCCCCATGGTAATATCTGCAATATTCCACACTACCCCAAAGTCTGCCTGAGCCCCAAGAAATACCACGACGCAGCAGGTTGCGCGGAAAACATTCAGCAGCACCTTATTGTCTTTGATAAACAGAATATTCGATTCTGCGTAATAATAATTTCCGATCAGACTGCTGAACGCAAAAGCAAAAATGGAAAATGTGATAAAATGGATGCCCCACGTTCCCACATTCGCCTGAATCGCCGCCTGCACGTATGGAATGCCGTCCAGTACGCCGCTCTCTCCCTGAACGCCGGATACCAGAAGCATCATAGCCGTGCTGGAACAGATCAGCAGCGTATCGATAAACACCGAAATTACCTGTACCAGTCCCTGGGTTACCGGATGGTCTACGTCTGCGGATGCAGAAGCATTCGGCGCACTACCCATACCGGCTTCATTGGAAAACAGACCGCGCTTGATGCCAATGACCACGGCGCTTCCCGCCATGCCTCCCGCCATTGCCCGAAAATTGAATGCATTCTCAAATATCACCCCGAACACTGCCGGCAGTTCCGTAACGTGTGTAATCATCGTTATAATACCGATTAAAATATAAAAACATGCCATAACCGGAACAATTACAGAGGTGATAAATCCAATTCTATGAACTCCTCCCCAGATAACCAGACCTGTGAGCACCGCCAGTATCAGACCCACAAGCATCGGGATTTTAGTCTCCGAATAATTAGAAATATAGTACTGTAAAGACGAGGACATATTATACGACTGCAAACCGTTAAATCCATATGCAAAGCAGATGATCAAAAGCACTGAAAACAGCACGCCCATCCAGCGCTTCCCCAGAGCCTTCTCCATATAATAAGAAGGGCCTCCGCGGAATACTCCATCCTTCTTGATCTTATAAATCTGAGCCAGCGTACTCTCTACAAATGCTGAAGCGCCTCCCAGCACCGCCATCAGCCACATCCAGAATACCGCCCCCGGACCTCCGGCCGCAATGGCAGTTGCAATGCCTGCAATATTGCCTGTTCCCACACGGGATGCTGTTGAGATCATCAATGCCTGAAAAGAAGAAACCTTCTTCTTTCCGTCTTCTCCTACCCCTTCGGATTTCTCCAGCATAGACCTCAATCCATCCTTTAGGAGACGCAGCTGAACCATTCTGGTTCTCAGTGTAAAATAAATTCCTGCCGCCACCAGCATGATGATCAGTATATAGGTATACATCACATCATTAATCTTTGTAAGTATGTCGTTGATTCCCATCTCTTCCTCCTCTTCTTCTTACCTTCCATTCCTGCACATTTGCCTTTTATTCACATAATCCAGTATATCATAAAAGCAACATTTTTTACATAAAAACTTCTATAATTTTATCTTCCGGCACTGCAAAGTGCTGGAAGATCCGGTCTTTTGACAGACTGTAACAGCTTGACATTCCATAACGAACTTGTTAAGATAATTGTCACATGCACGAAACCACAATTATAATAAAGAGGCGGATATCTATGAATATATTCTCAGATGTGCTTTTAGATACCATTTTAGATAGTGTACGCATGCTGCCATTTCTATTTGCGGCATTTCTCCTGCTAGAAGCATTAGAACACTATTCCACAGCATTTGTTAATAAGACCTTAAGCAGACTGAATAAAGCCGGTCCCATTGCAGGCGCCCTTTTCGGCTGTGTGCCCCAGTGCGGGTTCTCTGTCATGGCCGCCAATCTGTATTCCGGCGGAGTCGTTTCCCTCGGAACACTGCTTGCGGTATTCCTGTCAACCTCGGATGAAGCGGTTATCATTCTGATGGGGCACCCCGGCAATGGAGCCGCCATCTGGCAGCTATTGGCTGTCAAGTTCATCATTGCCTTAATTGCCGGCTATGCGTCAGATTTTTTATTTGCCGGCAAACTCACATCCCCTAAGCACATCGAAGACCTGTGCGGCCGCTGCGGATGCCATGATCACCATGGAATCCTAAAGCCCGCGTTGAACCATATGCTGAAGCTGTTCGTATATATTTTCGCGTTTTCCGGAGTGTTAAATCTGCTGATTGCCCTGACCGGCATGGATGCCATTTCCACTTTTTTGTTAAATGGGAGCATCCTTCAGCCCTTTCTGACCGCGGTGATCGGATTTATCCCAAACTGCGCCGCTTCCGTACTGCTGACGCAACTCTACCTGAACGGGGCGCTTTCCTTCGCCGCAGTGATTTCCGGTCTGTGTACGAACGCGGGCATGGGACTTATCATCCTGTTTAAAGTAAATAAGAACCACAGGGAGAATCTGTCCATTGCAGGGCTTCTGTATCTCACCGCCGCCGCTGCCGGGATAATACTCTCTATTTAAGTCCTCTGTTCAACTCATTTTCAACTGCATCCAGCCGCTCTAATATGGCTTCCTGTTTCTCATCGAACAGGAGGCTCTTATTATATTTATAATAACGGTCACAGTCATTCTCCCGTAAGAACCAGATACTATAACAGCCTGTGTTAAGCTCGGTCACAAAGGAAACCATTTCCTGACTGCCGCCAAATGCCGCCTCCATAAAGTCAAATCCATGCTCCAGCCCTTCGGCCGCCCGGTCTGTCAGCTCTTCTCTGCGTGCCGCCGCCTTCTGGAATTCCTCACGTACTCTTTCAAATGCCTCTTCTCCCTCCAGATGCTCCTTCTGAAGCATCTGACGGTATTGCTCAAGCGTATCGGTTACTCTGCGCCAGATCTGATTATCCAGCTTAGACAGAAGCTCTGCTTTCCTTAGCTTTTCATAATCTGACTGCTCCTGCCGGATAGCCTCCTCCAGATTCCGGTATGCCTTATACTGCTTCAGATACTCAAATAATCTTTCTGTATATGCATCCTCCGCATACGCATTGCGGAATAATTCGTTCAGCTTCCCGGCCAGCATTCCCACAACACTCAGCTTCTCATCAAAGGGCGCACATTTTACCCGTTCCACGGCTGTTTCGGTATAGATTCCCTCCACGATCCGGTCCAGGCCATAATCCTTTTTATACTTCTCGTACAGCTCCAGATAGTTTGCAAAATCCTTTGCGGTTTTCCAATGCCGGATATACTGATGCACCACTTCCCGGTCTGCTTTTTTTCCTATCATCCCACAGGCATATAAAAACTGCGATAAATCCTCCCAGCCTCTTGCCGTCACAAACATTTTCCCATCTACAGTGGTTTCCATCCGGTAGAAGTCTTCCTTCCGAAGCTCCAGATAGGACAGGATAGCCGGGTGGATTCCTGCCTGATAGGCATACTCTCTCCACACATTGTAATCCGCTTCCACCTCAATCATTTTAATGCGGTCCAGCGTTACCGTATCAAATTCCCGCACCGACTTATTGTATTCCGGCGGATTTCCTGCCGCCACGATCAGCCACCCCTCCGGCACCTTTTGGTTACCGAAGGTCTTGCACTGCAGGAATTGCAGCATAGTCGGCGCCAGCGTCTCTGACACGCAGTTTATCTCATCAATAAAGAGAATCCCCTCTGAAAGCCCGGTCCGCTCCATTTTCTCATAAACCGCCGCAATAATCTCACTCATGGTATATTCCGTTACCGAAAAAGTCTTTCCGCCGAAGCTCTTTTCCCGGATAAACGGAAGACCCACCGCGCTCTGTCTGGTATGGTGTGTAATGGTATACGCCACCAGCCCGATTTTACATTCCCTTGCAATCTGCTCCATAATCTGCGTTTTTCCGATTCCCGGAGGACCCATCAGAAGAACCGGCCTCTGACGGATGGCCGGAATCAGATATCCTCCCTCCTCATCCCGGATCAGATATGCCTTCACCGCATCCATAATCTCCTGTTTTGCACGCTTAATATCCATCTGCCGCCTCCTAATTAGCTGTCCGCCCGATTTCATCCTCTCCCAGTATCAGCTTCATCGCCCATACCGGAACCTTCACATCCTCATAATCCTCTTTTACAAATACAAATGCCGTCTGATAGGGCGGTTTTACCGCCGGGTAGATTCCCTGCCCGTCTGTAAAATAAATCAGCCCCTTCAGCCTGCTCAGCTCTCTCTTTTCTATCAATTCATTCACATACGCAAATGCAGGCCGAAAATCTGTTCCGCCCCCGCCCTTAAGCGTCAGATCCTCCATATATCCCTTCAGGTCTTCCCCACAGATAATCTTCCGGTCTTCCTTTACCGTTTCATCACACTGGATAATATGGATATTCACCTTTCTGAAAAAGCTGTTATTCTCTCCGAGAACAGCGTAAGTTTCTTCCAAAAAACGTTTTACCAGCTCCCCGGAGCAGGACATAGATGTATCTATGACAATCACAAATTCCTCTATCCTCTGCTCTTCCTTCCATTCCTGCGGCTCAATCAAGGGCATGTTACCGTAAAGCCTTAATCCATAACTGTAAAACCCATAATCAAAGCTGTCCTCGTCTATGCTCATTTCTTCTTGCAACACCGAAAATTTCCGCAGGAACTGCCGGTAATCATACCGCTCCTTATTCTCCACCCGGAGCTGTTTCAGCAGATTACCGGAGTCTGAAGAACTTTCCTTAGAAAAGGTCTCCATATCCGTCTCCATCTGCTCTGACTGATCCTTCCACTGATTCTCGATCTCGTTCCTCTTATTCTGGTCATCATCCTCCGGCCAGAGCCTGTGGTCATCGATACAGAATTCTTCCATCATCTGCCCAAGCTTTTTCTCCGAAAGATGTATCCGGGAAAGCACGGAATAAATCTTCTCTGCCGTTAATACCTGCAGCTCTTCCCCCAGCCTCCTGTAGGTATCCTGCCTGAGCCAGCTTCTGGCTCTTCTCACCGCCCGGTGGTTCATGCTGTCAATGATAGACTCGGCAGCAATATTACAGGATAAATCCCACAGCTCCTTTTCCCTTCCGTTCCGGCGGATCAAATGCCGGAAAATACAGTGCAGCACCGTATGAAGGTACAGCCTGTTTACCATAACCCGGTCTGTCCGGTATAAACCTCCCAGAGTCTTTGGATGGTAATGCATCCGAAAACCGTCCGTACCCATTCCATGGATATCCGTATCCATCACATACACAAAGCCTGACAATGCCGCATCCAGAAAACGCATCCTAAGATACAGCTCATTCCTTGCATTTACAAGAACCGCTTTACAGACCTTCTCCATATCTTCAGAAACACTCCGGTCTGTCCGCTTCTTTATCTCTATTCTATCTGCATATTCCAGTTCTTCTAACATCTACTCCCACCCTATAAATCAAAGATTTTTTTCGTACTGGGAAACAACCTGCGCTTCTGTTCCATCAGGTATGCAAGCATCTCCGGCTTCTTTTCTTCGGAAGCTGTCTCCACTGCATAAATAAGCGCCTTTTTATCCCAGAGCCTCTTTTCTCCAAAGAATCTCAGCATGTCCATATCCTCCCGGAGTACATTCTGCCTTCCGGTCTGAGCCATATGCCCGGTAAGATATTCCAGATACCTTTCTTCCGCCTGTTTCTCCAGCCGGTAAGGAAACCGCAGCCGGTACGAGGCAATATCCGCCAGGATCTCTTCCTCTTCCTGGGCAAGCGCCAGCGGAAATAAGGAATCATATTCCGGATAATTCAGCTCCTTATTGTAGAAGCTCTGTCTATAATAGCCGCCCGCTCCATGGTAGCGAGTCTCCACAATCCTTGCCGGCGTGTTCTCCACCGCCTCCTCATAATGCTCCGGAAATACCACTCTGGCAGTTTCTATCCGGCCGTCTGGACGGTGATAGCGCAGAGTTACCCGGAGCGCATACCGGATCTCATCCGCAATGAATTTCAGACAGGACTGCTCCCCCTGATAGAAATCAATCTCAAGCTCCTCTAACCGGCATCCGGTAAATGCCCCCGCTCCGATATCGGTAAAGGAATCAGTAAAACACAGCTTCTTAAGAGAAAAGCACCGATAAAATACATATTTACCGGCCTTCTCCAGCGTTCTGGGAAGAGACAGGCTCTCAATCCTCTTCGCAGAAAAGGCATACGGTGCGAGACTCCTCACCGAATGCCCTTCCACCTCTTCTGGAATCACGGCGTCTCCCTCAAAATCTTCACAGGCAGTAACCTGCGCCTGCGCGGATCCGGCGTCCTCCTTCCATAAGGCATACCTTATTCCATTTACCGTTATCTCTTTTCTGCCATTGCTGTCCATTCTGCTTCATAATTCCTTTTCTATCATCCTGTCCCTTGCTTCCTGCCCCGTCATCTGCTCGTGTTCTTTTCGGATTTCATGATACAGCTCCACAGAAGTCCAGAACTGATTGACTGGTGTCAGTACAGCCTTTAGGGGCACGATAACCTTCTCCTTACGGAGATAGGCCAGCAGGGCGTTCATCTTGCCGTCCGTCTGGCACATCACCAGCATCTCATCTGAGAAATCTTCCTGCGCCTTTTCTGATTCCCTTTCCTGCTCTTCATCCGGTTTAGCTTTCCCGGAATCAAAAAGGCTCCTATCTACATCTGCAAATAATATCTCCGCTTCTTTATCAGCCAGCATAATTAACGGCTTCCCGTACTGTTCCTTCTCCACTGTCCTCACACGGATCCCATGCATAGCACAGAAAGCATTTACCTTATTCCTTCGTCTTTTGTCGGTAAAATTATACAGTAATACGGTTGGTTTTAACGCCATCTTTCTTCTCCTTTAAGAGTCTATATCTGGATTGCCGTTTCCAGCGCAACCTCCATCATCTGCTTAAAATCATTCTGTCTCTGTTCTGCCGTGGTTTCCTCGCCGGTAATCATAGAGTCAGATACGGTAAAGATTCCGAGCGCCTTCACGCCCGCTCTGGCCGCCTCACAGTACAGCGCAAAGCTCTCCATTTCGATACCGAGCACGCCCATCTTTGCCCAGAGCTTCCACTCAGCAGTCTCCGTATAGAAGGTATCCGAAGACAGGATATTGCCCACATGCCATGCGGCCTTCTTCTCCTCAGCAGTCTCCTGCGCCGTCTTTAGCAGTCCGTAATCTGCGATTGCACACATGGTGCCCGGAAGCTGATACTGATGCGCATAGCTGCTGTTGGTACACGCACCCTGTGCCATAATAATATCTCCCACATGCACATGCTCCTGACATGCTCCGCAGGATCCCACGCGGATCAGGTTCTTTACCCCATAAAAATGAATCAGCTCGTGGCTGTAGATTCCAATCGACGGAATCCCCATGCCTGTCCCCATAACAGATACCTTCTTTCCTTTGTAAGTACCCGTATAGCCGAACATATTTCTCACACTGTTAAATTGTACCGCGTCCTCCAGATAAGTCTCCGCAATTACCTTTGCCCGGAGCGGGTCGCCCGGCAGAAGAATTGTCTCTGCAATGTCTCCCATCTTAGCGCCATTATGTGGTGTAGCCATAACTAAATCCTCCTTTTCAATCTGCCACAGAAAATCCTATTAATTTCCCGCGCTGTAATCCTCTGTTATCAGTATACCTGTTTTTGGCGGAAAATCCCAGTAATTTACCAATTCTTTTGAAAATATCTATTCCCCTGTAAGTAATGTTCTGGGTGCGATTTTCCGAATCTTAATGGACAACAGACAGGCCGTGGCAAATGCGAATACGATTATCCCGATTCCCGCAGCCACAGTATATCCGGCCGGAACAGTAAAGGTACACTCCACAATCCCTATATTCTTAAGAAATACGGACGTCAGGGGATTGATGACCACACTGCTTGCAGCTATGCCTGCAATTGTTGAGGAAATAACCGCCGGCATAAAGGATAATGCAGTCTGCAGGATCAGCTGTCCGGTTGTAAAACCCAGTGCCTTTAGGATGCCGTAATCCCTCTTTTTATTTCCTAACATGGTGCGTACCAGAAGATACAATACAAATGCTGTCACAATTACGCTTATTAGAAGGACCACGATTACAATCACTGTCATCAGCGATACATATACCGAAGACGCTCCCTCAATCACCGATTCTACATTGATTACTGCATTTACCTGAGCGCCGAACCGGTTCTTTATCTCTGAATTAAAATCATCAATATCTATGTTCTCTTCCAGATTCAGGTAATAGCTAGTATTCTGCAGCTCTCCCAGCCGTTCATAACCCGCTCTTGTAAGCAGGCAGTCCTTTCCAAGATTGTTGCTTGTCTGTGTAAAGCCGGAAATAATATAGTCTGCCGCCTTTCCGTTTGCAGTTATAGTAATTTCATTTCCTATTTCCAGCTTTTTCTCTCCGGCATATTTGGCTGAGATAGCAATTTCGTTATCATATTTCGGAAATTTTCCTTGAAAAACGCCGTGTTTGTTATTTACCCTTGTAAAATCATCGCAGATTGTTGCCATAAGACCCACTCCATCCACATGCCTCACCTCAAGAGAGGTATAGAGATAAGCCTTCTCCACGCGTTTATCCCGGCTCAGCTCCCGTTTGAATTCTTCCTCTGCTTCCGCAGTTACATTGATACAGCTGTCTGCAGTCTCCCCCACGATCAGCTGTATGAAGGGAGAAATATCCGCAATGACATTTTCCACCATCAATCCGGCAAATACCACAACCAGCGAAAGTACCAGCATCGTAACACAGATTATGATGTTATGCTTTACGCCGGACAGCGTCGTTTTGAGCGCCAGCGCAAGCTGCAGAGGCGCTTTTGTTTGCTCAAGAGGAACTTGATTCCGCTTAAAGCTGTGTGTCTGTATGCCCTGACGGAGCGCTGTCACAGGTTCAATCCTCTTAATTCTCCAGGCAGCCGATACTACCGTCAGAGACACCGCGCCCGCCAGGATCCCGAGGCTTGCAAAAAACGGCAGCGGCAAAAAACGGACTTGGTAAGGTATGCCGGTCTGTGAGATCATCATCTGATTCAAATATGGAAACAGGCAGTATGAAAGCCCCGCCCCCAACATGGCGGCGGTCAATGAAATTCCTGTAAACTGCAGCAAAAGCAAACCTATTAATTGACGGCTCCTGTAGCCGACTGCCTTAAGTGCGCCGAGATTTCTCATATTTTCCCCAATATAATTGATGATATTCGACGCTATCACCACCAGCGCTATCAACAGTATGAAAAAGGCCATGGCGCTGATGATTCCTGAGCAGATCATCTGGGAAATATACCGGGACTGAAAAACCGATGTATAGGAATTACTCTCCGTACGCAGATCCGGATACCGTAAAGACACTTCATTTTTCAGCATCGACTCATAATCCTCGCTCTCCGCCTTATCCTTTATCCGCACAGAACACAGCACAGCCTTCGGCGCATATCCTTCTTCTTCCAGTTTCCTGTATTGATCCTCTGTTAAGATCATCTCTGTGATGCTGCAGTTGTGGGATCCCGCCATCAGACTGTTGAAAAAGCCGCAGACTGTATAAGACTTCTTATTACTGCCAACAAAAAGCTCTATCTGTTTTCCAATCGCAATTTCCTCTGATTTATATAAAACCGGCATATAAATGCCACTCGTGTATTTACTGTTGTCTTCAAGTATTTCAATCTTACCGACCGGACGGGTTAGAGCCGTTTCTTTCTCAAGAAACACAAGTTCTGAATTAATCTCGCCGCTATGATATTCAAAAGAACCCACCATATGCATGGCATGAGTCAGGGAGAATTCTGCCATGCGGCCATCCTCTTCATTGGTCCTGCTTAGGAAATCCCACATCTCATCACTGTCGTCATCAGCCGTAAGCGTTACATGCTCTGCACTCAGCCTGCTGTGGTTACGGTCAAAATTTTGTTTATAATCCATAGACAGCATCAGCCATAGGTTCAGCATCAATGAGGCAAGCAGAATCAGCATGACGATGGAAGCCGTCTGCCCCTTCGCTTTCCTTAGATTTGAACGAACCAGAATTATTCCTTTCTGCATGCTACCACCCCATTTCTTCAAGAAATGCGGAGAGCTTCTCATGTCTCGCTCTATCGCCGTGTACATATTTTCCCAGATCACACTCTCCCAGTATCACGCCGTCCTTCAGATACAGGATACGGTTTCCGCGTCTTGCCGAACGCATATCGTGCGTGACCATAACCACACTCTGCCCCTGTTCGTTGAACTTGGTAAGCATATCCAGCACATCCAGCCCGGTTTTAGAATTAAGTGCTCCTGTAGGCTCGTCGGCAAATAATATCTCCGGACTGTTGATCAGCCCCCGTACAATACCTGCCCGCTGGGCTTCCCCTCCTGAAATCTGTGCAGGAAATTTCTTTTGGGTCTCTTTTGAAATACCCACGGATGCAAACAGTTCCTCTGCTCTCGCCGCAAGCGCTTTCTTATTCCTGTGGACCAGCAGACCCGCTGACAATACATTATCCATAACCGACATTCCATCCATCAGATAAATCTGCTGGAATACAAATCCACAGTGATCGCGCCGGAATATGGCAAGCTCATCCTGATTCATTTCCGAAATCACCCTATCTCCAAAAGTAATCTTCCCTATAGAAGGCGTATCCATTCCCGAAAGCGCATACAAAAGCGTGGATTTCCCCGCACCGCTCGCCCCCATAATCACAGTAAAATCACCCCTGTAGAGCTTTAGGCTGATATTTTTCAAAACATGCTGCATCACTCCCCCGCTGGAAAAAGACTTACTCAAATTATCTGTTTTTAACACAATATCCTTCATGCCGCTCCTCCTTCTGGTTGTTATTTACAGCATTTATTTTACGTTTCCAATTCTTAACTGTCTTTATGCAATCCTTAAATATTCCTTAAATAGCTCTATCCCTTTCCTGATCCTGCGAAAGTGATAGAGCTATTTATGCCAAATCTTTTCAACAAATTTCAAACCACTCCGCCAAGGCAGATCCTCACTGCCGCCTTAAGCCCTTTCTTCCCATTCTGAACATCCAGCTCTCCCTTCATTTCCTGCATAAAATAATCCGATATATAAAGGCCTAACCCCGCTCCTTCTATACCCTCTGTATTAGTTCCACGCCTGAACTTCTTTTTAATATGAGGCAGCTCTTCCTCACTGACTCCCCCTCCATAATCCTCCACGCTGACTGCAAGATACCCCTTCTGGACAGATGCCGAAAGAACAATCTCAGTCCCTGCATATTTGTATGAATTAGCAAATATATTGTCGAACACCTGCTGCAGACGGAGCTTATCTGCATAGATCATGCAATCTGGAATATCCGGAATCTCTGCCCGGTGAAGATAATCAGCATTATCCAGCAGGGCTTTCAGTTCCCTGCTCCCCATATCCACAGGCGTTACCGTAAGCTGCTGCAGCTCCTCTAATGCGGCTGTAAACAGATTGGTAATCAGAGTATTGATCTGATCCGCCTTGCGGATAATCTGCGCATAATTATCCCAAAGTTTCTCATCATCTGTAAGCGCCGCTCCCACCTCAGAAACCGCCTTAATACTTGCAACAGGCGTTTTGATATCATGGGAGAGCCTTGCAACCAGCTCTTTCTTGTCCTCATTAGCCTTTGCCTCTGCCAGTCTTGCTTTCTTGAGCTCCGAACGCATAATATCAAAGCTTTCCGTAAATGCACCGAAAAGATTCTTCCTGTCCATCTCAAGCGGAACATCAAGGCTTCCTCCTGCAATACGCTCCGCAAATCCTTTTAATTTTTGAAACGGCTGAACAATCCTCTTCTGTAAATAAATCATATATCCGATACAAATGATACACTGCGAAGCCATAGCCGCCAGACATACCAAAAGGACCGTCCGTTTCCATTCCCCAAAAATCTGCGGACTGACATTGTAGATGATTATTTTACCCACAACCGTACCGCCCTTATGAATATCCAATATCGTATCCCTGTGTATAACTGCCTCGTTAATGCTCTCACTTAAGCCTGTCCCGGTCCGAAACCGGACTGCACCTTCCATATCAATCACCACATAATCAAGGTCTGTCTGATTCTCATGATTTTCCAATCTATCCCAGTTCATTTGAACTGATTGTACCGCTTCATTTACCCAAACCGCGTCCTGTCTGCCGTCTGTATCCTGAGCCGCAAGAAGCATAAGCACCGCCGTCCCCGCCAGAAAAACAGCCAGAAGGCTGATGACCATCGTCCGCTGTTTCATCGTTTTCCCCCTTCAAATCGGTAACCATCACCCCAGACGGTAATGATATACTCTGGTTTTCCCGGTAGCGGTTCAACCGCTTCCCGTATTTTACGGATATGTACATTCAGCGTCCCGTCTCCTGTAAACCTATCACCCCATACTTCCTCAAACAGCTCCTGCTTTGTAACCACCTTGTTTTCATGCTTGATAAGATAGGATAGCAATTTAAACTCCAGGGAAGTCAGCTTAACAGCCTTTCCCCGGACAAATACCTGTTTTGCATCAAAATCCACTGTCAGCCATCCATCTGAAAATCCCGGCTCTACCGATTCTGTGCTCTGCCCGAAACGCCTTAACACCACCTTCACCTTGGCAAGCAGAACCCCCAGAGAATATGGCTTTTGTATATAATCATCGCCCCCAATATGAAGCGCCGCAATCTTATCATCATCACTTGTCCTCGCAGAAATGAACAGAATCGGAATATCAGTATTCCCGCGAAGCTCTCTGCACAATTCAAAACCGCTGCCATCCCCCAGATTAATATCAAGCAGCAGCAATCCGGCTGTATTATCCTTTAAAAATTCACGGCATTCCGACGCGCTGTAAACAGCCGCCGTCTTTACGCCAAACAGATTAAAATACTCTGCTGTACTGTCCGCCAGCAGTTTTTCATCGTCTATGATCAGACACTCATATCTCACATTCATCCTCTCCTTATCCCCAATTTCATCTGTTTATCTATAATTCTATCTGTCTTTCTATCATACCACGGATGCCCCGTCCCTTAACAATCCTTTCGATATCCAGACGGGCTGATTCCCTTTTTCTTTTTAAACAGCCGGGAAAAATACAGGGTATCCTCATAGCCCACCGACAGGGCAATAACCGTTACCGGAAGGTCTGTCTGCCGCAGAAGGCCGCAGGCTTTGCGGATGCGCAGATCCAGAAGATACTCCTGCGGGGAAGTGCCTGTCACCTTCTTAAACAGCCGGTGCAGATAGGAGCGGTCTACCCCCAGATAGTCTGCGACTGTCTGGATCGTAATACTGCCGGAGCCATACTGAGTCTCCAGATACTTTAGCGCTTCCTCCACATAAATCGCCTGCTTTTCCACCGCACTAACCTGCTCCTTTGGAAATTTGCTGACCAGCAGAAACAGATACTCATATAAAATACTGTTCATGATCAAATCCCTGTTATGCTTCAATCGGTTCGCCTCAAACATCTTCTCATGGCATAGCCTGATACGGTCGTCATGGCCATAGTGAAATACCGGATCTGCCAGCAGCGACGTCCGGTCCAGATATTCCCGGATCTTCACTCCCTGGAATCCTATCCATGTATAAACCCAGGGATCCTTCCCGTCCGCCTCATAATAAATCAGCTCATCCGGACGGATCAGGAATGCATCTCCCTCCTTCAAACGATAGGTTTTTCCACCTGTCTGAAAACGCCCTGTCCCGCCCAGCACATAGTGTATCATATATCCGCTCCGGACAGCCGGGCCGTAGCTGTGTCCCGGCTCGCAGGTCTCATATCCGCAGGTATATACAAACGCATCCAGATTCCTGAAAAAATCATTGGAAAATATAAAATCCTTCATCCCTTTCCCCACTCTCTTTTATCGCATAAGCCATATGTCACATAGGTACATGAATAGTCTACATCTGTCCATGTTATTTTTTTCTATATATAGTATAGTAGATATCAGCAGAAAGGGCAAGAGAAAGCCAGAAAGGAGTGAAATATAAGCATTTTCACGGCATACAGGAAGATGCATATTATCTAATACCGCAAGGAAGTATAAACAAATACAGAGAGTAAAAAAATCTATTAACACATTTGTACAGGAGGGAATTATGGACGAAAAGAAAAAACAAAGATATCTCGCCATTGCAGAAAAGCTGACAGAGCTGGTGGGAGGAAAGAAAAATATCCAAGGTGTCGCACACTGTGCTACCAGACTGCGTATTGTGCTGGAAAATAATGACATTGTAGATTTAAAGGCAATCGAGGATTTGGATTTAGCGAAGGGCGTGTTTGTTGCCGGAGACCAGCTTCAGATTATCTTCGGCGCGGGTCTGGTCGGTTTCCAGGGCGGTATCATCGTCGCTCTTTTGATGGGCGTGGTAACTGCCAAGCTGGACATTTTCTTTGAGAAGAAAGTACCGGAGGTTGTACGGCTTCTGGTATCCCCGCTTCTGACTACCCTGGTAGGCGCGATCCTTCTCTTTACCGTAATCGGGCCGATTGGAAGAGGACTGGCATCCGGTCTGACAGGCGGTCTGGTATGGATGACGGAAAACTTAGGAGTATTCGGCTACGCTGTCTTCTCCGGACTTCAGCAGCTAGTGGTAATTACTGGTCTCCATCATGTATTCGGAGCCATTGAAGCCCAGCTTCTTGCCGATACGGGAAGAAATATTCTAAATCCGCTGATGTCCGTTGCTATTATCGCACAGGGCGGCGCTGTCCTTGGATATCTCAGCAGGAACTATAAGGATGCAAAAACCAAGGAGCTGTGTATCCCAAGCTTTATCTCCGTACTGTTCGGTATCACGGAGCCTGCTTTGTTTGGTATCAACCTGCGGTTCAAATACCCTATAGTTGGAGGCTGTATCGGCGGCGCCATCGGCGGTGCAGTGGTTTACTTTACCAATCTGGCGCCCTTGGCTTTGGCACGACCGTAGTTCCCGGAATTGCACTGGCAGATCCGACGGGAAACGGATACCTGTGCTACGTAATCGCTCACTTGACCGCACTGGCATGCGGATTTATCCTGACCCTTATCTTCGGAGCCTTCCAGAAGAAAGTTCCTGCTGTAGAAACACCGGCCGCAAAGTCTGCAGACACACCGTCTCCTGCGGCAGCCGCAACGGCAGAGCCGGCGAAACCAGCCGTTTCCGCAAAGGATGAAAAGCTCCACGCTTACGCAGACGGCCAGATGATTTCTATAACAGAAGTAAAGGACGCCACCTTTGCGCAGAAAATACTGGGAGAAGGATTTGCAATCATACCGGAAACCGGAGCCGTACACGCACCTGTAAACGGAACTATTGCATCCGTCTTTGACACCAAACACGCCATCTGTATTGTATCAGAGGCCGGACAGGAGATATTGATCCACATCGGATTAGACACCGTAAATTTACAGGGTAAATACTTTACCGCCCATGTAAATAGCGGCGATACGATCAAGGCCGGACAGCTTCTTGTTTCCTTTGAGCTGGACAAAATCAGCGCAGAAGGTTATGATACAGTTATCCCGATAGTATTCACGGATGCAGACAATCAGCCGGATATGAGCGGCCTTAACATCCGCCATGTAAAACAGGGAGAAATTATATAAGGGGAAAACCTATGGCAAGTATGACATTAAAGAAAAAACCAATGACAAAAGAAGACTTCCGGAAGAAATGGACTGAAAGCCATTCGCAGCTTAAACTGGCCTTTAGCGACCCGCTGCGGCTGAGGTATCATCTTCAGCCGCCTATGGGGTGGCTCAATGACCCCAACGGCTTGTGCCAGAAGGACGGCGTTTACCACATTTACCACCAGTTTGTGCCCTTCTATCCCGATCTGTGCAGTGTTTTCTGGGGGCATGTAACTACAAAGGACTTTATCCATTATGAGTATCATGAACCTGTTCTATATCCTGACACTGCCTGGGATGCAAACGGCGCCTACAGCGGATGCACCTTCCAGAAGGACGGACTCATGCATGTATACTATACCGGAAATGTCCGACACACGGACAAAGCCGATTACGATTATATCACCGAAGGACGGGAACAGAATACCGTGCTTGTGACCTCTGAGGACGGATTTCACTTCAGTGAAAAGCGGCTGTTAATGGAAAATAAGGATTACCCTTCGGATTTGTCTCTTCACGTACGGGATCCGCAGGTATTCTCCGAAAACGGCCGGTACTACATGATCCAGGGAGCCAGAGACCTGAATGCACGGGGAAGCGTCCTCCTATTCGAGAGCGCGGATCTGATCAGCTGGACCTACAAGCTCCGCTTCGAGACGGCCGCACCCTTCGGCTATATGTGGGAATGCCCCAATTACCTCAAGCCGGATAATCACCAATTCTTAATCGCCTGCCCCCAAGGCATCCAGACCTCCGGTCTTGACTATGTAAACACAAACCAGTGCGGCTATTTCCCGCTGAAATATGACTTTGAAGGAACCGACTATGAGCTGGGCGGCTTCCATCAGCTTGACCGGGGATTTGATTTCTATGCGCCGCAGGTATTTCAGGATGAATCCGGCAGATGGATCCTATTCGGCTGGATGTCCACGCCGGATGCGGAATATGACGGCGAGCAGACCATGGAGCACGGCTGGGTACACGCTATGACCATTCCCAGAGAGCTGTATGCAAACAGCAATGGCGCGCTGTGCCAGAGGCCGGTAAAAGAACTGGAACGTATGAGACAGGGCAGTAAGCGCCAGGCGTTCAAAGGAAGTTTTCAGCACAATGCTTCCGTCTGCTTCGAGCTGAAGGTCAGACTCGAATATCCCACGGAAGGATGGGCGCTTCTCCTCCGGGAGTCTGCTATCCTGCGTTACAGGGACGGAATACTGAGCCTTGATATGTCCGCATGTGACGGCGGACGGACTGTACAGGGCGTACGCCTTTCCACTGTCCATGATCTGCATATTCTTTCCGACACCTCCAGCCTGGAGATATTCGTAAACGGCGGCGCAGAGGTATTTACCACCAGAATTTTCGATTCCATGAAGAAACTTCAGGTAAGGTTTGAATCCGGACAGGCGGCCGGAACGATGGAATATTATGAATTAACGGTATAATAAACCGACAGGGTGCTGCACCAGTGATCAAACACAGGTGCAGCACCCCAAAACATCAACGGCAAAATTGCGTTTCTCAACGCACGATACTGTTCTCTATCCCAGCAGCTTCAGGAAATCCTCTCTGCTCATCCCCGCAAGGCTGCTGCCGTCTCCCTGAATGATCTTGTCTGACAAGTCTTTCTTGGTTTCCTGAAGCTGTATGATCTTCTCCTCGATGCTCCCCTTGGCAATCAGCCTGTACACCGTAACCTTTTTCTCCTGTCCGATACGGTACGCCCGGTCCGTCGCCTGATTCTGCACGGCAAAATTCCACCATGGATCATAGTGTATCACCACGTCGGCCCCCGTCAGATTCAGTCCCACTCCGCCCGCTTTCAGGGAAATAAGAAATACCTCCGTATCATCCGCATTAAATTTCTTCACCAGTTTCAAGCGCTTCTCCTTAGAGGTCTCTTCGCTGCGGAAGTAGTATGATTCTTTATGTACTGCGCCTCGTCAATGATCTGATAGAGAAACTCCTTTCCCTCATAGAAAGACGCATCTCTTTTTTGCAAGTCATAGGACGTAACCAGAACGTCGAAGCTCTGATACTGCTCTATCTTCTGTTTCCTGTCTTCCCGCGTTCCCGTAAGCAGGCAGACCTCCAATTCCGGCGCAAATCTTTTCAGCTCCTCTCCCCAGTTAAATACCAGGGACGCCGGCGCCACAACAAGGGAGGTTCCCTCCCTTCCCTCTGTACGCGCCGCCGCCAGGACCGCAATTGCCTGCAGGGTCTTGCCCAGCCCCATATCGTCCGCCAGAATACCGCCGAAACCGCAGTTTTCCAATGTACGGAGCCAGCGGTAGCCCTTCTTCTGGTAATTTCTCATAACCGTTTTCAGCGATTGGGGCAATTCAAAATCGGAATCATTTACCGTCTTATACTCTCTTACCAGATTGCAGAAATACTCGTCCCTCTCGCTGTAAATATTCTCATTCTCCTCCAGCATTTTATCCAGATATAGAGTCCGGTACAGCGGAAGCTGTATCCTTCCTTTTATAAATTCTTTCGGCGACAGATGCATCACGCTCATCATCTCGTCAAGCATCTTCAGCGTATCATCCTCCAGTCCCATAAAATCGCCGTTTTTCAAACGGTAATATTTGCTGACAGAGGACTTTGCAGAACGCATTCGTCTTCTGACCGGATATGCAGATGGAATCAGGGCGGTGTTTCAACACACTCCATAACCAATCTATTAATAATCATAGCAGGTACAAAGAAACATTACAATAACCGATTCCTTTATAAATATTAAAATACCCGGCTCCAATACGGAGCCGGGCGAAGCCGCCTTAATCTTATGTTACATAATCATTTTACTGATACAAATTCTTTTTGTTCTCCACCGCCTTATCTCTATCCAAAAATATTGCTCTTCCCATAACTGCAGCATAGATATCCGACTCTCGCAATCTGTGCGCAATTTCCCAGCTTATAGCTCCGTCGACCCAGACCTTATGCGGTGTCTCATCTGCTAAACGAACCGAATAATCCAGCATATCCATTCTCAATCGCTGCTGCACGTCGTTATGGCAGGTAGTATTTATTAAAACATGCTCTGTCATCCCCAGCAATTCTCCTAATTCCTCCCTGCCCAGATCAAGATTACTGAGATTAATGCCGGTAGGTATTTGATTCTCCTGATAAATACGGACAACCTCTTTTGCATTCTTTAAGCAGCCAATCTGAATAAATACGATATCAAAATCGCATTCTTTCACCTGCTCCACATACTGCAGAGGGTTGCTGACTTCTAAATGAAGAGAAACCGGAACGGCTGCAAGCTCACAGATTCTGCTGCACATTTTGAATCCAAACGAGATCTCGCCAACGGCAATCCCGTCTGCCACATCCAAATGAATGTCGTCAAAGTAATGATTTGCAAACCGTACCTCTTCTCCGATCCTGAGAATATCTGACGAGGCAATCGACGAACTTATCTTCATCAGCACTCTCCTCTGGCTTTTCTTGCATTTGCCATCAATGCTTTTGTTCTTTCAAGGTCTACCGGATTCTCAAATTTACCGTCGGCTTTGATCCCTGTTCCCACAATACAGCCATCGGCGGCCGCCAGAATATCCCTTACCGTCTCCGGTTTTACTCCATTACTCGCAAACACCGGCGTGTCTGTTACCTCCTTCACTTTAGAAACCTGCGCAACATCAATGCTGGAGCCTGGTGTGCTGCTGTAAATCAACAATGCGCTTGGAGCCACATTAAAGCACAGTGTTTTCGCCACCTCTTCAATCGGTCTTTCCGCAACCTGCTTTGTCCCTTCCGGAATTACCGGAGTTAATGTCTTAATATCTTTGCAGCCCACCTCGACCTTATGCCGCTCGACCTCTCCAGGCTGAACATCTGTAATCCCATATACGCCCGCCGTCGTTCCATGAATGGTCTGGCGGATAAATTTTGCTTCCACGGCGGCTGCCAGATCATAACCTTTAAACGGATCCATTGCAACGCACACTCCGTGCGGAACCCGGATCTCCGACATAAGCTCGCCGATGATCCGCGCCATAACTGCAATCGTAACCGGCTTTACACGGTCTGTGTATGGAATGGAAAATTCATTGCAAAATAAAACGCCGTCTATGCCTCCATCCTGCAAAGCATGCAGATCCTTTCTTGCCGCATTTAAGATCTTTTGTATTCCGCCGGCCGGATCATACTTTGGATCCGTAGGCATCCCTAACAAATGGATCATTCCAATCACCGGTTTACTGGTATGAAATATCTTTTCTGTCCACATAATTCTATTCTCCTTACTTTCTGAAATAACCTTCTCATACTACTTCCTTAAAAATTTTTCTCTTAAAAATGCATCCAATTCTTCTACCGACATACGGTCCATCTCTTCAACAAATCCCGTATCTTTAATACAGCGGACGATTCTTGAAATAAGCTCAAGATGTTCATTATCATCCAGAAACGCCAAATTCAGGACGTATTTCACCTGGACAACAGCTTCGTTGTCATCCATCCGGTGAAACTTCACCGGCTTTGCCAGCCTTAATGCACATACGGCTTCCTGCTTTACATGATCCTTTGACGTATGCGGAATGGCAATCGGGCAGAATTCTGTCAGACCTGTAGGATAGTTAATTTCACGCTCCACACAATTCTCATAAAAATCATCGCAGACACAATTCTGTTCTAACAGAATACCGGACGTTATCTTCAGCGCTTCCCGCCAAGTCTCGGCGCTTCCTTCAACAACAAACAATTTACTCACGTTCCTGCACCTCTTCTTTCCCATCAATTGATCCGTCTAAACATATAACCTGGATATCTCTCTTTTTCTTCTTAACAGAATCCAAGAACTCGATCAAATCCTCCTCTGTTATTACATTCAGTAATCTGTACGTGCGATTCTTTATATTTGTGCGAATCAGTATTCTTGCCTTCGGCCTGTATTCAATCTTTTCAATAATGCCTAACGGAATATGCCTTACATTCAGCAGCCCATTATAGCAGTATATTTCAGAATCATCTACATACATCCGATATGTACGGTGTCTCGTCATATGCAGATAGGCCAAGCCTGCCACAAATATATAAAATGCAACATTCAGGCTTACCTTTGCATAAGGCACCGGCCTTAAAATAAGCACTGCAGCCGCCAATATCAGAAAAAAGATTCCTGTCGCAACATATAATTTCTTTACTTTTTCGCTCACATGATAAACTTTCATAACTCTCTGCTTTCTACCAAACGCCCAGGATTTTACCTAAAATACCAACTAAGACACAATTAAATTCTGCAGAACTGCTGCCGGAAACAAGCGTTGATGTAGTAGCTATAAATCCTGCGCTGAACGCAAGCTGTGTAACCACCGGCGCAATCCAGCTATTGATAAAGCATCTATAAATCATTACCATGATCGTAGACACCAGCGTCTTAAACATATCTCCCTTTGCAAAAAGTGAGCATCCGCAGGTAAAGTAAATCATAGACCCCAGCGAGGACAATGGAAACATAGATATTCCTGGTAAAAATGCAATAGCAATTGTAATAGGTATCATAATGCCAACCAACTGGATACCTGTTTCGTCGCCCAGGCACAAAGCTTCATCCATGCCGATATAAATATCATAGTCGTCGCCAAGCTTACCCTTAAAATATGCGCGGGCCGCTTTTGTAACCGGCAGCATGCCCTCCATCAGCAGACCGACAACCTTAGGCATTAAAATTACCGCTGCCGATAAAGTAACAGACATGCTTAATGTGTTCGCCAAATTCTGACGCGTAAGCAGAGATAAAATAATACCTACAAAAAATGTTAATACGGAAGACTCGCCCACCGCGCCAAATCTATCTGATTTCCAGTTTCCTTCAAATTTAATCTTATTAATGCCGGGGATCTTGTCCATCACAAAGCAGGTAAATTGGTTAATTACCCAAATATAGATCGCATCATTATTACAGCAGGTCGTTCCCGGCAGATCATAGTGCTCCTGCCATCTCGGCGCGATCCAGTCAGCGTATTTTAATACAACCACCAATGTCAGCAGCCCAAAAATCACAGATACCACATATGCCGGAACTGCCGCTGCTCCCGCAAGCTTCAACACATAGAACATCATAGACGCTCCAAGTATCATATGAAAATAATTCCATATATCAATGTCCATTGTTTTTGTAAATCTTATCTTAATCAAAATATAATTCAAGATCATACCCAGCGGAACAATCAGCAGCGCAAAGGATGTGGACCATGCAACGGCAGACAGACCTTCCCAGCCGATATCTACTACCGTAAAGCCGCTTCCCTTTGTAGAATAGTAATCAATTGCAGGCTGCAGTCCGGATACTAACATATTAAGAATGACATTGATTCCAAGAAAACCCGCGCCTACGCGCAGACCATTTCTCAAAGAATCAAAAAGCTTGATCTTAAAAATCAATCCGAGCACGGTAATTGTAAATGGTAAAAAAATGCCCCCGCCCATATCCATAACAAATTGAACGATACTATTAATAATCGACATACTTTATCCTCCTAACCTTAAAAACTAACTATTAATCTGTTCATTAACTTCCTTTAATGATTTTTTTATTTTTTCTATTACTTCTTCTTCCCCAATCCCGGTAATCAATCCGTTTACCTGAATAATCGGCGTTCCGATATTCTGTGAATATTTTGATGTCACAAAACAGATATCATACTCCTTGGCAACAGCCGGAACATCTCCCAGCGGATGCTTGGTAATGTCAACCGCTACCTGTACATCCTGTGCAAGCTTTTCAATTTCTGCAGCCGCAAATGTTGAGGTAGCGATCCCGCCGCCACAGGCTACTAATACCTTTACTTTTCTCATGGTTTACCTCCTTTAATTCAAAATAATGCCGACATTTATTGTAGTTCTATTGTATCTGGAATATTGGGCGCAGACAGCCCAGTTATTTTCTTAATTTTATGAAACATATCAGTAATTGTAAATACAACCGCAATCCCAAAATCCTTCAATTTTCTTTGAAGCATTTTGTGCATACTAATTTTCTATAAATGTTATAATAATAGAAAAGCGAAGGAGACATTATATGAATCAAAAAAACTTCAATCTGTTCAAGAAACTAATCTTAAATAACAACAAGCCCTTGCTGATAGATGATATGTCTGCTTTTTTCCATGTGGGTACCAGAACCCTGTATAATTATTGGGATGAAATCTGCGATTATTTAATCAAATTAGACTTAAGAGCTCCCTTTTCTTTTGACGGAAAGGAATTCAAATGTCAGATAGACGAAACGATGAAGCAATACCTGATTGCTTCTTTGAGAACCATGTCCTTTTACGAATATAAACTGTCCGGCTCCGAACGCCAGGCCATCATGTCAGTCATTTTCCTGATTTCCAGCGCGCCGATCAAAAGCTCCAGCTTCAATGATATCCTATGCGTAAGCCAAAACACGGTTGCCAATGATTTAAAAGAGGTCAAAAAGCTCTTTGACTCTTACCGCATCTGTTTCCATGAAAACAAATCTCATGGCTTTGTTTTAGAATGTACAGAACCAATCCGCCGCAACCTGCTTCTGAAAATTTTTGACGACCAAAATATCATTCAGGATTATTTCATCAACACGCCGGCAAATCCGTGTATCAGTTACATATGCGATTATATGAAATTAGAAAAATACCGGCATTTAATAGAAGCCGTCGTTAAAGAAGTTGAAGATAAAATTCATATGCATATGACAGATTACAATTTTTATAAAGTAGTAACCATCCTGCTGATTATTACCGTTCGAAATCAGGCAGGCTATCCGATTCTATATAAAGAAGAATATCCTGCAGGCATAAAATCTTACGATCAGCTGTCTCTTCTTACTGAATGCATCTTTCACGGGCTGGATTCCGTATTAAACGCTGCCGCTGCAGAACCCTATTATTTTATGGATCGAATACAGCATTATAAGCTTGTATCCGAAAAACCCTCCAATACGTATAATGAAGTGTTGTTTTCTCTAGTAATAAAAGAATTTTTGACAACTGTTTCGGGATATTATAAATACGATTTGTTAAATGATACCTCTCTGACAGATTATCTAAACGCGCATATATCAGCCTGTTACAACCGATTAAAAAAGAATATTATAATAGAAAATCCGTATCTATCTGAAATGAAAAAGAAATATCGACAGGATTTTTTGTTTTTAAAAGACCACATTTATATTTTGGAGAATGCATTACACATCTCATTCAACGACGGTGAAATTGCTTATATTTTGATGCATATTTTAGCCGCTATAGAAAAAGACAGAAATAGTATGGACTTTCCGAATGTCGTTGTCATCTGCCATGGCGGACTCGCTACGAGCAATTATCTGTCCACACAGCTGCACCGCCATTTTAAGCTAAACATCGCGGCTACCTGTTCTATCCATAATGCAAAAAATATTATAAAAGAGCATTCTATTGACTTGATCATCTCGACTATGCCTGTCAGCGAATTTAATATTCCTACCGTCGAGGTAAACGCTTTGTTAATGGATGAAGATATTCGTAATCTGCGTGAAAAATTATCCCTGATCCAGAAGCACTATGCAAATCAATCCTATGCGCTTCCGCATGTAACAAACGTCCATTCTCAATCCCTGCAGTCCATGCTCTCTCTGGAAAGGATTGTACTGGATAAAGAGGTACTGGACTGGAAAGAGGCTATCATCTCTGCCGGCGAACTGCTATTATGGGACAAGCTGATTTCCGTAAATTATCTGCATACAATGATAGATTTAATCGTAAAATACGGGGCGTATATCGTGATTGCCCCTCATATTGCGTTGGCGCATGCCGCCCCATCCGACGGCGCAAGAGACTCCGGCGTATCTGTCGTACGCCTAAAATATCCCGTCGAATTCGGAAAAGAAAAGCTTGATCCCGTAAAAATCGTTGTTGCATGTGCATTTCTTGATACAACAGAAAACGCAAACACATTATTAAGACTCATGCGAAGTATCTTAAAACCGGACTTTTTATCCATTGCAGCAGCCGCCGAGACACCGCAGGAGATCCTGGATTATTTCAAATAAGCCAAATATCCTTACCATTACGAAGCAACGGACTGAGTTATCTTAAATCAAGATACATTACCTCAAAGTCAAAATAGCTGTTCCCTATTTTAAAAAATGCCGGCATGGTACCTATATGTTTAAATCCATATTTCTCATATAAATGAATTGCGCCTGTATTATCGCTCCGTACCTCAAGATTGATGATCTCTATTTCATTTTGGCGCGCATACTCAATCATTTTATCCAGGAGCCTGCTTCCTATTCCCTTATTCCACTCTGCTTTTACGACGGATAATCCCATATCGGCACGGTGGCTCATTCGGCGCGGAAGCTCTTTTAGGCTGGCATCACCTATCATTTCTCCGTCCTTCCACACACTGTAATGAACAGAATGTCTTGACTCGCGCATCTGCTGAAGATACTCCCTCTCCTGTTCCAATGTAATCGGAAGTCCCTCTTTTCCAAAGGTTAAATTATCAGTTTCTCCGCCTACCTTCTTTATATATTCAATAATTTTTTCTGCATCCTCCGGCAGTGTTTCCCGTATAATGATATCTTCCATCTTATCTCTCCTGCAAAATGCTGTAAATACTATATATGCTCTATAACTGCAGAATTATTCCCCATCTGCATAATGAAAACATTGTAACATACCCACAGCGTTATGTTTTTCTTATGTCTCCTATTATTCCCAGGAATTAAGAAACCGCAGCCCATTGATTTCTCATGGGATTGCGGTACTTATTTTACTAAGTTGCTCTAAACATACGGCTGCTCAATGATAATCCATCAAAGTAATCATTATGTTAAGAGTAATGGACATTCTTCGGAAGTTTTGAAAGCGATTCGTTTGCTATATTAGGTCAGCCCGCTTTTGATGGAGATTTTGAAGGTTGGAAATATAGCTCTGTATCTCGAGAAGTCCGGCACAATTTAATATTATCTCTCTATGGGATTAATAAAGCATTTTCACTATCGGCACCGTTTTAGCACCGCTTACAACTTTTTCACTGTTGCAAAATTTCAAAAAAGGGCTTCCTGATTCTCGGAAAGCCCTTTTAAATCTAGCTTTTTACTGATTACTCAATAATCGTAGCCACACGTCCTGAACCTACAGCCCTGCCACCCTCACGGTATTTGAATAGCGTTTTTTGTGGTATTTTCTATGCTTTTTATTGCGGAAAACAGCATAAAATCGTTGTTTTTGTGTAGCGTATTTTTATTTGCATGATTTCTTGGCACCGTTTTGGCACCAGAAAACCTTAATAATAAATACAGTTTAATTCAGTTCATTCTCTACTATCCTTAATCTTTTTGCTTGCCAAAAGCATCCTAATTTTTATGGCATCCCTAAAAAACATATTTTTTTAAAACTCATTTTCTTTTTTCAAGCTCTTTTAATCCATATTGAGATATTTTGTAATATCTCCGTTGCCCATCATTTCTACTTACATAAACCAACTCCCTATCAATTAATTTCTGTGCTCTCTTAGCAATCAACTGATATGTACAATCTAATTCTCCTGCTATCATACTTGCTTTAAAATCACCTTCTCTATTATTCCCCAAAAAATTTAAAATTTCATATTCTAGCCCATCATTCAGTTTTAACGACTTATCAACATAATCCCGAATAATATCTAATATAAATTTATTTGTCGTCTCCAATTTACATTCCACATATTGATGCAACTGCATAGAACACTTTGGACAACTCATCCCATATGCCTTCATTGCATCATAATTCTCAAATGGAAAAATATGACCATTAGGACATCTAATCTCTTGACTTTCATTAAAATGATCTTTTATCAAATCATTAAATAAAAATTTTCTTTCGCTATAATATTTTCTTAACTCTGTATCCTTTGGTCTACCAAACTTTAAATTACTTTTTTGACACATACCATAATTCATCGCATATAATGTAGATGGATTGTTGTCTTTATCATTTACTTTATTATATGTTGTAATATAGCCGTTAAGTTCTAATGAATCCAACAAACTACATAGGGAATTAGAAACCATGAAATGGCTAGTAGGCAAATTTCTCTTTTCCACTTCATTTACTTGTTTATCATTTTCCTCTTCTTTTTTTATAATTTTTTCCATCAGAAACTTCAGATTTTCCAATGATGACATTTCGTCAAATGACTGTACAACAAATCTATTTTTCTCAAAATATTGCTCCGTAACATCTTCAAAATATTTTTGGGCAGCCATATTCAAAGCAGCTTTGGTTATCTTTTTCCCTATAGTAACATGTGTCGCAAAGCAGTATCCTAATATATATCCGATTGTTCTAGGTGTATTTAAAGACATATCGAACAGCAACTCAAAAAGTTCCTCATTCTTCATGTCAAAATAATCAGATATTTTTTTACCAGGAAGAAACACCTCAAATCTGTTGCAAAGCAATCTTCTTACATAGTCTATTGATAATTCTTCCATCTTCGTGATATTTTTATATGCATAAAGTGCACTATAAAAGTCCAAATTGATTTCATCAATTTTTTGATTATCTAAACGTCCATAATAAAATCTGCTCGGATACGTTGCAATTTTAAATTTAACAAA
>Ga0137307_100228_pt1 | contig 85092 bp, 79 predicted proteins | sample NAcewD2O_March_2_FD_97180 | JGI IMG/M metagenome (GOLD analysis project Ga0137307, IMG submission 97180) | Mouse cecal microbial communities from Vienna, Austria - N-Acetylglucosamine amended D2O_March | ecosystem: Host-associated > Mammals > Digestive system > Large intestine > Cecum | place...
CGGCGGATGCGGTTATTCCATGACTTACAAGCCCATACGGGGGAAGAATAAATACCGCAGGTTTGAGTGCCGGAAACACGCTGTTTTGCAGATACCGGAGTGTTGTACCTATTTCCCTGCCGATCTGCTGGAAGAAACCGTGCTGACTATGTTAAGCAGGGAACTGATGTTGCGCGGGGATGCCGCAAAGGAAAACCGGAACCTTGTTTCGTTCCAGAAGTCTTGTATTACAAGGCTGGAAAAGAAGATAACAGAGGGCCGGAGCAGGAAAAAGCAGCTTCAGGCGGAGGCGGATGCCCTGTATGAAAGCTATGCGCTTGGCACCGCCCAGGCCGCATCATACAGGCGGAAAGCGGACGGCATAAAAGAGCAGGTTGCTTTACTGGCGGCAGAGGAAGAAACATATGGGAAAGAACTGGAACGGCTCCGGGAGGAATGCCGCAGGACGGAGGAAGATATGAAGCAGGTCATACGGTATTCCCATTTAGAAGCGCTGACACAGGAAGTGGTTGATATATTTATTAAGAAAATATACGTTTACAAAGACAAAAGAGTTGAAATTGTGTGGAATTTCCGCGACGATGGAAAGGAGACAGAATGAAAGCAGTAATATACATGAGGGTGGGCAATCCGGATCAGGTGACAGCCCAGCATCGGAAAGAGAAACTGCCGGGGCAGATTCAGGGTACGGTTGGAGACAGTTCAAAGAGAGATGGCTTTGTTGGTAATAATATTCCCAGCCTACAAGAGTTTTTACAGGAAATCAGGGGATATGGCAGGCACTTCAACTTGACACTAATTCACCGTCAATTTTGCCCTGACTTAGCATTAGCGAACCATACGCCCCACGAAGTTATGCGGGTTTCAGCGATTTTCGCTCAAAAAAAGTGAAAAAAGTTTGTGACATTAACTTGACATACGCGGGGTATGGGTCGATTTGTGTCGAAAATAGTCTACCGAAGTAGAAATGAGGGGATTTGGGGATAATAAGCACTTTATTTTGTGGTACATTGTGTCGAATAAAGTGCTTATTATGTGTTAGTTTAGGATAAATCGAATGAATTAAACCTATGTGATGTAGAAAATGCAAATTGTATTTCAAATATAGTTGTGTATACAGTATGATAATGATATGATGCAAATAAGAAATACGGAGGATTGTTTATGGGAAATATATATGATGGAGCATTTCGGACAATTTTAAATGACTGCAGACAGATGATTATTCCGGTAATCAATGAGATTTTCAAGGAAGACTATACAGGAAATGAAATAATAGAGTTTCATCCCAACGAACATTTTATTGACCAACAGGATGCAGCAGATAAGGAAAGAATAACAGATACTAATTTTATAATCTATGGGAAGAAAAAGAAGAAATATCATCTGGAATGTGAGAGCAGCCTGCCGGATGGGCGGATGATAATCAGGTTGTTTGAATATGATGCTCAGATCGCTTTAGATGAAGGTGAAGTTATCAATGAAATATTGACAGTGACATTTCCCAATACAGCAGTCCTATATCTAAGGAATTATAAAAAGACACCTGATAAAATGCGGTATGTGATAAAAACGCCGGGTGGCACCGTAGAGTATGATGTGCCGATTATGAAGGTGCAGGAATATACTCTGGAAGATATTTTTTCAAAGGGCTTGTTGCTGTTAATTCCGTTTTATATTTTTTCACATGAAAAGAACTTTAAGGTGTATAATAGTAATGAACAGAGATTGGCAGAGTTGAAAGCAGAGTACCGAAGTATCTTGGAGAGACTTGATAAACTGGAGCAGGAAGGGATTATTGGGGCGTTTGACAAACGTACCATTATAGAACTTTCTGGTGATGTGATTAGAGAAATTGCACAGAAGTATGAGAATGTGCAGAAAGGAATAGGTGGAATGATGAGCGGAGCGTTACTTGAGACAGAAGCGAGGACGATTTTGAACAGAGGAAAAGATGAAGGCAGGAACCAAACTAAAAAGGAAACTGCTCTTAGAATGTTGCAGGATGGAGAGTTACCGATTGATAAGATTGCAAAATATTCTGGGCTTAATATTGCAGAGGTAGAGCTGCTTGCAGAGTTTCAGACAGTGTAAAAAGTGTAGATATTATCATTAAGATTAAAACTGGGGAAATGGCAAGGTGGGCTGTTTCCCTAATTTATTTGAGAATATAATATTTAGTAATATTGCACTTAACAAGGAAGAATGGGGAATGTCTTTTTATAGGTGATGACGGAAGGAAGAATTTGTAGTAAAATAAATCTTAACATATATACATATTTAATCAAAATACAGAATGATATACAGAAGAAGGAGATATGCTGGTATGAAGGAGAATTCGTTTACGATAAATCCGGAGGTAAATAGTGCTCAAGAATTTATAGAAATATCCCAAGATTTTTCTAATTCATTGGATCTGGTAAGAGAAGCTATTAGCAATGCATTTGATGCACAGGCAAAAAATGTTGTTATTGATTTTAGCGTTGTTTTAGAATGTGGAGAGAGAATTTTAAAGATTGAGATAGCTGATGATGGAAAAGGAATGGATAAGGAAGGGCTGAAATCTTTTTTTGATTTGGGGAACTCGTTAAATCGGTATGATGCTGATGCAATTGGTGAAAAAGGGCACGGAACAAAAGTATATTTTAACAGCAGAAAAATAGATGTAATCACTATAAAAAATGAAATAAGATATCATGCAGTTATGAAAGAACCCAAACGGGAATTATTTAATCAGCATATACCACAGGTAGATGTTGAGGTTGAGCAAGTGGAAGGTGAAAGATCAGGAACAAAAATTTGCATATATGGATATAATAATGATCGCAGAGATAAATTTACTCACGAGCAATTAAAAGATTATATCCTTTGGTTTACGAAAATGGGATCAGTTGAAGCTGCATTTGGTATTGAGAAAAACAAGGATGTAAAATTAAAGTTTAAGGGTGTGGATCAAGATGATTTTGAGGAATTGAGCTATGGACATGTTTTTCCTAATGAAAGTAAAAAGGTTGCCGAATTATTTGATGAACATATGGTAGATGCGCCTAAATGGTATTGCAAGAAGATTGTAAAAACAGGGAGCTTGAAGAATCTTCCTGAAATAAAATATCAGGCGGTTTTTTATGTTGAGGGAACGAAAGTAAAATATGAATATAATCCTATGATTCGGCGTAGTGGATATACTGCGCCCGAAGGGTCATACACAATACAAGACAGGTATGGAATTTGGGTTTGTAAAGATTTTATGCCGATAAAGCGTGTAAATGAGTGGATTACTTCAAAAGGAACAGAATATACAAAATTACATGCATTTATAAATTGCCAAGGACTACGATTGACTGCTAATAGAGGTTCTTTTGAAAATACACCATCAGAGATACAACAAGATTTACGAGAAGCTGTAAGAGAAATATATGACGGCATTATTCAAAGTGATGATTGGGGAGAACTAGAATGGCTGGAATCAGAAGCAGGGGCTTATAATACCGTTGAAAAGGAAAAAAGAGATTTTAAACGTAGAATGGATAAAGTAAACCGTGCAAAAGTGGCTCAGTTTAATGGAATTAATTTAGTGGAGCCACAACAAGAAAATGGAGTGTTTTCAATTTTTATGCAATTAAGCAGCTACGATGAATCACTTTTCCCTTTTACTATTATTGATTATGATACACATACAGGAATAGATGTCATTGTCAAAGGGCAGGATAATATGCCCGTAAAAACCTCCAAAATGTATTATGTAGAATTTAAGAATTATTTGAATAAAAATTTTAATCATTCCTTTGAAAATATACATAGTATAGTTTGTTGGGACATCAATTTGAATGAATTACGTAGCAATGAAGAGGTTAAAGATATTGCAAATCAGAGAAGAACCTTAAAAGTTATTCCCCCTGAAAACGGAAATGACTATACACGTTATTATTTAGATTCGTTAAGGAGTGAGCGTAAGATAGAAGTGTTTGTTTTAAAATACTATTTGAAAGAAAAATTGAATATAGAGTTTGCTCCAAGAACGGAGATAGCTATTGTTTAAATAAAAGAATAACGAACGGATTTAGAGAGGATTGGTTTGGGCAGACAACGTCAAGCATTAAAAATGCACGTGAGACATGAAATAACAGCAGAGCATATGGTGGATAAATGAATATAGAAGCATATAATCTGGATTCTCTTCGAAGATTGGTTCGGAGCCTTCAGGATGAAAACAGAAAATTGAAAGCGCAATTGGACAAGGCAAACATTGCTTATGAGCCGGAGCATGTATTCGAAGAGAAAATTGAGACTGCCGAGGAATATGATCCGGATCAGGGTGGACGTATTCTATCTAAATATATTACGGGAGATATGGTAAATAAATATTTCGCAATGTTTTGGGGAAGAACGGATGTTTATGCCAAGAGAGGAACCAAAGGCGGGTATTTTCCGCAGTGCAATCATAGATGGAACAATCGGATATGCCCGAAACAGCGTGGTGAAAAAATCAACTGTGAAGCCTGTGAGCACACGGAATGGACAAAACTCGAACCGAAAAAAATTATGGAGCATCTTCTCGGATATAAGGAAGATGGCGCAGATGTATTAGGCATATATCCACTGCTTGCAGATGGCACATGCCGGTTTCTTGTATTTGATTTTGATAATCATGAAAAAGGCGCCGAAAGTGCAGATTTTGCCAATACGGATGATGAATGGCATGACGAAGTTGATGCATTAAGGCTTATCTGTGAACGCAATGGGATATCGCCGTTGGTAGAAAGGTCAAGATCCGGCAGAGGAGCGCATGTATGGATTTTTTTCAGGAAACCAATAGCGGCATCCTTGGCAAGGAATTTCGGCTTTCTTTTGCTTGATAAAGGCTCGTCTTCCATCAATCTGAAATCGTTTCACTATTATGACCGAATGTATCCGTCCCAGGATGTTGCAAGCAGCATAGGAAATTTGATTGCACTGCCATTACAGGGACAGGCACTGAAAAATGGAAACAGCGCTTTCGTAGATAAAAACTGGAATGCTTATCCGGATCAGTGGGATATTTTATTGAACCATACGAAAAAGCTTTCGGTAGAAGATATAGAAAAATATATGGCAAAATGGCAGACAGAACTTGCCGAAAAGGCTGGTGTGCCGGTTTCTCTGAATGACCGGAGTCGTCCAAAGCCTTGGAAGAAAAAAGATGGTTTTGTAAAATCAGACGTTGTTGGGAAGATGCATATTATTCTTGGAGACGGTATTTATGTAGATACGTTAAATTTAATGCCGCGGTTACAAAATCAGGTCAGAAGTATGGCCGCCTTTGACAATCCTGTGTTTTACAAGAACAAAAGGCTTGGATATTCCAATTATTATAATTTCAGCGCTGTGTATATGGGAAAGGATACGGAAGGCTACATTTGCATTCCCAGGGGCCTGTATGATAATCTGATTGCATCCTGTAAAGAAGCTGGCATTGAATATGAGGTGACAGACCATAGAGAAAAGGGAAGACCGATTAGAGTTTCTTTTAAGGGAGATTTGAAGACACAGCAGGATTTGGCGGCACAGCGCTTACTTGCATTTGACTGTGGCGTTCTCAGTGCGGCCACTGCATTCGGAAAAACAGTAGTATGCAGTTATCTTATTGCCCAGAGGAAAGTAAATACGCTTATTCTGCTTCACAGCAAAGATTTGCTGGAGCAGTGGGTGGAGGAATTAAATAAATTTTTGGACATAGACGAGGAGCCGCCGATTTATAAAACGAAGGGCGGCAGGGAAAAGCGCAGGAACAGTGCTGTCGGTATTTTACATGGCAGTAAGAATACCCTGACAGGTCTAATTGATGTGGCTATGGTGGGATCCATTTACAGTAAAGGGAAATTCAATGAGCTCATCAATTCCTATGGAATGGTTCTGATGGATGAGTGCCATCATTGCGGTTCCAATACGTCTGTTGAAGTCATGAAGAAGGTGAATGCCCGGTATGTTTATGGGGTATCGGCAACCCCGAAAAGAGGGGATGAATTGGAGAAGATTATTTATATGCTCATTGGGCCGGTCAGACACAGCTACACTGCAAAAGAACGGGCGGCGCAGCAGGGGATTGGACATTATGTATATCCACGGTATACAAGGGTGGTTGATACGGAAGAGAGCAAAGGTGACATCAATGGAGCATATTCTTTAATCAACTCCAATGCTGCAAGGAATGATATGATTCTTGATGATACGAGAAAATGCGTAAAAGAAGGAAGAACGCCTGTCATTCTGACAAAATATAAGGAGCAGGCAAAATATCTGTATGATCATTTACAGAAAGACGCAGATTATGTATTTCTCTTATATGGTGATAACAGTGATAAAGAAAATTTGGATGTGAGAAGAAGGTTAAAAGAGGTGCCAGGTAACAAAAGTCTGATTTTGGTAGCAACGGGGCAGAAGATTGGAGAGGGGTTTGATTATCCGAGGCTGGATACATTGATGTTGGCAGCGCCGGTATCTTTTTCAGGCAGGCTTGAGCAGTACATTGGAAGGTTAAATCGTGACTATACAGGAAAAGAAGAGGTTATTGTGTATGACTATATAGATTCCCATATCCGTATTTTAGACAATATGTATGCAAAGAGACTGCGTACTTATAAGCGAACAGGGTTTCAGGTGATAACAAACAATATTCTTACGAAACAGTCAGTCAATTCCATCTATGATTCCGGGAATTATATGGATATATTTGAGAGGGATATTGTGGAGGCAGGGAAGAAAATCATCGTATCCAGTCCAGAACTTACACAGGATAAGGTGGCGCGGTTTATCTATCTTGTAAAACCAAGGCAGGAAGCCGGGGTATCGGTAACAGTTATTACAACAGAGCCGCAGAATATATCTTATGGCAGCCCGGAGTTCCATCAGGGTTTGGTGAAAGAAATGGAGGAAAGCGGTATTTATGTTATTGTAAAGGATGAAGTGGCGGAACACTTTGCTGTTATAGACGATGAACTTGTATGGCATGGCGGAATGAATTTACTTGGAAGGGAAGATGCATGGGATAATCTGATGCGGATCAGATCTTTTCAGGTTGCAGAGGAACTGCTGGAAATCGCATTGGTAAAAGGGAAAAAAGAATGATTTGTCTAAAAATACTTGACACTAATTTACCATCAATTTTACTCAAACTTAGCACTAATGTACCATACGCCCCACGAAGTTATGCGGGTTTCAGCGATTTTCACTCAAAAAAAGTGAAAAAAGTTTGTGACATTAACTTGACATACGCGGGGTATGGACGGCTCGACGTGGCAGGGGTGTTTGAGTTTCTGGCCGGGATCGGGAGAGGGGTGTAGGGGCGCGGAGGAAGGAATGTCTTGTATAAAAGGGACATTCCTTTTTCTGTTTCTGAATCCAAGATTAATGAAAGGAATTCGTGCGTTTGATCTGTGAATTGCATTTTAGGTTATTGTTTTTATCTGTATATTATCTTAAAATAATATACAGATAAAAGCGGCGCTTCAGAAAGAAGATACGATAATTGATGACCTGATTTTTTGAGGTATACGATCTTCACGTTATCAGATAGGCTATGAGCACTACCATGAATCAGATATATGACAGGGAAGGCGGAGAGACAAATGATAGAAAGATTTGCAGTGATTGATACAGAGACCAATTGGAACGACGAGGTTATGTCGATCGGGGCAGTGATCGCTGATGCAAAGACACAGGAGAAATCAGATTCGATATATTACATAATCACGCCGGAATACAGGGTGGGCGGGATGTTTTCCAATGAACTGAGGCCTGACGGGGAGGATGTCCATATCGCAGACCGCAGACAGGCTTTACAGGAGATCAGGCAGTGGCTGGATTCGTACCATGTGCAGAAACTTTTTGCATACAATGCGTCCTTTGACAGAAATCATCTGCCGGAATACGCGGGATATCAATGGTATGACATCATGCGCCTGGCGGCATACCGCCAATATAACAGGGCGATACCTGACACGGCGGACTGCTATAAGACCGGAAGGTTAAAGTGGGGGTATGGCGTCGAAGCAGTATTGAAAATGCTCAGCGGGGATAAGCGGTACAGAGAGACACACAATGCTGTGTCAGATGCGGAGGATGAACTGCGGATCATGCAGCTGCTGGGGCATGAGATCAGTGTATATAATGTTGCGTCTGTAACGACGAAGAAGAAATCGGGTGCGAAGTGATGACGACAGATTGGCAACGGACTACCCTGTGATAATCCCGTGCTTGAACTCATACGGCAGTTTATAGGTCTGACAAATTATTTTCTGACAAAAATCAGGTGTCCGAAAGAAATGGCGGCATACACTTGGTTTTCTGCTGTGTGATGTACATTGCCCTGTTTTCTGCGGCATACGGGATTATCTTCTGATCTGCCATAAAATGACAACGAAGGATAAAATAAAATATATTACATTTTTTTCATTTTAAAATCACCGAATATTTTCCCTGAAGTGAGGGACAATAAGATGGCAGCAGTAACTATGGAATCACATGGAGGAAAAATTATGAAAAAAATGTGTATATTGAACAGAAAAAGTTCCACTGTACGCAGGGCGGTATTCGCGGCATTGTGTGTTACCTGCGCACTGTCTGTATCAGCCTGCGGGAAAAAAGATAACAGAAATGAAAATAAGGATCCGGTCACAGGTGCGGACCAGTCCCAGACAAATGAGAGTGGCAGCACAGAGGGCGGCAGTGAAGGAGCCGGCGAAGGCGCTTCGGATTCGGCAGCCGGTGATCACAGTGAGTTTGATGCCATGATCGGTGACGAGAACACAGATCCCAACAGTATCATAAACTACATCAATACCAATATCGCAGGGGCGGCGGTTAGCGATGTGAAACGGTTTTTCACAGGACTGTTGAGTTTCGGCGATGATATCAGAAATATTGATTTTACAGGACTTGAGGACAGCAGACAGTACATGCCCGAGGATATGATCGCATTTATGGACCTGATGCGTCTGGAAGGGGATACACCGTCCATGGTGATGTCTGATGAGGAAAACCGGAAAGTGATCAATATGACACTCTCCGAGATGCTGGAGCGCGCCCGCCTCTTTGAACAGCACCTGGAAAAATATCCAAACGAGGTGTCTTCTGAGGCGGCGGCAAGGATGTACGAGGAGATCGCGACAAACGCGATCAGTGGAGGATACAACAGGACAGAGGGCGTAGAGCATTATTATAAAGGCGATGCCAACGATACCATTGACCAGAAAGCGCTGCAGTATTACCAGCAGTTTGTGGACGCAAATCCGGACAGCAATCTGAGTAAGGTCGTCAAGGAGTATATCGATATACTGCAGACAAATAATTTTAAGATCAATGACAGCATGGAAGAGTTCTACCGCGGACTCCAGGGCAGGTTTGACGTGAGTAACCTGTCGACCAATGGGACAAATGCAGGACAGTCAAATGGCACTGGAACGGCCGGTACGATAAACGGCACTGCAGGGACAGGCAGCACTGGAACAGCGGGAACAGGAAGCAGCAACACAGGGAACAGCACTGCAGGAACTACAAATGGCGCGGAAACAGGAAGCGTTGAGAGCAGCAGCACAGAAACCAGCAGTGTGGACAGTGCGACCAAGGACAATACAACCAGGAAATAATGCGTTTGACTTTTTCCCACACCTGTGATAGCGTAGGAGATATAAGACTGAAGAAACAGGAAAGGTGTGAGAGAAATGCCCTATATTATGACACTCTTGTCACTTTGGGCAGCGGACAGCTTCGTCAAGTACCGGATCGAGAAAGGAGGATCTGTCGGTGAAAAGACACTGGCAGATGGAAAGATCGTAGTCAAACGATACCATAACAGGGGAGCAATGCTGAACCTTGGTGATCAAAACCAGTATCTGGTCGCACTGCTCTCCCTGGTATTCAGTGCGTTTGTGACAGGGATCTTTGCAGCGATGCTCGGTAGGAAAGGAAAAGGAGTCCTGAAGACCGGACTTGCCCTGATACTGGGCGGTGCCTACAGCAATACATACGACAGGCTCAGAAGAAAGTATGTGGTCGACTATTTCTCGATCCATTTGATGGATGCAGATAAGTGCGTAAGCCGGTTCGTCAGAAAACTGAATGACAGGTTCAGCGGTATTGTGTTCAACCTTGGTGATTTTGGCATCATCATCGGAGCGATGCTGCTGGTGATCAGTGAATCGGGCAGTGAGTAAACGATATGACTCACTGCCTGATCCTTTTATGCACACGGGCACCCAGAGGAAGATTGTCAGCATGCGGTGATGACGGTGCCGACTTTTGCGTTGATGGCATCTGCTGTTTTGCTCAGGGAAGTGATGACCACCCTGCCAGTTGGAACTGCCTCGAGGTATGTGATCGCTGCCATGATCTTGGGAAGCATATCTGTCTCTCCGAATTGTCCCTCCCCGATATAGCGTTTTGCGTCGGCGACAGTCAGTGTTGCCAGCGGCGTCTGGTCGTCCTTTTCGTAGTTCAGGTATACGTAGTCCACGCTGGTGAGGATCAGCAGTTCATCGACTTTGAGGTCAGCGGCGAGTTTGCCGGCGATGCAGTCCTTTTCGATCACTGCGGAGGCGCCCTTTAAAACATGCTGTTGCTCGATCACCGGAATACCGCCGCCGCCGCAGGCGATCACGACCTGGTCGGCGTCGGAGAGCGCTTTGATCGCCTCGATCTCCACGATGTCGATCGGCTGCGGGGCCGCGACAACGCGCCGGTAGCCGTCAGAAGTCTGAACAACGTAATTTCCCTTGTTGATCTCCGTGTCAGCATCCTCCTTTGACATGTAGCGCCCGATCGCTTTCTTCGGATCGTAGAAGGCTTCATCGTAGGGATCGACCGTCACCTGGGTCAGGATCGTGCTGACAGGCTTGGAGATTCCGCGGCTCAAAAGTTCGGATTTCAGAGAATTCTGAATATCGTAGCCCACATATCCCTGGCTCATCGCGGAGCACACGCACATCGGTGCGGGTGTGTAGTCGATGTAGATGCGGTGCAGCTCTGTCATCGCCTTGTGGATCATGCTGACCTGATGGCCATTGCTGTGCGTGATCGTCAGCTGGTAGTCCGCTTCCACCAGATCCGCCAGAGCCTTTGCGGTATTCCTGACAGCGCTGAGCTGTGCGAGCGTGGTGGAACCCAGCGCGTCATGACCCAGCGCGACAACAACTTTTTTCTTACTCATATATACAATCCTCCTGAAATTTTTTCGATGATATTGTTAAAGATGTATTTTAAGTATATCAAATCACGGGTCAATTGTACATCACAAGTTCGATGAAAAAATACTGATACGTTGACAGTACTTCTCTGCAGTGTTATCATTAAAAATAGGGAATACTTGCCATATGAACAATGTTAAATCGCACAGAAGGGAGTATATATGACAAACAGAGAGGCACAAATATTTCAGTGGATTATGGAAAACCCGATGATTTCACAGGAAGAGCTCGCGGCAAAGGCGGGGATCGCCCGCTCCTCGGCAGCAGTACATATTTCAAATCTGATGAAAAAAGGATATATACTTGGTAAAGGGTATGTGACGAGTGGTCCGGACTATTGTGCCGTGATCGGAGGTGCGGGGATCGATATCGGAGGCTCGCCTGAGGAGGCGCTGGCGGAAGGTGAGTCCAGTGCTGGCAGGGTGGTCCGGTCACTCGGAGGAACAGGCAGAAATATCGTCCATAACCTGCGGCTTCTCGGTGTCGGTACAAAACTGATCACTGCGATTGGCGATGATGACTATGCGCGTAAGATCATAGATAACTGTGAGGAACTTGGGATCGATATCTCAAATTCCCTGAAAACGGTGAGGGCAGACACTGCCGTACACCTGTATATTGCCGACGGGATGGGAAACCGGCGGCTTGCGGTATCGGACAGGCGGATCAATGACTACCTTACGGCGAGCTTTGTGATGCCGAAGATGGAGATGCTGAACAAGGCGCGCATGGTGATCCTGGACACGAGCATACCGGAGGAGACGATCGCTATGGTGTGTGAGCGGTGCAAGGCTCCGGTGTTTGCCGAGCCGGTATCGGCAAAGAGTGCGGAGAAGCTGCTGGAGGTGCTTGACAGAATCAGCCTTGTAGTCTGCAGAAAGTCGGAGGCGGAGGTGCTGAGCGGCATCCGTATTCAGGACAAGGATACACTGGAGCGCGCCGCGGACATCATTATGGAAAAGGGCGTGAAGAATGTATTTATCCTCGTGGAAAAGGGCGTGTACTGTGCATGTTATGACGAACAGTACATGCAGTCGGCGGGCAGCAGTGAAGGGCAGGTCGGTACCAACGGGGCAGCGGACGCCTTTATGGCAGGTGTGACGCTTGGATACATGAAGCACCTGGGTGTCAGGCAGATGGCAAAGATCGGACAGGCAGCGGCGGGCATGGTCGTGGAGGTTGAGGAAAATATCAATCCGCAGCTGTGCGTTCCGGCTGTAGCGGAGAGGGCAAAGATAGAACTATAAAAGAAAAGGACTGCTGACGCAGTCCTTTTCTTTTATGCACACGAGCACCCAGAGGAAGATTGTCAGCATGCGCTGACGGGTGCCCGGCGCGCGAGTAGGGGAAGAGGACTCTTCCCTACTCGATTGATTAGTTCGTCAGGGGAATGACCAGAAGGAACCAAACGGATTGTTGAAAAAGTCGTCGACATCATTTTCAGACTCCTGCTGTTTTGGTGCAGACTGTCCGCTGTTGGCGTCCTCGCCAAAGACGTCTTTTGTGCCCAGAATCACCTGGAAGGTCTTCTCGACATACCCGTTGTCACTCTGCACCATGGCGACGATCTCAACGGTCTCGCCGGCGCTGTAGTAGCTGAGCAGCGATGCGAGCTGTTCCCTTGTCTTGACAGTCTGACCGTCAAATTTTGTGATGATATTGCCTTTTACGAGACCGGAAGCTTCTGCCGGCGAATCCTCGTATACAATGTTGACATAGACACCGACGGGCATGCCATATGTTTCATAGATCTCATTTGTCACATCGATAGGGTTGATACCCAGATATCCTCTTTTGTCTTCTGACACGACGTCTCTTGTCTCCTTCAACATCAGTTCTTCAATGATGGACTGCACATCGGAGATCGGGATCGCATAGCCCATGCCCTCGACGGAGCTCGAGGCTACTTTTACAGAGTTGATCCCGATCAGCTCACCGTTCATGTTCAACAGGGCGCCGCCCGAGTTGCCGGGATTGATGGCGGCGTCTGTCTGGATCAGTTTGTTTGTGATCGTGCCGCCCTTTTCGTCAGAGACGGTAACATCGCGTCCGAGTGCGCTGATGATGCCTGTCGTCACGGACTGTCCATAACCGAGCGCATTGCCGATCGCCACGACTTCCTGGCCCAGTACGAGGTTCGAGGAGTCTCCGATCGTGGCGATCTTGATCTTGGAGCGCATCTCGTCGGTGATGTCGTCGCGTGATACTGCGATGACGGCGAGATCTTTGTCCGCCTCATAGCCCTTGACCTTTGCACTTACCAGTGAGGGCTCGTCGCTGTCCTCGTCGTAGCTGAACACGACGCTGAGTTCATTGCTGCCCGAAACCACATGATAGTTTGTGACGATCAGAAGTTCCGTGTCGTTTTCGCCGATGATGATGCCGGATCCGCTGCTCTGCGCGTCCTGCTGGAAGGTACCAAACATGGTCCGCACTTCCGTCACGCTTTTGTTTGTGATGGAGACAACACTGGGGAGACAGTTGTTGGCGATCGCAGTTACATTGGCGGAGGTGCTGTTGTTGTAGAGCGTGTTCGATGCATTCAGCGAGTCGGCCGTCGTTGAGAGGGACGCCTTGCCGGCTGCGCTGGCATTGAAAGACTCCTGCATCTGCTGGATCTCGCGCTTGGTCTCCTTGAGTTCCTTTGTCGCGAGAGAAGCGGGAACACTGAAGACGGCGCCGGCAGTCACGCCGAACACCAGGCCAAGGCAGGCGGCGGAGGCTGTCTTTTTGCCAAATCCGCCTTTCTTCTTTGCCTTGCCTGTCTGCGGAACTGATGAGGGATTGACCGTCTGCTGATAGTTTCCGTTCGGTATATTCTGCGAATAGTAGTATTCGGGATAGCCGTTGTTATTGTTTGCGGATGGATTGTTGGACTGCTGAGAGTAGTTGTCATTGTTATCGTACATGATAAGATCTCCTTTCGAATATAAAATCGTTTTATAAAAAATGCCTGCACTGTCAAATATGTCTGTTGGCTGTCTGTGCTGTCTGTTCCTCGCTGTTATGGTTATAATATAATCGCAAATTGTGTTTCAATTGTTATCTAAATGTGATAAAAGTGTGAATTTCAAATATGCTCTGATGTGCAGGATCTGATCATTGACGAAAGGAACCAAATGCGTAAAACTGACCGTATTGCAGACATCGGAATGGATCTGGAAGAACTGGGAATCGGCACAGGATGAGCCGTTTAGAAATTGCTTACTTACAGGTGCATTGCTTGAAATTGCCGTGCGCACGTAGTACAATGGTCTTGATAAAAAGAAGGTGGGGGCGCGGGGCGATTATGAATGAAAAAATTTTGGTGGTCGACGACGAAAAGGAGATCGCCGATCTGATCGAAGTCTACCTGAAAAATGACGGGTACACGGTGTATAAGTGCTACAGCGGCGCAGAGGCGCTGAGATACATCGAGGAGACTGAACTTGATCTTGCGATCCTGGATATCATGCTTCCCGATGTCGACGGTTTTCATATCTGCAGCAGGATCCGGGAAAAATATTTTTATCCGGTGATCATGCTCACGGCAAAGGTGGAGGACAGCGACAAGATCATGGGTCTGACGCTCGGCGCGGACGATTATATCACCAAACCTTTTAATCCGCTGGAGGTCCTGGCGCGGGTCAAGACACAACTGAGACGCTACACGCGCTATAACGTCGGAAAAGAGAACGCAAAAGAAAGTGCGGAATCGTTAAACGAGATCGAGATCAGGGGACTGCACATATCGAGGGACAACCACAAATGCCTGCTGAATGGAACGGTTCTGACGCTGACGCCGACGGAGTTTGACATTCTGTGGTATCTGTGCACCCGGCGCGGGAGTGTCGTCTCGTCGGAGGAGCTGTTTGAGGCTGTCTGGGGAGAGCGCTATCTCGACAACAACAATACCGTCATGACGCATATCGCGCGGCTCCGCGAAAAGATGAACGAGCCGCCGCGGCGTCCGAAATATATCCGGACGATCTGGGGAGTGGGGTACACGATCGAGTGAAAAGGATAAGAAGATTTGATGAAAAAGTTTTTAATAAATAGAAAGAAGCAGGACAGCGGGTACAGGCATTTGAAGATGAAACTGCTGTTTATCACGGTCACAACGGCAGTCATGGCGCTGATCTGCGCGATCGCATTATATAATTTCATATTCCGCGGGCGGTTTGCAAACCTTGTGGTGGACTTTCTGAGTGATTTTGTCTATGCGGGATACAACGACGCATATGAAAGGGCGCTCTGGACGTACAGACAGGTCGTGCGCAATTATCTCAGCCTGTATTTCCTGGCAGGCGTGGTGTTCATCTTTATCATTGCACAGATGATCTATCTCAACAGTTTTGTCAGATATTTTGTGGAGATCAACCGCGGCATCGATGCGCTGATCACGGAGAACGCAGGCGATGTCATACTCTCGCAGGAGCTTGCCACGACGGAACGGAAGATCAATTCGATCAAGCATACGCTGGAGACGCGAAAGAGTGACGCGCAGCTTGCCGAACAGCGCAAGAATGACCTGATCATGTATCTGGCACACGACTTAAAGACGCCGCTGACCAGCGTGATCGGGTATCTCACGCTGCTTCGCGATGAGCCGCAGATCCCGCAGGAGCTTCGCTGCCGCTACACGGACATCGCACTCGGGAAGGCGGAGCGGCTGGAGGAGCTGATCAACGAGTTTTTTGATATTACGCGCTTCAATCTGACAACGCTGACACTGGACAGTGAACGGATCTGCCTGAGCCGTATGCTTGAGCAGCTCGCCAGTGAATCTGCACCGATCCTCGCGGAGCGGGAACTGGAATGGCGGCTTGAGATCGCGCCGGAGATCGAGGTCATGGGCGATGCGGACAAGCTTGCGCGGGCGTTTGACAACCTGATCCGGAATGCCGTCAGCTACAGCTATGCCGGGACGGAGATCCTCCTGTTTGCGCAGGCGGAGGGAGATAAGGCGAAGGTTATGATCAAAAACCATGGGAAGACCATCGCGCCCGACAAGCTGGAACATATCTTTGAACAGTTTTACCGGGCGGATGCGGCGCGTTCATCAGCGACCGGCGGTGCAGGACTTGGGCTGGCGATCACGAAGGAGATCGTGGAGCTGCACGGCGGAACGGTCACGGCGGCGAGTGCGAATGAAAGTACGATCTTTATCGTCGTGCTGCCTTATAAAAAATGAACTACATTTTTGGATCGTCTTTATTCCGAAAAATGAAAAAATACGCAGTTGGATGATTCCGACAGACGTAGGAAAACCGGAGGATGGACGGTTTAAAGCAACAGAAAGTTTACTGACAGCGATAGACAGGAAGAAAAGGGAACTGGATGCCAGACCTATGGCAGACCGCCATATGCGGCGGTCTGCCTGAAATTTCATATACTTTATACTTCTTTATGGGCTTCCGCTTAAATGGGAGCTCATTTTTATCGGAAACTCTTGATCCAGTTGATCAGTGAATCGTGATAGACATTGTCGGTGACGTCTTTGCGCATCTGGTCGGTGACAGGTCCGTTTTTCTCCATGATGGCGATGATCGCCTCCTGGAGTCCTGCGATCTTTCCGCGCTCGAAGTTCTCGGAGGTTTCCGGCGCTTTGGCAGCAGGCACGGCGGCGGTAGCAGTCGCTTTTGCTGCAGCAGGATCGGATTCTTTTGTGGCAGCGCTATTGTCATGGGACGCTTTTTCGGGCGCTTTTGGGTCTGCATCATGGTTGTCTGGCGCTTTTTCCGGTGCTTTTTCGGTGGCAGGTGCAACGGCAGTCTTCACGGCGTCCTCCACGTGGAGCTCCACAGGTGTCACATCGGATAGCCTGCTGGCAGTCTGGTCTGTGACAGGCAGCCAGATCTCGCCGGAATTTGCCTTGACATTGACGCAGATATTGCCGTTTTCCACGCGTACTTTCTGGCCGGAGAGTGCGCCGGCATATTCCGCGGCATTTCCGGCTGGAACGGTCATGGTGAAGTCACTGTCGTCATTGTTGACGGTGACGACCACGCTTTCTCCCTCGAAGTTGCGCGAGAAGGCGTACTGGCGGTTCATGAGCTTCAGTTCCCTGTAGTCGCCGTAAGACAGCGCCTTTGACTGCTGTCTGATGCGTCCGAGCGCCGCGATCAGCGCGGTGAAGGAATTGTCTGTCAGGGCATTTTTATAGTCGTCCAGGTTGAGCGCCGGCCGGAGAGAATCGTCGGAGAACTTCTCTTTTCTGCCCTCGATGCCGAACTCTGATCCGTAGTACAGGGAGGGGATTCCCGGCAGCGTGTACAGCAGGATATGAACCGGCGTGAAGTGTGCCTTGTTGTTTAGTTTGGTGTAGATGCGCTCCACATCATGGTTGTCTACGAAATTGTAGAGCTTGAAGCCGTTGGGGTTGTTGCTGCCCATCTCGTACAGGCGCTTTACCGTGTGTGCGATCTCAAAGAAGTTGTGGTCGTTGTTGCCGGAGTAGAGCGCCTTATGCAGCTGGTAGTTGGTGACGGAGTGCAGCGTCCCCTCATTCACCCAGCGCGAATAATCTCCGTGTATGACCTCCCCCATCAGCCAGAAGTCGGGCTTGACCTCGTTTGCGACGTGTCTGAGCGCTTTCATAAAGTCAAAGTCGAGTACGTCCGCCGCATCGAGACGGATACCGTCCACATCAAACTCGCTCACCCAGAAGCGGATGACATCACAGATGTAGTCCTTCACTGCGGGATTGCGCTGGTTGAGTTTCACGAGCAGGTTGTATCCGCCCCAGTTGTCGTAGCTGAAGCCGTCGTTGTACTCGTTGTTTCCCCAGAAGTTCACATTGCAGTACCAGTCCTTGTACTGGGATCCCTCGCGCTTTTCTTTGATGTCTTTGAACGCAAAGAAATCGCGTCCTGTGTGGTTGAACACGCCGTCAAAGATCACCCGGATCTCTTTTTTGTGGCATTCAGCCACGAAATTCTTTAAGTCCTCATTATCGCCGAGACGGCTGTCGAGTTTTTTGTAATCGGTCGTCTCGTAGCCGTGTCCGACTGATTCAAATAATGGTCCGATATAGATGGCGTTGCAGCCAATGCTCCTGATGTGGTCGATCCAGGGAAGCAGCGTGTTCAGACGGTGCTCCGGCTCCCCGTAAGCGTTTTCCTTCGGCGCGCCTGCAAGTCCCAAAGGATAGATGTGGTAAAAGACAGCTTCATCGTACCAAGCCATTTTATGTCCCCCTTTAATCATTGTTTTATCTTTTTTGTCATTTTTCATACATGCTCTAGTATAACACAAATTTGGCGATTGGTCAAAAGTTGAAATGGTGAAATGGTGAAATGGTGAATTGAAGAGATGGACATTCGGTTTCCTTTGTGCGATAATAATGTGTACAGGACAATAGAAGGAGACAGGATGATATGGGAGTCTATCTGAATCCCGGAAACAGTGGATTTGCAGGGATATTAAATGATCTGTATATTGACAAGACAGGGCTGATCGCGCTGATCAATAACTCTATTGAAACGCCGGGAAGGCTGACCTGTATCAGCAGACCCAGGCGCTTTGGAAAATCGTTTGCGGCGCAGATGCTCTGCGCATACTATGACAGGACTTGTGATTCCTCCGCGCTGTTCTGTGATAAGATCATCAGCAGGGATCAGAGCTATCTGCGGCATCTCAATCAGTACAATGTGATCTATGTTGATATGACCTATATCAAACCGTATACGGATCGTTATAAGAAGCTTGCGGATTATCTCAGCAGTAAGATCACGGAGGAACTGAAAGTGTCCTGTCCGGAGCTTGTGGTGAGCAATGAACTGCCGGCCACAATGATCCGTGCGGTCGAGATGACGGGAAATAAATTTATCATGATCATTGATGAGTGGGATGCGCCGATCCGCGAGAACCCGTCGGTTCAACAGGAGTATCTGGAATTTCTTCGCACACTGTTCAAGAGCAGCCAGACTACGTCGAAGATTTTCGCGGCGGCCTATATGACGGGGATCCTCCCTGTCAAGAAGGACGGGCGTCAGTCTGCCATATCTGATTTTAGGGAGTATACGATGGTCTCGCCCCGGAAATTTGGGGAGTATGTGGGGTTTACGCAGGAGGAGGTGCGGCGGCTCTGCGATCGGGGAAATGTAGATTTTCAGGCGATGAAACAATGGTATGACGGGTATTCGTTTCGCGGAGTGGGCTCTGTGTACAATCCCAATTCTGTGATGCAGGCTGCTGATAATGGGACATTTGATTCTTACTGGACGGAGACATCGGCTGCGGAGAGCCTGATGGGATATATCAGTATGGGGTATGCGGGGCTGACGCGGGTGATCGCTGAACTGATCGGCGGTATGGAAGTCAGGGTAAATACGAACGGATTTGCGAACGATCTGGTGACGTTTAAAGGCAGGGATGACGTGCTGACGCTTCTGATCCATCTGGGATATCTCGCTTATGATGAGGGCACGAAGACAGTGCGCATACCCAACGAGGAGATCCGGATGGAGTTTTCGAAGTCTGTCAGGGAGACGGACCATGCGGAAACGATCCGGCGTGTCGTGGAGAGTGACCAGCTGATCTATGACACGATCCATATGAAAGAGGAAGCGGTCTCCATGCAGATCGAAAAGATACATGCAGAAGAGACATCGCCGCTGCACTATAATAAGGAAGACAGTCTTCGCAGTGTGATCAAGCTCGCGTACTATACTTACAAGGATTATTACCTGCAGTGGGAGGAGCTGCCTGCCGGGGAGGGATATGCGGATATCGTATATCTGCCCAGGAGGGATTCGGATTATCCGGCGCTCGTGATCGAGCTGAAATGGAATCAGACGGCTCAGGGTGCGATCAGTCAGATCAAAAAGAAGCACTACCCGAAATCGATCGAGGCGTACGGCGGGGAGATCCTCCTGGTCGGGATCAGCTATGATAAAGGGGAACCTGCGGGGAGCAGGACGCATACCTGCCGGATCGAGAGATATGAATTCCCGAATCCGATTTCTGAGAATGATGGAGCGGATCAATGATTTTATGGGGAGAGGCGTTATGATCGAGGTATTATTTGGAGAAAGTGAGGCGGGCTCGATGAAGTCCGCAAAAAGTACGGTCATCACAGGCAGGGTGGATGGTCCGACATCTGTATGGACAGCCGGAAAAAAGAGACCGCCGGAAAGGGAACACTGCGGATGGATCGAGGGAACGGCACAGGAGGTTCTCTGCCTCGCTTTCCTATTGGACATTGGCGATATCAGGGAAGAGGTGGGCAGTGAGTACCGCAGGCGTCTGATCTGCTCTATGTACGGACAGGAGCAGTGGGGAACGGATCGGGAGATGGAGGCCGAGCTGATGAAACTGTGTGATGACTACAGTACTCATATGGAGCGTCTGCAGGCGTATCTGGAAGAGGGGGAACCGATCAGGGTGTGGTACAGTGATGCGCCGTACTCAAGGTGCGGATTTTACCAGTTGTGTGCCAGTTTGCGACGATACCAGAATGAGGTGCGGGTCGTGAGACTGCCTGAATACAGAGTGCGTTCGGATCATTCGATCGTTTCATACAAAAACTGGGGTGAGGTTGCCGCTGAAGAGTTTGCCGGATTTCTGGACTGTGAAAGGGTTCTGACAACGGAAGAGATCCGTATGTATGCGATGGTATGGAGTGTTCTGCAGGAAGACAACAGTCCTTTGCGGGCAGTCGTCAATGGGAAACTGACCGGAGTGCCGGAAGACTTTTATGATTTCCTGATCTGGAAAAGGCTTACATCAGAGCCGGTCAAGGAGGCAAGGCTGATCGGGGATATTCTTGGGAAGGATCAGATCAGTGTAGGGGACTGGTGGTATGCAAAGCGGATCGAACATTTTATCCAGACTGGAAAGATCAAGGTGGTTGAAGATTCGGAAAAGCGCTACGCAAGGATGATTTGTCTGGCATAGAGACTGGATCGGGATCGGATAGAGATTGGATCGAAATTGGGAAAAGATCAAGGGAATCGCTAGTGTTTCCCTTGATCTTTTTTCTTTTCAGATTTTATCCTATTCTTTATCCCGGATCTCGCCGTGGAGCTGCTGCAGGGACTTGACATCGGCATTGCCGTGTTTCTGCACATACAGGATGCCCTTTGCGGTGGCTCTTGCACCGGCGATGGTGGTCATGTAGGGGATCCTGCCCTTGATCGCAGCCTTTCTGAGATAGCTGTCGTCGTGGACACTGTCCTTGCCGACCGGGGAGTTGATGATCAGGTCAATGTTGCCGTTCGTGATGAGGTCGAGAATGTTCGGCCGTCCCTCGTGGAGCTTCTTGACAGGCTCCGCGTCGATTCCTGCCTCCGTGATCAGGTTGTAGGTTCCCTGGGTTGCGAGGATCTCAAAGCCCGCGTCGTGGAAGAGCTGGGCGATCTCGACGACTTCCGGCTTGTCCTTGCCGTTGACGGAGATCAGGACTGTTCCGCCGAGCGGAAGCTGTGTCTGGGTTGCCTCCTGCGCTTTGTAAAATGCTTCGCCGTAGTAGGGCGACAGGCCGAGCACTTCGCCGGTCGAGCGCATTTCCGGCCCGAGGACGGGATCCACTTCCGGGAACATGTTGAACGGGAAAACAGCCTCTTTCACGCCGTAGTATGGAATGTCCTTCTCTTTCAGGTTCGGAACAGGAGACGGCCGCGAGGTGATCTCCGAGGTGATGATGTCCGTCGCAAGCGGTACCATGCGGATATTGCATACTTTGGAGACGAGCGGCACGGTTCGTGATGCGCGCGGGTTCGCCTCGAGCACATAGACCTTGCCCTTCTCGATCGCGTACTGCATGTTCATCAGACCTTTGACGTGCATCTCCTCCGCGATCTTTTTCGTGTATTCTTTGATCGTGGCAACGTTCTCTGCGCTGATGTGCACGCTTGGGATAATACATGCGGAGTCGCCGGAGTGGACGCCCGCAAGCTCAATGTGCTCCATGACAGCGGGGACAAAGGCGTGCGTGCCGTCGCTGATCGCGTCCGCCTCGCACTCGAGCGCATGATTCAGGAAGCGGTCGATCAGGATCGGTCTGTCGGGCGTCACGCCGACTGCGGCGTTCATGTACCCTGCCATGCTCTCGTCGTCATACACGACCTCCATGCCTCGTCCGCCCAATACATAGGATGGGCGGACCATGACCGGATAGCCGATGTTCTTCGCGATCTCAAGTGCTTCCTCGACGGTGGTAGCCATGCCGGCTTCCGGCATCGGGATACCGAGCTTGTCCATCATAGAGCGGAACTGGTCGCGGTCCTCTGCGAGATCGATCACATAAGGCGGTGTGCCGAGGATCTTCACGCCGTTTTTCTCGAGTTCCGACGCCAGGTTGAGCGGCGTCTGTCCGCCAAACTGTGCGATGACGCCGAGCGGTTTTTCCTTGTGATAGATGCTCAGCACGTCTTCCAGCGTGAGCGGTTCGAAGTAGAGCTTGTCGGAGGTATCATAGTCTGTTGAGACGGTCTCGGGATTGCAGTTGACGATGATCGTCTCGAAGCCAAGTTCCTTCAACGCCAAGGAAGCATGGACACAGCAGTAGTCAAACTCGATGCCCTGACCGATCCTGTTCGGACCGCCGCCGAGGATCATGATCTTTGGCCTGTCCGTGCTGATGGGGTTCTTGTCCTGGACAGTCCCTTCGGTCATGGCGTTGTAGGTGGAGTAGTAGTATGCGCTGTCGGGGGTGCCGCTCACATGGACGCCCTCCCACGCCTCCTCCACGCCGAGTTCGATCCGTTTCTTCCGAATGGTTTCCTCCGGGATCTCCAGGATCTGGCTTAGATATTTGTCCGAAAATCCGTTTTTCTTGGCCCGGATCAATGCCTCGTCTGCCGGAAGGGAGCCTTTTGACTGGATGAGCGCTTCTTCCTCCTCTACGAGCTCCTGCATCTGCTTTACAAAATAGTGTTTTACTTTGGTGATGTTGAAGATCTCATCGACGGTCGCGCCCTTGCGCAGTGCTTCGTACATGATAAAATGGCGGTCGCTCGATGGGTGCGCGAGCATGAGCAGCAGCTCTTCCTTTGTTTTGGTATCGTAGTCTTTGGCGTGTCCGAGTCCGTATCTGCCGGTCTCGAGGCTCCGGATCGCCTTCTGGAAGGCTTCCTTGTAGGTCTTGCCGATGCTCATGACTTCGCCGACAGCGCGCATCTGCGTGCCGAGCTTGTCCTCTACGCCCTTGAATTTCTCGAAAGCCCAGCGCGCGAACTTGATCACGACATAATCCCCGTCGGGAACATATCTGTCCAGGGTCCCGTACTTGCCGCACTCGATGTCCTTGAGCGTCAGCCCGGCTGCGAGCATGGCGGAGACGAGCGCGATCGGAAATCCGGTGGCCTTGGAGGCGAGTGCGGAGGAGCGGGAGGTTCTGGGGTTGATCTCGATCACGACGATGCGGTCTGTGACGGGATCGTGGGCAAACTGCACGTTGGTGCCTCCGATCACCTGTACGGAATCCACGATGCGGTATGCCTGTTCCTGCAGCCGCTTCTGGAGCTCTTCGGAGATCGTGAGCATGGGGGCGGAGCAGAAGGAGTCGCCGGTATGCGTTCCCAGGGGGTCGATATTTTCGATGAAGCAGACGGTGATCATATTGCCCTCGGCGTCGCGCACGATCTCGAGCTCGAGTTCTTCCCAGCCGAGGATCGATTCCTCGACGAGCACCTGTCCGACAAGGCTTGCCTGCAGGCCGCGCGCGCAGACTGTTTTTAACTCTTCCTTATTGTAGACGAGTCCGCCGCCGGCGCCGCCCATGGTGTATGCGGGGCGCAGCACGACGGGATAGCCGAGCTTGTCGGCGATGGCGAGCGCTTCCTCGACACTGTAGGAAACTTCGCTTCTCGCCATCTCGATGCCGATGGCGTCCATGGATTTCTTGAACTCGATGCGGTCCTCGCCGCGCTCGATGGCGTCCACCTGCACGCCGATCACCTGCACGTGATATTTGGCGAGAACGCCTTCTTTGGCAAGCTCGGCGCAGAGGTTTAAGCCGGACTGGCCGCCGAGGTTTGGCAGGAGCGCGTCCGGGCGCTCTTTTGCGATGATCTGCTCCAGACGGCGGACGTTTAAGGGTTCGATATAAGTGACGTCTGCGATTTCAGGGTCGGTCATAATGGTCGCAGGGTTTGAATTTACTAAGACGATCTCATACCCGAGCTTGCGAAGCGCCTTGCATGCCTGTGTTCCGGAGTAGTCAAATTCACACGCCTGCCCAATGATGATCGGACCGGAACCGATGATCAGAACTTTGTTGATATCATTTCTTTTCGGCATAATAAACCTCCATTTGTAAAATATAGTATTAATGCGAAAAGCCGGGAGAACGCAATGCGTTCTCCCAATCGCCGCTGCCAGGCGGCGATTTCACATCGCGTAGCCGGCTTCAAATGCCGCTTTGTTGATCTCGATGGTCTTTGGCGGCACGGTTGCCTCGATGACTTCAAGCCACTGGCTTTTCTCAAAATCCATGCGCTTTGCCGCGACACCGACGATGATCGTGTTGAACACCTTGGAATTTCCGAGCTTTTTTGCCTCCTCCATGGCGTCGACATCGACTACGTTGTAGTCTTTTTTGAGATTCTCGATGATATTTTCGGGATACTGTGCGGCGCCGGTCACGACGGTGATCGGATCGATCCGCTGGTCATTGACGATGATGACGCCGTCTTTTTTCAGAAAATGGGCATAGCGCAGGGCTTCCAGCCGCTCAAAAGCGATCAGCACGTCCGCCTGTCCTTCCTCCACGATGGGTTCTGCGACGGCATCGCCGTAGCGGACGAAAGTGACTACACTTCCGCCGCGCTGTGCCATGCCGTGAACCTCGGAGAGTTTGACGTCATAGCCTGCCTTTGTGATGATGCCGCCGAGGATACGGCTTGTGAGCAGTGTACCCTGACCGCCCACGCCTACGATCATTATATTTTTAGTAGTCATTATCTTCTATAAACCTCCATCTTCGTTTACGTTCTATTCGACGCGCTCGATCGCATCAAATTTGCAGCGCTTCATGCACAGGCCGCAGCCGTTGCACTGGGTGTCGTCGATCGTGACTGTTCCGTCCTCGTTTTTGGTGAGGGCAGGGCAGCCGGGAACGAGGCACATGCCGCATTTTTTGCATTTTTCCGGAATGGCAACGCACTTTGCCCTGGTAGCCTGTGACTTCAGGAGCGCACAGGGGGCGCAGACGATGATGACTGAGACTTCATCGCGTGCAACCTCGCGCTTTACGACGGTTTCAAGCTCGTCGATGTCAAAGGCGTCGACTTCGTATACATGCTCGACGCCGATCGCCTTGCACAGATGGTAGAGGCTGATCGCTTTGGTCTCCTTGCCGTTTAACATTTTGCCGGTGGCAGCGTGATCCTGGTGCCCTGTCATGCCGGTGGTGGAGTTGTCGAGGATCAGGACTGTGCCGGTGGACTGGTTGTACACCATGTTCATCAGGGAGTTGACGCCTGTGTGGAGGAATGTGGAGTCCCCGATCAGCGCGACCCAGTTCTTGATGTAGTCCTTGCCCTTTGCCTTCTCCATGCCGTGCAGGGTGGAGATGGAAGCGCCCATACATACCGTCGTGTCGATCACGTTCAGCGGTGCGACTGCGCCGAGTGTATAACACCCGATATCGCCTGCGCCGTGGATGCCGAGCTTTTTCAGGACGGAGAATGTGCTCCTGTGCGGGCAGCCGGGGCAGAGGATCGGGGGGCGCGCCGGAACCTGTGCGGGTGCGGCGGTCTCGATCTTCATGCCGAGGACGCGCTCGCGGATCATGTTGGCGCTGTATTCGCCCTGCAGTGTGAAGAGTTCCTTGCCGATGCAGTTGATGCCCCACGACCGTACCTGCTCCTCGATCAGCGGTTCGAGCTCCTCGAAAATATAGAGCTTGTCTACCTTGGAGGCAAATTCTTCGATCAGCTTCCTCGGCAGGGGGTGCACAAGGCCGAGCTTTAACACGCTGGCGTCCGGCATCGCCTCTGCGACGTATGTATAGGGGATACCGCTGGTGATGAACCCGACGGAAGTGTCCTTGTAGACCGCCTTGTTGATCTCAAAATCACAGGCGTCCTCCGCCATCTGCCGCAGGCGGTTCTCCACGTGCACATGGCGGCCTTTGGCATTCACGGGCATCATGACATGCTTTGCCGCACTGCGCTCGTAGGGCTTATCGGGGATCTCCTGTCTCGGCTCGAGGGTGACAGGTCCCTGCGAGTGTGCGAGTCTTGTCGTTGTCCTTACCATAACAGGTGTATCGTATCGCTCGCTGTACTCGAAGGCGAGCTTTGTGAAGTCCTTTGCCTCCTGCGAGTCGGACGGCTCGAGCACGGGAACCTGTGCCACGCGCGCCACACAGCGGGAGTCCTGTTCATTTTGAGAGGAGTAGAGACCGGGATCGTCTGCCGCCGCGAGGACAAGACCGCCGTTTGCTCCGATATAGGATACGGTGTAGAGCGGATCGCTTGCCACGTTGACGCCGACCATTTTCATGGACGCCATCGCACGCACGCCGCTGATCGAGGCGCCGATGGCAACCTCCATGGCAACCTTCTCGTTCGGCGCCCACTCCGCGTAGATTTCAGGGTATTTCACGATATTCTCACTGATTTCGGTGCTGGGTGTTCCGGGGTAAGCGCTCGACACTTTGACGCCGGCCTCATAAGCACCGCGGGCAATCGCTTCATTGCCCAGCATGATCTTTGTTTCACTCATTTGTTGCTTCCTTTCTGTTGTTGTGGAACTGTCAGAAAATAATTTGTTCAATATGATCAACAAATTATTTTAGTTATCTCCTGACAGCTTCTTAAGTGCAAATCTTCTAAAAAATAACGGCTGTATTTTGCATGTGGCAGCCGTTTTTGAATAGACTTCCGGAGTCTGGCAGGATCCCGAAAGGTTATCTATTAATATGATAGTGAAAAAATGGGGATACGTCAATTTATTTTGCAAAATTTACAAAATCTTCTGGAAATAGTTCATAATCGACTGCGGACTGCAGTTCGCCGAGCTATCTGGTGTAGTTCATCTCGCCGATCGGCCGGTGTGCGATCGGGCTTGCATACTATAGTGCGAGAAAGGATTACAGGCTCATCAGGGAATTTCCTACAGGGAAAGGTTTCGCGGATGTTGTGTTTCTGCCGCTTCCGCACACGAACAAGCCTGCGCTGGTCGTGGAGTTAAAATATGACAGGACGGTTACAGCAGCGATACAGCAGATAAAAAACAGGCACTACACACAGGCGCTTGAAAATTATTCGGGAGAGATCCTGCTTGTCGGGAGCAATTATGATAAGGACGAACCGGATAAACGCATAGCTGTGTGATCGAAAAAATAAGCAGGTAAAAAATGAAAAACGGGTTTACTTTGATGCTTTAAAGTGGCATAATATCTATAAATGCGCCGTGCAGGAACAATGGGGAACAGGATCTGCGTGGCAGGCAAAGAATTATTAAAAGGAGTAACCGCAATGCCAATCACAGACATTTTAGAGAGAAACTGCAAATTATATGGAAACGATATCTGTCTCGTGGAGATCAATCCGGAGATCAAGGAGACGCGCCGCGTGACGTGGAAGGAATACGAGCTGATGGAGCCCAATCCGGTGACGCACTACCGCCGGGAGATCACATGGAGCGTCTTTAATGAGAAGGCGAACCGTTTCGCCAATCTGCTGATCCAGAGAGGCGTTAAGAAGGGGGACAAGGTGGCGATCCTGCTGATGAACTGTCTCGAGTGGCTCCCGATCTATTTCGGAATATTAAAAACAGGTGCGCTGGCAGTTCCGCTCAACTTCCGCTATGCGCCGGATGAGATCGAGTACTGCCTGAATCTGGCGGAGGTCGATGTGCTTGTCTTTGGACCGGAATTCATCGGGCGCGTGGAGGAGATCGCGGAGAATATCAGCAAAAACCGACTGCTATTTTTTGCAGGGGATAACTGCCCGAGCTTTGCGGAGGACTACAACAGCCTCACGGCGAACTGTTCCAGCCAGACGCCGATGATCGCGCTGACCGATATGGATGATGCCGCGATCTATTTCTCGTCGGGCACGACGGGGTTTCCCAAGGCGATCTTACATAATCATGAGAGCCTGATGCACTCGTGCAAGGTGGAGCAGAATCACCACGGACAGACGAAGCAGGATGTGTTCCTGTGCATTCCGCCGCTCTATCACACCGGTGCGAAGATGCACTGGTTCGGAAGCTTTCTGGAGGGCAGTAAGGCAGTTTTGTTAAAGGGAACGAAGCCGGAGTTTATCCTCGATGCCGTGTCAAAGGAAAAGTGCACGATCGTGTGGCTGTTGGTGCCGTGGGCGCAGGATATCCTCGATGCAGTCGACAGGGGCGATGTCCATCTCGAGGACTATGAACTCTCCCAGTGGCGGCTGATGCACATCGGCGCGCAGCCCGTTCCGCAGAGCCTGATCCAGCGCTGGAAAAAGGTATTTCCAGCCCATCAGTATGACACGAACTACGGTCTTAGCGAGTCGATCGGACCGGGCTGCGTGCACCTCGGGGTCGAGAATATCCACAAGGTGGGTGCGATCGGGAAAGCGGGCTATGGCTGGCAGGTAAAGATCGTCGATGAGAAGGGGGAGCAGGTGACGCGCGGCGAGGTCGGGGAGCTGGCTGTCAAGGGACCTGGTGTGATGACCTGCTACTACAACGATGAACAGGCTACAAAAGAAGTGCTCCGCGATGGATGGCTGTTTACAGGAGACATGGCACAGGAGGACGAGGACGGCTTTATCTTCCTGGTGGACCGCAAAAAGGATGTCGTCATCAGCGGCGGTGAGAATATCTATCCTGTCCAGATCGAGGATTTCCTGCGCACGAATGACAAGGTGAAGGACGTTGCCGTGATCGGGATCCCGGACAAGCGTCTTGGAGAGATAACGGCTGCTATTATTGAGATCAAAGAAGGGATGTGCGCTACGGAAGATGAGATCAATGCCTATTGCATGAAGCTTCCGAAGTACAAGAGACCGCGCAAGGTGATCTTTGCGGATATCCCGAGGAATCCGACAGGCAAGATCGAGAAACCGAAGCTCCGGAAGATGTATGGCGGCGAGAGTCTTGTGGCGGCGCAGAATAAATCATGAGAGATACATAGCCCGGTGTGATGATCGTCCGGAAATCAGGATCATCACACTGGTTATTGAATGGATAGAATAGTGGAGATTGTCAGATGGATTTATTTGAGTACATGCGAAGTACAACACAGGAAAAGGAGTCCCCGCTGGCGGCGAGACTCCGTCCCGCTACCCTGGAGGAGGTCGTGGGGCAGTCCCATATCATCGGAAAGGACAAGCTTTTGTACAGGGCGATCAAGGCAGATAAGATAAGCTCTGTTATTTTTTATGGACCGCCGGGAACCGGCAAGACGACGCTGGCGAAGGTGATCGCAAACACGACGAGTGCCGAGTTTACACAGATCAATGCGACGGTCGCCGGCAAGAAGGACATGGAGGAGGTCATCGGAAAGGCAAAAGAAACACTTGCTATGTATGCGAAGCGCACGATCCTGTTCATTGATGAGATCCACCGCTTTAATAAGAGCCAGCAGGACTATCTGCTTCCCTTTGTGGAGGACGGCACGATCATACTGATTGGTGCGACGACGGAGAACCCGTACTTCGAGGTGAACGGGGCGCTGATCTCGCGCTCTGTGATCTTTGAGCTCAAGCCTCTGGAGAAGGACGACATCAAGGCGCTGCTAAAGCGTGCCGTGTATGACGCGGAGAAAGGGATGGGCAGCTATGACGCCGAGATCGACGAGGTGGCGCTGGAATTTCTGGCGGATCTGTCGGGCGGTGATGCACGGCATGCCCTGAACGCCATAGAGCTGGGCATCATGACGACGGACCGGAGTGCGGACGGAAAGATCCATATCACAGTCGAGGTGGCGCAGGAGTGTATCCAGAAACGGCGCGTACTGTACGACAAGACCGGGGACAACCACTACGACACGATATCGGCATTTATCAAGAGTATGCGCGGATCGGACCCGGATGCGGCAGTCTATTATCTGGCAAAAATGCTCTATGCGGGCGAACAGGTCGCGTTCATTGCCAGGCGCATCATGATCTGTGCCGCGGAGGATGTCGGAAATGCGGATCCGATGGCGTTAAATGTGGCTGTGAGCGCATCGCTCGCGGTGGAGCGCATCGGCATGCCCGAGGCGCAGATCATTCTCTCACAGGCCGCCTCCTATGTGGCGTGTGCGCCGAAGAGCAACGCGGCGTGCAATGCGATCTTCGCGGCGGGTGAGGAGATCAGAAGAAGCGGGAATCTGCCGATCCCCTCGCACTTGCAGGACGCGCATTACAAAGGCGCGGCAAAGCTGGGACACGGGACGGGATACAAGTACGCACACGACTATAAAAATCATTATGTGGAGCAGCAGTATCTCCCGTATGAGCTTACAGGGAAAAAATTTTATGAGCCGTCATGGAATGGGTATGAGGCAAAGATCAGGGAACATATGAAGAGGATCCGGGAGGAAGCAGATGGAGACGCCTAGAAGAGCGTCTCCATTAAATATTTGTAGATCTGTTCGTTTTTGCTGTACCAGCTCTCGCATATCGTCTCTGCCATGTCCTCCGCGGGGACGGAGATCCTGATATTGACCAGATCGACATCCTTTTCGCGGGCAGCCAGCTCCGCCTCGTATTCGCCGGAGGTCGCTTTGTAGTATCTGGCAGTGATGGATGCCTCGTTTTTCAGTTCGAGGTGTTTTTCTGAGAGGAAGGCATCAATGTCGGCGATGATGGCATCTCCGATACGGTTTCCAAAATAGGACAGCGTATTGCGCCCCTCATCAGTGATCGAGAAGAAGGTACGGTTCATGGAAGCGTCCGTCCGGATCAGATCCGTTTCCTGCAGGTCGGAGATCACTTCCTGCAGTGTCATGAATGAAGTGTACTCCTTTTCGAGAAGAAAGCTGCTGATCTGTGAGTAGGACAGCTTGAAATTCACCTTGTTTAACATATATAGGACGATTAACTTGTATAGTGTTAATGGATCTTGTGTCATGGATTACCGCTCCTTTGGATTTCATGATTGTTGTCTGTACTGTCAGAGTCCGCTTTTGTATGCTTTGGACTGCCATGTACCGCGCCGCCGCATTTCCTGGTGAAGTGTATTGAGGACGCGTCTCTTGTCAAGGCTCCACAGTGGGGCGAGCAGCAGATTCTTAGGCCCGTCGCCTGTCACACGGTGTATCACCATGCCGGGAGGCAGGATCTCAAGACAGGAGATGATGATATCAATATACTCCATCATGTCAGGAATATCAAATGTTTTCTTTCTGTATAATTCGACCAGATCTGTGTTTTTTAAAATGTGTAACAGCTGTAATTTGATTCCGCTGATCCCTCTTTCGGAAAGATAACGGCAGGTTTCAAGCATCATGGCTCTGTCCTCGCCAGGCAGTCCGATAATAACATGTGCTATTATCGGCAGAGAGATCTCCTTCAGCCGGGTTACAGCCTGTTCGAATACAGTGAGCGGATATCCGCGTCGTATGAGTGCGGCGGTGTCTTCGTGAATGGTCTGCAGACCAAGTTCGATCCAGATCTGTTTGTCGCGATATTCTTTGTTTAACTGGTCGAGCAGCTCAAACACATCGCCGCCAAGGCAGTCAGGTCTGGTGCCGATGGATATGCCGACGACGGCAGGTTCGTCGAGAGCCTCGCGGTAGAGTGCCTCAAGCCTGGCGGCGGGGGCATAGGTGTTGGTGTATGCCTGAAAGTATGCGATAAAATGACGACCGACATTCTTACCGCCAAAGTACTGCCTGCCCTGTTCAAGCTGTGCGGCGATAGAGGTCTTGGCGGAAGTCTTCCTGGCAGCAAATTCGCCGCTCCCTCCCGCGCTGCAGAAGATGCAGCCCCGGGTGCCGCATGTCCCGTCGCGGTTCGGGCAGGTCATGCCGGCATCGAGGGCGATCTTATATATTTTTTCGCCATAGATCCGTTTGAGTTCATAGTCGAGAGAGTGGTAGGGCTTGTCATTCCAGAGCAGCATCGTCGATTCCTTTTTTACCGTATTTTCGGTCTGATGTGAGACTTGACAGCCTCCGCGACAAGCTCTGCGACCTTTGGGTCAAAGGCTTCCGGCATAATATTGTCCTCATTGAGCTCCTCGTCGGGCACAAGTCCTGCGATCGCATTGGCGGCAGCGAGTTTCATTTCTTCCGTGATCTGTGTGGCGCGCCCTTCGAGGGCTCCCTTGAAGATGCCCGGAAAGGCGACGACATTGTTGACCTGGTTCGGAAAATCGCTCCTGCCAGTGCCGACAATGCGCGCGCCTGCAGCTTTGGCTGCATCGGGCATGATTTCCGGTGTGGGGTTCGCCATCGCAAAGAGGATCGAATCCGGCGCCATGGACTGGACCATTTCAGGAGTCACGATATTTGGCGCTGACACACCGACAAAGATATCCGCGCCTTTCAGGGCGTCAGCGAGCGTTCCGGTCTCGCGGTTCGGATTGGTGATCTTTGCCATCCTCTCCTGCATCCAGTTGAGGCCTTCAGTGGAAGTTGACACGATGCCGACTTTGTCGCACATGATCACATTTGTGAAACCGTATGTCAGCAGGAGCTTCGTGATGGCGACACCTGCGCTCCCGGCACCGTTTACGACGACTTTACAGTTTTCTTTCTGTTTGCCCACCACCTTGAGTGCGTTGATGATGCCGGCGAGCACGACGATCGCGGTTCCATGCTGGTCATCGTGAAATACAGGGATATCCAGGAGTTCTTTTAAGCGCTCCTCGATCTCGAAGCACCGCGGCGCGCTGATATCCTCGAGGTTGATGCCGCCGTAGGCTGGCGCGAGCCATGTGACGGCCTTGATGATCTCCTCGGTATCCTGGGTGTCCAGACAGATAGGGACAGCGTTCACGCCGCCGAATTCCTTGAAGAGAACAGCTTTCCCCTCCATGACCGGCATCGCGGCGTAGGGACCGATATTGCCGAGGCCGAGGACCGCGCTTCCGTCGGATACGACAGCCACCGTGTTTGCTTTCATGGTGTACTGGTAGGCTGCTTCCCGGTCTTCTGCGATCACCTTGCATGGTTCTGCCACACCGGGGGTGTAGGCGAGTGACAGTGCCTCCCTGGATCTGACAGGTGTCTTGGACACGGTCTCGAGCTTTCCGTTCCATTCCCTGTGAAGAGATAACGCTTGTTCTTGAATTGTCTTTTGAATTGCCATATGTAAAATCTCCTTTATTGAATCAATTTGAAATCCTTGCTTACTATAATGTATAATAAATCTTTGCAAATCGCAATAAATTCTTCTTCCTATTTTGCCAAAAGTGCGGTATAATATAAAAAATCAGTAGGGAACTGTTCAGAATGGTTCCTAAATACGTAATAGTGCAATGCTGTCATATGCCGGATGGTACATGAGAATGTGTGGTACACTAGACAGATATAGTCTGTGGTTACATCTGATTATTTTATAACATTTCAAAATGTATTCCAAATTAAGTAATAAAAAACTTCAGGTATGCGATACCTGCACTGCAGCAGGATGTGGATCAGCGACGCAAAGGGAGCGTTCTTTGCCTTTGTTGTGGTTGTCCACAAATGTATGTGCGGATCCGTTTTCGCGCATTGGGCACAGCTCTGTACAGATTGCAGCGGACTGACAGTGAAAACATTATTTCATATTTAATAATATTTTAGAAAGGTGGAAACTGGTACATTTTATGAGGGAGAAATACGAATCACTGGCACTTGCCGAGCTGAGGGAAATAGCGAAGGCACGTGGAATGAAACGCATAAGCGGATTGAAAAAGGCAGAACTGATCGAACAGATGCTGCAGGAGGACGAGAAGGACAAGGAGGCGGGGAAGGACGTTGAGCCCAAGCCTGTGCTCCGCGGCATGAGGGAGCCGTCATTTGTGACATCGTCCAACAATTCCGGTGAGAGGGCGAACCGGTATGAGCGCAGGGAGAAGCCGGCGAGGGCGCAGAACGGGGACGGCGCGGAGCGCCCGGCTCCGGTCAGGGAACAGCGCCCGGTGCCGGAAGGAACAGAGAACAGGCAGTCTGACGAGAAGTTTCCGTCAGAGCTGGACAGCGGCCTCACAGCGAGGGGGATCCTGGAGGTCATGCCGGATGGTTTTGGGTTTATCAGGAGCGAGAACTTCCTGCCCGGCGAAAATGACGTGTATGTGGCGCCGAGCCAGATACGCCGTTTCGGGTTAAAGACGGGGGATATCATAGAAGGAAATACGCGCGTGAAGACGATGAACGAGAAGTTCAGCGCGCTGTTATATCTGAAGAAAGTCAATGGTTTTCCGCCCGAGTTAGCCACGAGAAGGCGCAGTTTTGAGGATATGACGCCGGTCTTCCCGGATAAGCGCATCAGATTGGAGACGCCGGGAGCCAGCGTGGCGATGCGCATCATGGATCTGATGAGTCCTGTCGGCAAGGGGCAGCGCGGTATGATCGTGTCCCCGCCGAAGGCGGGCAAGACCACCCTGTTGAAGGAAGTGGCGAAGTCGATCCTGAAAACGGCGCCGGATATGCATATGATCATTCTGCTGATCGATGAGCGGCCGGAGGAAGTGACGGATATTAAGGAAGCGATCCAGGGACCGAATGTCGAGGTCATTTACTCGACATTTGACGAACTGCCGGAGCATCACAAGCGGGTTGCCGAGATGGTGATCGAGCGCGCAAAGCGCCTTGTGGAGCACAGAAAGGATGTGTGCATCCTGCTTGACAGCATCACCAGGCTGACGCGCGCTTACAACCTCACTGTCCCGCCAAGCGGCCGCACGCTGTCAGGCGGACTTGATCCGGCGGCGCTGCACATGCCGAAGCGGTTTTTCGGTGCGGCGAGAAACATGCGCGAGGGTGGAAGCCTCACGATCCTTGCGACAGCGCTGGTCGAGACAGGCTCCAAGATGGACGATGTGGTGTACGAGGAGTTCAAGGGAACCGGCAACATGGAGATGGTGCTCGACAGGAAGCTCTCCGAGAAGAGGGTATTTCCGGCGATCGACATACTAAAGTCCGGCACGAGGCGCGAGGACCTGCTGCTGACGCCGGATGAGCTGGAGGCGATCAACGTGATGCGCAAGGCACTCAACGGATTGAAATCCGACGAGGCTGTGGATAAGATCCTGGATATGTTCTACCGCACGAAAAACAACACGGAATTTGTGGAGACCGTGAAAAAAATGAAATTTATATAGATGTCTAAAAAAATAGTAAAAAGTGCTTGCACAGAATAGAAAGCTGTGCTATACTAAAAAAGCTGTTTATGCAGACATATATTATGAAAAGAAATTTGTAACTATGAAAGTGATGAACGGTTACAGAAATTTGATTGATCTATAGAGAGGTGAAAACAATGAGAGAAGGAATCCATCCAAATTACTATCAGGCAACTGTTACCTGCAACTGTGGCAACACTTTCGTGACAGGGTCTACAAAGCCTGAGATTCACGTGGAAGTTTGTTCAAAATGCCATTCATTCTACACAGGACAGCAGAAGACTGCGGCAGCTCGTGGACGTATTGATAAGTTCAACAGGAAGTACGGCGTAGAAAGCAAATAAGTAGCGGAAAAAGGTTGAGGTAAAGTATATCTCAACCTTTCGTTTTTACAATATGCTTTGTGGAAAATGGCAAGTGTGTATTTTAAAGTGTAGTAAAGTGTGTAAAGAGGTAGAATATGGCAAAGAGGAGACAGGCGCAGTATTCCGGGATAGGCGGACAGGCCGTGCTGGAGGGCGTGATGATGAAGAACAGGACAAGATACGCTGTCGCGGTGCGCAAGCCTGACGGGGACATTGATGTACAGGTAGAGGAATATCCGGGAATCTGCGGGGACAGGCAGTTTGCAAAACTCCCTCTGATCAGAGGTGTTTTTGCGTTTATTGATTCCCTTGTGCTGGGCATGAGGGTGACGATGCACTCGGCGTCCTTTTACGAAGAGGAGGAGGCACAGCCGGAGGAGGCGGCGAAAAAGACATCGGGAGGCAGGGCGGACGATATCATGATGGGGATCACCGTGGCGCTTTCTGTCGTCATAGCCGTGGCGCTGTTTATGCTGCTGCCTTTTCTGATATCGGATCTGCTGGGCAGATATATCCGAAATGCGAGTCTTGTGGCGATACTGGAAGGCATCCTGCGCATTCTGATCTTTGTGGGATATATCGCGGCGATATCACTCATGAAAGATATCAGGCGGCTGTATATGTATCACGGAGCGGAGCACAAATGCATCAGCTGTATCGAGAGAGGGCGTCCGCTCAACGTGAAGAATGTCATGAGGAGTTCCAGACAGCACAAGCGGTGCGGGACCAGCTTCCTGCTGTTTGTAGTGCTTGTGAGTGTGATCGTGTTCTTCTTTATCCGGGTTGACAACATGGCGCTGAAGCTCATACTGCGGTTGCTTCTGGTACCGGTGATCGCCGGGATCTCCTATGAGATCATCAGGCTTGCCGGGAGGAGCAACAATGTGCTGATCCGCGTCATTTCCGCACCGGGAATGTGGATGCAGCGCCTGACGACAAAGGAGCCGGATGAGGATATGGTGGCCGTAGCCATCGCGTCTGTGGAGGCGGTGTTTGACTGGAAGGCCTATCTGGAGGAGACGTTTGGGTATGAGGCAGAGGATTTATGACATACAGGGAGCTATATGAGTATGGGAAGCATACACTGGAGGCGGCGGGAGTCGCGGAAGCGGCGCTGGACGCAAGGCTTCTGCTGGAGTATGTCTGCCGGACAGACAGAAATGAACTGATCGTCCATGCTGACCGTGAGCGCAGCGGCATGGAGGAGCAGTTTTACAGGATGGTCATCGGGAAGCGGGCGGAGCGTGTTCCGCTGCAGCACATTACCGGTGAACAGGAGTTTATGGGGCTGTGTTTTAAAGTGAGCGAACACACGCTGATACCGAGACAGGATACGGAGATCCTTGTTGAGGAGGCGATGCATCACCTCCGGGACGGAATGCGCATTCTCGACCTGTGCACCGGCTCTGGCTGTATTCTGTTAAGCCTGCTCAGATACAGCAATGAGTGTGAGGGCGTCGGTATTGATATTTCAGGAAAAGCCCTGATGACAGCGAGGGAAAATGCGGACAGGCTTCAGCTGGAGGCCGCTTTTTTAGAGGGGGACTTGTTTGCGCCGCTTGCGGATTTTGTGTCAGACCGGACGACGGACAGATTGTTTGATATGATCGTATCCAATCCGCCGTATATCGAGACGGCAGTGATCGACACGCTGATGCCGGAGGTGCGCGGGCATGAACCGGTGTCGGCGCTTGACGGCGGGGACGACGGGCTTTGTTTTTACAGAAGGATCACTGCGGAGGCGCCTGCTTATATGAGAAAAGGTGCGCATCTGCTTTTTGAGATCGGCTGCGGGCAGGGGGAGGCGGTGATGGACCTCATGCGTGAGGCTGGATTTGAACAGGTTGAGATATTCAGGGATTATGCCGGACTGGACAGGGTGGTCAGCGGCGTGAGGGGATAGATAACAGGAGGTTTTGTGATGTTTGATAAGTTGGAAGATCTGCTCCATCGTTTCGAGGAAATCTTAAATGAGCTCAATGAGCCGACGGTCACGGAGGATCAGAAGCGTTTCCGGGCGCTGATGAAGGAGCAGAGTGACCTGACGCCGCTCGTCGAGGCGTATAAGGAGTATAAGAAGTGCAACGAGACTGTGGAGGATTCGCTGGCAATGCTGGATTCAGAGAGCGATGAGGAGATGCGGGAGATGCTGAAGGAGGAGCTCGGTGATGCCAGGAAGCGCATCGGGGAGCTCGAGACACAGATGAAGATCCTGCTGCTTCCCAAAGACCCGAATGATGACAAGAATGTCATCGTGGAGATCCGGGCGGGTGCGGGCGGCGATGAGGCTGCGCTGTTTGCGGCGGAGATCTATCGTATGTATGTTCATTATGCGGAGGGCAGGCGATGGAAAGTTGAGCTTGCAGAGTGCGAGGAGATCGGCATCGGCGGCATGAAGAGCGTCACCTTCACGATTTCGGGACAGGGTGCGTATTCCGTCATGAAATACGAGTCAGGCGTGCACCGCGTACAGCGTGTGCCGGAGACAGAGTCGGGCGGGCGAATCCATACATCCACGATTAGCGTGGCGGTGATGCCGGAGGTTGACGACGATATCGATATCGTTATTGAGGATAAGGATATCCGGATCGATGTCATGAGGGCGTCCGGGAACGGTGGACAGTGTGTGAATACGACGGACTCTGCGGTGCGTCTGACGCATTATCCGACCGGGATCGTCGTGTACAGCCAGACAGAGAAGTCGCAGTTGCAGAACAAGGCGAAGGCTTTTGCCCTGCTGAGGGCAAAACTGTATGATATCGAGCAGCAGCAGCGCCACGACGCGGAGGCGGAGCTGCGCAGGAGCCAGATCGGTACAGGAGACCGTTCCGAGAAGATCCGCACCTACAATTTTCCGCAGGGGCGCGTGACGGATCACCGTATCAATCTGACCATATATAAACTGGACAAGGTGATGAACGGAGATATCCAGGAGATCATCGATGCGTGCATCGCCGCAGACCAGGCTGCAAAATTGGCGAAGATGAACCAGAATTGATAGAACAAAGAGAGGCTTACATTAGCTTTGAATGGTTGATGTAAGCATTTTTTATGTACACGGACGTGGAGAGGAGGGAAAGTATTCCTGCTCGATTACGAAACAAGATGCCAGCTTTATGACAAGCGTAATAAAGAATTTTCTTGAGGCATATCTGATTGATAAGACTAGAAAATTTAAGTTGGTTTATGATTTTGTACCTGCGACGGGAAACTTGAGTAAATTATTTCATAAAAATTTAGACACAGCTTCTCGAAAATATTGGCAGAATGTAATCGAAAAAGTTAAACAAGCGAATACACTTTGGAATTGGAGCGATTATGATTTCGACGATTTTATTTCAAAGATTTCGTTTGAGAATATAGAGAAGAGCTCACTTGAAGCTAGTGTAGAGTGTGCTCTTATTGAAAAATTCGAAATAGCAACGGATAATATTCAATTGTTTGCAAATGGGATTAAGATGTTTTGTCTTGACAAGATGGAGAATCGCGGTGATGTTACACCAAAAGAGTTACAAGAGTGTATAGAGGCTGTTAGATTCGATATTAGTAAGGGAATGCAGAATCCTGCACACAGTTGGATAAAGCGAATCGATTTTACAGTTTCTGATCATATGTTGTCTGGTTATTATGAGGGTAAAAAGGCTACACCTGCAGATATAGCCAATGATTTGCCTGTGTCTCGTCCCACACTGGAAAAAGAGCTGATAGATTCTGTCCATAAATACTCAGGTCATTTGATATTACAGACGAAGAGGCGATACAGTATTTTTTGTTTAGTGCTGCATTTATTTCACAATTTCCTTATGATTTTTTGATTCTTATGTGGTGTAATGACGAAGGGGATATCTGGCCTGCAGCACGTAGATTTTCGAAACAATGTCTGGAAGCAATGCATAGGGCTTTGGTTTCAGGAGAGCAGGAGACAGTGGACTCACTATTTACGCCATATCCGATAGAAGTGACTTCAAAGATGCTTACCTGTTTTGGCAGTAATGTAAAATTGCAGTCAAAAGAAAATCTGAATCCATATAGCAGATATATTGGTGATATAGGGCAGGAATTATGGATATATTCTAAAAATCGAGAATTGCTTTCGCCTGATGAGGATGGTGAATATCTTGCTTATATGCTTGTGGGGGTCAGGGAAAAAATAAGTATTATGCTTAATGAAGTAAAGATGCATTTGCCCTCAGAGATTTATAGGGATTTGAGTACTCTGTGTGATTTGACATACAAAGGGGAAGTTTTTGATGATATGAAGTTAAACACTTTAATACTGAAATATCAGTATATGTGAAAAACAAGAACTCAGATTTGAAGGAAGAGCGTTTAAGATGGGAATGTATGAGAAGGATAGAATACTTTCTAAAAGAGCAATACAGCACAAATAGGACAAAGGCACTTGAAAACTGCCTGCCATTCGTGTTAAGATCCTTATATAATATTATGAAAGATACGCTTACAAGAAAGGTAATATTTTGGAAAATATTTTGAAAAGAGATGGTTTATCATATGCTTTATTAGAGCAGTTGTCATATCAAACGGAGTCAGGAATACGCTTGAAGAAAAATCTGCATTATTTTGACAAAAATAAGTTGTTTGATGAGTTGATCAAAATGAATAAATGGTATGATACCTGTGAATATCTTCATAATATTCCAATAGATTATCGGATTAAAAGTATTCAATCAGCAATGCTCAAATATGACCGATATTATCCAGATCATCAGACAGCCAAAGTTTTTAATGATATGTTAGGATTTCGTACCCTCTGTGATAATTACGAGGATATATTGGCACTACAGACATGTAAATGGATTCGCGTAGCAGATCTGTCTAATGGAAAATCAAAAGATGATGGCTATAGAGGTGTGCATTTATATTTTCAACTCAGCAGTTTTCACTATCCCATAGAAATCCAGTATAATACATATTATGACAGGCAGTTCAGTAATTGGCTTCATAAATATGTATACAAGAGAGGATATGATGATCAGATTGGCTGTATGCTGCGTCAGGCATATGAGAATGCTAAAATAAGGAATGAGAATGAGTTTAGGGAGAGGTTAAATTATGTGCTATCTGGTAGCGAAAAAATTTAGTGAAACAGGGTGTCTGGCTTTGCAGATGACGCATGGTCAGCACTTGGTGGATTTTAAAGAGCGGTTAGTGCAGGCTGTGGGATATGAGGATATTCAACTGGTGACAATCAGCCGCCCGTCTGCGTATGGTGAATATGAACCATATCATTTTGTGGATACAGAGCAGGAATTTGAGGAAATGGTAATACGAATGAAATAGAATTTGATCTGATATGAGTTATAGGCATTAGCGAAGATGAACCAAAACTAAAAAAGTGCTTTACATTAGCTGGCTCATAGTTGATGTAGGCACTTTTTGATAAAGACAAACAAAAAACACTTTAATCGGCTAAAGTGTTTTTTGTCTACAACTCTATACAACACTATATCATAACTGAAAATATAAGTCTAGTATTTTTTGAATTAAATTATATAATAAAATCTGTAACGATCACAACATGCAACCCCGCAATGGGAAGTACATGTGCAAACCTGGCGCACAGACCAAGTCAATGGAGGCGGCAGGTAAGGAACCATGGCGGGTTCCTGGAAAGGTATAGGTAAGATATGTCGGAGAGCAAAACATCGGAAAACAGGGAATGGCAGAAGGAGGAAGCACATCTGAGAGCGTGCAGGTCGCTGATCGCCTCCAATGTCGAGGAGTACGGGCGGCAGTATGAAGCGCGCCGCAGGGAGACGAAGGCGCTGTTTGACGCGGTGCAGAGCGGCAATGTCGAGCTGTATGACCAGATGATGACTTCCAGGAGTCTGGAAGAGCACAGCCTGAATCAGCTGAACAAAAACCGGGCGGCGTATGACAAGCCGTTTTTTGGCAGGATCGATTACCGCAACATTGATGAACAGATGTTTGAATCGATCTATATTGGAAAACACGGTGTCCTGCGCGATAAGACCAATGTAGAGATCGTGGACTGGCGGGCGCCGATCTCGAGCGTATATTATGAAAACGAGATCGGACAGGGCACATACAGCATTCCGGACAGCCACAGCGACGGACAGGGACGCGAATACCGCATCGACCTGAATCTCAAACGCACGTACGATATTGAGGAGGGGCGTCTTCAGGGTTTTTATGACAGTGATGTGGCTGCAAATGATGAACTGCTGGTAAAATACCTGAGCAAAAACAGGGACGCCGTGCTCGGCGATATCATCGCCACGATCCAGAAAGAGCAGAATGAGATCATACGGGAAAGCCCGTTTCACAACATTCTCGTGCAGGGGGTGGCGGGCAGCGGGAAGACCACGGTGGCGATGCACAGGATCTCCTATATTATGTACAACTATAAGGAACGATTTACATCCAATGAGTTCTGCATCGTGGGCGGCAGCGATATCCTGATCGACTATATCACGGGCGGTCTGCCGGAACTGGACGTGTATGATGTGAAGCATATGCGCATGGACGGGCTTCTGACGCATCTGCTGAAAAAAGAGTGGAAGAAAAAATACCGGATCGTGCCGCCGTCGCCAGGCTATGCGTGGAAGAGCAAGATGCTGTTTGCGTCGGAGCTCGAGCAGCATCTGCAGCGGCTGCGCGACCACATTCTCGGAAACTGTGTCGTGTGCGACGAGGAGATCGGCATGCTTTTGTCCCAGAAGAACAACGACGATTTTATCAGGGGAAATCCAGCCTATTCGATCAACCGGCTGCTGGTGACGCTCGACGAAAGACTTCGAAACCGCATCAAACTGCAGTGCCAGGATCGGGAGGAAGTGGGGATTTACAGGAAAAAGCTTGCGCAGTACAAAAATTATTTTACAAAATACTGTTACAAGGGCAGTGTGGTGAGTCTGTACCTGCAGTTTCTTGAAGTGTACGGTAAGACGTATTACATTGACATGGCACCCGTGGCAGAGCAGGTGTCGCGCGGCGTGTTTGACGTGTACGACGCGGCGGCGATGCTGGTCATTTATTACAGGGCCCTGCAGAGAAAACCGGATGAGGAGTTCGGGCAGATCTTTATCGACGAGGCGCAGGATTTCGGGCTGATCGTGTACTATGCACTGCGGACAGTGCTGCCGGACTGCTTCTTTACGATCATGGGAGATGTATCCCAGAACGTCAATTACGAATGCGGCATGAACGAGTGGAATGACATGCGCCAGAAGATCTTTGCCAGTGGCAGGGACAGTTTCCGCGTGCTGGCAAAAAGCTACCGGAATACGATCGAGATATCGGACTTTGCGGGAAAGATACTGAGCAGTGCCTCCAGGGGGGCATACAGGATCGAGCCGGTCATCAGGCATGGCGAGCCGGTACACTTTGTGGAGAGTATCTCGATGGAGGAGGCTGCCGGCATGTCCGTGGAGATCCTGACAGAAATGCGGCAGAAAGGATACGAGACGATGGCTGTGATCTGCTTCTCCGACGGGGAGAAGCAGGAGGTCACGAGACGGCTTGGCCGTCAGATCCAGCTCACGGATTCGGATAAGAGCGGTTTCAGCAAGGGTGTGATGGTGCTCACGGTGCCGGAGACGAAGGGTCTTGAATTTGACTGTGTGCTCCTGTGGAAACCGGATCTGCAGGGCTACAGAGAGGATCCCAAGCTTGCCAAGCTCCTGTATGTCGCCGCAACGAGGGCGCTGCATGAGCTGTTTGTAATAGTAACTGCCCACACAGGACTCAGCATGTGAAGCATGTGAACAGTAATATCCAGTGGTATATGTTGTGAAAAGTCTGACAGTGTGGTACACTTTGTATGTGGATAAAACTGAAAGGAACAGGGGCAGATGGGAGAGATATATAGAGTGCGCAGATCTGCCGGCCCGATCGACTGGGTGGTCGAGGTGCCGGGATCCAAGAGCATGACAAACAGGGCGCTTCTGATGGCGGCGCTGGCGGATGGAAGGACAGCATTGAGAGGCGTGCTGTTCAGCGACGACTCGAGGAATTTCCTTGGCTCGCTGCAGGCGCTCGGCTTTCAGGTGGAGATCGACGAGGCGGATAAGACCGTCACGGTGGAGGGGCTCAATGGAAGGATCCCCGTTGCAGAAGGCGAGATATACGTCGGGAGTGCAGGGACCGCCGCGAGGTTCCTGACAGCGATGCTCGCGATGGCGGAGGGAACTTTTGTGGTGAATGCCTCGGAGCAGATGAAAAAGCGTCCGATGAAGCCGCTTTTTGAGGTGCTCGGGTGCATGGGAGCCGATATTACGTGCCTGGAGAGGGAAGGTTTTCTGCCAGTCCGGATTAGGGGGATCGGCGGCAGGCTTCCCGCGCATGAGAGGTGTCATTTGAAGCTGGATATCAGTGAGAGCACACAGTTTCTGAGCGCCCTCCTGCTGGTCTCTCCGATGGTGAAGCAGGGACTTTGCATCGAGATCACGAGTGAGCGCAGGGATGGCGCGTATATACGGATCACGCGCAGGATGATGGGGCAGTTTGGTGCGGCGGTTGATTTTGACGGCGTGAGCTATACGATACAGAGCGGGACTGCGTATCAGCCCGGCTGCTGCCAGATCGAGCCGGATGTGTCCGCAGCGTGTTATTTCTATGCGGCGGCGGCGCTCACAGGCGGCCGGGCAGTGGTCAGGCACGTCACGCGGGACTGTATGCAGGGCGATCTGAGATTCCTGGATCTGCTGGCACAGATGGGCTGTACCGTCAGCGATACCCCTGACGGTATCGAGGTACGGGGAGCTGCGGGAGGCCGGTTAAAGGGTGTCACAGTGGACATGAAGGATTTTTCGGATCAGGCGATGACCCTCGCGGCACTGGCTCCTTTTGCGGACGGAGCTGTCCGGATCGGAAACATAGGGCATATCAGGCTGCAGGAGTCAGACCGTATCCATGCGATCGTGACAGAGCTCACCAGACTTGGGATCTCCTGTGAGGAGGAACAGGACGCAGTCACGATATACCCCGGTATGCCAAAGCCCGCAGTCGTACAGACCTACGATGACCACCGTATGGCGATGGCATTTGCACTAGTCGGACTGAGGGTGGATGGGATCGGGATCGCGGATCCGATGTGCTGCAGGAAGACGTTCGAGGACTATTTTGACGTGCTCGACAGACTGACAGACCAATAGTAAACGCATATAAAAACATTAGGAGCAGAGTGGGACCAGGATCCACTCTGTTTTCGTTTGGAAACAGGCGGCCATGTTTCTGAGGACAAAAAAATGGGAGGCTATGAATCGCAGTACACCAGAAACCTCTAAGCTGACAATCCATAACCTGCCAGTTTTTTGATAATGCCGTAGGAATTTGTAACATTTGTGAATGTTTGATCGTAAATTAGACAGAAATACAGATAGTCGTTTTAGTCGTCAGAATGTTTGTATTTGATCAATTCCCCGGCTTCGACGTTGAGATACCAGCACAGTTTGCAGATTAGGACAGCATCGATCCGCTGAAAATCATCGCGGCAGTACCTGTTGAAATTGGAACGCGGGATATCAAGATCTTTACAGATTTGATTTTTGCTGATGCCTTTCGCTTTTAGAATGTCATTGATGCGCAGGTATAAGTTACCGTAGTTATCATTTGTAGTTCTCATATGAAAATCTCCTTTACTTTTCACCCATAATTATATATAATGAGTGAAAGTATAGCAATTCCCTATAAAGTCACTCACCATATAGTTAGGTATTGGGTTATTGGTTACTCGTCAACAAAAGCAGTGAAAATACAGAGGACGAATGCTGGATGGAAAAGAATGAATTTAAGGATCGGTTATTTGACATTTTGAATGATACGAATGAACTTCCGATACAGGATATTGTCACCGAGGATGGCAATGACATATTAAATATCTACCTGAAAGATGGCACGAGGTTTTCTGTCCATGTGGAGAACAGGGGGAGCTGGAGCATTCAGGAGATGTGATGCGGAGACTGACCATGCCGTACCCGGAGAGGATCGCTGTCATATAATGCGTACAGAAATAATATATTGTATAAAAGCGATTCAGGAGGACGGTTTATGCTTGGCAGAAGCAGCGGAGACAATGATTCACAGACTAGCGGTGTGCTGATCCAGTACCTGCGCGAGGTCAGCGAATATCTTCGCGGGGTGAACATTTCAAGAAAGGCAGTGACGCTGGCAGTGGCAGTGCTGGTGCTGGCAGGGCTTCTTGGTGTGAGATACAGGGAGGAAGGGACGCTCCTTCCGACGAGTTCAGGCGGCAGTGGCAGGGAGCTGCCCATTTACTGTGTACAGACGCAGGAACCGAAGATCGCACTGACGTTTGATGCTGCCTGGGGGAATGAGGATACGCATAAGATCATGGAAATATTGAAAAAAAACGATGTCAAGGTGACTTTTTTCATGACAGGCGGATGGGTGGAGTCCTATCCGGAAGACGTAAAGATGATACTCGCAGAAGGTCATGACCTTGGAAACCACAGCCAGAATCACAAAAATATGAGCCAGTTGTCCGACGCTGAGAAGGAAAAGGAGATCATGTCCGTGCATGAGAAAGTGAAAGAGCTCACGGGGTATGATATGTTTTTGTTCCGTCCGCCGTATGGAGATTATGATCCAAAGCTCATCAGGGTCACGAAAAAGTGCAATTATTATCCGATCCAGTGGGACGTCGATAGTCTCGACTGGAAAGACTACGGTGTGGATTCTATCATAAAGACCGTTACCCAGCATGAGCATCTCGGAAACGGTTCGATCATATTGTGTCATAATGGCGCCAGATACACAGCGGAGGCGCTGGACACTCTGATCAGGACATTGAAGGATGCGGGATATCAGTTTGTACCGTTATCCGAGCTGATCTACAGGAACGGTTACTCCATGGATCATGAAGGGAGACAGATCCCGGATGGGGAAACAACTGATCAGAAAGATAATTGAACATAAAAGTCTGATTATAAAAATCGAGCAGGAACCCCTGCTCGATTTTGTTAAAGTTTTCTGACGGATTAATTTGCAGCAGCCTCTGTGGTAGCTGCCTCAGTAGTCTCAGCGTCAGCAGTCTCTTCTGTAGAAGCAGCCTCGGTAGTCTCAGCGTCAGCAGTCTCCTCTGTAGAAGCAGCTTCGGTAGTCTCAGCGTCAGCAGCCTCCTCTGTAGAAGCTGTCTCAGTGTCAGCCTCCTCTGTAGAAGCTGTCTCAGTGTCAGCCTCCACTGTAGATGCAGGTACCTCTGTTGCAGGTGCAGCAGCATCCTCTGCAGGAACTGTCGTGTCAACTGCGCTTGTCTCGTTTGTAGATGTCTCATCGGCAGCAGAACCGCATGCTGTGAGCATTGCTGCGCCCAATGTAAGTGCCATAACTGTAGCTAAGATTCTTTTCTTCATAATTTTTCTCCTCCATCTGCGCGTTCGCGCATGCACTATGTAGTGCGAAACTGATTTTCAGGAATGGATCTTGTGTTTTTCATTCCTGTTGTGCCTTACAAGTGATAATTATACATAAATTTTTGCAAAGGTCAATAGCAAATTAAAAAGTTTATTCATTTTATAGTTACTTTACATTTACGATATGTTCACAATTCGTTAACAAATAACGTCAAAACGTACAACTTAGGATCCGGCTCTTGTGCATACTGCTGTGCGGTGCTATAATTATGAGCAGGAAGACAGCACCGGACTGTGTGCGGCAGGCAGCAGATCGGCCGCGCCAGAAATACAGATCTTTGCGGGGAATATACAATGAGGAATATCAGGAAATGTACGGCGGGCACAGTTTTTGCCCTGGCAGTGATGTGTTCTGCCTGCGCAGGCAGAACGGATACACAGACGATAGCGGAAGAAAGCAGGACGGAAAGGACACCGGCCAAGAGCGGGCCGGAGGACGCCTTATCGGAAGATATCCTGTCTTATGAAGGAATGCTCTCTGTCCCCACGGTCTGTGGACAGAAAAATCCATATAACACTTTAAATGTGGCGACCTACATCACCAGGATAGGAGGGACCTACTTCATAGCGGACTGCTATCACGACCAGATCATCTGTCATGACAATCTCACAGACCCGCTGGAGCAGTGGACAGTTCTTACCGATGAGGTTCATTATGCGCACACGGTCGCCTCGGACGGAACGATGTTCGTCGTTGACGATACGGAGCACAACCGCCTGCTGGTGTTTCAGAAGACAGCGGAGGGCTATGCGCATACCCAGACTCTGGATGATATCGGGATGCGTCCCCACTATGTCCAGTATGATGAGAAGAACCAGGTGTTCATGGCATGGAGTTCGATCACAGGGGAGCTGTATCTGGTCAGAAAGGCGGCGGAGCCGCGGGAAGACGGTATCTATCCGCTGTATGTTGACAGGACGTTTAAGATCGATGAACTGTATGGCGTCTATGTGCGGTCCTTTACAGTCATGGAGGACGGTATCTATTTTGTGTCGGGGCACAATAACCGGAAGATCATAAAGGCAGTGCCAAACGACACAGGGGACGGGTTTGATATAGCGGATGAATACAGTGTGGCGGCGGAGATCGCGGGGATGGTGCAGCTGACAAAGATCGGCGGATCTTATTATATCACGGTGTCGACGGACGATCAGGAAAATCAGGATTTTGCGACGATCATCAGGACGGACAGCCTTGAAAAGCTTGCTGCCGGGGAGTACGAGGATGTCTATGACCAGTTCGGCGTGTCGGGCGGGACGCCTTATTATATCACGGAGATCGACGGCAGATATTATATGGCGCATCACAGGACCAGTGAAAATATCATAGCCTTTGATGTCAGGGATGATCATATAGAAGCGGTAGAGGTGATCTATTAGATAAGAAGGGCTCCCGGTCAACGGGAGCCCTTCTTATTCGGAAACAAAAGGAGACATGACAAGCAGCGGCAGGGCATAGAAAGCGGCATAGGCATACCGGAATTCATTGGCGACGGGAGTAGCGATGCACAGTGTGGCGGCCAGCAGGATAAAAGGCAGACAGACCAGTGCACCTGCGGGTTTGTTCAGACGTATGCACAGGGCAGTGAGCATCAGGACAGCCCACAGGATAAAACCCATGCTCCACAACAGCCCGTACAGCGGAAGCATCTCGGGAAGCTTGAACAGGATCTCTTTTATTTTTATGATGACGGATCCTTTGATGACGGGCTGCCAGACCAGGCCGAACTCATTGGGATAAATGCCGTCGGCAAGCCCTGCCTCACAGGCGACATCGGGATACCAGTATCCTTTTGTCTGTGCCACATACGCATCAAAGTAAGCCTTTGGATATCTGATCCCGATCGAGAGCCACGTTCTGAAAAACGCAGCCTTGTGGGATTCAAGAAAATCACTGTTGGGACGTATCAGGTTTTTGATATTGTCGGACACGTCAGGCTGGTACAGGCTGGGAACCTGCTCGAGATCCATGAGCTGGCTGAGAAATGCCGTTTCGTTTTCCGTGAGGGCATTCTTGTCTGCAATGACACGTGCAAGCTGCTGGGCTGGTATGGACAGGGATTCGATATAGTCAGCCTGCCGGATCTCATATACATGCATGACAGGGTACTTGACAAAGAGCGCCAGCATCAGGATCACAAGGTGTACCGGGATCATGACTTTGAGCCATCTGCGGTAAGCAATCAGTATAAAAGGAAGCAGCAGTATGAAGACATACCACCCGTTTGACCGCAGCAGGCACAGTAAGACTCCGGATAGGACATAAGGGAGCAGCAGGGTGAAATATTCGCTGATCTGAAGTTTTGGAACGGCGTCAGCCGAGGCGGAAAAGCTGCCGCGCAGCAGGAAGCGCATCAGTGACGCGGCAAAGAGCGTCATGCAGCCCGCAAACGGGATGTCCTTCCAGATCGTTGCGACGTAGGCGCCGTGGTAGGGGATCAGGGCGTAAAAGCATATGGTGAGAATGACGACCGGCGTGATGACGTCTGCCTTCTGCAGGGTGCGTACTACATATCCGGCGACAAATGCCATAAACAGCATCTGTGCGATGGTGTACAGCGCCAGCCCTGTATGCGGGTCACTGGTGAGGGACATCCCGATGCTGTAGAACACGCCGATCAGTGCTGTGTGGACGACGGAATGATGGTTGGAGAGCTCATAAGCCCCGATGATCTGCGCATACTGGTTGATGCTGTCGGGCGTCATGACACCGGGATACTCATACAGGAAATACGGGCTCCAGCACAGAAGGCAGATGAGGGATGCCAGAAACGGGATCCATGCGTAGGAGTAGCCTGAACCGGTGAGCTTGAGACCGGAGGCATTCTGCAAAAACCATATGGACAGATAGTAATAGATCAGCAGAAGTCCCGTGCCCGTGAGAAACAGGATGGCGGCACAGAAAAGCCTGCTGGTCATGCCGCCAAGGATCACTGGATACTGGGCGGAAAGGGTAAATACACAGAACAGGGCACTCAGAATGACGGAGAGTGTCATGTCCCCCGGGACGATGCGGCCCTCCACGCGGTCACTGTGGAGCTTTACAAAGACATACATCAATATCAGGAACAGAATGACGGAACACGGATTTTTTGAGGACATTCCGGTAATTCGCATTATGGCAAAAAGCGACAAAAAACTTTGAACAAAAATCTTGAGATAATACATATTGAACCTCCGCTTTAGTATAAGGATTTCATTTTAATGGAAAAATATACTATATTTTAATAGTAGAATGAATTTCTTTTGGAGTCAACAGACATTGCATAAAATTGGAAATTTTGATATGATAAAAAACAAAGTCAAAGTAGCGGACAGGTATGTATGGAGGTAGGTATGAGCTGGGAAGGAAATGTGCGGAAGGTAGTGCCCTATGTGGCGGGCGAACAGCCAAAGGAACAGGATGTCATCAAGCTGAACACAAATGAGAACCCGTATCCGCCGGCGCCGGGAGTTGCCGCAGCGATACGGGGATTTGACTGTGATGTGCTGCGCAGATACCCGGATCCGGATGTGTCTGCGCTTGTGGAGGCACTCGCAAAGCGGCATGGACTGGACAAAGAACAAGTGTTTGCTGGAGTCGGGTCAGATGACGTGCTCGCGATGTCCTTTTTGACATTTTTTCATTCGGGAAGACCGATCCTGTTTCCTGATATCACATACTCTTTTTATGATGTGTGGGCGGATCTGTACAGGATACCGTATGAGGTGCAGCCGCTCGATGACGATTTTGGTATCAGAAAAGAGGATTATTTCCGGGAGAACGGCGGCATCGTCATCGCAAATCCAAATGCCCCGACAGGCGTGGCGGCAGACCGGTCCGTGTGCGAGGAGATCGTCAGGGCAAACCCGGATTCGGTCGTCATCATCGATGAGGCGTATGTGGATTTTGGCGGGGAGAGCTGTGTGCCGCTGATCGACAGATACGACAACCTGCTTGTCGTGCAGACCTTCTCAAAATCGCGCTCCATGGCGGGGATGCGCATCGGCTACGCGATGGGCAGCAGGAAGCTGATCAGGTATCTCAATGACGTCAAGTTTTCTTTTAACTCGTACACGATGGGGGCGGTCGCGGTCGCGGCGGGTGTGGCGTCTGTGGAGGACGAGGCGTATTTTGCGGAGACGACGGCAAAGGTGGCTGCGACGAGGGAGCGCACGAAGCGGGAGCTTGCGCGGCTTGGCTTTGTCTTTCCTGACTCCAGGACGAACTTTGTCTTTGCCGCACACAGGACGGTTCCGGCGCAGGAGATCTTTGAGGCGCTCCGGGAGAACGGAATGTACGTAAGGCATTGGAATAAGCCGCGCATCGGAAATTATCTGCGCATTTCCATAGGAACGGACGAGGAGATGGACAAGGTACTTGCATTTCTGGAGACATATCTGAGAGACAGATAAGACATTTTTGAATTTATTTTGGATTTATTTTATTTAAGGAAAGGTTAGACAGTTGAGATGATGAAAGAATTTATCGCAAACATTTTAAGAGGTACGGTGATCGGGATCGCGAACGTGATCCCGGGAGTCAGCGGCGGAACCATGATGGTTTCCATGGGGATCTATGACAAGCTGATTCTGGTACTGACGCATTTTATCAAACGCATGAAGGAGGCTGTGGCGCTCCTGGTGCCGATCCTGGTCGGAATGCTCCTGTCCATAGCGATCTTTGCTAAGATATTTTCGGAGATCTTGTTTCCGAGGTTCCCGCTGCAGACGAACCTGTTCTTTATCGGGCTGATCCTCGGCGGACTGCCCGTTATTTATGGAAAGGTGAAGGGAAATACGATCCGGATCCCCCAGATCATCGCGTTTGTTTTGTTTTTTGCGATGGTGGTGGGTTTTGCCTGTGTCGGTGAGGGCGGCGGTTCGAGTGCGGACATTTCCTTCAGTGTGGGCAATGTTGCAAAGCTCTTTGGCGTTGGCATCATCGCGGCGGCGACGATGGTCATTCCGGGGGTGAGCGGATCGATGATCATGATGATCCTCGGCTATTACAACACGATCATCGACACGATCAATGATTTCATCAATGCGCTGAAGGCGTTTGACATTGCCGAGATGCTGGATACGTTCGTGGTGCTGGTACCGTTTGGGATCGGCGTGGTTGTCGGTATTGTCGCGGTGGCGAAGCTGATCGAGTTCATGCTCAAGAAATTCCCGCTGGTCACATACTGGGCGATCATAGGACTGATCGTGGCTTCGCCGCTTGCGATCCTGATCATGATGGAGATCGGCACGGTCGGGTTTGTGGAGATCATCACCGGGGTTGTCCTGCTTGCGGTGGGATTCTTCATCTCATTGAAGTTGGGCGCCTGATTTATGGATGGAGATGAGAACGGATGGAGGTATATACAGATTTTGCATGTGTTTATGACCAGTTGATGGACGAGACGCCCTATGCGCAGTGGTGCGAGAACATTGCGCAGGCGCTGGGAGAATATGGTATCAGGGACGGGCTGGTGCTGGAGCTTGGCTGCGGCACAGGGAGTCTGACAGAGCTTCTTGCCGCGCGCGGCTTTGACATGATCGGCGTGGACAATTCCGATGAAATGCTTAACATTGCCTGTGAAAAGAGGGAGAAGTCAGGACGGGATATCCTCTATCTGAATCAGGACATGCGTTCTTTTGAACTGTACGGGACGGTGCGGGCTGTCGTGAGTGTGTGTGACAGCCTGAACTATCTGCTCGAGGACGAGGACCTGACAGCATGCTTCCGGCTTGTGAACAATTATCTGGATCCGGGTGGGATCTTTATCTTTGATTTTAACACGAGATACAAGTACGAGACGGTCATCGGGGACAGCGTGATCGCAGAGAACCGGGAGGACTGCAGCTTTATCTGGGAAAATTATTATGATGCGGACAGCGGTATCAACGAGTATGATCTGACGATATTCGTAAAAGAACCGGAGGCATCGTCTTCTGGTGAGGAACTGTTTTCCCGTTTTCAGGAGGTGCATTTCCAGAGAGGCTACACGTTGGAAGAGATGTGGTCTTTTATAGAGCGTTCCGGGCTGGCATTTGTCCGGGCGTTCGACGCGGATACGCTCGGGGCGGTCACAGGGACGAGTGAGCGGATCTACTGTGTGGCGCAGGAAAGACAAAAAGACGAAAAGAAAAACTAAGGAAGTAAAGGACACTGCCTAAGTTTTTCTATGTTTCGTCTGGCAAATTTGTTTGCACAAATTTGCGCGATAAAAAAGTGATGTTTGAGATTAGTATAAAGGGAGTTGTGATATGAGTGATTATATAGTGAGGGCAACGGCGGCAGATGCGCAGATCAGGGCTTTTGCGATGACTTCGAAGGAGCTTGTGGAGCAGGCGAGAGCCATTCATGACCTGAGTCCTGTGATCACGGCGGCTCTGGGACGGCTGCTCACGGCAGGCGCGATGATGGGGAGTATGCTCAAGGGGGAGAAGGATACCCTGACACTGCAGATCCACTGCGACGGGCCGGTGCGGGGGCTGGCTGTGACGGCTGATGCAAAGGCGAATGTGAAGGGGGCGGCGCTTGAACCGCAGGTGATGCTTCCGCCCAACGCGCTCGGAAAGCTCGATGTGGGCGGCGCTGTGGGAACCGGCATACTGAGTGTCATCAAGGATATGGGACTGAAAGAGCCATATGTCGGACAGACGCAGTTACAGACGGGGGAGATCGCGGAGGATCTCACGTATTATTTTGCGACATCGGAACAGGTTCCGTCGGCAGTCGGGCTCGGCGTACTGATGGAGAGGGATAATACAGTGAGACAGGCGGGGGGCTTTATCATCCAACTGATGCCCTTTGCCAGTGACGAGACGATCAGCGCCCTCGAAGAGAAGCTCAAGGAGATGGACAGTGTCACGAATATCCTGGACAGAGGCAGCTCTCCCGAGCAGCTTCTTGAGCTTCTGTTGGGCGGTCTGGGACTTGAGATCAACGACACGATACCGGCGCAGTACTATTGTGACTGCAGCCGCGAACGCGTGGAGCGGGCGATCATCAGCATCGGAAAAAAGGATATCCGGGAGATGATCGATGACGGCAAGCCGGTTGAGGTGCGCTGTCAGTTCTGTGATCGACTATATCATTTTGAGACCGATGATCTCAAAAAGATGCTGCAGGAAGCAAAATGATAACACTTTAATAGATCACACCGGCTTCCGGCCTGTCGGCATTTTCGGATACGGCGGCTTTGTCCAGAGCCTCCGTGATCGCCTGCATCAGCAGCATGGAGGTGTAGCGGTTCTCGGTGCCGTAGCTGATATTGTCGATCCTCTGCTCGGACAGGATGACGGACGCCAGTTCGGACAGGGTGGGGCTCATCAGCGGGTACAGTGTCGTAACGGACTCGTCGAGATTTGACAGTGTTATGGAATTGATGTGATCCCTGTCAACGGCGATCTGCAGTTCTACGTTGGAATTTCCGAGCAGCAGTGTGCTGGAGTAGATACCGGGAACGTAGCGGTTCTGTGTGGTGGAACTGGAAGCGCTGCTCCGGGTGCCGTTCGAAGAACTGTTCTGCGTGCCATTGGAAGATCCGTTGGAGGTTCTGCCCGGTGTACTGTTCTGAGAACCGTTTGAAGAACCGTCCGGGGTCCGGGAATCGTCCGGCGTTCCAGCGGAAGGTTTGCTCGTGCCGGCGCCGCTGGTAGTGCCGTTCTGGGGACTGCCTGCGGGAGTTGTGCCAGGAGCAGTCTGCGACGGAGTTTGCGATGGAACCTGTTCCGGCGTCTCCTCTGCGTTCTGGGCAGGAACAGGGGAGGCAGCGTCTTTCGAAGGCATGAAGAGGGATACTGCCACCATTATGATAAGTACACTCACAACCAGAAGCACAAGTGCATAGACTAATTCCTTTGAGCGAAGTACGACGATTTTTGTGTTAGAGCTCATGTGATGACTCCATTTTTGATCTTTTTATAATGGTATGAGCGGCATGCCGGGATTATGCGTTTGTGTTGACAAAAAGTATATTCGTATAGTAGTGTTGAGATTGGGATGCTAAGAAATGTGGAAAAGGAAGGTACAGGCTATGGCAAAATATACAAAGCAGGACATCATCGCGATGGTAGAAGAGGAGGATGTCGAGTTCATCCGCATGCAGTTCACGGATATTGAGGGAAATTTTAAGAATGTGGCGATCACTTCAAGCCAGCTGGAAAAGGCGCTGGGAAACGACTGTATGTTTGACTGTTCACTCGTCAAGGGAATGCTGCCCACGGACAATGCGGATATGTTCCTGTATCCGGATCTGGATACGTTCACGATCTTCCCATGGCGGCCGCAGCAGGGAAAGGTCGCGCGTTTTATCTGCGATGTGTACCGCGCGGACCGCACGCCCTTTGAGAGCGACTGCCGTTATATACTGAAGAAGGCGCTGAGGGAAGCCGCTGATATGGGGTATACTTTTGAGGTGGGACCGGAGTGTGAGTTTTTCCTGTTCAATGCAGATGAGAATGGCAGACCGACGACGAACACGAACGAGCAGGCAGGTTTTTTTGATATGGGGCCGCTCGACAATGGCGAGAATGCCAGGCGCGATATCGTGCTCACACTCGAGGATATGGGCTTTGAGGTGGAGGCGTCCCACCATGAGAAGGCGCCTTCCCAGCACGAGGTGGATTTCCGGTATGATGAGGCGCTCGCGACGGCGGACAACATTATGACCTTCAAGCTTGCGGTCAAGACGATCGCCAAGCACCACGGACTGCACGGGACATTTATGCCAAAACCCAGGATGGAATTCTGCGGTTCGGGCATGCATATCAACATGTCGCTGCACAAGGACGGCAGGAATATTTTTGACGATCCCTCTGATGAAAACGGGCTGAGCAGGGAAGCCTATTATTTTATGGGGGGACTGATGAAGCATGTGAAGGGCATCTGCGCGGTGACAAACCCGCTGGTGAATTCATATAAAAGACTGCGCCCCGGATTTGAGGCGCCGGTGTATATCGCGTGGAGCACGCTCGGGGCAAACACGCTGATCCGGGTGCCGAACATACGCGGGGAGCACACGCGGATCGAGCTCAGGAGCCCGGATCCTTCCGCCAATCCGTATCTGGCCATCGCGGCGTGCCTGATGGCGGGGCTTGACGGCATCAGAAACAGGATCGAGCCGGAGAAAAAGGTGATGGACAACATCAATGTGATCTCGGAGGAGGAGGCGGAGAGGCGCGGGATTGGAAAACTTCCGACGGATCTGCTGGAGGCGTGCAGGGAGATGAAGAAAGATCCGCTTCTGCGCGGACTTCTTGGAGACCGTGTGTTTGAGCAGTATTATGACTCCAAGCTTGCGGCGTGGAAGGAGTATGATTCCCAGGTGACAAGCTGGGAGATCGAGTCGTATCTGTACAAAATATGAGTGCACTTCTGATGGCTGGACACGACATTCATTTCGGTGTGATTTTGGGGGTGTACGATTGACGAATATTATAGTAGTTTTTGCCAGAATGGAGGATGCAAAGAGCATCAAGAATATTTTGGTCAAAAATGGATATAGCGTGACGGCAGTCTGTACTTCCGGGGCACAGGCACTGGGTTATGCCGATGAATATCGCGACGGCATCGTCATAGCGGGATACCGCCTTGCCGATATGATCTGTGTCGAGGTCAGGGAGAATCTGCCCAAAGGCTTTGAGATGGTGGTCATGGCGTCGCAGAGGGTCCTGACAGATGCGCTGGGCAGCGGGATCATCGGGCTGGCCATGCCGCTCAAGGTGCATGAGCTGGTCAACACAGTGGATATGCTGTCGCAGGGGATCGTCCGGCGCAGAAAGAAGCGCAGGGAAAAGCCCCCGGTCCGCGATGAGAAGGAGGTAGCTGTCATAGAGCGTGCGAAGCAGCTGCTGATCACGAGAAACCATATGACCGAGGAGGAGGCGCACCGCTACCTGCAGAAACACAGCATGGACAACGGCACGGGGATGGTGGAGACGGCACAGATGGTGCTGGCTTTAAAATGAAGAATAAAGAACGCAAGGGAGTTGGAGGAATGAGGATATGAATATCGTTTTATTGTCAGGTGGTTCGGGGAAGCGTCTCTGGCCTTTGTCAAATGAGATCCGGTCAAAGCAGTTTCTGAAGCTGCTCAGCGATGAGGACGGCGGTCATGAATCCATGGTGCAGCGTGTCTACAGGCAGATCGCAAAGGCCGGCATCAATGCGGATATCGTGGTGGCGACGTCGGCCACACAGGTGGAGTCGATCCGCGGACAGCTTCCGGACGACGTGGATATCGTGGTGGAGCCGGAGCGCAGGAATACTTTTCCGGCGATCGTGCTCGCGGCGTCATATCTGGAATCGAGAAAGAAAATGGATCCGGAGGAGACGGTGATCGTGCTTCCGGTCGATCCCTATGTGGACGTGGAGTATTTTGAGACGTTTAAGACGATGGACGCGCGCGTACAGCAGGGCGGGGCGGACATCGTGCTCATGGGCATCACGCCGTCGTATCCCTCTGAAAAGTACGGATATATCATACCCGGCGAGGGCGGAAGGGTGACAGGCTTCAAGGAAAAGCCGGACGAGGCGACGGCGAGGGAGCTGATCGGCAGGGGAGCGCTCTGGAATGCGGGCGTGTTTGCCTTCAGTTTAAAGTATCTGATGGGGATCGCGGACAAATATGTGCAGAGCAGGGAGTTTTCGGACGTGATAGCGCACTATGCCGATCTGAAGAAGGACAGCTTTGACTACGAGGTCGTGGAGAAGGCGGATGCACTCGCTGTCGTGCCGTACAGCGGCGCGTGGAAGGACATCGGGACTTGGAATACGCTGACGGAGGAGATGAAGGAGGAGAGCATCGGCGACGTCATCATGGGGGAGGCGTGCGTCAATACCCATGTGATCAACGAGCTTTCCATTCCAGTCGTGGTGCTCGGCACACAGGATCTGGTCGTCGCGGCAGGTCAGGATGGGATCCTTGTGTCAGATAAGCACAAGAGTTCGTATATCAAGCCGCATGTGGAGAACATTGACAAACGTCCGATGTATGAGGAGCGGCGCTGGGGCGAGTACAAGGTGTACGACTACAGCCAGTATGCCGACGGAACCAAATCGCTCACGAAGCATGTCACGATCAACGCGGGCTGTGCGCAGGACTATCATGTGCATAAGTACAAGGACGAGGTGATAACGGTGGCAAACGGACAGGGGGAGCTTGTCGTGGACGGCTGTCTGATGAAGCTTTCACGCGGCGACACGATTTCCATCAGAAGAAAACAGAAGCATGCGATCAGGGCTTTTGAGGATCTGCAGCTAATATCGGTACAGATCAGCGAGGACAACACGGAGGGGGATACGGAAGTGTTCGACTGGAGCTGGTCAGCGCGCGCTGCTGAGGGTTCGGACGGGAAAAGTCAGTAGTCTGTGTCGGAGAGGCATGATCGAATAGAAAGGATAAAATCGAAATATGAAATTTACAAAAATGCATGGCTGTGGGAATGACTACATCTATGTCAATGGTTTTGCAGAGCATATCGACGCGGACAGGAAGCCGGAGCTTGTCAGGCGCCTCAGCGACAGGCATTTTGGCATTGGCGGGGACGGCGTGATCTTCATCAATCCGGGAAAAAGCGCCGTATTTGAGATGGAGATGTACAATGCGGACGGGACGAGGGCGCAGATGTGCGGGAACGGGATCCGCTGTGTGGCGAAGTACATCTATGACCACGGTCTGACGGATCAGACGGATATTGCGATCGAGAGCTTCGGCAGGGTAAAATATCTGGAGCTCACACCTGGCAGTGACGATAAAGTGTCGACTGTTAGGGTCAATATGGGCGAGCCGGTCTTAAGAGCGGCGGAAATACCGGTCATATCGGACAATGAGCAGGTCGTCAGCGAGGCGATCGAGGTGGACGGGAAGGTATATGAGATGACCTGCGTATCGATGGGAAATCCGCATGCGGTCGTTTTTATCGATGATGCAGATATAAAGGACCTTGATATCGAAGCGGTGGGACCGTATTTTGAGAATCATGCGCGCTTTCCGGAGCGGACGAACACGGAGTTTGTGCGGATCATTGACCGGAACAATGTGCAGATGCGCGTGTGGGAGCGCGGGACAGGGGAGACGCTCGCCTGCGGGACAGGGTGCTGTGCGACCGCGGTGGCGTGTGTGCTCAACGGGTTGACGGATACGAAAGTAAATGTTAGTGTGCCGGGCGGCGAGATCCTGTGTGAGTGGGACAGGCAGGACAATGTGGTCTATATGACAGGACCGGCTGCCACGGTGTTTGAAGGCGAGATCGATGAGAAGATGATAGTTCGGGAGGAAATCTGAGATGCTTTTCCCAAGTGAGGTTTTTTTGTTCGTGTTTCTGCCGGTCGTGCTGGTGGTATATTATGCACTGCTCAGAAAGACGAAGACATTGAAAAACATTTTTCTGCTGGTGGCAAGTCTTTTTTTCTATGCATGGGGTGAGCCGACATATGTATTTCTGATGATCGGGACGATCCTGGTCAACTGGCTGTTGGGTATCGCGGTGGATGCGTTCCGCGGCAAAAAAGCGGTCGTGAGGCTGTTGTTCGTGCTGCTCGTGCTGGTCAATATCGGTACACTGGGGTGGTATAAGTACAGTGAGTTCACGGTGCTGCAGATCAACCGTTTCCTGCACACGAACATCCCGGTGCCGATCGTGGCACTGCCGATCGGCATCTCCTTCTACACATTCCAGGCGATGTCGTATGTGATCGATGTGTACAGGCGCCGTGGAAAGGTGCAGAAAAATCCGCTGCAGGTGGGACTCTACATCGCACTGTTCCCACAGCTGATCGCGGGGCCGATCGTGCGGTATGAGACGATCGCGGAACAGATCCACAACCGGGTCGAGAATCTTGCGGATTTTTCTGCGGGTGTTACGAGATTCTGTATCGGTCTTGGAAAGAAAGTATTGATCGCCAACAACATGGCTGTGATTGCGGACAATGCGTTCGGGCTGATCATCAACGGCGAATTTCAGGCGTCGATGGGCATGGCGTGGCTCGGCGCGGTCGCGTACACGCTTCAGATCTTTTTTGACTTCTCAGGATACTCGGATATGGCGATCGGTCTGGGACAGATGTTTGGATTTCATTTTGAGGAGAACTTTAACTATCCATATATTTCCAGGACGGTGTCGGAGTTCTGGCGCAGATGGCATATCTCGATGCAGACATGGTTTCGGGACTATGTGTATTTTCCGCTGGGCGGCAGCAGGGTCTCCAGGCCAAGGCTGATCCTGAATCTCTTTGTCGTGTGGTTGCTGACCGGGATGTGGCACGGCGCGAACTGGACCTTTATCGCGTGGGGGCTGATGTATTTTGTGATCCTCACGTTTGAGAAGCTGACAGGACTGGGAAAGAAGGACTATTGGTGGGGACACATCTATACGATGGTGTTTGTCATCATCGGATGGGTGATCTTCCGCTCGACAGGTATGGGGAACGCTCTGCTGTACATCAAGGCGATGTTCGGCATCGGCGCCAAGGGAATCATTGACAAGGCGGTGTGGGCATATATCGCGCAGAACTGGATATACTTTGTATTTGCGATCATTGGGTGTGCGCCGATCATACCGAGGATTGACGAGCGGCTGAAGAACAGCCGGATCTGGCAGGTGGTGTACGCTGCAGGCATTCTTGTGTGTCTGTTCGTCAGTGTGTCGTTCATCAGCAACAACGCGTACAATCCGTTCATATACTTTAATTTCTGATCATAGGAGCTGCAGGGAAATAACAGATCATATGTTTGAGTTTGTGTATGTGTACAGTTATCTGCGCATGGTTTGGCCGTGCGGGAACAGGAAGGGCAGGATATCAAATGAAGAACAGGGACAAATGGATCACGATCGCTTTTCTTATCTTTATACTGGTGATACCGCTTGTGACGGTGGCGAGGAATATGCTGCCGGGACAGGGGGGACAGGAGCTTTCCGAGGATGAGAAGACGGTTCTGGAACAGAACGGGGCGATAACGGAGGATGGAAATGTCCATACGGGGAATACAGGGACGGGGGACGGAACAGCGCAGGGAAACCAGCCTAAAGCGACTGGATTTGCAAAACTCCAGAGCGGGATCGACCAGTTTACGGACGGGTTGTTCGGGCGGACGAAGCTGATCGCCTTCAACACGGGGCTTACGTCACTGCTGACCGGCGGAACCTATATTGAATCCACGCAGACGCTCAAGGGAAAGAACAACATGTTCTTTTACAAGACGGAGCTTGACGGGAAACCGATCTGGGATTATATGGGGATCAATCATTTCACAGATGAGGAGATGGCGGCGATCGCGGCGAATCTGACAGCGACGCGGGAGCATCTGAACGCGGTCGGGATCGAGTTTTATACGATGTGCATTCCCAACAAGGAGATCATCTATGCGGAGAATATGCCCGACACGATCGCGCGGGTGAATGAGGTCTCCCGCGGGGAGCAGCTTGCTGATTATCTGCATGAGAATACGGATCTGGTGTTTGTCTATCCCAAGGATGCGCTGATGGCGAACAAGGATAAGATACAGCTCTATTACAGTACGGATTCGCACAGCAACCAGGTCGGGGCTTTTGTGAACATGCAGGAGTTTTTCAGGACGGTTTATGACACGCACGCGGAGATCGACTCGGTGACGTTCAGGACAGATGCCACGGACTATGCGGGGGATCTGGTGACGATGGCGGGTCTGACAGACAAATATGACATTGATACCGTGTACGTGTTTGAGCAGGATTCGGCGGACAGGGCACAGTATCATGACCAGGTCCTGCTGTATGTGGGGGATTCCTTTGGCGGATTCCTGTCGCAGATCTGCAAGGGGTACTATAAGGAGGTTTACTGGGAGGATGCGAGGGATTTCCAGTATTCAATGCTTGACCGCTACAACCCGGATGTGGTGATCTGGGAGCGGGCAGAGCGCTACTGTGAAGTTTTTGCGGAACCGATCCTGATCAAATAAAGAAATTTAAAATAAAAATATTTTTACACAGGAGCCATAAAAATACAGAGGGAAATACGTGTATAGATTATCAGAGGTCTTTGTTTTTCCAGAGGGGAGTCAGTGTGGAAGAGAAACAGTTCAGTGCATGTATGGAGCGCATGAGGTCCGGCGACAGAAGTGCATTGCATGAGGTATACGAGTCCTATATCGGCTATATTTACACGATCGTGCTTCAGACCGTATCAAACCGCGAGGATGCAGAGGATGTGACGAGTGAATTTTTTATGAAACTGTGGCGGCTTGCGGATACATATCGTGAAGGAAACGGGCACAGGGCATGGATGGCCGCGATCGCCAGGAATATGGCGGTCGACCTTCTGCGAAAAACGAAGCGGGAAGTGCTGACGGAAGTGGTGACAGAAGACGCCTCGGATGTGTCTGTCGAGAAGGAGGTTATAGCCGACATGAGCCTGCGCCAGGCGCTCGATTCGCTCAAACCCGGGGAGCGCGAGGTGGTGCACTTAAAGATCATGGGTGAAATGACTTTTCAGGAAATAGCAGATATTCTCAAAATCCCGCTTGGGACTGTGACCTGGCGCTATCAGAATGCGATTCGGAAGTTAAGGAGATGCGGTTATGAGTAGAGATTTGGAGAGGGAGTACAGGGCGTTTGTGGACAGCGAAGTACCGGATCTGTGGGCTCGGATCGAGTCGGGACTGGAGGAAAAAAAGCCGGCGGCAGATACTCTGGCGGATACTCTGATGAAAGATACACGTGACAGGAAAATGAATTACAAAGTATGGGCGGGGCTTGCGGCAGCGTGTGTGTGCGCGGCGCTGGTCGTGCCGGCGCTGGTGAGGAATACAGGGATGAAGGGCGGCAGCAATTCAGCGCCTGCTCCCGTTGCGGATACAGCGCCGCAGGCAGCGGAGGCATACGAGAGGGCAGCGGATAACGCCGGGAAGGAGGCAGCGCTCTGTGAGGAGGCTGCTGAGGCCACTGCAGATTCCGGGATGGGTGCTGCAGGAGGCATCCAGGAACTGTACAGATTTCATGCGGCAGTCGAGATTCTGGAGGTGGACGTCAGTATGGACAGCGGTGTCCTGTACATCGCGAAAGTGCTCTCATCGGATCAGTCCGGTATCGAGCCTGACAGCGAGATCCAGATCTTTGATCCCCTGGCGGCGTCTGAGGGAACGGAGTTGATGGAAACGGATCAGACTTACGATCTTGTGCTGAGCGGGATCCGGTCGGAGGATCCGGAGCAGGGGGAGAAGTATCTTCTTGTTGATAAATGATGACAGGAAACGTGAATATTTGTGAAAAGGGAAGGAAACAATAAGTTCAGAAAGGGAGGGTATACTCTTATGAAAAAGAAAACAATCATTAGCAAAACAGGGATCCTGGCAGTGATCATGGCGCTTTCCATGTCAGCGGTGACCGGGTGCGGAAACACAGGCGGCAACAGGACCTCGGATGAGGTATCGTCCGAGGAAAATGCGGACACTGCGGGGATGGTGCATCTGAACAGTGCGGACGATGTGTCGGCATTTTTTGACGAAGTGTACGGGGGAGTGGCGGAAGATCTGCTCCCTATGGGTGGTGCTGTGATGACTGAGCTTGACCTGGGCGATACAGATATGCTGTCGTATCACACGGGGCTGACAGCGCTGGATGGGATCGAGGGGGTGTATCTCTCCGAGTCGATGGTATCCTCGGTACCCTACAGTGCCATATACATCAGGACGACAGATGACGCGGACGCCGAGAGTATCCGCAAACAGCTCATGGACAACATCAATCCGGCAAAGTGGGTCTGCGTCAGTGCAGAACAGCAGTATGCCGTGATCGTGGGCAATGACATATTTTTCGTGATGGGATTTCAGGATACGGCTTCAGAGGTGCTCGCAAAGGCGGTCGCCGCGGCAGAGTCCCGTGATATGAAGGTATCGGACACGCTCGAGAAGGCAAATCCGGTGTAGATTCCCATAGTAGGAGAGGCGAAAATGCTTTTTTCCAGTATTACATTCTTATACTTTTTTCTGCCAGCCACGATCTTTCTGTATTTCGCTTCACCGCAAAAGGGCAGGAACCTTGTCCTTCTGGTGATGTCTCTGTTGTTCTATGCATGGGGGGAGCCAGTGTATGTGCTGCTGATGCTTGCGCAGATCGCGGTCTCCTATGCGCTGTTGTGGCTGGTGGACCGATACAGGGAGAGAAGGGCAGGCGGGATATTTTATATTCTGTCTGTCCTTTTGCCGTTCATGGCACTGTTTTATTTTAAATATTTTAATTTTTTTATGGATACGGTATTTGGGATCCGGACAAAGACCATCGCGCTTCCGATCGGGATCTCTTTCTATACGTTCCAGATTGCGAGCTACTGTGTTGATGTGTACCGCGGGCGCGTGGAGCGGCAGAAAAACATCGTTACTTATGCGGCGTATGTGACGCTCTTTCCGCAGCTTGTGGCGGGACCGATCGTGCGGTACAGCGAGATCGAACGGACATTGACGCGCGGAGCGGAACTTTCGCATATACGCATGAATTTTGGCAATGGCATGGTCCGGTTTGCGGTGGGGCTTGGAAAAAAGGTGCTGATCGCCAATGTGGCGGGGGAGTTCGTGTCAGAGATCGCCGCGCTCGGTCAGCGCGATATCCTGCTCTCGTGGGCATATGCGGCTGCTGTAGCGATCCAGATCTATTTTGATTTCTCCGGCTATTCCGATATGGCGATCGGTCTGGGGAGCATGCTGGGGTTTGACTTTCCGGAGAATTTCAGATATCCGTTCATATCCAGAAGTGTGAGTGAATTCTGGCGGCGGTGGCACATCACGCTCGGCGCGTGGTTCCGCGACTATGTATACATTCCGATGGGCGGCAACCGGGTGAGCATGCCAAGGTGGATCGGAAACGTTCTTGTCGTCTGGCTCTTCACGGGGCTGTGGCATGGGGCGGGCTGGAACTTCATCGTGTGGGGACTGATGTTTGCGGTGCTCCTGGTCTTTGAGAAGGGAGCCGGCAGGCTGTATGACCGCAGGAGATTTCTGCCGGAGGCGGCGCTGAGTGGGATACGGCATGTGTATGTGGGTATGGTGATCCTGGTGAGCTTTCTGGTATTCCACAATGACAGTCTGTCCGGGGCATGGGCGGACATACAGGCGCTGTTTGGAGCCGGCAGCCGCATTTCCCGCGATGCGGGAGACACGCAGATGGCGGTGTACGCATATTTATTTAGAAACCGGATCGTGATGCTCTGCATCGGGCTGATTGGTTCGGTGCCGTTTCCGGCGTGGCTCTGGACGAAGCTGCGGGCGCGGATGCAGGCGGGCGCGGCTGGGGACAGGATCGTCCATATTCTGAGGACCGCTGTGACGGCGGGCTTGCTGGTGCTGTGCACAGCGTATCTGATCGATGGATCGTTCAACCCGTTCTTGTATTTCCGGTTTTGAGTGCAGGGAGGTGATCGCGGTGAAGCGTTATAAATGGGAGTGGGGTATTGCGCTTGGCAGTTTTCTGGTCTGTCTGGCAGGCATGATGGTGATATGGACTGTCGATCCGGAGGAGACAGTGTCCAGATCTGAGCGGAGGCGGCTCGCGGAAAAGCCAGAGCTGACGTGGGAGAGCCTTGCGGATAAGTCTTTTATGGACGATACGGAGCAATATCTGCTGGATCACTTTCCGTTCCGGGATGGCCTGCGGCGCATCAAGGCGTACTTTGCCTATGACGTGCTGCAGCAGAAGGAGAACAATGACATTTACGTGGTACAGGGTCATGCTGCGAAGCTGGAATATCCGCTGAACGAATCGTCGGTGAAGCGCCTTGCGGCGAAGATGACAGGACTTTGGCAGCAGTACTTTCCGGAGCAGGACGTGTGGTATGCGGTCGTGCCGGACAAGAATTATTTCCTGGCGGAGAAAAACGGCTACCCGTCAATGGACTATGAGCGTATGATCAGACTGCTGTCGCAGGAGCTTGCAAAAAATGCAGAGTTTGGCTATATCGATATCATCTCGGATCTGACGGCCGATGATTATTACAATACGGACACGCACTGGCGGCAGGAGTGGATCCTGGATGTGGCGCACCATATCGCGGATGCGATGGGGGTGGGCGGCTCCCTGAATTTTTCCAAGGGGGAGGACACCGGTTTCACAGAACATGAGATCAGGGACTTCTATGGTGTGTATTACGGTCAGGCGGCGCTTCCGATGGAGCCTGACACGATCGTGTATCTGACGGACGAGGTGACGGAGACAGCCGTCGTGTGGAGTCTTGAGGAGAATATGCTGGGCGGTGCGGAGGCGGGGAAAGTGCGCATGCCCGGCGAGGCGGGCGCAGTGCTAAAACCCGTGTACCAGCTGGATAAGCTCGATGACGGGAAGAGCCTTGACAAGTACGATGTGTTTGCGGGCGGTGCGTCGTCGCTGCAGGTGATCACGAGCCCGGATGCCGTTACGGACAGACGGCTGGTCATTTTCAGGGATTCCTATACGAGCAGCCTGGTGCCGCTCCTGCTGGGGGCTTACAGGGAGATCACGCTGGTCGATCTGCGCTATATCGACTCCGCGCGGATCGGGGAGTATGTGGACTTTGACGGTGCGGATGTGCTGTTTTTGTACAATACAGCGATCGTCAATCATGCGGAGATGTTGAAGTGATGGGGGGACGTTTGATCTGAAATGATGGAAATTTAAATAAAGATATTAATGAAAATTCAGATGAAAGGATTGCATATAATAAAAGTAGATTATATAATCAAAAATAGGATATTGGAAAAGAGCCTCTCGGAGGCTCTTTGTATCTGATATTGCGGGAGTCTGTGGAAATAGATAGGGAGGTTGATTCTATGAGTGTAACTTTATTAGATCTGACGGAACGGCTGGTTCCGATATCGGATTTCAGTCAGGGAAAAGCAGGTAAGATCTTTAATGATGTGGCAGAAAATGACAACGAATATATCATATTGAAAAATAATCAGCCGACTGCGGTACTGCTGTCCGTTAAGGAATATCGGGAAATACAGGAAAAATCAGCTAAATTAGAAGAGCTGCTTGGAAAGATCGAGAATATAAAATTATTGAAGCTTGCGGAAAGCAGGTCGTCTGAGCAGACAGATGAACATACAACCTCCTTTGAGACATTCGTACAGGAACAGGGCTATTCGATGGAGGAACTGGAAGATATCTCTGAAAGTGTGGAATTTGAATAATGGCGTGGAATATACGGATAACAGATGAAGCGAAGAAAGATTTTGAAAAGATACAGGGAAGCGTGCGCAGGCAGGTACTGGCAGGGATCATCAAGGTATCAGGAGCGCCATTGCCAAGTCCGAATGGCTATGGAAAGCCGCTGAGAAATAAGAAAGGGAATGATCTGACAGGGTTTTTCAAGATAAAATATCGAGGAACCGGTATAAGGGTTGTATATATGCTGGTATTGGATAAAATGACGATGAATATCATAGTGATCTCACAGAGAGACGATAATGAATGTTATGATCTGGCGGCTAAGCTGTATGATCAGTATGGTGAAGATGTTTTTGAGGATATATTTGGAAACTTTCAATAATATAAGATATACAGCAAAAATGTAATCAGAATCGATGGCTGATCCCTTCACAGTCTGTTATGGGAGAGCATTGTGGAGACGCTTGGAAACAAGACATTTGCATTTGCGCGGGAGTGCGCCTGCAGTATTTACAACTGCTGTGATATTCGCAGATCCGACCGTGAGTATAATGCGGTGCGGGATCGGTATATGGCGGAAAAGGTGCAGTGGTTTGTAGACCATGGGGACGGAAGCGTCATTTTTATCAATGGACATAACGGGCATATCGGAAAGGTCAATTCTGCAGCTTATGACTGCCTCGGCAGGCTGCTGGCGCAGCAGATGGGCGGCAGATACTTTGCCATCGGCACGGACGCGGTGATCACTTCGTTCAATTCCCAGACGGATGACGGGTTTGAGGAGCTGAGGGTGGAGAACCAGAATGCGTTGACCGCACTGGCAGGGAAGACGGAACAGGGCTGTTATTATATCGATGTTGAGGCAGCGGCGGAAGATGACGGCTGGAACAGCATCTTATCAGATAAACAGCGGATGACTTCGCTGAATGTATCGGTTGTGACGGCTGCGAAGGCATTTTATACTATAAAAGCAGTTCCGAAGGATATGTTTGACGCGATGATCGTGTTTGGTGAAGTCTCGCCCACGACGCCTGATCAGTCATACTCTGCGCAGATCAGTTGAAAATCCTCCGATTTGTGAAGCCTGTCCTGCGCCTGTTCCGGATGCGTTCCACCAAGGTTCGGGAAACCATGTGCTGATCTCGCAAAGATCATTGGTATGATCGAACCGCTATACTGGGAGCAGAGTAATAATTTACGAAAGGAAGAGAAGATGTTTGTGAATAAAAATATGGACAGGAATGACGTTCTGACAGATCCCGCCCGATTAGTTCGCCTGGAACTGGAAAATGCCGGTTATGACATGGATGGTATTCATATCCCCAAAAGAGTGTTCCTGCTGGCAGACAGTCTTTATGATACGATGCTTTCGAGAAACTGCGGGGAATACAGGTATCCGCTGGGAGGAAAACTTTTCGTATTTCATGGGAACGAAGAAACCGGATTTATCAAAGGTCACATGTGTTCGCCCGCCATTGCCACGCAGGCAGAGGATCTGATCGCAGGCGGTGTGGAGGAACTGATACACATAGGCTTTGCAGGTGGATTGCAGACAGATTTAAAGCCAGGAGATATCGTGTTGACGGATGGTGCATATAATGACACGGCGGTTGCAAGGCTGTATGGATTTGACAAGGATTTTATCGGATCCACCAAAACGCTGACAGACGAACTTGGCGAACATCTCACAAAAAATGCCATTTCCTTTAGAAGAGGGAAACACTGGACGACGGATGCAGGGTACCACGAGACCTGGGGGCAGATCATGGATTACAGAGAAAAAGGCGCTTTATGTGTTGAGATGGAAGGCGTTGGGCTTTTTACGATCGCAAACTATAGAAAATGCGCTGCGTCAGCGGTCTATGTGATCTCGGATGTGATCGGCGGAAACAGTTGGGAGTTGGGCTGGAGCGAAAGTGCGCTCGATGCATCTGTTGAAAAAATGATAGACTGGATTTTATCTGCCCATTGGAAAGCTTTATGAATGGTGCAAAATGATTGATGAGGTAAAGGGGTTAGGAAAGCACAATTTGTCGAACTGCAATTTGGGTGGGGTAAAAGTCATCAAAGTATAACAGCGGCACAGGCTGCTATTTCCGATTGATGCCATAGAAATTTGGGTACTCGCAGGCGAAAGTATTGAAGAATGGCTTAAAATAAAGGTTTTTCAGGATTGGTGGGGTTCATCACGGTGGGTGGTGGGCCCCTATTTTTGTGTTTTTTTAACGCCGCTGATAAAGGGGCGATAGAGAAAAAAATCGTACTATCAGGCAAAAGTCGGGAGTTTCCGTGATAGTATCCGAGTTTTGCGTGAAAGTATAAAGGTTTCCGTGTTTGTATGGAGTTTCGCCTGTTTGTAGAAAAATGCTGTTGAAATATGAGGATATGATCGCATTTTATCAAGGTGCTCAGACGACAGAAAGGCGCAACTTGAAACAATGGTTTCTGATACCGCAAGGAAGACGGCTCGGTGGAAGGGTATAAAGGTACATCTGTATGAGAAGTATAAGGCTGGGGGAGCAGGCTATATGGAACGGATCAAGGAGTTGTTGAGGATTTTCATACTGGATACTTTCGATGTGGACAGAATGAAAGCGTTAATAGAAAAAGTGATTGTGTATGGGGATGATACCATGAAGATTGCGTGGAAAGTGCGGAATCTGTTTGAAAGTGAAGTTTCTGTATGAAATTCAGTTTCAATTTGAGAGTAGTGGTGGTAAAATATGAGCCATGGGTAGCGATTGATGTCTGTGGCTCAAAACATTTTTAAATCGAAGCCTGATATTAAGGATATGAGGAGGAAGAATTATGAATAAAATGTATGATGATTCTGATGAATATAAAAAGGCTGTGTTAAGCGATTATATCAAATCAAATGAAATAATGAAAGAAATCACTTTGCCCAAAAGCGTATACAAATATAGAAAGTTTGATACTCAATATTTGAAGGAGTCTCTTGACGGAAATGTATTTTTTTCCAATCCTATAGATATGAATGTTAATGATCCTTGCGATTGTAAAGTGCAGTTTGATACTAAAGAAGTGTTGAAAACTATGTTTCCGAGGGCTAATAGGGAAGTTCGCAGGAAACATTCAGAAGCGATAAAAGAATTAGAAAAATATAAAAAATCATTGCAAGGCGCATTGCGTGTAGGTTGTTTTACAACATGTGATTGTTCTCAAATTGAGATGTGGGATAATCAGTATTTCGGTGATAATCACAAGGGATATTGTATTAAGTACAAAGTTGAGCCAACTCATTTTTATCCGGATACGATTATTTTTTTGAAAATCTTGTATGATAATTGTGGTTTTAATGCTACCGATGCAATTAAAAATTTTGTTAAATGGGAAAAGTTGGAGAGTAGAGGAATGCAGGATAGTGCGATTTATAAAATGAGAGCTGGGAAAATGGTCTGCCTTGGGCATAATCATGCATTGTTTAAACCTGAAGATTACAAAAATGAAAAGGAATGGAGAATAATTATTCCTAATAATCGTAATGTAGAATATTTTGGGAAAGCGGATGTGTATACGAAAGATTTTAGTCCTTTAATGCAAGCAATTTATTTAGGGAGTGAGTTTAGGAATACAGATATAAATGGTGAGATGTATGAATACGCACTAGAAGTATGCAAAAAACTTCATATTCCGCTATACATTATGCAGCGAAATGATGACAAATTGGAAGAAAATATGGAATATAATCCTGCCGAAGAATAGTGTAAAGATAGAAATATTGGCGGACTTTTTGTTGTCTAAAAATACTGATGAATTATGGGCGATATTGTCGAATCTTGTCAGGGTGTCTCCTTCCCTAGCAGATACAGACACGGAAAGCCTGCAAAGCCCGTAAACACGGCACTTTTGGTACTACATAGCTTTCAGAGTTACATTATTTCCGTGTGTTTTTAAGGGCGTTTTTACATTTGTGAGGGTACGAACTTTTGTTCTGGGGTTCTTTTGCCTGATAGTATATACTCGTAGGCAAAAGTCGGGTATTATCACGGAAACTCGGATACTCGCAGGCAAAACTATACTTTCACGCAAAACCCCTTATTTTTGATATAAAGATGATAAAAACAGAACGTATAAATGATAAAAGGAACTGCCGAGCAGTCTTTTCTTGTTTCTGGTACTTCATTACACTGCATCTCTTATATCCGAAACTGGCACTGTTCCAGTTAGTTGTCGGTGGATTTAGATTTGAGCATTGCTTCTGCTTGGTTTGCACGCTCATACTCCCGTCTCCATAATTCCTGATCTATCTCCAGATGTTTGCTCCATGCAAGGAGCGTAAAAAAGAGGGCAGTCCGTAGATCCTCTTCGGGAATTTGGGATACGGCAGACATGAGTTCATCACGGTCCGTTATTCCGGTTAATGATTTGAAATTTTCAAAAGTGAACATACTTTTCCTCCTCTTGTGTGATATGTTTATTATAAGGGCAGGCTGTAAGGAAAGCAATAAAGTGCGGCTTTTTCCAATATCTTTTTTTGTATCATTTCTGTTATGCTTCGAAACATCCTTGTTTTTACGGATGGTGTCTGACAGTCAAAAAAGATGAACTGGTAGGCAAACCTCATAGCGCATTCCGTTATTGCTTTCGGTAAGTTGAATGATGGAAGGTATGCGGGAAAAATATTCACTTATAAATTTGCGCAGGTTGCTCACAGGAGCATTAGGGGAAATGGAAGTCTTTAGGGAAGCATCCAGTTCTGCCTTGTTAGCTTTTTGAGTCAAAATTATCAATATGGAGTTTCCTTATGTTCATGTTTGTGCTATTCTTAGTGATAATAGGATTAATGACTGAGTAGTCAAAGCCCTTATCATGAAGGAAACACAGAAGCGAGATGTGGTAGATCCTAGTGGACTCAAGGAAGTAGCGGCTTTCAAGAGAATACGTTTTTTATATTTATTTTATTTTTGTAGTTAAAAGATTCCTGAAATGAGGGCCAGAATGCAGGAAACTGAATGGCTTACCGGTGAGGGTGCCGTTCGGAACCTTGATGGACATACATGAGAAGTCAATGCAGACATTGAGCCAGACGGAGAGGTAAGGGATGTTTTCGAGTATCATAAGTACTTTTTGGTAGTACATGATGCTATCCTTTCTTGCAGGCACCAATCTGTTTCCAAGAGGTGGATACACAACTTGGTACTTGAAGTTTCTGTGCAAATTTCCGAGGATATTTTTTCGGGTATGCAAGTTCAGAAACGTAGATATAGTGGGCTACATTGAGTATTCTGAACTTGGGTAATTGGGAAAATAGGCTGAAATATTTGCACAAAGATTTTCAGTACAGAAAGTACTAGAATATGTCAATGATCCTGCCTTGGTTGTTTGGTACATTAAGGAAACTTCAGATATGGTAAATGTTTATAAGCTCTGAAGGAGAGGGACTTCTCCTTCTGGTATTGATCAGATATGACTTTGCAACTTATTAACTATATCACTCTTGTGGCTATATCATTATTATACTAGGAGAATTTACAGTGGATTCTTTATGGAAAAAGTACAGAAATTTCAGCATTTGGACAAAACTGATGATTGGGTTTCTGGCAGTATTGATTCCGATTGCCAGCATGCTGGTGATTGTTTTGTATACTTATTCGTCAAACATCATTTCTCAGAAAACACTGGAGCAGACAAGTGAGACAGTGGAACAGTTTTCTAATTCGCTGGATAATTATATGACATTGGTGATCAATAAGATGGAGATCATGGCTGACAGTCCAGTCATTCAGGAGGAACTGAATGCTGGGGAAGACGAGGTTAATGTTGTCAGCGATTCCTTTTATGCGAGAAGTAAGCAGATACGGAGGATTATGATCCAGCAATATTCCAGCGTGACCATGAATGACATGGAGTTGTACGGAATGAACGGTGCCAGCTACTATTTTTCTGTATGGTCTCAGAAGCGTGAGATTGAAAATGAGGATGAACTTTTCAGGAAAGCGGACGAAGCAAGGGGCAGATGGGTGCTAGTGAATGACGAAACAGGTGATACGCTGCAAATTATCAAATTGATTAAGGATCTGCAGACTTATACGCCAATGGGTTATGTGAGAATAGGGCTGAAAAGAGATTATATCAATAAAATGACTGGAAATATTAGTTTCGGAAGTGACGGAATTATTACGATCCTAGATGAGCAGGATAAGATTATTAGTGGTGAGATAGATGACATACTGTGTGATTATATGGAACAGGAAACATCGCCAAAGGGCAATTTTCTGTATGGAGAAGGAAAAGATAAATATACGGCGGTATATGTGCACTCTAACATAACCGGATGGGATACGGTGGGGCTTATTCCCATGGAATATCTTAGCAGGGATCTGGCGGGAGTTAGAGGCGTTTCCATTGTACTGATCCTCTTTGCAATCTGTATCGGCATCATGGTAAGCATGTCTATTGCCCGTGGCTTGGTATCTCCGATCAAGGATACGGCGGATGCGCTGGAGCACTTTGCGAAGGGGGACTTCGATGTAAGGCTTTCGGAAGACCGCACGGATGAAATCGGTAAAATGAATGTTGTATTCAATAAAGCAATCCGGGATATCAGAGAATTGATGCAGAAAGTCACACAAGCGGAAATATTGGAGAAGGAGATGGAATTCAAGACATTGCAATCGCAGATGAATCCGCATTTTCTGTACAACACTTTAGATGCAATCAATTGGATGGCTTTCAAGCAGAAGCAGACGGAAATCTGTAATCTAATCAGCGCAATCAGTAACTTAATGCGGATCAGTATCAGCAATAAACAGAGTTTTATCCCGTTGGAGCAGGAGCTTGGCTATGTGAAAGACTATCTTTATATTCAGAATATAAGATATAAGGACAGACTTGAGACTGTTTACGATATTGATGCGGCATTGCTTGGGCAGGTGATCCCAAAGCTAATCATACAGCCAATCGTAGAGAATGCCATTGTTCATGGAATTGAAAAATCTTATGATAAGAATACACTGTATATCAGTGCGATTCGTATGGGCGGCAACATTGATATTATCGTGAAGGATACCGGAGTGGGAATGCCGGAAGAGAAAGTGAAGGAATTGTTGAAGGAACCGGAAACTGTGAAGAGCAACAGCGTATCGCACACGAATCTTGGTATGTATGCGGTTCACAAAAGGCTGAAGTTTTTATATGGCGAGGATTATGGACTAAGTGTGCAGTCTGAGATGGGAGAAGGTACTACGGTGGTTATTCACATCCCTTACGTGGAAGATCCACAGAAGGTCTATGAGAAATATAATGATTTGTTGGGGAAAAGACAATGAAGATAAAAGTGATGATCGTGGATGATGAGTGTATTATTTTGGATGGTATGGCTTCTTTTCCGTGGAATGAATATGAATGTGAACTTGTAGCAACGGCACAGAATGGGCGGGAAGGACTAGAAAAAGCGCTTGAATGCAACCCAGATCTTATTTTTACGGATATTAAAATGCCGGAGATGGACGGGCTTAAGTTTGCTGCGGAGGCTCGGAAGATAAACGAAAAGGTGAAAATGGTATTTCTAACCGGATATGATAATTTTGAATTCGCGCAAGAGGCTGTTAGGCTGGGAGCTTCGGATTATCTTTTAAAGCCTGTGAATTTTGTCAAGCTTGATCTCCTGATTAAAAAGCTGCGGGATTCTATTTTTGAGGAAAAACAGACGAGTAGGTATTATAGGGATCTGGAAAAGATTTTTCAGAATGAACTTCCTTATATCCGGAGTAAATTTGTCAATGATTTGGTTCATGGTAGGATTAGAACTCGCTATGATTTGGAGTACCAGACGAAGGCGGTAGGTATCCACATCGAGAAGTATATCTGCATTGCAATCACAAGGGAGAATGCGCATTCTGGCAATGAGGATTCTTGGCCGGAGCAGTATGCCTTTTTGAATATCGGAGAAGAGATATTCAATGAATTTTGTGAGGCAGTTCTATGCGAATATGACGATATGAATCTGCAATTTAATTTTATACTACTCTTTCAAAAAGAGGATTCGGAGCGGTATTGTACGGAGCAGGCAGTAGCAGCTTGCGAGAAATTAAAGCAGGTGGCGGCGGAAGTCATCCGTTATAGGATCTGTCTGGGAATCAGCAACATGGAAACGGATGTTTATAACATGAATGCGAAATATCTTGAGGCATGCCGTGCGTGTAGCCAGAGTGTTTATCTGGGAGATAATACAATCATTCACTATAAGGATTTGGATGATGTGCTTAGGCATGACCACGAAATTACGGAGGGTAAAAAACAGCGTTTGTTTATGAAGATATATTCGGGACAGATCGCTGAGGCCAACAAAGATATCGAAGAGATGTTTTCCATACCGGATGCGGAACTGAATGACTGCAAATATATGGCACTTGATCTTCTGGTAGCCTGCATGCGCTATCCGTTCATGTGTAGGATAAAGTGCAAGATTCAGGAAGAAGAGTATGATTTTTCCTTTTTACAGGATGGAATTAAGGTGATTGACAATGCGAAGTCGATTAATGAAATCGTGCAGTATCTGACGAAAGGATTCAGTATTCTGGCGACCCAGAATTATAAGAATGCCGATGACCGTTACCGAAATACTGTCAATCATATTATGGATTATCTGCAGGAGCATTATAGTGAAGACCTAACGCTGGATTCGGTAGCCGATCAGTTTTATATGAGTAGGACATATGTCAGCAGGCTTCTGAAACGTTACGTTAATCAGAGTTTTCTTAAAATTTTGATTGATATCAGGATGGATGCTGCGCGGAGGATGATTATGGAAGATAATTATAAGATGTATGAGATTGCAGAGCAGGTCGGATACAATGATTTCAGTTATTTTATCCAGGCGTTTAAGAAAAAATATGGTGTGACTCCCAATGAATACAGAAAAACAATTTGAGGAACAAATATAAAAATCGGGTAAAAATATAAAAATTGTATATGTATATACCGCAAAGTAACATAAGACGGCCCAAAATGTGTATATTATTCATATTTTTGGCCGTTTTTTAGATTACAGTATCGGAAATGAGCCTTTATAATCATATTTGAAGTGTTAACTTTTTTAGGAGCGGTGAAAAAGATACCGCTTGATGAAACGGAGGAAAGAAATGAAGAAAAAGACGATTGCAATGTTACTTGCGGCGGTTATGTCGGTTTCTGCCGTTTTGACAGGATGTGGCCAGTCTTCGGGCGGGGCAGGGACATCCGGGGAGACGGCGGAGCATAATGCTCCTGAGGCTCAGGGGGACAGCAGTGATACTGTTCCGGATACAGGAGAGAGGACGAAGATCACAGCCCTATTAAAAGGAACGGAATCTACGGAGCAGTTTCAGGTGTTTGATCATCTGCTCAGTAATTTCTGTCAGGAAAACGGATTGGAATATGAGATAGAACTTGTAAATGATATGCAGGATTATTTCACGAAGCTGCAAATGTATATTAACAGTAACACGCTTCCGGATATTTATGGCTGTCCGAATGGAACATTGTCCAGAGCCTGTCTTGACATAGACGCTATGGTAGATGTGGGAGCAGAGCTGAAAAGAAACGGTTATTATGACAAGATGAATGGCGCGATTATTGATTTCCTTACGGATGCGGATGACGGCAACCTATATCTGTTTCCACAGGGCCTGTATTGCGAATATTTCATGTACAGGACAGATCTGTTTGAGCAGGCCGGGGTAACAGATGCGCCGACAACTTGGGCGGAATTTGAAGAGGCATGCCAGAAGATAGCGGCAACCGGAGAGATTCCCGTTATTGTAGGCGGTTCCGATGCATGGCAGCTGATGCGTTATTTGTCATTCTCTCCGTGGAGAGTTACAGGAGATGATTTTATTACGAACTATCAGGCAGGAACGGACTCCTTCAGTGATAATGATTCGGCGAAATACGCGGTCGAACTGCTGAACAGACTGGGCACAGAAGGATACTTCGAGCCGGGTTTTGCAAGCGTTGATTTTACTTCGGCATGCAATCTGTTTTTTGGCGGTACAGGTGCAATCTTCTATACAGGTTCCGGACAGATTGGGTTGGCAGAAGAGATGTATGACGAAGGAAAATTAGGATTCTTCCCAGTTCCGGATACGGAAGGAATGGATAACATGTCCACCAATGTTCCGATTCATGCAGGTTTTGCGGAAGGCTTTAACAAGGCAACTTATGATGCAACCATGCAGGCTTTCTTTGACTATATGTGTGAGAATTTTTCAGAGGCATGCTATACGAAGGCACAGATTTTCTCACCTTTTAATGAGGATCTCCCGGAAGGGCTTCCGCAGTTGTATTATGATACGCAGCCTATGTTTGCGACGGCTGAGACTGCATGGACATCTTGGGATGATAAACTTGATTCGGATGTTTTGACCAAGATTGTGGATGAACAGCAGAAACTGGCTCAGGGGATTGTCACTCCGAATGACTTTATTAGTACATGTGATTCGCTGATCTCTAAGTAGGACAGACAGTTGAAAATATTGGAGAGACTGGCGCTAGTCGGTCTCTTTCAGAAAAGAGGTGTTTTATGCAAAAGGCATTTGGGAAAAAGTCTATTATATTGTTGTTTATTTTTCCGGCATTTCTGATCTATACATTGTTTGTGATTGTGTCGATCGTCTGGGCCGGGTACTATAGCTTTTTTGACTGGAGCGGCGTGGGAGAGAAGATATTCATAGGCCTGCAGAACTACATAGAACTTCTGTCCAGAGATGATGTGTTCCGGTCAACAATCTGGCACACAGTAATCTATACGATAATAAATGTGTTGATCCAGGTTTTTGGCGGGTTGCTGTTTGCCATACTGCTCAGCAGGGTAACAAAAGGAAGAGTAGCGTTGCAGACGTTATACTATGTTCCGGTGGTCATTTCGTCGGTGGCAATCTGCCAGATTTTCTCTAAGCTGCTATCGGTTACGCCGACAGGAGTAGTCAATCAGTTGCTATCTGTTTTTAATCCGGCGTTAAAGGTGATGGAATGGACTTCCAATCCAAATATTTCATTGTATGTTACGGCTTTTGTGGAAGGGTATAAATATCTCGGTTTGTATATGGTTATATTTTATGCAGCATTGATTGGTGTTCCTGACGAACTTGGAGAAGCGGCACGGATAGATGGAGCGTCACTTTTTCAGGAATACTGGCATGTTAGAATTCCCTATATTAAACCGGTGATCGTCGCTAACTGTCTTCTGGTGCTGAACGGTTCTTTGCGGTCTTTTGAATTTTCTTATCTGCTGACACATGGCGGGCCGGGAAATGCGTCAGAGTTGATGACCACTTATATGTATAAGCAGGCGTTCACGAGTATGAAATATGGGTATGGCAGTGCAGTCGCAATCATGATTGTGATCATCTGTCTGATTGTAGGAGTATTGTTTAAAAAAATTACGGGAGAGGAGGCGGAGAAATGAAAACGAAGAAAGTGACAGTCGGTTCTGTAATAAAGTGGATTCTGGTAGTGCTTCTGTTGGTCATTCAGGTATATCCTTTTGTTTATGTGATGATCTCCAGTTTTAAATCGCTGGATGATTTCAGGAAGCTTCCGGCATATGCGCTGCCCTCCTCTTTCTACATTGGGAATTATGTGACAGTATTTACGAAAAGTCATATGTTGACTTACTTTAAGAACAGTGTAATCGTTTTGATTGGAGTTTTGATACCGTTGCTTTTGATTGCCCTCATGGCGGGATTTGCGCTCAGTAAGATCAAGTTCAGAGGTAAAAAGTTTCTTCTGAATTATTTTCTGTTGGGATTGATGCTGCCCATGCAGGTTGCGTTGATTCCGCTGTTTACCATTTTTAATAAGCTGGGACTAATCAATACCTATGCAGCAATCATTTTACCCCAGATTGCGTTCTCCTTGTCCTATTCCATTCAGCTGTTTTATTCCTTCAGCAAGTTCTTTCCGGAGGAAATCCTAGAGGCGGCGATTATTGATGGGTGTTCCCCGATAGGATGCTTTTTTAGGATGGTGGTGCCGTTGTCCCTGAACTCAGTGATCACGGTGGCGACTATGCAGGCAGTTTTCTGTTGGAACGAATATATTAACGCATATACTTTTACCAGATCTACGGACATGAAAACGGTCACATTAGGGTTGAATGACTATGTGGGAAGTATGGGCTTAACTGACTGGGGAGCAACCTTCGCGGCAATCACTGTGACGGTAATCCCGGTGTTTATTTTCTATTTCTTCAGCAGTAAGAGAATGCTGGCAGGAATGGCATCCGGAGCAGTCAAAGGCTGACAATCAGAATAAATTTAGTGTCAGACAGAATCTATATCAAAAGCATAATTTCTATGTCTTTAATGAAAAAAGGAGAAAAGAGAAAGATGAATAAATTATATTACCAATTTCCAGGCACTTGGTTCGGTGACTGTATGCCATACGGAAAAGGAGATGAATTCTACCTCTTTCATCAGAGGGATAACAGGAACCCGTGTCCTTTCGGGGAACCTTTCGGATGGGATTTGGCTGTAACGTCTGATTTTGTGGAATACAAAGATATGGGAACGGCGATACCCAGAGGAACGGACGAAGAACAGGATCAATTTATTTATGCGGGCAGCATCTTCGAAGCAGAAGGTAAATATCATGCCTTTTATACAGGTTATAACAGGGAGTATCCGAAACTCGGCAGGGCATCACAGGTCTTAATGCATGCGGTCAGTGACGATTTGGTTCACTGGACGAAAACTCAGGATAAGCTGACCTTTACACCACAGGAAGGCTATGATCCTGACGATTGGCGTGATCCTTTTGTACTGCGTGATGAAGAGAATGACCAGTATATGTTGATTCTTGGAGCGAGGAAGACGGGACCAAAGACACAGCAGACAGGGAGAACGGTGAAATTTACATCGAAGGATCTGAAAGAATGGCAATTTGAAGGTGACTTTTGGGCGCCAGATCTTTTTACAATGCATGAGATGGTTGACCTTTTTAAGATAGGGGACTGGTGGTATCATGTTGTAACCGAATATAGTGACCGCAGTAAAATGATCTACAGGATGAGTAAGAGCATCAACGGACCTTGGATTGCACCGGAGGATGATGCATTTGATGGCAGAGCATATTATGCGGGCAGGACCTTTGAATTGAATGGGCACAGGATGCTGTTCGGATGGGTGGCAACGAAGGAAGACTGCGATGATAAGAAGAATTATGAGTGGGCAGGCACATTTATGGCGCATGAAGTCTACCAGAGAGAAGACGGGACACTGGGCGTAAAAATACCGGATACGGTATGGAATGCCTTTATGGATCGGGAAAAGATTGAGGATTTTACAATAGAAAGCAACGACAGGAGAACTGAGAAGGTAATTAAAGGAAAGTGCGGAGATCTGTACAGTTTTGAAGCGGATATTACCTTTTCGGAAGGAACTCGGACCTTTGGCGTGCGTTGCTATGATAATGTAGAGACAGGGGAGGCTTATCAATTTATATTCCACTGTAATGAAAATCGTTATCTGTGTGAAAAAAATCCGAATTGGCCATGGTTCAGTTACTTTAGTCAGGGTGCAGAGCGGCCAATAAAATTATTAGCCGGAAAGAAATATCACGTACAGATGATTGTTGATGATACAATCGCAACGATTTATGTGGAAGGTGTGGCGTTGAATGCAAGACTCTATACGAAACCGGGTGACGGACTTGGAATCTTCGCCTCGGAAGGAACTGTTCGTATAGAAAACTGTACTGTTTCCACAAAATTGAGGAATTGTAAAGATTAACTTTGTAACAATATTAAGCGGAAAAATGTGAGGCGGGCAATATGACGGATATTGGCAATTACTTAAACGGTTTACAACATATAGGGCTTCCTTGCAGAAGCATGGAAGAAACAGTGGCATTCTATGAAAAATTGGGAATGCATGTGACTTTTCAAACAGTGAATGAAGGGCAGAGGGTTTGCTTTCTGGAACAGGGAAATCTTGTAATCGAAGCATATGAGGAACCGCAGATTGCAGATCGGACAGGGGCGATTGATCATATTTGTTTTGACGTAACAGATATTGAGAAAGTGTTCGAACTTGTTAGACGAATGCAGATAATGTTCTGTAAGGAAGAGATATGTTCCCTGCCTTTCTGGGAGAACGGTGTTCGGTTTTTCACTATCTTGGGACCGAACAATGAACGGATTGAGTTCTGTCAGAAGGTATGAAACTCACAAAAAAGTATGGGATAGAAGCATAAGGTATAAGGTGGAGGATTAAGTCCTCCACCATTAAGGAACTATAAAATCGAAAAGAAGAGCATGTGAACATAATTCTTCCTTTTGAATGGCTTGACGATTCCTAAGACATGAGTCGTTTTCATTCTGACAGGCATATTCCTTCTTGGGCAGGATTATGCCTAGTATAACTCAATTTTAATAGCCCTATGTTTAACAAACTGTTTAGTTGAGATTTTTGTTGATTTGCTTATCGTGTCAAACATATGGTTAATTATGTTGGATTATACTAGGTGACAATAAGAGTGCCAAAAAGCGGAAATCTGACAGAGTTCGGGACTATCAGACTTCTCTTAGTTTTCGCCCATATGAAGCAATCTTAAAAGTTGACAGGAAGTTTTCCGGTTCCCGGAGGGCCATTATTCACCAGAGAAGATGCCTGATTAACAATCCGAATGGCAAAAAAAGTGAATTAAGAATAAGGGTTATCTTGGACTGCTACAGCGTAGAGGAATTTGTAAATGATGAGGAACAGGTTATGACAACCATATTTTATACAGACCAGAAGGCTGCGGGCATTTCCTTTTATGCCGATGGTGCAGCAAATATGGATATTGTAAAATATGATTTGGAGTAAGGAGATAAGTCTTAGATGAAAAGATATGATGTAACCGCGTTAGGGGAATTATTGATTGACTTTACAGAGAATGGGAAAAGCCCCAGGGGAACCCTTTGTTTGAGGCGAATCCCGGAGGCGCTCCCTGCAATGTATTGGCAATGCTGGCGAAGTTAGGTCACAGGACGGCTTTTATAGGGAAAGTTGGCAATGATTTTTTGGGGGTACAGCTTAAAGCTGGTATCGAAGAAGTCGGAATTGATTCGTCATTTTTATGCATGGATGACCAAATACATACTACGCTGGCATTTGTACATACTGCCGAGGATGGAGACAGAGATTTTTCTTTTTACCGGAATCCGGGGGCGGATATGATGCTGACGAAGGAAGATGTACCTGAAAAGGTGATACAGGATTCAACAGTTTTTCATTTCGGGACTCTTTCCATGACTCATGACGGGGTTCGGGAAGCAACAAAGGAGGCAGTTTGTATTGCCGAGAAAGCAGGCACTTTGATTTCTTTTGACCCTAATCTGCGCCCTCCTCTCTGGAAAAGTTTAGACGATGCGAAAGAGGCAGTGCTTTATGGCCTTGCCCATTGCCAGATATTAAAGATTTCTGATAATGAAATTCAATGGCTGACGGGGGAAGAGGATTATTCAAAGGGGGTAGAGTGGATTAATGAAAGGTATCATATTCCGTTGGTGCTGGTTTCTATGGGAAAGCAGGGGAGCCGGGCGTATTACAACAATATGATGGTGGAGGCCGCCCCTTTTTTGCAGAAAGATACCATTGAGACCACCGGGGCAGGCGATACATTTTGTGGCTGCGTGTTGCATTATATTTGCGAACATGGGATTTGTAATTTGACGAAAGATAATTTGCGGGAAATGTTAGTATATGCACATGCAGCCGCCTCTTTGATTACAACACGAAAAGGAGCTTTGAGGGTAATGCCGGATAGCAAAGAAGTGGAAGAGATGCTGGCACATTATGGGTGTATTGCAGCAAATGATAAATAATGGCAGTGTGGCATGAGGGGGCGTTTATTGGGGGATACCAATATGCGCCTCCGCATTTTTGGAGAGGAGGTGGTAGGTATCCAGAAAATTAAATGCCCGAACCATAAGTGCGGGAGACGGATTTTTGATATCGGCATAACGCGGTTCAGGATCATAGTAGAGCTGAAATGCCCGCACTGCGGCGAAGTGGTACGGGTGTACTGGAAACCGAAGGAGAAGAAAAAATATACATAGATAAAAAGAACGGCGGGAGGATATCCTGCTGTTTTTGCTTTTGCGGATAAAAGCATGAGCAGCGGAACCGGGAGGCGATGGAGCAGAACGGATATACGGAAGAATCCTATGAGGCGTGGCAGGATAATGCCTCGGAGGGAGTAGGTATGTGGCGACAAGGTCCGGGGCATTGGGGTATGGCAACAGCAGTGGACTGAATTATACCAACAGGGAGTGTGTCCTGATTGTGGCTGGCGGAGGCGGCGGTGGCGGGATAGATAACGGCGCCATCCACAAAGGCGGGCATGGGGGAGGGGAACGCGGCGGTGACGGCTCAGGAGGCGCATTGGGAGGGCGGCAGATTTCTACGGGGAGCAGCCCTTCCACAAACTTTGGTTATGCCCCGACCTATTCCTATAGCAATACTGCGGAATCCGGCGGTGGAGGCGGATGGTTCGGCGGGAACTATGGCCTGCGCGGTGAGTCCGGCGCAGGCGGTTCCGGCTATGTGGACGGTGTCGCGCCATTCACCCATAACGGGAAATATTACCCCGCAGAAACCGAGGCAGGGGTGAACGAAGGGCACGGAAGGGCATTCATCCGGTATGTGGAATGTGCGTAAACAGTAACTACACCTTTCGGGGTGTTTTTTTAATGCAGATTTAGAAGGAGGAATTGGAATGAAGAATTTTATCGAGGCGGCGCAGTATGCGTTCGCGGCGCTCGGCGGTGCGCTGGGTGCGGTCATGGGAGGCTTTGACGGCTTCCTTTATGCACTGGTGGTATTCGTGGTGGTGGACTACATCACCGGGCTGATGGCGGCGGCAGTGGAGAAGAAGCTCTCCAGCGAAGTGGGCTTCAAGGGCATTTTTAAGAAGGTCATTATTTTCAGCCTTGTGGCGGTGGGGCATATCGTGGATACGCACATCATCGGGGAGGGGAGCGTCCTGCGGACGGCGGTCATCTTCTTTTACCTTTCCAATGAGGGCATTTCCATCTTGGAGAATGCCGCGAGGACGGGGCTGCCCATTCCGGGGAAGTTAAAGGCCGTGCTGGAGCAGTTACGGGAGGAAAAAGAGAATTAATGGATTTTTAATCTGAGGCATCGGTGTAAAAACTGGTGCCTTTTTCGTGCAGAAAGAGAGGGAAATGAGATGAATTTAATACAGAATTACCTTACGGAGTCCGGCTGTTATAAGGCGGGAAAGCATATCACCGTGAAAGGTCTTATGATCCATTCGGTGGGATGCCCGCAGCCGAAGGCGGATGTGTTCTTGAAGAACTGGAACAGGGCAGAGGCATCCGCCTGCGTCCATGCCATCGTAGAGCCGGACGGGGATGTGTACCAACTGCTCCCGTGGGAACACCGGGGCTGGCACTGTGGAGGCGGCGCAAACAATACCCATATTGGTGTGGAAATGACGGAGCCTGCCACCATTAAATATGCAGGCGGCGCATCATGGGCGGAGACCGGGGACGGTGAGAATACGAAGAACCATGTGCTTGCCACCTACAGATATGCGGTGGAATTATTCGCATATCTCTGCCGGCAGTTCGGCTTAGACCCACTTGCGGATGGCGTTATCATCAGCCACAGCGAGGGATGTAAAAGGGGCATTGCCAGCAACCACGGCGATGTGGAGCATCTGTGGTCTAAGTTTGGATTGTCGATGGGGCAGTTCCGAAAAGATATCAAGGTGGCGATGGAGGGAAGCACAGTGGAGGATTCCCTTACCGCCATTATGGGGAAAGCCGTGGCGACTGCGGAGCAGATGGCATCCTATCTGAAAAAGAAGAACCCGTCCGTG
>Ga0137307_100231_pt1 | contig 84586 bp, 49 predicted proteins | sample NAcewD2O_March_2_FD_97180 | JGI IMG/M metagenome (GOLD analysis project Ga0137307, IMG submission 97180) | Mouse cecal microbial communities from Vienna, Austria - N-Acetylglucosamine amended D2O_March | ecosystem: Host-associated > Mammals > Digestive system > Large intestine > Cecum | place...
ACCGATAAAGATTCTGAAACATGGAAGAAAGGCAAAGTCGCTTGTCAAGTACGGTTTGGAGGAGATTTTTACCATACTTATGCGTCCGACTTATACCCCCAAATTTGATGTTTTCAAATTTTTGTCATCTACTTAAGTTTTTTATATCATTTTTTGCCCTTCAGCTCTTTCAACCATTCACTAATAACCTGTTTTATAGCGCATTGCTCTGAAACCAAGAAACCTGAAAGAGGATGCTGAAGTCTCAGCTTTGATTTTTGGTCTTTAGTTTCAGTCCAATATTTTATTAATCAAATGATTAGGCTAATCCTGAAAGACCTGAAAAGAGAAAAAGCAGTATGCAAAAATAGTAAGTGTTATGTATTCGGAAATTTGGAGTGGCTAAAGTTCACGTTTGTGTCACTAAACCTTAGCTTTGTCATGCCAGACCTTAGCTTTGGCCAGATAGAAGTTTGTGTACATGACAACTATAGACCATGGTGAATATGCGGAACCGGCGTACCGGATACGACAAACCACGGGCGGGAACACCGGTAAATGAGTTCCTCTTCTACTACAAGATGTTTCACCATAAACATTTGTGTATTATACGATTAACAGATGGGTGAAAGATGTGAGGGGATGAAATAGGGTATTTATCTTTAATTGTTATTTTAGTTCGGAAGAATGCATCATAACATATAATGAAAGGCGTCATAACATATAATGAAAGGCATCATAACAAGTAATGTTATACTTCATAGCATTACTTGTTATGAAGTATAACATTACTTGTTATGAGACATAAGATATAATGTAATTTCACTTTAATTCCGCCAACAGGAACAGTCCAGCTTTATCACCTCTCTATTTTTCGTAATTCAATGAATTGTAGTTCATTTCTCCTCACTCCTTACCTGCCACACTACCTCCCGCAAAACATTCTATGTATTCGGAAGGCTGCATTCCTATCTCTTTCTTAAAGCAAGTACTGAAATAACGCGGATCGTTATAACCCACAGCGTATGCCAACTCGGAGATGCGAATGCGTTTGTTCTCCTCTATAATACGGCAAGCTGCCTTCATGCGGATATTCCGGATAAAAGAAGAGTAGCTCAGTCCGGTCAACGACTTCAGCTTGCGGAAGAAAGTCGACTTAGTGGTATGCATTTCCTCCAAGAACTGGGTTTGGTCGAAATTGGGATCGTCCAGGTGCTTGTTCACACAATCAATGGCACGTTGCAGAAAGTCCTCGTCCAAACTGGTGTATTTCAATTCACCGGTTTCAAAGACAAGCTGCCCTTTGAAATCCCTCATAGTCCGCTCGCGAGCTTTCAGCAGGTTACTAATGCGTGCATAGAGAACGCTCAGATTGAATGGTTTTGTGATAAAGGCATCTGCACCCGACTTATAAGCCTCCTCTCTGTCCTGTTCCTGTTTCTTGGCAGTCAGCAGAATCAATGGAATGTGCGAAGTATCGAAAGTTTTCTTTATGTTTCTACACAACTCGATGCCATCCATGACCGGCATCATAACGTCAGATACGATAAGATCTATTTCTTCTGCGCCCAATATGTCAAGTGCCTCCTTGCCGTTGGTTGCCGTACGGATAATATATTCGGTTTCCAAAAGCCGTACCATCAGATTCATCAAGTCCACGTTATCTTCAACCAACAATAAGGTATATTTCCTCTTTTCCGATGTGTCCTCTTTATCGACGATGTCCTCTTCCTGCAATAAAGGCATATCAATAACAACGTCTTTCTGTTGTCCCGACGTATCAGAAGCGGAAATTACCTCACCGCCTTCTATCTCATCTCCCAAATATGCGGAACACTCCGCAGGTATTTCGACACAAAAGGATGTCCCCTTCCCTTCTTCACTCTCCACAGTAATGGTACCATGATGCAGGACTACCAAATCGCGAACCAACGATAATCCAATGCCTGTGCCTATCGTATTGAATTTCCGGTAATTGCCTTCATAAAAACGTTTGAACAGGTCCTTCTGTGCTTCTTTCGATATGCCGGGACCATTGTCTTTCACCATGATACGGACTGTTCCTTCTGCCTCATCGTGTTCTATTTCTATCCGCACCTTGCCTCCTGCACGGTTGTACTTGGATGCATTGGAAAGTAGATTGTAGAGTATCTTGTCCAACTTATCAGGATCAAAAAATACCAAACATTCATTAGCGTCACTTTGGATAGTGAAGTGAATCTCCTTCTTCTTCATCAGCGGACGGAAACCATCCACACTACGATGTACAAATTGCACCAAATCCCCTTGAGACACTTTCAGTTTCAAATTGCCTGTCTCGGCTTTGCGGAACTCCAATATCTGCTGCAACAGGCGTATCAGCCGGTTGATGTTGTGCGTCATCACATTATACTGCTCCTTATAAGCGGGAGCCGACTGTTTCAGTTCGTCTACGGAAGCAGAAATGATAGTCAGCGGAGTAAGCAGTTCGTGTGTGATATTGGTAAAGAATTGCAGTTTGGCATGATTGATTTCCTCTGCCTTTGCCTGCTCCATCTCGCGCAGATGCAACGCATTGCGTAAGCGAATGCGATTGCGCACAATTAGGAATATATACCAGAATATGCCGGATATGCTTATCATATATAAGGTGTAAGCCCACCAAGTTTTCCAGAAAGGAGGCAGGATGACCACCTTCAACTTGCGTATCTCTCCCCCAAAAATACCGTTCGAGTTGGAGGCCTTCACATAGAAGGTATAAGTGCCGGACTTCAGGTTGTTATAATAGGCAAAGCGTTTGGAAGCATCCGTGTATTGCCAACCTGCATCAAAGCCCTCCAATTTGTAGGCATACTGGTTTCTCTCCGGATTGGCATACTCCAAGGCCGAGAACTCGACGCTGAAGTTATTGCGCTTATAGTTCAGAACTATCTCATCCGTAAAGCGGGGAGACAGGCCGGATATCTCCGCACGTTCTTCATCAGAAAAGGATTTCCAAGACCGATTGTGTATTTTTATATCCGTGATGACTACTGGAAAAGAGAGTGATGGTTCCTGTAGCTTATCTGGATAGAAGTTGTTATATCCTCGATGACCGCCAAAGAACATCTCTCCATCGGGAGCAACGAATGATACCCCGCGGTTGAAGATGTTGTCCTGCAAACCATCGGAAGTGGTATAAAGGCGGTAGGTCACCTCCTGCAAATCGTCCGGAATCGTGAGTTGAAGCAAACCGACATTGGTTCCTAACCAAAGATTTCCTTTCTTGTCGCTCTGAATACTGACCACGGCATCTCCCGGCAGGTTCCATGATTTATGCATCGGCAAGAAACGATCCTCCACCACGTCATAAAGGTTCAAGCCGCTTCCACTCGTACCTGCCCAGATGCGCCCCTTATTATCCTTGTAAATGCAGTTTGCATAGCTGCTATTCAGTTTTCCATTAGCTATGGAGTAGCCCGAAAGGACATAATTCTTCAATGAAGTACCACTCCCTTTAATACGAACCACTCCATACGTACTGGAAGCCATCCACATCTCATCGCCGGAACCTTCCGCCAGATGCATTGCAACCATGCCGGACAATGGTACAGCTCCGACCGTCAGTGAATCAATCCTCACTGGGGTTCCGTCTGCCGCACGCATTGATACTCCCGCCTTGGTAGCAAACCAAAGGTTACGCCTGGAGTCTTCACAAATATGGTAAATACAGGAATTGCAAATCCACGGGACATTGGAGTGGGTATGATGTTTCACGCGCTTTCCCACAGGAGCATGCTTATCTACTTCATAAGCGCCTCCATTGTATATCCCGATCCAGATATGTCCGGAGGAAGGCGACTGCATGATGGACATGGTCGTAGAGATACCGCTATATGGCATGAAATCAGGCATCTTTCCGTAATGGATGAAGTCTCCTGTACGAAAGCGCTTCACTCCAAAGCCGTATGTACTGATTCCCAACCAGAGCAGTCCTTCGCTATCCAACAGAATACTACGGACAGAGTTGCTATTCAGCGTCCTTCTCACCTCTGGCAACCGTTCATAGTTGAACTGTGCCCTACGCGTATTGACCATATTGACGCCGCTTCCAATCATCCCCACCCACATGATGCCTTGACGGTCGCACAACAAGGAAGCCACTTCGCTCCCGGAGATTGAGTTTTCGTAAGAATCAGGATAATAATTTCTAAATTCACATTTTTCCGTCCGGTTCCCATCCAACGGAAGTACACTCAATCCACTACGTGTCCCTACCCATAAAGTATGGGTGTTCTTGTCTTCCGAAATAGCATAAATCAGGTTATCCGAAATGCTACTTGCCCGTTTCTCGTCGTGAATGAAGGTGGTCCATGTCACCTTTTCCGGTTCGTAAGCATTATGCAACAGTTGCAGGCCGGCTCCCCAAGTGCCTATCCATATATTCCGGCGACTATCTTGGAATACGACATGAGCCGAATTGCCGGAATTCATCTTCGGATATTTCCGGAACTTCCCTGTTTTTTTCTCATAACGGTACAATCCTCCTCCCCAAGAGCCAATCCACACGTCACCTCTGTCGTCTTCGAACAAGGATTTGACTGCCACATTCTGGAAAACACCGTCCGTATTGCTTTGGTCAAATAGCAGGAAACTCTCTTCTTTCTCCTTATACTCATAAAGCCCGTTCTCTGTTCCCAACAGAATCCGCTGGTCTCTGGTCACTAATATCCTGGAAATACCTATCCTTGAGATTATTTCATTTTCTACCTTACGGACTACGCCGATACGCTTGTCCAATACATTCAATCCATTATATGTCCCGATCCATAACCGGTGGAGAGAATCTTCCGCTACGCAATAAATGTTATTACTGGTCAACAGGTCGGGATAATAAAGATTTGACTTATAGGAAGTCATCGAATAGCCGTCATACTGAAAAAGCCCGTTGCGGGTAGATATCCAGATATATCCATCGCTATCCTGATAGAGGGACTGCACTTCCTTGCTGGATAGGTTATCCAGTACGGACGTAGAGGTGAATCGCAAGAGGTCTGATGCCGGCGTTATCGTAGCCTGACAAATCAAAGGAAAAAGTATAAAGCATAGAAATAATTTCCCGAATCTTTCTTTCATAGCAAGTATGGCTTTCATAAGTAGTTAGATATCCTTCTTTTCATTTTATAATGATGGCAAATATACACAAATATATCTAAAACAATCTTATAGGTTGTTGTTTTTTTGACTTTCTGGTCTAAAACACCCCCTATTTTGAACCTAAAATAGTCATAAGTTTTCTCCAAAAGCATTTTCTTTGTAACCGGATTGAACCCGAAATATGTTTACCATGTAAATACACAGATTATGATGAAAACCTTATTTTCAAAGATGACCGGAGGTTTGCTGCTGTTCGTGCTGCTATTTGCAAGCCTGAAGACGGACGCAGCACCCATGAAACCTGCAAACGATTCTGTATTCCACTTAGTGCAACCGGACTACCGGCTAAGCCCGCTCACCGGAATGACACGCCGCCACTGGATGGACGCCGCCACTTACTTGCTGGAAGGTGCATTCAGCTACATCCACTCGTTGGACGACCCGATGCACTTCCCCAAACAGCCGGGAAAAAGCTATCCCAAAGACGGGAAACCGAACAAGACCGAGAACCTAGAAGGGCTTTGCCGCACCATGTTCGTCGCCATCCCCCTGCTGAAAGAGAATCCCGGTCTGGAGCTAAACGGAATAAAAGTGGGAGATTACTATCGCCAACAATTAAGAAACATGAACGACCCTTCGAAACCGGGATACATACAGCACCGAAAGGGAGGACCAAGCCAGACGCTCGTCGAATTCGGAGCACTCGCCCTGTCGCTGACCGTGATGCCGGAAATCATCTGGGACCCGCTGACGCAGGAAGAGAAAGACGCCCTTGCCGCGCTGATGCTGAGCTACGGCAACGGACCAACGATAGATTCCAACTGGCGCTTCTTCAACATCTTCGTGCTCTCTTTCTTCAAAGACCACGGCTATGAAGTGAAGGAGGGGTACTTGGACGAACAGCTCAACAAGTCGCTGGAGAAATACCGCGGATGTGGCTGGTATAACGATAGCCCCGCCTACGACTACTACAGCATGTGGGCCTTCCAGATGTATGGCATGATCTGGGCGCACTACTACGGCGACAAGTTCAATCCGGAAGCGGGACGCCGGTTCGTAAACAACTTCCGCGACCTGGTGCCCAACTATCCGTATATGTTTGCCAAGGATGGGCGAATGAACATGTATGGGCGCAGCATCACCTACCGCATAGCGACCGTAGTGCCTTTCCCGTTGATGGGATGGCTCGATGACGACACCATCAATTACGGCTGGATGCGCCGTATCGCTTCCTCCACCCTGCTCCAGTTCCTCAAGAACCCCTCATTGCTGGAAGACCGGGTGCCTACCCTGGGATTCTACGGAGCATTCGAGCCTGCCGTACAGATATACAGTTGCCGGGGTAGCGTGTACTGGATGGGGAAAGCTTTCTTAGGATTGCTGTTGCCCGCCGACAATCCGTTCTGGACTGCCACGGAGAACAACGGTCCTTGGGAGAAGGAGTTAGAACCGGGAAAAGTGTACAACAAGTTCATGGAAGGGTCGAACACGCTGGTAACCAACTATCCCAATAGCGGCTGTTCCGAAATCCGCGCATGGTGTCACGAAAAAGTGGCCGACGACTGGCAGAAGTTCCGTTCGTCGGAGAACTACAATAAATTGTCCTACAACACGGCATTCCCCTGGATGGCGGACAGCCCGGACGGCAAAGTGTCGATGAACTATGCAGTCTTGAACGGCAAGCAGCAGTGGGAAGTACTTCGCCTCTATACGTTCAGGAAGTTCGAAGATGGTATTTATTACCGTGACGCAGTGCTGGAGACCAATGCCAATATCCAATTCCGCTTAGCGGACATTCCGCTTCCCAACGGCATTCTTCGTGTAGACAAAGTCTCTTTCCCTGCCAGCACACAGCTGCGCTACGGGCACTATTCCTTACCGGAACTGGAACATCCCGTCGCCTGCAAAGAGAAAAAAACAGGTACACATACGGTCTACTGCACCGACAACGGCGATTACCAGACGGCACTCGTCAATCTGCAAGGCTGGACGGACATAGAATTTGTGCAGACGGAAGGCCTGCACCCGGTGAGCAACAGATGTTCCGTCATCAATGCATCCACGACGCATTCGGGCGACAAGATTTTCATCACGCTACAGTTGTGGAAGAAGAGCGGCAAACCGTTCAGCAAGAAAGAACTGACTCCCGTGAAGTATTTCGAGCAAAAGGATGATGTGGTGACCATACACTTTTCCGATGGCACAGTGAAGACCGTGTCTTTCCCCTGATACCCTCTTTGAAAAAAACGGGCATCTTTGCCCGGAGACGATACCTCAACGAAACCTCAGCACGACTTTTTCATGTAAACATGAGAGTTCTGCTGAGGTTTGCATTATCTTTGCCTGCTGAAAAGATAATAAAAACAGTACAATCATGGCAGGCATTTATATACATATCCCTTTCTGTAAGACCCGATGCATTTATTGCGACTTCTACTCCACTACCCACTCGGAGTTAAAGACGCGCTACATTCGTGCCCTTTGCCGCGAATTGGCAGAACGCAAAGAGTACCTGAAAGGAAAAGCCATACAAACAGTCTATTTCGGCGGAGGCACACCGTCGCAACTGTCGGAAGAGGATTTCAGGGAGGTGTTCGGTACTATTGAACGCGTCTACGGATTGCAGTACACTCAGGAAATTACCCTCGAAGCCAATCCGGATGACCTGACGGAAGCCTATGTCGGAATGCTTGCCGCCCTGCCTTTCAACCGTATCAGCATGGGAATACAGACTTTCGACGATGCCACCCTGCGGTTGCTCAACAGGCGGCACGACGCCGCACAAGCTGTCGAAGCCATGGCGCGCTGCCGCCGAGCAGGTTTTCGCAACATCAGTATCGACTTGATCTACGGCCTGCCGGGAGAGACTGACGAACGCTGGCTGCACGATTTGCAGCAGGCTACCAGCCTCAAACCCGAACATATCTCCGCCTACCACCTCACCTACGAACAGGGAACTCCTCTCCATCGCATGCTGCAAGCCCACCGAGTCAGCGAGGTTGACGAAGAAAGCAGTCTCCGCTTCTTCTCCATCCTGACGGAGACCCTAACAACTGCCGGCTACGAACACTACGAGATTTCCAACTTCTGCAAACCGGGCATGCACTCCCGGCATAACACGTCCTACTGGCAAGGTGTCCCTTACCTGGGATGCGGGTCTTCGGCACATTCATTCGACATCCATACCCGCGAGTGGAACGTGGCTTCGCTGGAGAAGTACATGCTCTCTGTCGAAGCGGGAAACCGGGACTTTGAAACCGAACACTTAGACGCAACCACCCGCTACAACGAATGCCTCATGACCGGACTTCGAACCACGTGGGGCGTCTCCATGCCCTACATAAAGCAGGCGTTCGGCACGAAGTTGTGGCAATACTGCATGGATATGGCACTCCCCTATCTGAACAATAGAAGGCTGGAACTAAGAGACGAGCACCTACGCTTGACGCAAGAAGGAATATTTACATCGGACGGCATCATCAGTGACCTGATGTTTGTGGAAGAATAAACGAAACAACCGGAAGCCATGACCGAACAAGAAGTCAGAAGATATTTACGAAAGATAAGCGAGCAGAATTCTCAAACTGCCTTCCGAGAGTTCTACGACATGACATACGACCGCCTGTTCCGCATTGCCTACTACTATACCCGACACGAGGAATGGGCACAGGAGATTGTGCTCGACGTGTTTCTCAAACTCTGGGAACGCCGCAAACAGCTGTTGGATATCGCCAGCATAGAAGACTACTGTTTCATCCTTGTCAAAAATGCCTCATTGAATTACATCGAAAAGGAAGAGCGACACTCTGCATCGTCCAGTGACCTCCTACCGGAGATCGCCAGACAAGATATCTCTCCCGAAGAGGTGCTGATCAGCGAAGAACTCTTTGCCCGCTATGTGAAAGCACTCGACCGCCTGCCGGAACGTTGCCGGGAAGTATTCATCCGTATCCGCGAGGAAAAACAGACATATGCACAAGTAGCAGAAGAACTCGGCATCAGCATCAAGACGGTGGATGCCCAGTTGCAAAAAGCTATCACACGGCTGAAGGAGATGCTGCTACAGGCCTCCGGCAAAGGCAAGTGACAATATTTACAGATATATGTACGATTATTCATGGATCCCATCCACCCATTCTCTAACTTTGTCGGCAAAAAGATGAGACACGAAGGCTGACAATGGGAAAAAACAACCATAAAAAGACTTGAAGCCATGAATTTCATTTTTTAGATTCTAATTTTCTAATTAATTTTGTTAGCCATTTAGTAACAGCCTTGAAAACTATATGAGACGAAGAACTTTACTGATAATCGCATTATTAAGCATAATTGCTGCAAGCGCCTTTAGCGGAACAGATCTCCGTACCCAAATAATGAGGACGACAGATGGATTGCCCAGCAACTCCATCCGAAACATATACCAAGACAGCAAAGGCTTTCTCTGGTTAGGTACTTTGAACGGTTTGAGCCGTTACGACGGCAACTCTTTCCTGAACTTCCAGCCGGAAACCAGCCATGAACAGATTTCATTGACCGACAATCGCATCAATTACATCAAAGAAGACCGGAATGGCTTCCTCTGGATAGGCACGGGAGCGGAACTGTACAGTTGTTACGACTTACAAAAAAGCCGATTCGTCGACTTCACCGGAAAAGGAGAATACGGACAGAATTATTCCAACTTCTTTGCCGCATCCAACGGAGACGTATGGTTGTATCATAAAGGAAATGGGGCACGGCAAATCATTACTCAAAACGACCGGACGATGACCTCGGTGAAGTTCAAGACCGAACGCGGCAACCTGCCCAGCAATCAGGTACAATTCATCACCGAAGACAGTTCAGGAAAGATATGGATAGGTACCATGCACGGTCTGGCCTTCACCGACCGGAAAGGAATCAACATCATAGACCGCAAGAATGATTTCATTGCCTATGCTTCACACGAGCAGAAAATGTATTTCCTCACCACAGAGGGGGAAATATATGGGTATGACGAAAATTCCAACCAACTTATTCCGTTGGCACGAGTTCCTGCTGCCATAGAAGGAGTACGCTCCAACTGCCTGTTCGCATTCAAGCACGAATGGGTTATTTTCACTTCCACGGGAACATATATCTACAACTTCAAATCACAGCAGATAACGACCGATGCCATACTGAACATAAAAGACGGTACAGTCCTCGTCGACAATCAGGGCGATTATTGGATATATAATCATACAGGAACAGTCTATTACATCCTATCGGAAACAGGAGAAATGAAAAAGTTCCAATTGATCCCCAAAGACAAATTGAACTACATTGACAACGAACGTTATCATGTAATCCACGACTCCCGGGGCCTCATTTGGATATCCACCTATTGCAACGGACTGTTTCTATACAATCCGTCTGAGGACAAGTTAGAGCACTTCGTTTCAAACACCAAAGATTCCCCCATTGTTTCCGACTTCCTGCTGTATATCATGGAAGACAGGTCGGGCGCAATCTGGGTCAGCTCCGAATACTCCGGCTTGTCACGCATCACCGTATCCAATGAGGGTATCACCCGCTTTTATCCTGAATCCAGCGAACTCTTCGACCGCTCAAATACTGTCCGGATGTTGACTCGGATAAAAGATGAAAATATATGGTTGGGAACCCGCAAAGGTGGGTTGTACAACTACGACGACCATCTGACACCTCGGAAAAGCAAACAGCATTTCCAATCGAACGTTTATGCCATTGCCAAAGACAGCAAGGAAGAACTGTGGATAGGTACTCGCGGCGACGGGCTGAAAATCGGAGATACGTGGTATAAAAACATTCCGTCCGACTATTCGTCACTGAGCTACAATCATATCTTTTTCATCTTCCAAGACAGGAAGGACCGCATGTGGATAGGGACATTCGGAGGCGGGCTGGACTTGGCAGAGCCTACTGCCGACGGCAAATACAAGTTCCGCCACTTCCTCCAGCAGAAATATAGCCAGAGAATGATAAGAACCATGATAGAAGACCGGAACGGGATGATATGGACCGGTACCGGCGATGGCATCTGTATATTTCATCCCGATTCATTGATTGCCAACGCCAACAACTACCATGTGTTCAACAACGTAAACGGTAAATTCTGCTCCAATGAAATCAAATGTCTGTTCCGCGACAGTAAAGACAGGATATGGGTGGGAACTTCCGGAGCAGGACTGAGCCTTTGCAAACCGACGGACAACTACCGCTCTTTAGAGTATGAACACTACGGAACGGACGACGGACTGGTGAACAACACCGTAGTGGCCATTCAGGAAGACACCTTCGGAAGACTGTGGATAGCAACGGAATACGGCATGTCTAAGTTCAATCCCGAAAACCGCTCTTTCGAAAACTATTTCTTCTCTTCGCATACGTTAGGAAATGTATATAACGAGAACTGCTCTTGCATAGGTGCCGACAACAAACTTCTCTTCGGGACAAACTACGGCCTGACCCTCATCGACCCGATGAAAATACCCAGCAACGAGAAGTTCTCTCCCATTGTCTTCACCAACTTATACATCAACGGCATCCGGATGAATCCTGAAACCACCGATTCACCCCTGAAGAAGCAGTCGCTCTCTTATACCGACAAAATCACATTGAAGCATTTCCAAAATTCATTTGTACTGGACTTTTCCGCCTTCGACTATTCGGACAACAATCAGACAAAATACCGGTACTGGCTGGAGAACTACGACAAGGAATGGAGTGCTCCTTCGTCCTTGAACTTTGCGGCTTACAAATACCTCGATCCCGGCACATACACTCTGCACGTCAAGTCCTGCAATGGCGCAGGCATCTGGAACGAAGACGAGACCACCTTACAGATAACCATCGTTCCCCCGTTCTGGAAGAGCAAATGGGCCATGTTGGTATATACCCTGCTTTTAATAACGATCCTGTACTTTGCCTATCACATTGTCAGCAACTTTAACAACCTGCGTAACCGTATCAAAGTGGAAAAGCAGCTGACTGAATACAAATTAGTCTTTTTCACCAATATCTCCCACGAGTTCCGCACTCCCCTGACCCTAATCCAAGGGGCATTGGAGAAAATGCAGCGTATCAACAATATCCCGCGCGAACTGGCCTCCCCTCTGCAAACCATGAACAGGAACACTCAACGCATGCTGAGGCTTATCAACCAGTTGCTGGAATTTAGAAAGATGCAAAACAACAAGCTGGCACTTTCGCTGGAAGAGACGGATGTGATCGCTTTCCTCCACGAAATATTTTTGAGTTTCAAGGACATATCCGAACAAAAGAATATGAACTTCCGCTTCGATCCTTCGCTGCCGTCCTATAAGATGTTCATCGACAAAGGGTATATAGACAAGGTGACTTACAATCTACTGTCGAATGCCTTCAAGTATACTCCCGCAAACGGGACTATCCTCTTCTCCATCGAGGTGGACGAAGCACGGAAGATGCTGCAAATCCAAGTTTCCGACACAGGTGTGGGCATTCCGAAAGAGAAGCAACACGAACTGTTCAAACGATTCATGCAAAGCAGTTTCTCCGGCGACAGCATCGGCGTGGGATTGCATCTGACACACGAATTAGTGCAGGTGCACCAAGGCACCATCAACTATCGGGACAACGAGAACGGAGGCTCTGTCTTCACCGTCTGCATTCCGACAGACAAATCCGTGTATGCGGAGAAAGACTTCCTCATACCGGGCAATGTCCTGCTGAAAGAAGATGAAGAGCGAACACGGTGTTTGACGGAAGTTTCAGAAGAGGTTCCGGTTCCCTCGGAAAATGTGACTCCGCTAAACAAACGGAAGATCCTGATCATTGAAGATGATTGCGAAATCAGGCAGTTGTTGAAGGAGCAAATCGGTGCTTACTTTGAAGTGGAAGTGGCAGAGGAGAGTAAAACCGGATGCGAAAAAGCACGCACATATGCCCCCGATTTGATTGTCTGCGATGTCCTGATGCCGGGCATGAGCGGATTTGAAGCGACCAAAAAGCTGAAATCGGACTTTGCCACAAGCCATATCCCCATCATACTGTTGACAGCACTCAGTTCTCCCGAAAAGCAACTGGAGGGAATCGAAGCCGGAGCAGATGCTTACATTGCCAAACCTTTCAGCACCAAATTCCTGCTGGCACGGATATTCCGGCTGATAGAACAACGGGAAAAGCTCCGCGAGAAGTTCTCCAACGAACCGGGCATCATCCATACGGCGATGTATTCTACCGACCGGGACAAAGAATTTACCGAACGACTGAACACCATACTGAATGCCAATCTCTCCCGCTCTGATTTCAACATTGAAGAGTTGGTTCAATTGATGAAACTCAGCCGGACCGCATTATATACAAAGGTAAAAGGTGTAACCGGATATGCTCCCATAGAATACCTGCGCATTATCCGTATGAAGAAAGCAGCTGAGCTGTTATTGTCCGAAGAGCGTCTCACCGTAGCAGAAGTCGCCTACAAAGTAGGTATCAACGATCCATTCTATTTCAGCAAATGTTTTAAGGCACAATTCGGAATATCTCCTTCCGTATATCAAAAAGGTGGCAAGAACATCGATATTTAACTCCGGACAAAGCGAAGCGATCCCCCCAAGAACAGAAATATCCTATGGATATTTCTGTTTGTCAATGAATAAAACAGCAAATATTACATGCATCTGTACTCTTTTCCATCGGAATTAAATGAACGGCAGTTTACCTTTGCAGCATTAAACTACTGATAAATTCAATTCCATGAGAAAGAAAGTTTTATTATTATTTTGGACTATTCTATGTATTAGCCATCAACAAGTAGCAGCCTCAGACACCGAAGTGAGGCAGAAGTACAATTTCAATTCGGACTGGCTGCTTTCGGTAGGTGATGCCACCGGAGCCGAACAACAGAAGTTTGCCGACAGTAATTGGAAAAAGGTCACCTTACCCCATGCTTTCAATGAAGACGAAGCATTCCGATACAGCATCGACGAACTGACAGACACCATCGTATGGTATCGCAAGCACTTTCGATTGCCTGCCGGAAGCGAAGGGAAGAAAGTATTCATTGAGTTCGAAGGAGTACGACAAGCCGCCGATTTCTACATCAACGGCAAGCACATCGGCTTGCATGAAAATGGAGTGATGGCAGTGGGATTCGACCTGACTCCTTACATTGCCTATAATAAAGAGAATGTCATCGCCCTGCGCATTGACAACAATTGGCAGTACAGAGAACGGGATACCAACACCAAATTCCAGTGGAACGACCGTAACTTCAATGCCAACTATGGCGGTCTGCCCAAAAATGTATGGCTCCACCTGACCGACAAGCTATATCAGACCTTGCCCCTCTATAGCAACCTGAAGACCACTGGTGTCTATATTTATGCCGAAGACATCCGAGTGAAATCGCGCAAAGCCGTCATCCATGCAGAATCGGAAGTCAGAAATGAATACCGGAAGAAACAGCAGGTTGCCTATCAGGTAGAGATCATAGACCGCGACGGCAATCTCGTAAAAACCATGTCCGGTGAAAGCATCACCCTGCAACCGGGCGAGACAGGCGTGGTAAAAGCCTCGGCAGAAGTAGACAACCTGCACTTCTGGAGCTGGGGATACGGCTATCTGTACACTGTGAAAACCAGTTTGTGGATCAACGGGAAAAAGACGGACGAGGTAGCTACCCGTACCGGCTTCCGCAAGACACGCTTCGGAAACGGAAAAATATGGCTGAACGACCGTGTGCTACAGATGAAAGGATTCGCACAGCGCACCAGCAACGAGTGGCCCGCTTTGGGTGTCTCCGTTCCCGCCTGGCTGAGCGATTACAGCAATGGCCTGATGGTAGAGTGTAATGCCAATCTGGTACGCTGGATGCACGTCACTCCCTGGAAGCAGGATGTGGAATCGTGCGACCGTGTAGGCCTTATCCAAGCCATGCCCGCCGGCGACTCGGAGAAAGACAGGGAAGGACGCCAGTGGGAACAGCGCACCGAACTGATGCGCGATGCCATCATCTACAATCGTAACAATCCGAGTATCCTGTTCTACGAATCGGGTAACGAATCCATCAGCCGCGAGCACATGCTGGAGATGAAAGCCATACGCGACAAGTATGACCCACACGGAGGACGTGCCATAGGTTCACGCGAAATGCTGGATATCCGCGAAGCCGAATACGGCGGGGAAATGCTTTATATCAATAAGAGTGCACACCACCCGATGTGGGCTACGGAATATTGCCGGGATGAAGCGCTCCGCAAGTATTGGGACAATTACAGTTACCCGTATCACAAGCAGGGGGAAGGCTCCAAAGCCTATAAGTCCACCGTTACCAATAAAGTAAAGAAGCAAGTAGACGCAAGGGCTTACAACCAGAACCAGAATTCGTTTGCCATCGAGAACGTCAGACGCTGGTACGATTACTGGCGCGAGCGTCCGGGTACGGGATTCCGGGTTAGCTCGGGAGGTGTCAAAATCATCTTCTCCGACAGCAACACCCACTTCCGCGGTGTGGAAAACTACCGGAGAAGCGGCGCTACGGATGCCATGCGCATTCCCAAAGACCTTTTCTATGCATTGCAGACCATGTGGGACGGATGGGTCGACACGGAAACCCCGCGCATCCACATCATCGGTCATTGGAACTACGGGGAAGATGTAGTCAAACCCATCCACGTAGTGTCGAGTGCCGACAGCGTAGCCCTCTTCCTGAACGGAAAATCATTAGGAGAAAGCGTACAGGAATATCATTTCCTGCACACCTACCATAACGTCAAGTTCGAAGCCGGAAAACTGGAAGCCGTAGGTTACGATGCAAACGGCAAAGAGTGCTGTCGCACAGAACTACAGACCGCAGGCAAACCGGAACGCATCCGGTTGAACCTGATGCAAAGCCCCGCAGGCTGGAAAGCGGACGGTGCAGACGTGGTACTGGTGCAAGTAGAAGTGGTAGACAAGGAAGGAAGACGCTGTCCGCTGGCCAACGATCTGATCAACTTTGAGATGGAAGGTCCGGCAGAGTGGCGCGGAGGTATCGCACAAGGAGAGAACAACTATATCCTGTCTCAGAAACTTCCTGTAGAGTGTGGTGTGAACCGTGTCCTGATCCGTTCGCTTACGGAAGCAGGCAACGTACGCCTCAAAGCAAGCGCAGCCGGATTGCAATCCGCTGAGATAAGTTTCGCCTCCCTGCCGGTGGAAGTGAAGAACGGACTAAGCAAGTACATTCCTGCCAACGAGTTGCAAGGACAGCTCACCCGTGGGGAAACTCCGCAAACCCCGTCTTATACAGACAAGAAAGTAGCTGTATTAATCGACTCCGCAAAGGCCGGCACCAACAACGAGACAGCCATCAACAGTTATGACGACAATGAACTGAGCGAATGGAAGAACGATGGCAAAGCCAGCACCGCCTGGATCACTTATCGCCTGAACCGCCCTGCCCGCGTAGATGAAATCTGTCTGAAGCTGACCGGATGGCGCATGCGTAGTTATCCTTTAGAGATTTATGCAGGCAAGGAACTTATCTGGAGCGGCGATACGGAAAAGAGCCTCGGATATATCCATCTAAACGTAAAGCCTGTATTGACCCAGGAAATCACCATCCGTCTGAAGGGCAGCAGCAGTGAAGAAGATGCTTTCGGACAAATCGTAGAAGTAGCCGCACCGGTTGCCAACGAACTGGACCTCTACAAGGCAGACGAAAGCAAAAGAGCCAAGTATGAACTGCGAATCGTAGAAATAGAGTTCTTGGAGAACCTGCTCCAATAAATAAGAACAGGATAGAAAAAAAACGCCTCGTGAGATGAATATTTTCGTCCCACGAGGCGATTTTTTTTGTCCCGTGAGACGAATTTTTTCAGCTCACGAGGTGAATTTCGTCGTCCCATGAGACGAATTTCTTCAGTTCATGGGACACGATTTTTCTTTCTACTTCCTTACTTGATTTTCGGTTTCAGTCATCCGAAACGTCTCCCGGGTATCGCACCGGACAGTTCTATTAGTATATTCAAATTTCACAATACTCCTCTAAACATCCACGCCTCACCGATACTTCACAAAGCAGACATCGTCAATCTGGCAGCTTGCCCCAGCTTCTCCCTCCGCCCAGAATCCGATTTCCACTTTTCCATTTCTCACCACAATATCTTTCAGCTCGACCGTGCGCCAATCTGCATTTTCCGCAACGAGTGGCATCGCTTTTCTTTTCCCGCCGCTTTCCGCATACATTTCCAGTTTTCCAAAACCGGCACTGTTTCTGACTTTGGCAGATAAAGTATAGTTCCCGTCTTTCAGTTCTACATAAGGAGTAGATTCTATGAACTGGTAGATTTTCCTTTTGAAAGCCACTTTATCACTAATATTCAAGCTTTTCTCTCCAATAACGACTTTCCTGTCGGCTTCCGTATTGAAGTAGTTGAGTACGGGAGAATCTTTGGAACTAATGACAATCGCGTTTCCCTCATAAACTTTAGTTGTCCAACCCAACAACTGCTCTTGGATAGGCTTTACAGGACTGGGAATGTACCGGCGGTCGGCCTCGAAACTTCCATTCTTCACGTAATTATTATCATCCGCCACACTCCACTCACCGGTCACGGCATTCAGATTCCATGAACTTAAGGAATTGAAATAAGGCGTCTCCCCGTTGAATGAAAGCGGGCACCATTGATTATATCCCAAACCGTTTCCGGCAAAATCCGCCCATCTGTCCCCACAGAAAATCACAGTTTCCTGTTTGCTTCCTTTTACATTGACAAAAAAGCCCGTTTGTGTCACGTGTGCATAATCGTCCATGCAACCGGGAGTAATAAGCATCTTATTCGTGGGAGAATAGGGACCGCGTACATCGTCTGCCACCAAATAGTACGCAAAAGACGAATCCCAGCCGTAAAGGTTCGATGCAAACATGTAATACTTATTGTTGTATTTGAACATACAGTTTCCTTCCCGTCCTTCACCATGAAAGACTTGTGTGCAATCCAATAAATCCACATTCCCATCTTTGACACCGATTTCAGAAAGATAAATCCTGTTCCGCCCTCTTCCATAAGAATAAACAAGGTAGGAAATGCCTGTGTCTTCGTCCGTAAACACGGTTTGGTCTCCCGTATTGGGTGTCCCTATCATGGATTCCATATTCATCCGGCGATGCCAGACAAACTCTCCCGCCGGCTTGTCCGAAACGCAGATCAATACACCCGAATCGTGCTGGACAAAAAGAGCGTATTTATTGATTTCTTTCACGTACGCTACCCCCAGGCGACCTACCCAACGTGTCCCATCATAATTCTTGTCGAGTTCGGCGCGGGTAAGTACATCACCCTCAAACTTCCAGTGGACCAAATCTGCCGATGTGTAGCAAGTTACAGAGAGAAAAGAATCAGTCTTTTGCGTTATGGATGGATCATTGCGATATAAGGCAGCCTCATTGTACCGGGCACCATACCAATAATACTTTCCAACGCCCGTTTCCGGGTCCACGAACTTGAAAATACCGCCGCCTTGACTGAAGATCGGCTCGCCGTCTTGCGTATCCCAGAAAATGTCATTCCTAATCCGCTGAAAGTCCTTTTCAGGCACCGCCTGCTTACAACTTGTGAAAAGAGCAAGGTTAAATAATAAAACGATAAAATAAACAAATGAAAATTTCATGGCTTTCTGTTTTTTAGAATTAATAATCTATAAAGGTTCAATACTCCTATTTTAAGGCAAACATAGCCACATACACTCAAAACATCAATGGAAAAACAATCATAAACATGTAATATTTGCATTTTCCCATCATCTCTATCCAATATTCCATACTTCTGAATAAATCTCTATGTTGCAGTTTACAGGAATGTCCTACTTTAGCCTGCGGAATTTTTCCAAATAAAACCAATAAATCCACTTTCATCATGAAAAGAAGACATACACTTTTTCTACTCCTGCCGATGGTTCTTTTATTCTCGTGCACTCCCGTGCGGCAAGACACCCAATTCGAATGGGGGGAACTTCCCTGCCAACCGGACTTCGCATGGACTAATCATGTAGGTAGCCGCCAATCACCCGGCGACAGAATATTTTCTGCCAACTCTTTCGGTGCAAAGGCAGACAGCACAATACTCAGCACCGATGCCATCCAGAGGGCCATAGACAGTTGCGCCATCTCCGGCGGAGGGACGGTAGTCCTGCAACCCGGTCATTACCAGACGGGAGCACTGTTTATCAAAAGCGGTGTCAACCTGCGGCTTGACAAAGGAGTCACCCTGCTCGCCAGTACCGACATCAATTGTTATCCTGAGTTCCGCTCACGCATCGCAGGCATCGAAATGACATGGCCGTCCGCCGTAATCAACATTATCGACGAAAAGAATGCAGCCCTCAGTGGCGAAGGTACCATAGACTGCCGCGGCAAGATATTTTGGGACAAATATTGGACCATGCGAAAGGAATATGAAGCCAAAGGCCTGCGCTGGATTGTAGACTATGACTGCAAACGCGTCCGGGGCATACTCGTGGAGCGTAGTTCAGATGTAACCCTCAGCGGCTTCACCCTGATGCGTACCGGATTCTGGGGATGCCAAATCCTTTACTCCGACCACTGCACCGTGAACGGCCTGACTATCAACAACAACATCGGCGGACACGGTCCCAGCACGGACGGTATCGACATCGATTCTTCCACCAACATCCTGATAGAGAACTGCGAAATAGATTGCAATGACGACATCATCTGTCTTAAGGCAGGCAGGGATGCCGACGGCTTGCGCGTCAACCGTTCCACAGAGAATGTATTGATACGCCACTGCGTAGGTCATCGAGGGGGAGGATTCATTACTTGCGGTAGCGAGACATCCGGCAGCATACGGAACATACTGGCACACGACCTGACGTCTGTCGGTACATCAGTCCTATTGCATCTGAAAAGTGCCATGACCCGTGGCGGAGTAGTGGAAAACATCTATGTGACCCGCATAAAGGCGGACAGTGTACGCCGAGTGTTCGGTGCCGGGCTGAATTGGAACCCGAAATACAGTTATAGCCAATTGCCGGAAGACTACCAAGGGAAAGAGATTCCCGAACATTGGAAAGTCATGCTCACTCCGGTGGCTCCTCCCGAAAAAGGGCATCCCCGTTTCCGAAATATTCATCTCTCTCAAGTGCAAGTGAGCAATGCCCAAGAATTCATTTCCGCTTCCGGAGAGAATGACACGCTATGTTTGGAAGATTTCTACCTCTACGACATTGAAGCCCTGGTGTGCAAAGCAGGTCGAATCTCCCTGACACGCCATTTCAACGCAACGAAAATTAAACTGGATACGCAAGACGCCCAACCGATAGAGTTGGAACAGAACGAAGCGAGCAATATCCGGATTGATTACGTCAACCGGGAGTTTTAATACAGGGAGGGTATCGAAACAGATATAACTTCCTGACAACTTCTGCTTATGAACCAAGATACCAGCAAAAGAGGCGCTTCTTCACAGGAGCGCCTCTTCTTATCGTTTTTAAGATAACATTAAAAACTTATCTATCAGAGAGAATTCTTATTTAAGTTTCACAATCTCAACTTGAGATTCTTATTCTTCGGGTTGGATTTTCTTTATCGACAAGTTCTTAAACATATCATAATAGCCTAAACCGTTATTATTGGCAAATGAAGGAGATTCCGTCTTAAAGACATACACATCCAAGCCGTCCACATAACTCTTGACCGTTCCGGTTGATGCCGTAAAGTTAAATCCTTTTTCATCCTTGAATGGGAAAGCCGGCATTACGATTTCATCATCCAAATCCAATACTGCAGTTGCCGAATAAGACAACTTTGTATCTGTATGAACATATCCGGCTTTACTTGTCAACACCGTATAGAAATACCAATTTCTTGAAGTTATAGCTCCCAGATATCGTCCTGCAGACACACTCAACTGATAAGTTTCATTATTGAAACTAAAAGGTATGACCAGACCATTAATGGAACTTAATCCCACTGCATAAAATACTTTATTGTCTTCTTCATCCTGGACCAGTTCGAAAGTCGTTGTTTCTTCTACCAAATCATCATTCTCGCCATAGGTCTCGTAAGTGGCTTCGTAAGTACCCGCAATGTCGTTCAGTCCGAACTGCAGGAAGACGATCTCCTTAGTCCCCCTTTCGCTGACAAACTTGACGATTCCCTTACGGGCATTTCCCGTAGTGTTCTCCTTCAACGTCAGGTTGTAACCGTCTCTTACCTTCTCGCCTGTCATCCAATCGGGCATGTCTACCGTATAGTTGTAATCACTCTTTACGGGAATGGTAACCGTTGCTTCTTCATCGGAAAAGCCATACACATCTTCACCCTTCACATACCATACTCCTCCAGCCTGCGACACCGGCACACGTACCTTTTCACCTACTGCATCGGAAATCTCTACAACGGCATGTCTGCCTACCAACCCTGTATAAGTAGGAACTGCCACTGTAATCACATTCCCACTGACAGAGACCGTACACCAATCCTGATTACTTGCAGCCGTAACCGCCGAAGTGCTCTGCACTTCAATGCTTCCCGTAGCAGCCACAGCCGTAAAAGAAACATCAGATTTAATCACTTGCAATGACGTGGATACCGCCTCGTCATCATCGGAACAGGATGTAGCAAACAACAAGCATGCTATCAACATCCACAAAATATTTAATTTCTTCATATTCAAAACTTTTTAGTTTTACTTTTTTACCATTTTCCGGGTACAAGCATCTATGATTGAATTAGAGATATAAAGGAAGAGGGTTATCCCCAATGCAACACATAAAGTTTCTCCGAAAGCACGTTTACTATTAAAGAATAACAATAACAAGACAATAACTGCCGCTATCACCGTATATACTACTATTTGCTTCACAACAGAAGGCTTCGTAGCCTCATCAGACGTTCTCCAATCAGCAGGAAAACCATTCACCACAGCTATCAGCACAATCATTAACAATGCCTGCGGAAAGGAGTACCCATCCTCTCCATACATGAAGAAGGGAACTCCTACCAGAAGCAGGACAATTGTTATTATTATTGTTAGGATTGTCTTCCTTTTCATAACAATTGATTGTTATTATTTCGCCACGCTAAACCAAACATTGCTATCCATTACACTGACAAACTTGGCTTTAGTAGGTTGTTCAGCATTGTCAAACTCAACATTATAAGGACCATTCCCTGTAATATACCCGACTATAGGATCAAAATATGAGTAGAAAGAATAATTACGCCCTGCACCTATAGGCTGAATAGCCAATTGATCCAAATTTTCACCAGTAACAGACATATTTATACCAAATAAGACATCATATCTTCCTGAGAGCCATCCAATGCAATAACGATTCGTATCAAGAAATGGATATAAGCCGTTGTAGCCCAGATACCAATCCAAGATTTCTTCTTTATATTTGTTCCAATTTTGATCATATACCGAAAAAAAGATTTTCAGGAAGTTTTCATCCATTTCTCCAGTCTTTGCGTCTACATTGAAAGTGAAATGCCACTGAGAAGTCGTTTTACAGAATAATTCCAGAGTTGTGGGATAAGGGAAAGAAACATCAGCATCTTTTCCTTTGATGGTTTCACTTGCATCATCATAAACACATTCTTGGAAAGTTACTCCATTGATCGTCAACGGTTCATAGAATTTAAGTCCTTCCGGAGTATAGATGAAAGCCATGTCTACATTTTCCACAGAACTATCCTCCTTCGTCTCCGTATAGGAAAGTAACTTATCTGCCAAGCTGACAGCATATATCTTACCTCCCACAACCATTCTCATACGAGGCACAGCATCCATTTTCTCCTGCATATCCAGAATCTTCTGTATATAGCTGTCTGCACTTTCCGTCAGTTTGGTCATCACCAGCGTATTGCCGTATTTCTTACCTCTCAACACAAGGCGGTCTGCGCTGGATTCCATGAATATAAATTCATAATCGCTGGCATAACCATCCGTATCAGAGGAACCTTTCGGTTCGGAGAAGAAATGGAAAAGCAGATTGTACGTATCGAAAGTAAGAATCACGCTCTGTTCGGAGATAACCCGATACTGAGAAGAGACTACCGTACCTGCCGGCCAACTCTCTCCGCTATTGGAACTCAGAGAAACCTCCGAAGCCATATCGACCTTACCATTATCGAACTTCGCCGTATAGACATATCCGCCCATCGAACGGTCGCTCGGATAAAACTCCATCACCCATCCGTTCGGAGCATCCTGAAGGATAGCCTTATAGTTAGCTATCGCTTCGTTCATTCTTTCTGCCGCAGATTTATCAAACAAATCTTCCTCTTCGCTCACACATGCATTGAAGCATACCCCAGTGAGCAACAAAAACAGCATATAATATATTTTCTTCATAATTTTCTACAGTTAATTTAAAGAGTTCAAATCAATAGCACCGTCCACGACATCATCCATACGACGCTGAACCACATCGCGCAGTTCGTCCATGTCGATGTTCCATGCAGTCTTCATATAAGCCTTCACGATGTTCAACTTCTGGGTAATGATGGCAGCACCCGACGTACCTGCCGACTTCATCCGGTTTTCCCAATACTCCGCCGTGTTGGTGATGTAAATGGAAGTGACCTCTGCAATGTCTTCGCGCGGTTCGCTCATGGCGTATGGAGAGATAAAGCCTTTCTTCAACGCATCGGCATCACGCTGCTGATACCAGTCGCCACTGACGTACAAGCCCTCGGAAATGCGGTCGTAGTCCGTATCGTAGTTCTTGGTCTGATGAAGAATGTGTGCAAACTCATGGTGCATGGTCTTAAAATAATACTGGTTCAGGAACGCTTTGCTGATCTGCAGACTGTTCACCAAATAGAGCGTCACCTTCAGACCACCTTCGGCAGTACCCAGCACCATCGTTCCGTTGTCTTCATAAGCCGCCGAACCGATCAGATGAAGTACTTTGGGTACATACTGGCGGGTAAAGTCAATGCCTGCCACTTCATCGTATGCCTCAAGCCAGGCATACTTCACGATGTGCGCCAAAGATACCGACTTGTCGAAGTCCGCCGGAGCCAACGTATAGTCATGGTCCGATTCTATGTCTTCCATGTGGTACTTCAATGAGATATTGTAGGGCATCGTGTAGTTTGCCAATATCCACCTGTCAAAATCATTCTGCTCGCTTGCCGGCTGGTCTTCAAAGATGCTCTTGGGGTTCAGGTCATCCTCACCGCAACTGCTAAGGCTCAGCAATGAAGCAGCCATTCCTAACATAAATATATATTTCTTCATAACTTGTTCTTTTTTTTAGTCGTTACAGATTAATTACGCGGATTTGCCTCTATACCTGCCGTAATCACACTTTGCGGCAACTGGATGGCACGACGGGGGTCGTCTACTTTCAGTTCGTCGTAGACGGTGATCTGGTTGTTGTATACCACGCGGCGGTAGATCTCCAGTCCGTATCTCTTCACGTCGAACCAACGTATACCTTCGTGCAAGGTCAGTACACGACGTACGTGCAGGATAGCATGGATCAAGTTTTCCTGCGTACCCGGCTCTACGGCAAAGTCCGGATGGAGCGCCTTTTTCGGAGTAGGATCTGTCGGAGTGTAATATTTCATACCCGTCCGAGTCTCTTCGGAGTAATCTCCATACAATTCATTGATGGATTCCACGGTCACCTCGTTGGAAGAACGGGTAAAGGCATGCACCCAAGTATCTATATCGGCAACCGCTTTTGAGAAGTCACCCTTCATGGCATAAGCCTCGGCACGGTTCAGGATAACCTCGTCGGTAGTAAAGGCAGGGAACATGATGTGCGGATAACCGATTCCATTCACAGGATCCGTATATTCAAAGTATTCCGCCATCTTGCCCATGATCACCTTCGGCAATCCCTGATAGGAGGGAATGTTGAAGTAAAGCATAGAAGAGCTACCCCAAGGAGCAGTGGTCTTGCAAGTTTCCTTGTTGGCAATCATGTCGTTATGCGTATATTTCTCTCCCAAGCCATAAGGGCCGTGGATTCTTCCCCAAACCGAGTAGGTGGAATAATAGAGGAGGTTAGCCTTTTCATTGACATTGATGAAAGCCGTGGCACGCACACTATTGTTCGGGCTCAACGCACCTACCGAAGCCCAGTCACGCAACATGGAGGCGGGATTTTCCGTCAGAACCGTAGTTGCATATTGGATCGCCTTATCGTAATTCGATTTGTCATCCTGCACATAATAGAGGTAGAAACGGGTGGCAAAAGCATAACCGGCTTTCTTGTTGAAGTGATACTTGGGTACCGTGTAGATTGCATCGTTCAGCAAAGGCAATCCGGCTTCTATGTCGGCGGCAATCAGCTTATAGACTTCCGCAACCGTTCCGCGGCCGTATTCCGGCGACACTGTAGTCTCCAAGTGATCCATATAAGGAATACCCAAGTCTGTGGTGCTTGTCTTGGGGCTATATGCCTTACTGAAAATGTTGACCAGCACGAAGTGGCTATATGCGCGGCACAACAGCGCCTCTCCCCTTTGAGGATTCAGCGAAGCCGGATTTCCCAACTCCTCAATGGCATTCAGGGCTGCATTGGCAGCGGCAATCGCCTTATAGCAGTCGTTCCAGAGCTTATAGGGGCTGTCATCTTCTTTAAATGTCGCATCTTGCCAAGTGGCAGTCTCCTCCTGGAGTTTATTGTATGCAGTCCAGGTTCCGCCGTTGTCGTCCGTATTGTCCGACGCCATTTCGGCAATCAGTGCATAATGGGTTTCGGGATAGGCAGCAGTCAGCATGTTGGTTATCTTTGCCTCGGTATCCAGCTCCGTACGGTTGTCGGGCATTTCATCCAGAAAGTCTTCACAAGAAGACAAGAGTGCCACCGTCGTAAGAGCCATCAGCAGATAATATGAATATATTTTTCTCATGATTCAAGTATTTTATTATTTTAAATTCCAAGTCTCAAAGTCAATGTAAATTGTTTAGGCACAGGAGCGGCCACACCACCGGAACGGAAGAACTCAGGATCCTGACCATTCAGTTTGTCGTCCGAGTAGAAAAGGAACAGGTTGGTAGCCTGCAACTTCAATGAAAGGTCGTTGATATGAATCTTCTTCAGCCAGCTCTTCGGGAAGTCGTAGGAGAGGGAGATCTCTTTCATACGGATGAAATCGCCTTTGGCAATGCGTTCGGTCGAGTAGTTGTAGGCATTGTAGAGTGTCTTCAGATGCCTGTCCGTATCGCTTTGACGCTTTGTCAGAATGGTCGGCACATTGGTGATGTTCTCTTCGCCTGCCAACGTCCAACGGTTCTTGAACTCCTTAGGCATGGCAGTCAGGTCGGAATATTCGTTGCTGAATATCGGGTCCAGACGGATCACGTTGCCGAATGAATAGGTGATGAACAGGTTCAGTTTAAAGCCTTTATAGCGGAATATATTGCCGAAACTACCCGTAATGGTGGGGTCGGTAGGACCTTCATACTTCAGGTTGTCCAAAGTCTGGCTCTGAAAGTCGATGTCGTTACCGTCGCTTGTCAGATTTCCATCCTGGTCGATGAAGGTAGGAAGACCGATTTCGTTCAGTCCCTTGAACTGATAAGAGAAAAGTCCACGCACCGGATAACCCTTCAATGCGAATCCCGTACCGGATACGACATCAATCACTTCAGCATCCGATTCCAGGTCGGTCACCTTGTTCTTTGCCTGAGAGAAGATGAAGTCGGTGTTCCAGCCAAAGTTCTTCGTATTGATATTTTTTGTAGAAAGGGTAAATTCAATACCGTGGGACTTCATTGTGGCAACGTTTGCCAGTTTACGGATCTGTCCGCCCACACCGGGTGTCTGTATCACGCCGATCAGGTCGAAGTTGCTTCGCTTATACCAGTCGATGGCAAAGTTGATGCGGTTGTCCAGGAATCCCATGTCGGCACCGATGTTCAACTCGTGTTTCTTTTCGTAAGTCAGTTCGTCATTGGCAAGGTCGATGATGTTCAATCCGCTTTCTTGGATGCTGGCAAACGGGCGATAGGGCTTGTAACTTTTCAGCACCATAGTCGAGTTGGTCACGGTAGAAGGTCCCGGGTCGCCGGTCAGTGAGTAGGATGCCTTCAGGGAGAAGTGTGCCAACGCCGGCTTCAGCGATTCGAAGAATTCCTCTTCGTGCATGTTCCAGGCACCAGAGATGTTCCATGTGGGCAACCAGCGTGCGCTGCGGCTCTTGCCCAGACGGTTGGTTCCTTCGTAGCGGTAGGTACCGTTCACGGTATATCTTCCTTTATAAGAATAGGTGGCATTGGCAAAGAATGCAGCGGAACGTGAGCGGGTGTTCGACAGTGAGTAGTAGTCCGTACCCTCTTCGATGCTCTTCTTGAAGAACTGATAGGTATAGAAGGGGATTTCACCCTGGCTGTACTGCATACCCCAACCGTTGAAGTAGTTCTTGTTACGGTCGGTGGAGTTGGACTCCATACCGGCAAAGAGGTTCACGATGTGGTCTTCTGCGAACACATGGTTCCAGCTACCCGTGGCACGGAAGTCGTATCCCAACATCTTATAGGTAGTCTTCTGATAGATACCTCCTTGCGGCAACACGGTGATAGGCAAAGCATAGGGATCGTCGGGGTCGGTGTAGAGGAAGGGGTTCCGGTCGCGCACCGTAGCATCGGGCATAGCGCGATAGGCCCTTGCTTGGTTGGAGTCGTCCGTAATCTGGTGTTCCTGCGATGTAGAAGAGTACTTCACAGCGCCCAATGCGGCAAATTCCAGTCCCTTGAGGGGTTTCCATCTCAATTCACCCTGAAACTTCATATCGGCTACATCCAAGTTCATGTAATTGTTCTCCAACTCGTGAAGGATGTTGAAGTCTGCATAGTTACGGGTGTACATGGTCCGTGCATCCAGCGCACGGGATGTATTCAGTGAGTAGGAATAGGGGTTGATATCAAAATCACGTTTCACCTCACCATATACAGGGTCGATGCTCTGGCTCAAGGTACCCGGAGCCTGCTGCTTACGATAAGAAGCGGAGGATATCAAGTTCAGAGAGAGCTGCTTCGAGATGTTGTAAGTGGTATTCAGGTTGGCGGTGTAACGGTTCACCTTGCTGTCTTTATACCATCCCGGATCGACCATGGCACTCAGAGATGCATAGAAATGCGCCTTGTCCGTACCGGCAGATACGCTTACGGAATGGTTGTGCATCACGGAAGTGCTGAACAGTGCGTCGAACCAGTCGGTGTTTCTGAATTCCGCAGCTTGCAGGTAATCGTTGATTGCCGCATCGGTGTTCTCCAGTGCAAACCGTCCTGTGGTCGGGTCGTAAGTGTTCAGCAACTGGTACATCTTTCCGTATACACCGCTCTGAGAGGCACGATAGGTGTCTGAGAAGTTCAGCCAACCTTTGTCTTTCATTTCTTTATATACGCCCATCTGTTCCTGCGAGTTCATGATATTGAAGTCACCATAGCTGGGAATCAGGCGCATAGTGAACTCACCGGTATAGGAGATGTGGCTCTTGCCGGCCTGTCCTTTCTTAGTGGTCACTACAATCACACCTGCCATGGCGCGTGCACCGTAGATGGAAGTGGCGGAACCGTCCTTCAGAATTTCAAAACTCTCAATGTCGTTGGCATTCAGACCTGCGATAGCCGAACTGATCAGCGTAACGGCATCACCCGAAGAAAGCTCGTCGGCGCTTACTTCCGTCACGTCTTCCATGATGACACCGTCAACCACCCACAGCGGCTTGGAGCTACCATAGATAGAGGTTGCACCACGTACACGTATCTTCGGCGCTGTACCGAATGTACCGGAAACGTTCTGCACAGACACACCGGCTGCACGTCCTTCGAGCGAACGGCTAATGTCTGCCAAACCGTCCAGTTTCACGTCGGTATTGGACAGCTTGGTCGAAGCACCTGTAAACAATCGTCTGTCCATCTTCGTCATACCGGTAATAACCACCTCGTCCAGGATTTCGGCATCCGGCTGCATCATTATCTTCATCTCGCCACTCTTGATGTTTACTTCTATCGTCTGCATTCCGACATAAGTAATTCTCAAGGTTTTTGCCGTACTTGGCACATTGGTAAGCGTAAAGCGACCATCCAAATCGGTCACCACTCCCTGATTTGTACCTTTAATCAAAACAGATGCACCTACAATAGGCTGATTGTCTTCTTCAAAAAGGACGGTACCCGTCACTTTTCTTGGAGTCTGTGCAATTGCCAAGCCAATACCGATAAGCAGGCAGGCCAAGAATGAAACAATCTTTTTCTCCATAAATTCTCTTTTAATAAAATTGTGTTAATAATACATTTTAACCAAGTTCTAACAGAACTCCCTCTTCCCTACGTAATTCAATCTTTCACCTCCTCAGAAGATTCGTCAGCTAACAAGATTCGATAAAAAAGAAAAGCAAGATAAGAAAGACAATAAAACTCTCCTCCTTCATTTTATAAAAAGAAAGAATACAGCTATTGATAACCATAACGTCCCATAATGATTAGAATATAATCGGTTGTTATTCGAGCAGAACCGTTACATTATGGTGCGGCCACAGATGTGGAGCAGCTGCTCCACCATAGTGAATCACGTGTTCCACAGCTGTGGAACAGCTGAACCACAGATGTAAAGCACGTGCTCCACGGATGTGGTTACACTAAAACAAAGCATACTAACACAATCAACAAGCATACTTTTATCAATAAGACAAGGGGCTTGTATCCATAAACCAAGAGCCTTGTCAAACCCGCTTAGGTTATAAATTGGTAAGAAACATGCCGGAAAGCGTACGTAATTCGACATTTTTTCGCGCAAGAAGGGCTAAAAAACGCGAGAATATCAGCCCCTAAAAATGGGAAAAAAGAGGATAATAAAAAGAATATCAGAAAGATATCCGCTTTTATGCAGGGTGTAGGCAAATTTGCCTACACCCTGCATACACCCTACCTACATCACCTATATAACTTTGATATGCAACAGATTACAAAGCAGAGTGTAGGTATGTAGGTAAAAGTGCACAAAAACTCCGGGTAGTAGATTCATATCTGAAGCACAAAACCAACTTCCGGTCAGGAAATAGCAGGTTCTACTTTTTCTACTGCATTTTCCGGTTTTACTCATCCATTTATATTTTTTAAGGAATACCCCGTAGGGAGTTTCTTTTCCGGCGCTGTCTTCATCAACGAATAAAAACTTTAAGTTTCGTCTATCGGTGATATGCGAAACTTGACTAAAAACTAAATTAGCATGAAACAGATTTGTAAGCAAATGGCAAGAGCAGCCAGCCTCCTCTGCCTCCTCACTGCATGTAGCAATGGTGATTCCAACTATCCGCAAGAGTACATCGGATTTGAAAAGACAACCCTGACCCATTCGTTCGACAGCGACAAAGACACCGAAGAGCTTTTGGTGAAAATCGTCGCAGCGGACAAGAAAGACGAAGACCGGGAAGTACGTCTCAACGGCATCAACCTGCCGGAACAAGAGGATGTGTTCAGCCTTGTAGAAAAAACAGTCACCATTCCCGCCAAAAAGAAATCCGCCAACCTACGCGTGAAAATCTTCCCGAAAAGGATAAAACAAAAAGCCATATTCCGCATAGTCTGTACCCCACAAGAGAAAAAAGCGAAAAAGACAGAGATTACGGTACATTTGGTCAGGAAGTGATTAGAAAGGAATTATCGGAAGTTATTCGGAAGTTAGCTCCCGATAACTCCTAACAAAAAATAACTCCTAACAAAAAAAATCTTCCTTCCACGTAGGGAGTTTCTTCCCCTCGCCTGTCTTTATGAGAAAGCAGAAGAAAAAACATGGAACAAGAATTTGAAAAAATACTCGATAAGCTCGTAGCCTCTACCCGCTCGCCAAGAGGAAGATTCTCGAAAGAGAGCAGCTGGAACATCCTCGAAAGGCGGTTGCCGAATCCACGACGACGCATCCTTTCATTACAGTTCTTCATGAAAGGTGCCGCTGCCGTTGCCGTGCTTTGCGTGCTGGGCTGGTGGACGTACTATATGTTCGCCCCGATACCCATGCAGACCGTATCGACCCTCGCCGAAACACGAAGCGTCACGCTGCCCGACCAGACTACTATCGTCCTGAACCGTTACTCCTCGCTGAGCTACCCCAAGCGTTTCAGAGGAAAAGAGCGGAAAGTGCAGCTGGAAGGAGAAGCCTACTTCGAAGTAAGCAAAGACACGGCGCACCCCTTCAAAGTGGAAACGGGGAAAATAGAGGTACAGGTATTAGGTACGCACTTCAACGTCGACGCCTATCCGGAAGACACTGAAATAAAAGCCACGTTGCTGGAAGATTCGGTTGCCGTCAGCCTTATCGGCAGAGCAGAAACGAAACTGGTTCTTTCGCCCAACGAAAGCGCCATCTACAACAAGGAACAGGAAAGCCTCACCCTGCATACCGAGAAAGATGCCGCCGAAGAAGTCAGTTGGCAAGAGGGGATACTGCTGTTCAAGAACGTACCCTTGCAGGAGATTGCCCGAAAACTTTCCAATACCTTCCGGACAGATATACGCATCGAAGGAACTGAACTACAGAACTACCGCATGACTGCCACCTTTGCCGACAGCGAACCACTGGAAGAGATCTTGTCCCTGCTTTGCCGGAACCAGAAGTTTGAATACACAAAAACGAATGATCATATCACTATCACACAAAAATTAAATTAGAATGAAATCAACTATCTGTTCATTCCGCCCCCTCAGGAAGTTTCTCCTGGCGGGTGCGGTTCTGTTCTCGCCATACCTGCTGACGCACAGCACCGCATCCGAAGTCTGTGTCCGTCAAAAGACGGTCAGCACGCAAACCCGTTTCAGCATCGACCTGCGGAACGCCACGCTGGAAGAGTTCGTGAAGCAAGTGGAACGGAAAACCGGTTACCGCTTCATCTACGGAGAAGAAGTACGCCTGAACTCCCCTATCACCCTGAACGTACACAATGCCACCCTTCAGGAGATTCTCCAGAAAGCTCTCGACAAGCAGCCGGTCAGCTTCGAGATCTCCGGAAAACATATCTTGTTAAGCAAACGGCCCATGCCGCAGAAAACCGTTAGCCGTCGGTTCACTGTCAGCGGATACGTGACGGACGGAGCGTCTTCCGAGACGCTGATTGGAGCCAATGTCCTTGATAGTCGTCAGCATGTGGGCACTGCTACCAATCCTTTCGGTTTCTATACCCTCACCCTGCCCGAAGGAGATGCCGAACTGAGTTTCTCGTATTTAGGATATGAGACGCAGCACTGTTCGTTCGCACTAAATAAAGACACGGTACTCCATATCCGCATGAAAGAGAATAATGAACTGGCGGAAGTCCTGATTCTTTCTGACAAGAAAGAGAGCGGCATTCATGCCACCGGAATGGGATCGCACGAGATACCCATGACGCAGATACGCCATACGCCCGCCGTGCTCGGTGAAGCCGACATCCTGAAGACCATCCAGCTGATGCCGGGCGTGCAGGCGGGTACGGAAGGATTCTCCGGTCTGTACGTGCGGGGAGGTGGAGCGGACCAAAACCTGATATTGCTGGACGGTATTCCTGTGTACAATGCCGACCACCTATTAGGTATATTCTCCGTCTTCACCCCCGAAGCGGTGAAAAACACCACCCTCTACAAGAGTTCTTTTCCCGCCCGCTACGGCGGACGCCTCTCTTCCATCATCGACGTACGTACCAACGACGGCGACATGCACCGTTATCATGGCGCACTCAGCATCGGACTACTCACCGACAAGTTGCACATCGAAGGCCCTATCTGCAAAGAGCGTACTTCATTCAGCCTCAGCGCACGCAGCACACACACCGCCTTTCTGAAAAACCTCATTGTGAACGAAGAGGACAGTTATACCGACAAGTACAACTATTACTTCTATGACATCAATGCCAAACTGAACCATAAGTTCAACGACCGCAACCGCCTCTTCCTCGGTTTCTATAAAGGAAAAGACCATTACCACCTCGACTCCTACGACCATAGCGAGTCGCAAACCTACGAGTCGCAATCCTACTATAATGACGACAGCCATCTGAACTGGGGAAACACCGTTGCCTACGCCCGCTGGAACCGTGTGTTCAACAACCGGTTGTTCTGCAACACTACTTTCTCGTACAACAGTTACCTGATGACTTTAAAACAGGATATGGAGAATTCAAACTATTATCGCGGAGAGCTATACGACCGCTACAGTTACTTCTCCCAGTTCCACTCCGGCATCCGCGACTGGACCGCCCGCATGGACTGCGACTATACCCCTGCTCCGACACACCACATCAAGTTCGGCACGGAATATACCCACCATACCTTTCGCCCGGGTATCTCCACTTCCAAGTTGCAGGAAGTAGAAAACGGACAGCCACAGGAAGAGGTCCTCTACGACACCGACAATAACCGCACGTTGCACGGACAGGAGGTATCGCTCTATGCCGAAGACAACTTCAACCTCAACCGACACCTCAGCCTGAATGCAGGAATGCGGGTGTCGCTGTTCGCCACCCAAGGTAAAGAGTACTTCTCGCTGCAACCCCGCCTCTCCGCACGCTATAACTTCGGACAAGGATTCTCTGCCAAAGCCTCCTATACCTGCATGACGCAATACGTCCACCTGCTCACGTCCACTCCCTTCTCCATGCCTACCGACCTTTGGGTGCCGATCACGAAAAATATACGCCCCATGTATGCCAACCAATACTCCGTCGGAGGTTACTATACCGGGCTGAAGGGGTGGGAGTTTTCCGTAGAGGGGTATTACAAGCAGATGCGCCACATCCTCGAATACCAGGATGGTGTCTCCTTCTTCGGCACTTCCACCAACTGGGAAGAGAAAGTGGAGAGTGGAGAAGGGCGCTCCTTCGGACTGGAGGCCATGGTGCAGAAGACATTCGGAAAGACGACCGGATGGTTGGCATATACGTTAGCCAAAACCGACCATCGCTTCAAGAACGGAAACATCAGCCAAGGCAAATGGTTTCCCTACAAGTATGACCGACGGCATAACATCAGCCTCAGCCTGAACCACAAACTCACCAAGCGCATCGACTTAGGCGCTTCGTGGATATTCAACACCGGCGGATGCATCACCGTGCCCGAACGGGAAACCATCATCATACGTCCCGAAGGTAGTGTAGAATCCGCCCCTTACGTCTCCAGACGTAACAACTACCGTCTGCCCGCCAGCCATCGCCTGAACCTGAGCATCAACTTCAACAAGAAGACCAAACACGGCATGCGCATCTGGAACATCAGTGTCTACAATGTCTATAATGCCATGAACCCCAATCTGGTCTACAGCAAGTGGGAACAAGAGGATTTCTATTCCGGAGGTTATTATAATGATTATTATAACTCTGTATACCAAGGAGGTGGAAGCAGCATCAGCGCACCCCATGAACCGGAATCGAAAACGGTTATCAAGAAATTGACCTTACTGCCCTGCATACCGTCTGTCACTTATACCTACAAATTCTAAAAGAAAATATATCGGATATGAAAACAAGAACGAGAACAAAGATGAAAGCCAACATAAGAACAAGCATGAAAGCCGGAATGAGAGCAAACATGAAAGCCGGAATGAAAGCAAACATAAAAGGCGGAATGAAAGCAAACATAAAGGGCGAAATGAAAACATGCATAATAACAAGAATGAAAACAAGTATCAACCTACACCTTATTATATATATAGTAGCCGCCACACTCCTCACCGCCTGCGAGAACGAGATCCCCTACAATGCCGGACAGCGTGACCCCATGCTCATCATGAATGCCCTGCTCGATGCCGGACGGACAGAGAACTTCGTCTATCTGCATCTGAACGAAGGAAACAAGACATGCCGCCTCAACGAAGCTACGCTCACGCTCTACGTAAACGGCAATCCGATGGAATCTCCCCAAGCCATCTCGCCCGACGAATATTACCAAAGCCAGAAAGACCAGCTCGACGAAAAACAGTACGAAGCCTTACTGAAAAGCATGCGCTTCAAACTATTCCGCCTCAACACCGTCCTGAAACCCGGAGATGATATCCGCCTTGAAGCCACTGCCGAAGGCGGAAAGTACCATGTCCGTTCACACGTGACCGTTCCCCAACCCATACACAGCCTGCAAGTGGACACCTGCACCGCACTCCTACGCCAATGGGGAAGCATGAAAACTTACCGCCAATACCGTATCACCATGCAAGACATCCCGAACGAAAAGAACTACTACCGGCTGGAGATAGTGAACAGCAAAGAGTTCCAGTGTAGCCTCCTCACCAATTGCAGAGACGAAAACGGGAATTTCATCGTCGACGAAAACGATAGATATGTCTACACCACGACGTACGACACTGTACGCTATACCTATACCAACCTCATCAACCGCGAAGACGTGATACTGACCGACGGACATGTCACCAACTCGGACGATGACGAAAATGCCATGTTCCCCAACATCGAAAACAAATACAACATCTTCAACGACAACCGTTTCAGCAATTCGTCCGCCACCCTAAAGGTGTACACCCCGCTCTATGACGACAACTATGACATCCTTTTGTCACTGAATTACACCAGTTGCCTGCTGAAACATACTATCACCGTGCGCCTGCTCAGCCTGCCGGAATCCTACTACCGCTACCTGAAAGCTCTGAACTGCATGGATGACGATGACTATGACGAAGCCCTGATGGAGCCTGTCAGCCTGCCCAGCAATGTAGAAGGTGGATTAGGATTTGTGGGTGTCTCTTCCGCCGCCCAATACATCATAGAGATGCCGGATAAACAGTGGAAATGGTGATTAAAAGAGATATACCTACATTACATTCGTGTTACAAATTACGCCCTAAAACAAGCAAAATAACACCTGAAAATTGATTTATATCAAGAAATACTATCTTATAGTACACTTTTCTACCTTTATGCTTTTATGTTATAAAACATACTCCTATATTTGCACAGGTAAAAAGAAAAGCTAAGCGCTTAGAATTATTTTCAATAGGTATTAGTTTTGTGAGTTTGTAAGTTGGTAAGTTTATGAGTTGGTAGGTTCGTTAGTTGGTGAGTTTGTAAGTTAACGCACTAATGAGAAAAACTTAAAAACTCAAAAGCCCAAAAACTTAAAAACTCAAGACTCAAAGCTATAGGATTGTTTTTTAGGTATAACAAATTAAAAAGTAGGTATTATGAAACGTTTAGGATTAACACTGGTAGCAGCTGTATGTCTGACTGCTACGACATTTGCTGCAGAAAATCAACCGACAACTACCAAATGGGATGGTAGCATCAACGTAAGCAAACTGAGTAGATATTTGAACCTGGCTGACGACCAGCATGCAGAAGTCACTAACATCTGCGAATACTTCTCTACGCAAATGGAACGTGCCACGACTGCAAAGAAAGATCAGCAAAAGAGACTCCGCAACGCCGTGTACGGAAACCTGAAACTGATGAAGCAGACACTGACTGACAAACAATACTCCGATTATACCAAAGTATTGAATATCACTCTGCAAAACAAGGGGATTGAAGTGAAATAATGAAGAAGAAGTTAGAGGGAGTTGAAACCGATAGGTTTAACCTATGAAGGTGTATCTAATCATGCATTTAATTCTCCACTCTCTACTCTAAACTTAAAGATTACTTAATAAAGAGAGAGGGCGCTAAACATCACGTTTTGCGCCCTCTTCCTTTATCAACACCATTTCAGTGTCGACTCCCTAACCAATATACTATTTCACTTACAAACAATATCTATCTTGTAACTCTTTCTTGTATTTCTTAGAAACCAACAGTTCCGACACATTCTCAAAAGGCGGATACAATACACATTTGCTGTCCTTAATAATCATCAGATAATCAATATTAATAATGAAAGACTGATGAATCTGCACAAAGCAAGAAGCGTATTTCACAATCTGTTCGGCAGTAGTACTCTTCTTCAAAGGCAACGGTGCCTGTCCGCTCAGCACTACCTCCCACTGTTTACGCTCCGAACAATACCTAAAATATCCAATCTCGGCAGGACGTAATGCACGCATGTCATTCGTCGGAGTAAATACCATAAACGTCCGTCCCGTATTCACCGACATGGAAGAATAGGGGATTATCCTCTGTTCCTGCTCTGCACTTCGCATAAATCGGGAAATAATGATTGCCAATTCTTCATCCTCGAAAGGCTTTAACAAGTAATCAAAAGCAGATTGCCGGATTGCCGATACCATGTATTTGTCGTATGCCGTATAGAACACAACTTTCATATCCCACGTCAAATTATCGCGAATGCTATCCAACAAATCCATCCCTTTCATATCAGGCAATTCCACATCCAAAAACAGCAAATCAGGACGTACCTTAGATATCAGTCTCTTCGCAGACACATCGTTACGCGCAATACCCGACAAATAGAAATCTTCAAACTTCTGTAATCCGAATATCAGATTATCCAAGGCCAACTCATCGTCATCTACTATTACAACCTTATACTTGTCCATACATTCTGTTATTTCTGCGAAATTAATAAACTAAAAATAAACTAAAAAACCAATAAACACTAAATTTAGGATATATTGCCTAAAACAAGGATATCCGGCCCAAAATAAAGACTATTCAAAAAAAATCATAAGATTGAATAATCATAATTCAATGGCAAATAGAAACAGATTTCGCACCCAACTTCACCACTTGGCAAGTCTACATTATGGACAGAAACCTCAATTGTTTCTTTATTCTTAGCATTCAATATTTGAATGGTTTGCATGATGACTTTCATGCCGGTGCCCGTTCCTCTGTTCCCGCTATTCAATCTGAAACCACCTCCATTGTCAGTGATCTTGACATAAACGTATGTACCGGAACGGTGGATGTCGATCCATAACCGCCGCTCTCCACCTTTGTTTCGGAGAGCATGTTTTATTGCGTTCTCCACCGGAATCTGTATCAACATGGAAGGCAGTACCAGTTTGTCGGCATCTACCTCCTCACCAACCTCGATCGCCCACTCAAACATAGAACCTAAAGAGCGGCTCTGCAACTCGATATACGTCTGTACGAAACTTAACTCTTCTGACAAAGTGATGCACATCTGCTCTGCCAGCTCCAGATTACGCCTCATGAGTTTCACCAACGAGGAAAGCTCTTTCTTTGTTTCTCCTTCCCGGTTTCCCATTTCCTGATTAAGCACGTTGAAGATAAAGTGCGGTGACATCCGATTGCGTATGTTCTCCAGCCGCAGCGAAGAGATAGTCCGCTGGCTTTGTGCCAACAAAAGTGCACGTCCCCGCTTGCCGTACAAATAGATGAAACAGATTATGATCATCGCCAACACACAAACTCCGATCCAAAAGAATCGCCCTTCATTCAGTCTCAGCATCTCATTCTTCTGCTGCTCAATCAGAATATTCTTTGCCAGCAAGGTGGAATCTTGCTGATACTTGAGCGAAATGTCCGCAGTACGCATCTTGATACGCTCATTACGAATGGAATCGTCCAACCTCTTGTTTTCTTTCTGATAGTAGAAGGCTTTCTCATAATCTGCCGTCCGCTCGTAAAAGTCCTGCAAGTATTTGTTGCGAATGCGCAGCATATCCGGCTCCATCTTATCAGAGTTCACAACCGTATTCAACAAACGCTTGACTTCAGCTATGTCATTCCGCTTCATAGCCAACCCTATACGTTGGGTGTCAATATAATAAAGCACTCCCGTTGCATCTATCTTCCGAAAGAAAGGCTGACATTCTGTAATGTATTTCGCAGCAGAATCAAGCACATTCATATGCAAGTACACATCGCCCAGATTGACCATGCAAAGGTTCTTCTCGAATCCCATATCCGACTGGGAAACAGCCAACGCAAGCCCCTCTTTAAAGTAAGACAATGCCTTCGGATAATCTTCCCGATAGTAGGATAAGTTTCCACGGTTATTCAGGTAGATATACTTTTCGTAAGGTAACATCTTGTCGTACGACACGCCCGCCAAGTTATAGTAATACTCACTTTGATCGAAGTCGTGCAATGACATATAAACCTGTGCCAGACCATAATAAACCGGAGGGCGTTTTTCTATCGACACTTTCAGCGAATCAACTGTCTGCAATGCCTTACGATACCAATATGCACTGACATCATACTTTCCCTGACGACTATAAGCATCCGCCAGATTAATCAGAATATCCGGAATCAGTTCTTTCTTTGTTCCTTGCAGGCGTTGTTCATAAGAATCCGTAAAGCTGACTACAGCAGAATCTATATTCCCCACACGGACATAAACATTGCCCCTGACATTCAGGTATTCCGAACGTAAATCTGCAATGTAGGGTGATGGCTGTTGCCGGTTGCAAAACTCCTCAAGCCTATTTGCCAAAGAATAGGCGGAATCCACATCAGAGGAATACATATACGTTTTCAGTATGATAACAGCATAGTAGCACCACTCCAGACTATCACCGGCCCTTTCCATATTTTGCAACGTCAGACTGCGTATTCTTTGCGGATTGGCGGGCAAGGAATCCATGACCGAACGGTAAAATTCCTCACAGTTCGTCATCCATGTTCTCTCTTTTTTCGTCTGTTGACAAGAAACACTACCTAACAAGAAAAGGAGCATAGGAAAAACCACTCTACCTACCATTTTATATATTTTCTTATTCATTACTCTCTTGCTTTTTTTTAATAAGAACCTGTTTAAATTTTCTTCAAAAAGGCTCTAAAAAATTCTACTTTTTTGCATATAGCACAAAAATAATAGTTTTTCCCTTTTAGTCCAATTTTATGACCGAATATCCACTGAAATATTTATTTATTCCACTTTTATGCATTCTCCTGTTTGGGAATAAAAAGCTGATTCTTTAACTTTGCATACACAAATATAAGTATTCATTAACACTTATCCATTAATAACAAGACACAATGAGAAAATTTTTACTTTTAGGAATTTGCGTATCCTTCCTCCTACCCGCCATCGCACAAGCGCAGCAGGTACGTTCGTCCTATTTCATGGAAGGCAGTAACTACCGCATGTCTCTGAATCCCTCTTTCCAACCGACAAAAGGTTTTGTGAACCTTCCTGGTATTGGAGGTACTTCAACCGAGTTATCCACCAACTCTGTTGGTATGCACGACCTCTTCGAGGTCTTCGCCTCTGATGACGATTACTACAACAGTGATAAATTCTACAATAGCCTGAAAAATATGAATGAAGCAAACATTCATGCCAGCACCAACATCCTATCGATGGGAGCATATAAAGGAAAAGGATTCTGGACATTCAATATCGGAACACGAGTTGATGCAGAAGGCAATATACCCAAAAGCATGTTCGACTACCTGAGAGCAGGCGATCCTAACTATTGGGATACCAATTTTGACATCCGCGATGAAAAGTTGCGTGTCAATGCCTATATTGAAATAGGAGGCGGCTACTCGAGTGCCATCAATGAGCGGCTGACCGTAGGCGGTAGAGCCAAACTTTTGTTAGGTGCAGGAAATATCGGACTGACCATCAACAACCTGTCTCTCAGCAAAAACAATATGGGTAACGGTTTCCAAATCATCTCCGATGCCTATCTGGAGAGTTCGGTCAAAGGAGTGGAACTGGAAGAGACTAACGGATATGTCACCGACCTAGAATACAATAAATTCGGTGTCAGCGGCTATGGTGCAGGCTTCGATTTGGGAGCAAACTACAAACTGACGGACAAGCTCACTCTTTCTGCCTCCTTATTGGATCTGGGCTTCATTGCCTGGAGCAAATCAGGTACTCAAATAGCAGAATCGGACAAGAACACCACTCTCACTCCCGGCAGCGACTATAGCATGGAGGATGCGGAAAACGTCATAGATTTTGAGCTCTATGGTCTGCAGAAAAAAGAAAACAAGGCACGTACCACTTCCCTCTCGCCAACATTGGTACTGGGAGGCGAATACGCTTTCTTCAACAATGAACTCAGCGTAGGCTTGTTGTCAACCACCCGTTTCGGAAAACTGCATAACCACTCCGAACTGACGTTATCTGCCAACTATCGTCCCAATACCTTTATCAACGCCTCACTGACCTACTCCATGTTGCAGGGAGGAGATACTTTTGGTTTTGTAATCAGAATCGGTCAACTGATGCTGGGCACAGACTACATGTATCTCGGAAAGAACTCCAACCACGCAAATGCTTTCGTAGGTCTTTCCATTCCTTTGGGGAAGAAAAAAGAGTGATACGCCCGAAGGAGACGAACCGCTGACGGCAAAAGTGAGTATATCAAACAAATCCCATCATAAATTACGCAGATTAGTAAGGATTATCCGATCTGATGATTCAGAATCAAAAAAGAAATCCGTGCTAATCTGCGTAATTTGTAGTGAGCTATGCATACCGCAGCATCCATAGCCTACGATTACTTTATCGTCACCATTGTTGCCCCAAATCCATATTCCTGGAAAGAAGCATCCTGATGCCTATAGGTAGGATATTTACGCTTCAGTTCATCCAATATCGCCTTGCGAAGCACACCGTCCCCCTTGCCATGAATTAAGACAATGCGCTGTTCGCGTTTGTTCCTATACTGCTCCAGTACTTCCCTGAACTTATCGAGCTGATAGTTCAAGATCTCACTGTTGCTCATTCCCCGAATGTCATCCAGAAGCTCACCGATATGAAGGTCTATCTCGACGATGCCATTCTGCCCACCGCGCTTCACGACAGACTGGGGTTTCGGCTTATCTACCACACTCTTCTGAAGCAACGCCGCCTGCAACTCCTCGGCGGAAACATAAACCTGCTTGGCTGGAACATCATTCTTCACCACATCATAGATCAGGGAAGGTGTCTCAAAGAACTCCGACTCCTGAAAGGTGTGCAACTTATAGAACTTGACCGTGTCTATGCGCAACTCCACACTGACTGCCGGCTTCAGCGCAAAAGAACGCCCGTCCTTGAAAGCAACGAACTGTACAGCCACATGTTCGCGGTCATTCAGTTCCGCCTTCTCAAATTCCTCAAGCAAGAATTTGGTGTTCGGTTCTATCAGCCCGTTGGAGCGGACATTCCATGCCTTGCCCTCCGCACAGAGATAGGTGTAGTATAGATAATAATTGCTATCATTCACCAAATACGCCTCGAAAGGTGTGGTGCTGACCGCCTTGATATCTTCCGGAACGAATGCCAGAAATACATTCAGCACATCTCCGCCACGCATCTCCGGCTGGCGGTAGACAGAAGGTTTAGGCGCAACCACGTTCCGCGGTTTCGCCTCTTCCTGAACAGAACCTGAAGACCTTGCCGGACTCTCTTCCGTTTTTTTCGCAGCAGGTTTCGACGTCGGTCTTACCATATTATAATTATCCGTATCAATCACCACACACTCGCGCACCGCCATCGGGATATCAAAACCGTCGGCATCTTCCACCAGCACGATGTCTTTTCCCTGAAATCCTTTCACGATTCCTCCGCCGATTTCGTTGAGGAAACGCACTTTATCACCTATCTTCATCGTTCTATTCTTTTTTTTAGTATTTGACAAATAAGTATTTACGTCCGGCATAGCAAAGCCCGACCGCCCGCAAAGATACGGCAACTCCATAAAAAAAGATAGAAAAAAACAATAAATATCCGTACCTTTGCACCTCATAAACCAAGTTTATCATGAAAGAAGATCCAAAACATATCCGTATCAGCGAGTATAACTATCCCCTGCCCGACGAGCGTATCGCCAAGTTCCCTTTACCCATGCGCGATCAGTCCAAGCTACTAGTGTACCGTCATGGAGAGGTATCCGAGGATATCTTTACTTCATTACCCTCCTACCTGCCTGCCCGAAGCCTGATGGTATTCAACAACACGAAAGTGATTCAGGCAAGACTGCACTTCCGTAAAGAGACTGGTGCACTGATCGAAGTATTCTGTCTGGAGCCTGCCGAACCGAACGACTATGCACTGAACTTCCAGCAAACCGAGCATGCCGCCTGGCTGTGCATGATAGGCAATCTAAAGAAATGGAAAGAGGGAACCCTGAAACGGAAAATGACTGTAAAAGGACGCACCATCACATTGACCGCCACCCGAGGCGAATGTCACGGAACCAGCCATTGGATAGACTTCCGCTGGGACGACACGGCAATCACCTTTGCCGACATACTGGAGGTGTTTGGCGAACTCCCCATCCCGCCCTATCTGAACCGCAAGACACAGGAGAGCGACAAGGAGACTTACCAGACCATCTACTCGAAGATAAAAGGCTCTGTAGCAGCACCTACCGCAGGATTGCATTTCACCTCCCGCGTACTAGACGACCTGAAACAGCTGGGTGTAGAACTGGAAGAGTTGACACTGCACGTTGGTGCCGGTACCTTCAAGCCCGTCAAGAGCGAGGAGATAGAGGGACACGAAATGCACACGGAATACATCTCCGTCTTACGAACCACCATAGAAAAGCTGATAGCCCACGACGGGAAGGCGATAGCCGTAGGCACTACATCCGTCAGGACATTGGAAAGTCTATACCACATCGGTGTTACTCTGCTGAAAAATCCTCATGCCACAGAAGAAGAGTTACGCGTGCGGCAATGGCAACCCTATGAAACTGCCGAAGAAACAGCCGACATCAGCTCCACACACTCCCTGAAAGCCATACTCGACTATCTGGAACGCAATCATCTGGAAACCTTGCACACCAGTACACAAATCATTATCGCTCCGGGATACGACTACAAAATCGTTGTTGCCATAGTCACCAACTTCCATCAGCCGCAAAGCACGCTCCTGCTGCTCGTATCAGCCTTTGTGAAAGGGGACTGGAAAAAGATATACGACTATGCCCTGAGCCACGATTTCCGTTTCCTGAGTTACGGAGATTCTTCATTACTAATACCCTAAAACGATGAACAAAGACAACAACCAAGAAATGTTTCCCCTTGTGGACGAGCAAGGGAATATCACTGGCGCGGCTACCCGCGGCGAATGCCACAACGGCAGCAAACTGCTACACCCCGTGGTGCACCTGCATGTGTTCAACTCGCAAGGTGAGCTGTACCTGCAAAAGCGTCCGGACTGGAAAGACATACAACCCGGTAAATGGGACACCTCCGTAGGCGGGCATGTAGACTTAGGGGAAAGTGTGGAAATGGCATTGAGGCGTGAAGTACGCGAAGAACTTGGCATCACTGAGTTCACGCCTGAGTCTGTCACCCATTACATCTTCGAGTCCAGCCGCGAGAGAGAACTCGTCTTCGTACACAAGACTACATACGACGGCGAAATATGCCCCAGCGACGAACTGGACGGCGGACGCTTCTGGACCATAGCAGAGCTTAAGGAAAATATGGGCAAAGGCGTATTTACCCCCAACTTTGAAGGAGAGATAGGAAAGCTCATAGCATTGGAGGAGTGAAAGAGGATAGCCATACGTTCATCCCCTCCACATCAGCCGCATAGGATACAAACAAAAAGGGAGGTATGTCGGCACTCACCACAATGGTAAGAATTGCCTATGACATACCTCCCTTATTCTATATAAAGGTACCGACTTATTTAGCCAGATCCTCTATCACTTTCATGATCTTCTGACCGATTTCCTCAGCCGCTTCCTGAGTAGAAGCCTCGCTGTACACGCGGATGATCGGCTCGGTATTGCTCTTGCGCAAGTGCACCCACTTGTCGGCAAAGTCAATCTTCACTCCGTCGATGTCATTGATTTCCTCATTCTTATACAGCTCTTTCACTTTGGCAAGAATGGCATCAACATCCGTATCGGGTGTCAGGTCTACGCGGTTCTTCGCCATAAAGTAAGCGGGATAGGTGGCACGCAACTCGCTCACCTTCTTGCCCTCGTGTGCCAGATGGCTCAGGAACAGGGCGATACCAACCAAAGCATCGCGTCCGTAGTGGCTTGCCGGATAGATGACTCCGCCATTACCTTCACCGCCGATGACGGCACCCACTTCTTTCATCTTGGTCGTCACATTCACTTCGCCTACAGCAGATGCAAAGTATTCTTTGCCGTGCTTGCGAGTCACATCGCGCAGTGCACGCGTAGAGCTGAGATTAGACACGGTGTTGCCCGGCGTATGTTTCAGTACATAATCTGCCACAGTAACCAATGTGTACTCCTCGCCATACATCTTCCCGTCCTCGCAAATCATAGCCAGACGGTCTACATCAGGGTCGACCACAAAAGCCACATCGGCCTTTCCACCCTTCATCAGGTTCATGATGTCACCCAGGTTCTTCTCCAACGGTTCAGGGTTATGCTGGAAGTTTCCCGTCGGTTCGCAATACAGTTTTTCTACATGCTTCACGCCCAAACGCTCCAGCAGTTCCGGCAAGATGATGCCGCCGACGGAGTTCACACAGTCGATGGCTACACGGAAATCGGCTTTGCGGATAGCTTCCACATCCACCAGGTCGAGTGCCAGCACGCTGTCTATATGTTTCTGATTATAAGTCAAGTCCTTGCGGTAAGAGCCCAATTTGTCTACTTCGGCATATTCGAACTCTTCGGCTGCTGCGATGCGGAGCACTTCGTTGCCTTCGGCAGCATTAAGAAACTCGCCATGCTCGTTCAGCAGTTTCAAGGCGTTCCACTGTTTGGGATTGTGTGAGGCAGTCAAGATGATGCCACCGGAAGCGCCTTCCATGGTCACAGCCAGCTCGGTGGTCGGCGTAGAAGCCAGGTCGATGTCCACTACGTCCCACCCCATCCCCATCAGGGTGCCTACAACTACGTTTTTCACCATTTCACCCGAGATGCGAGCGTCGCGTCCTACTACAATCTTATTACTTTTCACAGTAGACGTTTTGCGGATAAGCGTCGCATACGCAGACGTAAACTTCACAATGTCAAGTGGATTCAGACCTTCGCCTGCCACACCGCCAATGGTTCCGCGGATTCCAGAGATAGATTTGATTAGAGTCATTAAGTTATCAATAATTTAAAGATTAATGATTGAAAGATTATTATTTCAAGATTACTTGTAAATTTGATACTTACGAATATCGTAGTAATAAGGATATACTTGCTGTTGGGCCGAATTGTGTCCCATCTTCGAAGGAACAATCAGCTTCACATGTGCTCCGTCGCGCACATAGACCAACGGCACCAACCAACCGGCTGGAACAGAAGGACCATAATAGGTATACATGAATCCTTGTGTGAACTGACCGGCAATCGAGGAGCTCGTCACCCGATAGTTAAACTCGTCCACCACTTCCGCATACGCCAAGTTGGACATGGTCACCATCTGGTCCATCAAGCTATATTCCATGAAGCGAACCAATATCTTGTCGTTGGGCTTCACCGTATCGGCTGGATTATCGGAACCTTTCTTCACAATCTGCATGTAGACGCCACTTGCCAGTTGCACATACTCATTCTTGGAGACATCCGTCATCGAGTCGTTCCTGTAAAATTCAGTTTGGGATATCACAGTGATGCTGCTGTCTCTGATAAACGCCTTGATGGCATCTCTCTCTTCGTCCAGCATCTCTGCATAGGTCTTAGTGTTGTCGCAAGCCTGGAAAGCCATACCGCACGCCAACACAGCTAAAAAGAACAATGTAAGTTTCTTCATCCTCTTTTATTTAGTAATTTTGTACAAAAGTATTCTATTTCAACGAAAGTCGGAAAGCTCCGCAAAGAAACTTCGTATCTTTTAACCTTTGCACTTCACTTTTTTTATCCTTTCGCATTCAGCAATGGTTTGAAATCCTCCAACGCGCGTTCCAGTACTTTTCGGGCTTCGTCTATTGTGCCGTAAAACTCACCTCCGGAAGCATTCAGATGCCCGCCCCCGTTGAAATATTCGGAAGCAAGACGGTTGCAGGGGAATGTGCCTACCGAACGTAATGAAACCTTGATCATCGGTTTCTCGGTGTCTTCGCGCAGGAAACAGGAGAAAACAACATTCTTTATGCTCAAAGGAATATTTACAAATCCTTCGCTGTCTCCCCGAATGTAGCTGAAGCGTTTCTGCTCGTCCTTGGTCAGCGTAATCAGGGCGGCATGGTGGTCGGGATAGACCTTCATCTGCGAAAGGATGTGTCCCATCAGGCGCAGACGGCTTTCGGAGTAGGTGTTGTAGACTTTTCGGTAGATTTCGTCCTTATCGATGCCTTTGGAGAGCAGTTCGCTGATGATAAAGTAAATCTCCCGGTTGTTGGAATTGTAGGTGAAGCCACCGGTATCAGTCATCATACCGGTGTAAATGCATTCTGCCCCTTGCTTGGTGATTTCGTTGAAGTAACCCATGCGACATATCAGCCGGAATACAAGCTCGGAGGTGGAAGAGATGTTGGGATGCGAGATAATGATGTCGCAGAATTCTTCCGGATAAAGGTGATGGTCTACCAATATTTTCTTTCCCTTGGCAGCTCTCACGGCATCTGCCATAGCGTCGATGCGGCTCAGTGCATTAAAGTCTAAACAACAAATGATCTCTGCTTCGGCTATCAGCTTATCGGCAAACTCCTTATAGCGGTCGTAAAGCAACACATCCTTGCTGCCCGGCATCCATTTCAGGAAATCGGGAAAAGCATTCGGAACAATGATGTTTGCCGTCTTCTCCTGCGAATTAAAGAAGTGCCACAGTCCTAACGACGAACCGATGGCATCGCCATCCGGGGCCACATGTGCCACGATTACTATCTTCTCCGCATGTCCCAGCCATTTGGAAAAGCGGTCTATCTTAGCTTGGTCTATTACTTTGGTCAACATACGCGTTTACGGATTTAGGTATCTCGTCCAAACCAGGGCGCATAAATGCAGCCTGCTGCTTCGGTCATACCAAATTGAAAGGGCAAAAGTACAAAAAAGTTCGGTAGTTGGCAGTAAATATCACAGGATTTATTCGATATTCACCCCATATTCTCCATACGCCAACTCCATACTTTCTCCAAGTCTATAAGCATGGAGAAGGTATGGAGTTGATACGGAGTTGGTATGGAGTAGGTATGCTATCGGGCATGTTCCTCATATCCCGCCAAGTTGTATGAGACCGGAACCGTACTGTTCCCTACGCGGTAGATGCCGAATTTGAAGTAATAGCCTTCTTCGTCATTCCGCCCGATCAGGATTTTTTCCTTGTCCACGATATGGCGTTCGATGTCCTTTCCGTCCTGGCGGTAAGTCATGGTCACATCAAGCATTCCGAGGCTGAGTATAGTCTCTTTCTCCTTGCCGTAACGGATCCAGTCGATGTCGACCTTGAAGGTCACCCAACACGCTTTCGGGAAATCATCGAACGGCATCTTATAGGCTATCGTAGAGGCCTTGTAGGTGGAAGCGACCGGGCGCAGGACTTTCGCTGTTGCCGGATTGGCATTGCAGCGATCGGTCTTGTCGGTCAACCATTTGCGGTCGGAATTGGCTTTGATGTAGAAGTAACCTTGCGAGAAACCGAAAGCAAGCGGGGGATATCCGCCCTGCTCTATCAGCCACCCGTTGGGCTTTCCCGCCTTATAGACGGTCTTTCCCTGCGCATTGGTCGCGGCCACTTTCTCGTAACCCATGTTCTTCTTGAAAATCATCTTCTTTTCCAATTCAAGGAACTCTTCCACACTAAGCCGCGTCACTTTACCGTCCGGATCGGACACAAGTGTCCGGCTCGGCATGCCGTGCCACTGGGCGAAAATGGTGGAGACATCCTTGGCAAGACTCCGGGGGATATAAACAGAGAATGTATAGCTCATCGACGAACCTTGCGGGCAACTGCCCTTGCCGTAATGGTATACGGTCTTCATTTTCTGGGCATTGGGGTACTCGCTGGCCGGATAGTTTCGGAAGTCATTGGACACGGCATAGCAGTAGCTAAGCTCGGCACGGCCTTTGGTTTCTCCTTCGGCATAGCCTTCCAGCGTATTGTCATCCTGTTTCAGTTCGAAACGGTAAGAAGGGCGGCCACGGAACGGTAGGGAGTGATCCAAACAAATGGTGTGTGGTTTATTGGTTCCGACGGCCACCCAACGACCGTCAATTATTTGATTCGCACGGGCAGAATCCGCCTGTACGTTTACACGTTCTTTTAAGGGTGTTAAGTTATCCGACTGTGCACGAACCGGAACTGCCGTTGTCAACGGAAGAAAGCAAAGGGGGAGTAATGCTATTTTTTTCATTCTATATTCTATATTCGATGATTCGATGTTTAGAGATGATTCGATGTTTAGAGATGTAAAAACACGCTTCATTCAGGCAGGGGCACCATCGGTCGACGGCCATAATTCAGTTTCAAGCCTTTCTGATAAGCCTCAGGACCATGCAGGTCTTTGATATCCATTTCGCCCAGGTTGACCAGGATGCCGCGTGCCATCAGTCCGGCGTCTTCATTTTGGAGGCGAGGCAGGGTTTCGGCAGCCTTCTTCAGTTCGGGCAGGAAGGGACGGATGCAGTCGCGCATGGCAGGATCGAGGGAGAGGCATTCCAGCGAGGAGTAACCTATCTTCCGGTCTTCCTCCTGCACCGGAGTGACGAGGCGGGCAACGCCTTCGTGTGCTTTGCCCAAATAGGCAACGGCATAAGCGGCTTCGGCTGAGATGTAGGGGTTTTCGTCTTGCAGCAGTGCCAGCAGGGTTTGCGGACAGTTCTCCACCTGATTCTCCCGTGCCAGTTTGGCATATCCCACTGCTCCCCAGAATCTCATTTCCGGCAAGGCGCTGACAATGGCTTTCTCCAGTATAGGAAGCGAAGATGACGTAGCTGTTCCAGCTGTTTCTACCAGCGCATATAGTTCGTCCAGGGGATATTTCTCCTTGCGCACTTTCTCGTAAAGGATATGCCCTACACGCGAATTGGGCAGGAAGAAGCCCAAATCTACGGTCTCACGGACATGTTCAGACAAAGCTTGACGCATTTTAGAGAGAGTTTCCGCATATTCGGGAGCAGCCGAAAGGTCGTGCAATTCATCCGGATCGTTCTTCAGGTCGAAAAGCATTTCTGCCGGATGGGCCTCGAAGGTCAGTTTCCAGTCCGGATTGGTATTATGTCCGCCCAGTACCAGTTTGTCCCATGCCTTGTTGGAGGGCATTCCCCACTGATAGTAGTTGCGCAAGGCAAACTGGCGGTAGGGGATGTAGCTACGTATGTATTTATACCGCCCATCAGTGACGGCACGCACCGGCATGAAGTGGTGCAGCTGGTTGGCAGCCAATGCAAATTGCATTTCCCTCTTCTCCTTGCTCGCATATTTGCCGAACAGGGCTTTTCCTTGCATCTGCTTGGAAGGCTTGACACCCGAAAGGCTGAGCACGGTCGGTCCCAAGTCCGTAAAGTTGACCAGTCCATATTCTTTGCCTACGGCATTGTTTGCCAGATGCTTCCATTTCGGCGGGAAATAAGCAATCAGGGGCACTCGCAGCCCGCTCTCATACAGATAGCCTTTTCCGCGTGGAACGCAACCGCCATGATCACTGAAGAAGAAGATGATCGTGTTCTCCTCCAGCCCTTTCTCTTTCAGGTCTTTCAGGAAGAAACCCAACCAAGTATCTACATCCTGTACCGCCTCAAGATGTCCGGCATAGTCGGAACGCATCTCCGGCAGGTCGGGCACGTAGGAGGGCAACGAGAGCAACGCCGGATAGATTCCCTCCTTGGTGTAATCTCTGCGCCCATCGGTGTGGAAGGTACGGATGCGTCCCATGTGCGAAGTCACGGTATTGAATACGGCAAAGAAGGGTTGGTCTTTCCCGCGTTTCGGACTGTTGTAAGAAGCCTTTTTGTCACACTCGTCCCAGCAACTCTTATTGTCTGTGGTCGAATTGTAGTGTGTCTTGCTGTTGTTGGTGCAATAATATCCGGCTTCGCGTAGCCTTTGCGGGAAGAAGATATCGGCAGGTGTGTCGTAAGGCACGGGGTGCACATCCATCCCGTAAGTACTCGAGTAGCAGCCTGTGATAAGTGACGAGCGGGCAGCCGAACTTTGAGGGGCCACAGACCAGGCATTCATGAACTGTATGCCGCGGGTGGCAAGAGAATCTGCATTCGGTGTATGTACTCCTTTATTGCCATAGCAACCGAACTCGTAAGCACTGGTATCTTCGAAAGTCAGCCAAAGGATATTGGGCCGTTCGCCTTTCTTATCAGTTGCTTCCACACGGGCAGAATAGAAGCCGCAAAAAGCGGTACACATCAGTAAGGGTAAGTGTTTCATACGCTACTTATTTAAGGGAATTAGTTTTCTGCCGCGAAAGTAAGGTATTCGCACTTGTCAAGGCCTTTTTTATGTACAAAAGTGTACCAATATTGTTCTGTACAATGATTTTTCTACAAAAATTGCATCCATTCAACAATATTGTGATGCGTATAAACGTATGTACACCATATATTATATAAAAGTCCGTTCATAATCAGCTGAAAAGAAGTACCTTTGAGACCTAAAATCTATCTACAAAACAAAGATGAGAAACATATTTTTTACCGTATTACTATTTTCCACAACGCTCTTGTCCGGACAAGTGCGTAATGTGAGTGAGACCCCATCAAACAACTTATTGCACAATGAAGCCATCGGACTATTGACAGAGTGGATGGATGCTTTCCTGAACTATCAGTGCGACCATCCTGACCCAGCCCTTAATGGCGGCATCTTGTGTCCGGCATGTGCCCGCATGCATGGGCGTATCGGTGATGCCGTACTCCCCTTGATGTATCTGGCGGACAAGACTGGAAACCCCAAATACCTGAACGGAGCCAAACAGCTGATGGCATGGATGGAGAATGTACATCGTCCGGACGGTTCCTGGATGAACGACGTGCACGTCTCGGACTGGAACGGTACGACGGTCTTTGCCTCCATAGCTCTCTACGAAGCGTTACGACATCATGGCCACTTGTTAGACGACTCCACCCGAAACCATTGGAAGCAACAATTGTTGCAAGCCGGAGAGTTCATGATGAAGAACCCGTTCATCTACAGCCGCAAACGCGAAGGTATGCGGAACATGAACGTGAATTATTCCGCTTCGGCGACCTACGCCCTTTATGCCATCGGCGAATGGTTCGACCGTCCCGACTTCAAGCAAGAAGCCCAAGAGATAGCTGCCGGACTGAAGAGTTACTTCACAAAAAACGAAGGCTTCCTGTATGGTGAAGGACCGAACATCTATTCGCCCACCCCGAACGGATGTTTTCCGATAGACTTGCTCTATAATGTAGAGGAATCGCTGCCCAACATGGCCTATTATGCTACGATGGCAGGCGACAAGGAGTTGCTGTCACTCGTAGAACGTTCCATGAGCACCCATCTGGAATTTATGCTACCCGACGGAGCGTGGGACAACAGTTGGGGAACCCGAAGTTTCAAATGGACCTATTGGGGCGGACGCACAAGCGACGGATTCATGGGAGGCTACTACGCACTGGCAACCCGTCATCCGGAATATGTGGAAGCCATCCTGCGCAATGTCCGGCTACTGAAGAAAGCCACCTGTAACGGACTTCTTCACGGCGGCATGCATTATTCCGCTTCCGGTATCCCGCCTTGCATCCACCACACCTTCGGACATGCCAAGGCATTGGCTTCTTTCCTCGACCTACCTCTTGTGCAGACTGCCGCTTCGGGCACGCTACCACGCGATGCCGCCTACGGCACCAAGTACTTCAAGGACATTCACACCTGGCTACTCTCTTACGGAGACTGGCGCTCCACATTGACCGGATATGACGCAGAATATAAAGTGAAAGGCACACATCCGATGGGAGGCGCTCTCTCGATGTTGTGGCACGCCCAGGCAGGACCGGTCTTTGCCGCAACCATGAACAAATATACGCTGATCGAAGCACCCAACATGCAAAGCAACACCCGCAAGTACCTGACCGGAGGCACTCCGCGAATGGAGTTGGTGCAGGAAGGAGTTACCTACAGCAATCTGGACGACCTGCATACAGACATCACCTGTCATACCGAAAAGAAATCCTGCACGTTCACCGTGCACACACATTTAGTAGATCTCAACCAGCAGGCACCGCCGCAGGGAGAGACTGCCCTGACCCTGAATTACACCTATTCGGAACAGGGCGTCGGCATACGCATGGAGCAATGTGGAGAAGGGATTCGGTTGATACTCCCCGTCATTGCTTCTCCGGAAGAAAAAGTCGAGTTCTCCTCCCGCAAGCTATGCATCGAAAGGAACGGAGGAACGCTATATATCACCTGCGAAGAGGGCAACATGGAAGTGGGTCCTACCGATGAAGACGGAAGAGTCTTCAACCCTGTTCCGGGCTTTGCATTTATACCTTTGCAAATATCACCAGACGTTAAGGAGAAGAAAATTCATATAAATATATCCTTCCGTTGATATTTTTTTTGTTTATTTGCCCCGTAACAGATTATAGCTATGACAATAAGAATAAAACAGTTCCTTTTTGTGCTTTGGGCCAGCCTGTTTTCTTATGTAATGGATGCCAGCACAACTGACAATATCCATTTCACTCATCTTGGATTGGTGGAAGGTTTATCGCACTGCACGATTCTCGACATCGTTCAGGACCAAGGTGGCAATCTATGGTTTGCGACGTATGATGGCGTAAACAAGTACGACGGTTACAACTTTACGGTGTACCGCCATCAGCACACGAATCCCCACAGCATAGCCAGCGACATATCCAATTGCCTCGCCATCGACGATGAAAACAGGATATGGGTAGGAACACGCGAAGGACTGTCTCTCTACACACCCCGCAAGGATGTCTTCTCCAACTATTATTATAAGAATAAAGGATTCAACGTTGCCGTCAACAGTATACTCCCCCTACAAAAAGACCTGCTGATGTTGGGTACTGCGGAAGGCATATTGCTTTTCGATGCCCAAAGGGAGTGTTTCCTGAACGACACTCTGCCCACAACCCTGCACAGGATGAGGCCTACGGCACTGATGAAGCAGGGAGACCTTGTGTATATCGGCACCAACAACGGTCTCTATACCTACACTTTGCAAAACGGCATTCTGAGTAAACTGGTAGACATGCCCGCCAATGTACGGATACATGCTTTGCTGTGCCGGATGTTCGACCAGATATGGATGGCGACCGAAGGCGACGGACTGTATCTATACAACATCCAGTCGAAAACGTTGAAAAACTATCGTTACGAAGACAAACAGTCCGGCTTGAATTCGAACTACGTACGCTCTCTGGCACTGGATACCGAAAACCATCTGTGGGTAGGAACTTACGGAGGACTGAACATCTATAAAGACGGTATAGACAAGTTTTCTTCGCTGAAAAGCTCGGAGATGCAAGAAGGCAGCCTATCGCAGAACTCGGTGCGATGCATCTTCAAAGATTCGCAGGGAGGCATGTGGCTGGGCACTTATTGGGGAGGGCTGAATTACTACCACCCGCTGTGCAACCGGTTTCAACGCATCAAGCACATTCCTTTCCTGAACTCACTGAGCGACAACGTAGTGAGTTGTATCGTAGAAGACAAGCAACACAACCTATGGATAGGGACAAGCAACGGCGGACTGAACTTCTATGACGATAAATCGCAGACATATAAAAGTTACTTGTTCAATTCCAGCGGGCTGAACGTTCCTTTCAAGGATATCAAGACAGTGTATGTGGACGAACTGCACAACAAAGTGTACGTGGGTGCCCATGCCGGAGGAATGATGGTATTGGACAGGAGATCGGGACACGTGGAGTACTACAACCGACAGAACAGCGACATTCCAAGCAACAACATCTATTCCATCATCTCTGATGATAACAATGGACTTTGGATTGTTTCGTTGGAGTATCTGCTACACTTCGACATCAACAAGCGCAGCTTCAGAATCGTAGACAAGAACAACGACAGGCACGAAGGGCAACAATACAACCGTACCCTGTTCTGCGACTCGAAAAAGCGCCTGTGGATAGGTGGAGAAATGGGTATTGCTGTCTTCAACCAAACGGGTAACAGCTTACAGCGTAATACAGATTTCAACATATCTTCCAACTTGGAACAGGTGTTCGCCCACTGTTTCTACGAATCATCCTCCGGAAGCATCTGGATCGGAACACGTAACGGACTTTTCGCCCTGCAAGAGGGGAACGACAGCCCAGTGCAATACACCACAGCAAACGGATTGCCAAGCAATGTCATCTATGGCATTATGGAAGATGCCTACGGGCGTCTGTGGATAAGTACCAACCAAGGATTGAGTTGCATGTCACCGGAAAATGGAAGATTCCGCAACTTCACTATCCAGGACGGGCTGCAAGGCAATCAGTTCAATGCCGGCTCCTACTGCCGAAAAGAGAACGGATATATGCTGTTCGGTGGCGTCAACGGTATCACTCTGTTCCGCCCAGAGACTCTGGTGGACAATCCTTATACGCCCAAACCGGTCATCAACAAACTGTTTGTCTATAATAAAGAGGTACTTCCGGACGATGAAACAAACATCCTGACAGAAAGCATCGAGTACACAGACCATATCACGTTGTCGTCTTCGCAGAACTCTTTTGCCATCTCTTTCATCGTATCCAACTACATTGCCGGAAAGCACAACACCTTCGCCTACAAACTGAAGGGATATGACAATGAGTGGTATAAACTGAACGACACCGGTCCGGTGTCCTACTCCAACCTGCCGGCGGGCGACTATACCTTCTACGTCAAGGCGGCAAACAACGACGGCAAGTGGAACGAAGCCCCTGCTACGCTGTACATCCGCATATTGCCGGTCTGGTATTGCACTTGGTGGGCACTCGTTTTGTTTGCCTTATCGTTCATCGTTCTGTCGGTAGTCATCATTCGTTTCTTTTGGCAGCGTAAAAGCATGCAGGCAGAAATCCGTATGGAGCGGATGGATAAAGAGAAACAGGAAGAGATCAGCCAGATGAAAATCCGCTTCTACATCAATATTTCGCACGAGTTGCGTACTCCACTGACGCTGATCGTCGGTCCCTTGCAGGAGCTTATCAGCCGTGTCAGCGGCCATTGGGAGCAGAGCCAGTTACAATACATCCAGCGAAACACCAACCGCCTGTTACATCTCGTCAACCAACAGATGGATTACCGACGGGCGGAATTAGGCATCTTCGAACTCAGACCGTCATACTCCAATGCGTATAAGCGGGTAATGAGCAGCTTCCTCAATTATGAGAGCCTGGCGAAAAAGAAGGATATAGACTATAACCTTTATACCGAGCTGCAGGACGAGGAGATGCTGTTCGATGCAAACTATCTGGATCTGATTGTCAATAATCTGCTGTCCAACGCTTTCAAGTACACGGAGGTTGGTGAGAGCATCACGATGAAGCTCTATAAAGAAGGGAATGAACTGGTATTGCAAGTGGCCGACACCGGCATCGGCATTCCGAAAGAGAAGCAGAAAAAGATTTTTGAACGGTTCTATCAGGTAGAAAACGGATGCGAAGGAAGCGGCATCGGCTTGTCGTTGGTACAGCGGCTTGTAGAACTGCACCACGGACGGATTGCCCTGCAAAGTGAGGTCGGTAAAGGCTCTACTTTCTCTATTTACCTCCCGCAGAACGAGGAGGCATACACGTCAGAAGAATTGCGAGGAGGCGAAGAGGATGCAGAAAAACAAAAGGTATATTCGACCAATGCGCACAACGTCTATATTGACGACGAAAAAGAGCAGGACGAAGAGGATATCGCTACGGCTACTCAAAACAAACGCGGAACCATACTGATCGTGGAAGACAGCAAGGAATTGAGGCAATTTTTGGCAGGCGGATTGTCATCTCTATTCGGAGTGCTTGAAGCGGAGAACGGACAAAAGGCGCTGGACATCATAAAAGAACATGAGGTAGACCTGATCATCACGGACGTCATGATGCCTGTCATGGATGGTGTGAAGCTGTGTAAGCTGGTGAAGCAGAACTTACGCACGTGCCATATACCGGTCTATATGCTATCGGCAAAGGCGGACGTGAAGTATCAACTGGAAGGCTTGCACGTGGGAGCCGACGACTACATCGCCAAACCCTTCTCCATCGAAGTGCTGAAAGCCAAGATTCTGAACATGCTGCGTACACGCTACCGCATCTTCGAGCACTACTCCAAGGTGACGGAAGTGGAACCCGAAAAACTGACGAGCAACACGATGGATGAGGAACTGTTGCGAAAAGCCATTGCCGTAGTGGAGAAGAATATGGATAACGTGGAATTCTCTACAGAACAGTTTGCACGGGAGATGAACATGAGCCGCTCCAACCTCCATCTGAAGCTGAAAGCAATAACCGGAAAGTCGGCTATCGACTTCATCCACAAGATACGTTTCAACCGGGCATGCCAATTGTTGAAGGAGGGAAAATACACGGTTGCGGAAATCAGTTTCATGGTGGGCTACAACACGCCTTCCTATTTTGCAGCACGATTTAAGAAGTACATCGGTTGCCTGCCCACCGAGTATGGAAAGAATAAGTCATGAGCGACAATACGTGATGAGCGACAATAAACGACGAGTGACAAAGGACGAATAGCAAATTGAATTACGAGTGACAAGTGACAAGAGATAAGAGAAATAAACGAATATGAAAATACATATTGCCTTCTTCGGAATAACATTCCTGCTTTTAGCTACCTCATGCAGACAGCCGGACAGCTACCGGTTGTCGGTATCCCAAGAGTATAGCGTGCGGAAAGAAGACCGTTCCATCGACCTTTTCAGGCTGGTGAACCGGAACGGCATGACAATCAAAGTGACGAACTATGCCGCCTCGCTGACCGATGTTTCCGTGCCCGACCGACATGGAAAGTTCGCTCATGTCGTGCTGGGCTTCGACAGCGTAGAGAGCTACTTGGGGAGACATCCCAAACTGGGCGCGACCGTAGGCCGCTATGCCAACCGCATCCGGAATGCCCGCTTCTGCCTCGACGGCACGACCTATCAACTGGAGAAGAACAATAAAGAGCATTCCATCCACGGAGGTAGCCGGGGATTCAACCTCCAGTTGTTCGACACAGACACATTCTACACGCAGAAGGACACGGCAGCCGTTGTCTTCAAGTACCGAAGTCCCCATCAGGAAGGAGGTTTTCCCGGCAATCTGGATGTCTCCGTCGCTTACAAGCTGACTAACCGGAATGAAATTATAATAGAATACACCGCCGTAACGGACCGCCCCACAGTGGTCAACCTGACCAACCACAGCTACTTCAATCTGTCGGGCTGTACCACCCCCGTATTGCAGCACACCTATATGCTTTGGGCAGATTCCATCACCCGGAACGATTCCATCGGCATTCCCACCGGTGAACTCCTCCCCGTGGCAGGAACCGAATATGACTTCACTTCTCCCCTGTCGGCAAAGGCGAGAGTGGACAGCATGGGCAAAGGCTACGACATCAACTACAAACTGAGGAAGTCGTCCGGCACGCCTTCCCTCGAACTGGCTGCCGTTGTTACCGACTCCGTATCCGGCAGGGTGCTGAAAGCATACACCACCGAACCGGGCATGCAGTTCTACATCCCCAACTCGAACATGGACTACCTCACGGGACATGATGGCAGGCGATACGGACAATACTACGGTTTCTGCCTGGAGATGCAGCACTTCCCCGACTCGCCCAACCATCCGCAGTTCCCGCCGACAAGCCTGTATCCAGGAGAGACTTACCGACAAACCACTGTCTACAAGTTTGAGACCATCGGTGAGTAACGTCAAATGTATATTCATCTCTTAATGCAAGTATGGCTTGATTTTATGCTATCGGGCAAGGTTATATCAAAATTACTTTGTCCGAGCAGATAGTTTTCGAAAGTTTTAGCTTCTATCTTATTGATAAGAACATCTTTCGTCCAACCGAATTTCTTGGTAGCCAATATATAAAATTGCCGTTGTCGTGTTTCCTTGCACTTCGTAAGAATGACGATATGTTTCGACCAGCTAATGAGGATGTGTCAAAACTCCTTTTGTTTGAGAAAATCCCCCTGCTACAAATAGGTGTGGCAGGGGGATTCTTTCAATTTGGGCATTATGACACACCCTCAATTCATTAGACTGGTATTCAGCATAAAAACGTGCCATGTCCCACATATTACGGACTCCAAAACCTTTTATTCCCGGAAATTCCTTCTGTATGTCCCATGAAAGGTTTTCCACAACGGATTTTCCCCAACCTAATACCCTTACGCCTTCGCAAAGTTAAAAAGAATAAAGAATTCATGCTTTTAGACTAAAAAACGCTACTGGATTTGGCTTTTAGAAATGTAAGCAGTATTTTTATTCCGTTTAAGGATATTTTTCCAATCCATATTAGAGATTAGCCCCGTCCCTCGCATGGAGTCCCCGAAGACGGAGCGCAACGAACTGGGATATCTGCTTCTAACCGTGAATGCAAGCTAATTCTAACACCATAGGAGTTTGCTTTCCACTGGCCCGGTGACAGCCATCTGATGTCACAAGTTTCACAAACTCAACTTTTTAGTAGACAAGAATTCTGTTAACAAGTTGATAAGGAGGAAAGTGCAAGTTATAACATCTGGCTTTATGGACAAGCAAGTGTTTTTCCCTTGTACCTTTGTCTTCTCGTTATCTTGTTCCCCGCTCAAGTCTCGCTTACGAAACCTGAGCTAACATTTTTTCAGAAAGGAGAAAAAACAATGACGACAAACTTCTATTTCACACATCCCATCGCAGCTTCGTTCGACCCGCGAATACATGCACTGGAGGAAAAGCTGCACGGCAAAGGCTACGGATTGTACTGGTATATCCGAGAAAAACTGTCCTTCTTCCCCAAAAAGTGCTGCCGGCTGGAAAACTTGAAACCCTTTGCGACCAAGTACTACACCTACAGACTAATGAAACAAGTGGTGCTGGAATCCGGCCTGTTCGAGATTGAAAAAGGATATATCATCCCCCTGAAACTGAAATGCGAAGGAGGGACAATCAATGAAGAGACAACCCGCAAAGACATGCCCGCAAAGTCGCAGAGGGGAAACAAAACAAGCCGGAAGAACAGCAGAAACGAAGCAAAAAACAACTTTACTTTTATCATTTCTGATGATAGCTCTGAAGCAAAAAATAGCAGAAACGAAGCAAAAAACAGCAGAAAACAGACAAAAAACAGCGAAAATCCGTCCGTTTTCAATGAAAATCCGCTGAAAAACGACGAAAATCCATCAAAAAACAGCGGAAAACAAGCGAAAAATGACAAAAAACGAACGGAAAATGACGAAAAACAAGCGATTTTTAATGAAAAACAAGCGATTTTTGACGGAAAACAAGCGGAAAACAGTGGAAAACAAGTGAGAAAAACGTCACAAAAGCAGTTTGAATATGCTGATAAACAGGTATTTGAACACAATTCCTTTGAAACAAACAACACAAACACGCCCATATATATAAATAAAGAAAAAGAGAAAGAAAGAAAAAATATTTCTTCTACAGAAAAAGAAGAAGAAGAAGAAAAAGAGCAGGAACAGGAAAAGACGGAAAATACCATGAACGACCGGAATATCCCCGTCCGACAAACCCTACCGCCCACGAGCAGCGATTGGCAGGATACCGCATGTACAACGGTCCCCCCACCTCCAACAACACCCCTACACATGCCGACGACCACTCCCTGTGGAACGCTCGCTTGCAACGTAGAGAGCCGAAGTACGGGTAAAAAGCCGCCGCATTTGTTACCGTATCCCCTGGGGTTTGCCGGAACGTTGCCCCGCATTTGTCCGGAAAACCCCACGGGAATCAGACACAAAGCCCGGGACAATCCAGGAATGACAGACTACCGGATCGCTCGAAATATCGGATGATAAAACGGATATAAAATGCATCATCACTACGAGTCCGGATAAGCCTCAAAAGGTACTGTATATGGCCTCAGCAAGGTGTTTATCCCCGCTTTTAAACAAAAACATCATATTTTGAACAAGATTAATATTCTCAAAAGAGAATACTGAAAGCATTCAAAACAAAGTTATAACTCCATAACAGAACATCCTTATATCTTTGCCATAGGAAAAACTCCAAAGAGAAGTTAAACCTTAGATTTATCAATTTATGTACAAATTAAAAGTTTTATTTTTAATGTTTGTCCTCGCCACTGTCAGCATGGCTACTTATGCACAGAGCCTGAAAGTGACCGGTAAGGTAATCGACAGTGAAGGATATGAAGTGATTGGAGGTAGCGTAACCGTGAAAGGCGCTGCCGGAGTAGGTACAGTGACCGACATTGACGGTAACTATACACTAACAGTAGATAACCCTTCGAAAGCCGTACTCGTTTTCTCCTACGTCGGAATGACTACGCAAGAAGTGAAAGTGAACAACCAAAGTGTAATCAATGTCACCCTGCAAGCTGATGCCGTAATGCTGGATGAAGTTGTTGCTATTGGTTATGCTACAGTGAAACGTAAAGACCTGACCGGATCTGTAGCCTCCGTCAACAGCAAGGAACTTTCCAAAGTCCCCACAAGTGACATCACCCAAGCTTTGGCAGGTCGTATGGCCGGTGTGCAGGTGATGCAGAGCGAAGGTGCTCCAGGTGCATCCATCTCAATCCGTGTGCGTGGTGGTATCTCCATTACACAAAGTAACGAACCTCTCTACATAATTGATGGTTTCCCCAGCGAAGACGGCATGTCTACCCTCGATCCTGCTGAAATCGAGACCATTGACATCTTGAAGGACGCTTCTGCAACTGCCATCTACGGTGCGCGCGGTGCCAACGGTGTAGTAGTTATCACCACAAAGAGCGGTGGCAAAGGCGGAAAGACGACCGTCACATTCGACACCTACGTCGGATTCAAGAAGATTGCAAAGACATTGGACGTACTGTCACCATACGAATTTGCCATGCTTGACTTTGAACGTCGCGTGTACGATGCCAAGACACAGGAGGACATCGACAAGGACATTGAAAGTTTCACCAAAATTTATGGCAACTACAGTGATCTTGAGAAGAACTATGCCAACCGTAAAGGTCTCGATTGGCAGGATCTGACTTTGGGACGCACGGCATTGACGCAAAACTACCGCGTAGGCGTTTCTGGAGGAACAGACAAGCTAAATTACAATTTGGCATACTCTTATTATGATGAAGAAGGTGCTATGGTGTTCAGCGGCAGCAAAAAGCACAACATCTCGTTCAACATGAACCACAAAGTGAACGACCGTCTGAGTATCAACGCGCGCATCAGCTACGACCAAATGAAAATCTATGGTATGGGTACATCCGAAGGAGGCGACCGTTTCAACAAAATGCAGCATATCCTACAATATCGCCCTACGATAGGTATTAACGGCACAGATGACATGTTATTGGAAGACGAAGACCCCATCTTCGTAGACGATACCGGCAACGTGATGCAGAATCCTTTACTCTCCGCAGCCGAAGAAACTAAAGACCGCGAATACCGCACATTCCAAGCAAACGGTGGATTCACATTCAAATTATTCAAAGGTCTGTCGTTCCGCAACACCACCGGTATGCGCTACCAGACACGCCGCAATGATATCTTCTTCGGAGACAAGTCCATCACCGCCAAGCGTTCCAGCATCAACGGTAGCATCCAGAACGTGGAGAACGGTAGTTTCCAAACCTCCAATGTACTGAACTACAACTGGTCGGGCAAAGGACACGATGTGACCGCCATGGTAGGTCAAGAATACGTAGACCGCTGGACCCGCAGTTTCAAAGCAGCAGCAGCCAATTTCCCCAACGATGATATCGGTCTGGGAGACCTGTCATTAGGTTTGCCTACCTTGGCCGAATCAACGGAAAACTATGATGACAAGCTACTCTCTTTCTTCGCCCGCTTCAACTACGGTTTCAAGGATAAGTATCTGTTTACTGCTTCGTTCCGCGCCGACGGTTCTTCCAAGTTCGGTAAGAACAACAAATGGGGTTACTTCCCCGCATTCTCTGCAGCATGGCGTATGGGAGAAGAGGATTTCATCAAGAACTTGAACATCTTCTCCGACCTGAAAATGCGCATCGGCTACGGTATGGCAGGTAACAACCGTATCAACAGCTACCTCAGCTTACCGATGTTGGGTTCAGTAACCTATCCCAACGGAGACTCCACACAGCCCGGTTATGCGCTCAAACAGATTCCTAACGTCAACTTGAAATGGGAAGCCAACAAAACATTCAACTTTGGTCTCGACTTCGGATTCTTTAACCAACGTCTAACCATCTCTCCCGAATTCTACATCAACCGAAGCAGTAATTTGTTGTTGAACGCCAAGATGCCTACCTCATCCGGATACGACGGCATGATCATCAATGCCGGTGAAACAGAGAACAAGGGTATCGACTTGACCATCAACTCGGCCAACATTGTGACCAAAAATTTCACTTGGAACACAGCCGTAACGCTGTCGCATAACAAGAACTCCGTAAAAAAACTGACTGGAGAAGAAGTACAGCTTTGGGAAGCCAACTTCGGTTATAGCCAAAACACGCACATCATTGGTGTAAACCGACCTTTGGGTCAGATGTACGGCTACGTAACCGATGGTCTCTATCAGGTATCCGATTTCAATTATGATGCAGAGACCAACACCTACGTATTGAAAGACGGTATTCCTTTTGTTGGCAAAAAAGAAGACATGAAACCCGGTATGTGGAAGTTCAAGAACGTAGACGGTAGCGATGACAACAAGATAACGGAAGCAGACAAGACCGTCATCGGACATGCCTATCCCAAGTTGTATGGAGGTATCAACAACACGTTCACTTACAAAGATTTCGATCTCAGCTTCTTCTTGACCTACAGTATAGGTAATGACGTGCTTAATGCCACCAAACTGACGAATACCAAGACTGCATTACAAAACAAGAACGTACTTGCCATAGCCGATTCCAAACATCGTTGGGTATTGGTAAACAAGCAGGGCGAACTGATTAGCAATCCGCAGGAAATGGCAGAACTCAACCAGAACAAGACTGTAGCAGCCATCTACGACAACGAAGTCGGTGACACTTACATCCACTCATGGGCAGTGGAAGACGGTTCATTCCTGAAGTTGAGCAACATCACATTAGGTTATACTCTCCCGAAAAAATGGCTCAGCAAAGCAGGCATCAGCAAACTGCGCATTTATGCCACAGGTTCCAACCTGCTGACATGGACCAAATACTCAGGTTTCGATCCTGAAGTGTCCACTATGGGTAACGGACTGACTCCGGGTGTAGACTTCGGTGCTTACCCCAAGAGCCGTTCATTCGTTTTCGGTATTAACTTAGCATTCTAACGAACCTTAAAAGGAGAATATAATGAAAAAATATAAAGTATTTGCGCTAAGCGCACTGATTGCAGCAGGATTTGCTTCATGTGATCTGACGGAGGAACCGACTGCATATTATGAGAGAGATAATTACTTCAAGACATACAACCAGGCTCAAATGGCTGTGATAGGTATTTACGATTGCTTATCCGAATTAGGACATTATGGCCAAGACGAGATGGCAATGCCTGCATCGGATGATACTTATTATATAAACGGTACCGGTACAGACAATACACGCCGTGACATCGCCCACTACATGGTGAAGTCTACAAACACTTGGGTTGCAAGTATATGGAAGTTCAAATATTTAGGAATAGACCGTGCAAACCTTGCCATTGAAGGAATAGAAGGCATGGCCGGCTACGAAGGAGATACCAGCTTAAAAGAACTGGTAGCCCAAGCTAAATTCCTCCGTGCTTTCTTGGCTTTCGACTTGGTTAAATATTGGGGAGACGTACCGTTCAAAACAAAATGTACTTTTACATACGAAGATGCTTTCAACGGACGTGTCAGCCGCGAGACCATTTACGACCAGATTATCGACGACTTGAACTTTGCCAAAGAGAACCTGCAAAAAGGCAAAGCCTCCCTGTCACCGGAAACACCCTCACAGAGTGCCGCACATGCCCTGTTGATGCGTGTCTACCTACAGCGTGCCGGCTACAGCCTGCAACAGGACAAACAGTTGACCCGTCCGGACGATGCCAAGAGAAAAGAGTACTTCAACGCAGTAATTACCGAATGGAACTCTATCCAAACCAAAGGTTACCACAATTTCTATGACGGTGGATTCGTGGAACTGTTCAAAGGCTACTCCGCAGGTGTACTGAACTCACAAGAGAGCCTGTGGGAAATTGCTTTCAACCCGACCGGTGAAGGCTATAGAGACAATGCCGGAAACTGGGGCACCTACAACGGACCATTAGTGGCAGCACCGTCAGGAAATGCTTCTGAGAATATGGGACGTGCCAACGCTTTCTTCCGCGTACTTCCTGCATGGAAAGCCTTCTTCGAAGATACCGACGAACGTAGAGACGTCATGGTATGCACCTATCAGTACAAATGGGATAAAGAAAAAGGGCACGTCAAGACCGAAAACAAAAAGGTGGCCGACTGGTATCCCGGAAAATGGCGCAGGGAATGGATGCCCAAAGGCTATGTAGATCCGAACAACGTAGGTGCAAACTACTGCCCCATACGCTATGCAGACGCTGTGCTGATGGCAGCCGAAGCTTACAACGAAACCGGCAACACTTCCGAAGCATGGAGACTGTTGAATTTAGTGCGCACACGTGCACAAGCAACTCCTATCACCGCTGAAAACTACAGTAGCCTGATGAAAGCTCCGAAAGTGTACGACCTGCCGTACATCGATGATTCTGACGAAGCAGGTAAATTCCGTACCGCCCTCTACTGGGAACGTGGTTTTGAGTTGGCCTTCGAAGGACAACGTAAGTACGACTTGCTGCGCTGGGGATTTTTGGCCGAGACATTACGTCTCTTCCAAGACAAGATGGACGCTTCGCTCAAAGGAAAATATGTGGCTGGCGACAAGTTTGTCAAAGGAAAACACGAACTGTTCCCCATACCGCTGGGTGAAATACAGTCCAACCCCGCATTGGAAAACAAGAACAATCCGGGTTATGAATAATTTTATGGAATACAATTAATTTGCTAAATAATATGATGGAGAGAGAGGAAGCACATTCCCTACTCTCTCCATCATGTCTTTATCTAAACAATACTTATTTTATGAAAAAGATTTTACTATTTTGCTACACAGTAGCCGCATTGCAAGGCTTTTCCAGCTGCTCTTCCAACCAACCTAAAGAGGACTACAGCTGGCTGAAGAATGCGATAGACACTTCTGTACAACAGTTAGAAGAGACTGTAGCCGATGTAGGAGATTCTGTTTTATTGCCGCGTGCCATTTGGACGGGCTACGACATGGACTTCCTTTGCAACCAGTTGCAGAGAGATCCTTCAACCTTCAAGGATTCTTTGCGTGTAAAACCGATAAAGGCGTCTATAGGAAGCCGTCGGTATTGCGGTTCCATCTACGATTGGACCAGCGGTTTCTTCCCCGGCAACCTGTGGTATGCCTATCAACTCACCGGAAAGGAAAACCTGAAAGCAAGTGCCGCCAAATTCACCAACTACCTGTATCCGGTAAGAAAATACACCGGCACACACGACATCGGATTCATGATGAACTGTAGCTATGGCAATGCAAACCGTCTGGCACCGGCAGACAGCATCCAGTCCATATTGGTACAGACTGCCGACAACTTGTGCGACCGCTTCAACCCGAATATTGGCTGTATCCGCTCATGGGACTTCGGAAAATGGAATTTCCCTGTGATTATTGATAACATGATGAACCTCGATCTGCTGTTTTATGTCAATCATCTTACCAATAATCCCAAATATAAGGATATAGCACTGAAGCATGCAGAAACGACACTGAAAAACCATTTCAGAGAAGACTATTCATCCTATCACGTAGTAAGTTACAAAAACGACGGCAACGTAGAACTGAAGTGCACGCACCAAGGCAAAAACGACGATTCTTCATGGGCACGCGGACAGGCATGGGGAGTATACGGATATACCTCCTGCTATCGCGAATCAAAAGATACACTCTTCCTGCAACAGGCAAAGAACATCGCAAACATGATTATGAAGTGCGTAAAAACCGACGATGCCATTCCCCTCTGGGATTACGATGCACCTGACATGCCGGAAACACCCCGCGATGCATCTGCTGCTTCTATCACTGCTTCTGCCCTGATAGAACTCAGCACGTTGATAGAAGACGGACAAGTTTACTTGGATTATGCCGAGAAACTGCTGAAATCCCTCTCTTCCGATGCTTATCTGGCAAAGGTCGGCACAAACCAAGGATTCATCTTGATGCACTCTGTAGGTTCACTGCCCAATGGTTCGGAGATTGACACCCCGATCAATTATGCCGATTATTACTATCTGGAAGCCCTGATCCGCTACATGCAGGTGAAAGGACTGGATTACAAATCGCTCTAAATAAAAACAATATACTATGAGGATAACAAGATATATAGTTAGCTTTACCTTCCTGCTGATTGCCTTGTGCACACAAGCGCAACAGCTCCGGAAGGAGGCTTTCGACCTGCTGAACCTGGACTATCCGGGACTGGAGAAAGTGAAAGCCGCATGTGACCAACAACAATGGGACGAAGCCGCTCAAGCCTTATTGGACTACTACCGCCAACGCACCGGCATAGCCCATCCGGACCTTGACTTGAATAACATCAAGATCTCACAGACCGAACAGAAGTGGGCGGACGATGCCTTGGAACACACATTCTTTGTACACTATGGTTACCAACCCTCTTACAATTACGGCAAGGACATCAACTGGCAATACTGGCCCGTGCAAGACAACGAGTTACGTTGGCAGTTGCACCGCCACAAATGGTTCACCCCGATGGGAAAGGCCTACCGGATCTCAGGCGATGAGAAGTATGCCAAGGAATGGGCATTCCAATACATAGACTGGATAAAGAAGAACCCATTGACACAGGTAGAGAAAGAAGAGTATGAGTTGGTGAGCGCAGGCGAAGTAAAAGGAAATGCTGAGAACGTACGTTTTGCATGGCGCCCGCTGGAAGTCAGCAATCGCTTGCAGGACCAGACACTGCAATTCCTGCTGTTCGTCTCCTCGAAAGCGTTCACTCCGGAGTTCCTGACCGAGTTTCTGGTCAACTATCACCGCCATGCCCTGCATATCTTAGGCAACTACTCTGACCAAGGCAACCATCTGCTGTTCGAAGCACAGCGAATGGTATATGCCGGCGCATTCTTCCCCGAATTCAAGGAAGCCTCAGCGTGGAGAAAGAGCGGTATCAGTATCCTGAATCGTGAGATAAAGAAGCAAGTCTATGCCGATGGTGGACAATACGAGCTTGACCCGCACTATCACTTGGCATCCATCAATATCTTCTGCAAAGCTCTGCGCATGGCAGACGTCAACGGATTCCGCCAAGAGTTCCCTGCCGAATACGTAGAGACAGTGAAGAACATGATTGAATTTTATTCCAATATCTGTTTCCCCGACTACAGTAATCCCTGCTTCAGCGATGCTAAGTTGGGAGACCGCCCGGCAGAGATCCAGAACTACAAGGATTGGCTCAAGCTATTCCCCGACTGTGCATGGATCCGCTATTATGCCACCGAAGGACGCGAAGGCGCTCCCCTGCCCAACCTCTCTCATGGCGCACTGACTTCCGGATTCTTCACCTTCAGAAACGGATGGAAGCAGGATGCTACGGTAATGGTGGTGAAAGCCGGTCCTAAAGGAGAATGGCACTGCCAGCCGGACAACGGCACTTTCGAACTTTGGTTCAATGGCAAAAACCTCTTCCCGGACAGCGGATCGTACGTTTATGCAGGCGACAAAGAAGTGATGAAACTGCGTAACTGGTTCCGTCGTACCTGTTCCCACAACACGCTGACACTGGACGAGAAGAACTTGCAAACCACGGAATCCGTAACGAAACTCTGGAAGTCCGAAGGCAACGAGCAGGTGTTGGTCACTGAGAATCCCCACTACGACGGGCTGAAACACCGCCGCGCAGTCTTCTTTGTAGACCAAACGTACTTCGTCATCGTGGATGAAGCCGTGGGCAATGTACAAGGAACGGTCAATCTGAATTACCACTTGTGTGAAGGTACGGTCAACGTAAACGTAAAGAACCACATCCTGACTACAGCCTACGACGGACCGAGCAACGTGAAACTGCAATGCTTCTCCGACAAGAAAATCACGGTGAAAGAGAAAGAGGGTTGGCGTTCTACAGCCTACCGTCTGCGTGTTCCCCGTGCTGCCGTCTCCTTCGACGCAGAGAAGAAAGCCACGGAGAACGTACGCTACATCACCATCATCTATCCGTCGAAAGACGCCGCTTCTTTCCCCACATTCAAAGCCAAATTCCTGAACAAGGCATTCGACGAGAACGGAGTGAAAATAGAGATATCTGTTGACGGCAAGAAACGCCAACTGGAATATAAACTATAAAGATTTTTAGAATGAATCGCTTATCCTACTTATTTCTTCCTCTGACTACCATCGGCATGTCTGCATGCAGTTCCGGCAAAGAAGAGGTGAAACGTCCGAATATCATATTCATGATGACAGACGACCACACCACGCAGGCGATGTCCTGCTACGGTGGTCGCTTGTTGCAGACCCCCAACATGGATAGGATAGCCAACGAAGGTGTCCGCATGGACAATTGCTATGCGGTCAATGCCCTGTCCGGTCCATCGAGAGCTTGCGTCCTGACAGGCAAGTTTAGCCACATCAACGGCTTCACGGACAATGCCAGCACCTTCGACGGTAGCCAGCAGACTTTCCCGAAACTGCTGCAAGCCGCCGGTTACGAGACTTCAATCATCGGCAAGTGGCACCTGATCACCGAACCTCAGGGATTCGACTACTGGTGCATACTGACAGGCCAGCATGAGCAAGGCGACTACTACAATCCCGATTTCAACGAAAACGGAAAGCAGATTATAGAGCAGGGGTACGCCACCGACATAATTACCGACAAGGCCATCGACTACCTGGAGCACCGGGATAAAAGTAAGCCTTTCTGCATGATGTATCATCAGAAAGCACCGCATCGCAACTGGATGCCGGCTCCCCGTCATCTGGGCATGTTCAACAACACCGTCTTCCCCGAACCCGCCACCCTCTTCGATACCTACGAAGGAAGAGGTGCTGCAGCCAAGGAACAGGATATGTCCATCGAATATACCTTGACCAACGACTGGGACCTGAAACTGCTGACGCGCGAAGAGATGCTGAAAGATACCACCAACCGGCTTTATCAGGTGTACAAGCGGATGCCGGCCGACGTGCAGGACAAGTGGGATTCGGTATACGCCAAACGCATCTCGGAATACCGCAACAACAAACTGGAAGGCAAGGAGCTGATCAGCTGGAAATACCAGCAATACATGCGCGATTACCTCGCCACCATTGTTGCCGTGGATGAGAACATAGGCCGTCTGCTCAACTATCTGGAGAAAAACGGAGAGCTGGACAATACGATCATCATCTATACTTCGGACCAAGGTTTCTTCCTGGGCGAGCATGGCTGGTTCGACAAGCGCTTCATGTACGAAGAGTGCCAACGCATGCCGCTGGTCATCCGCTACCCGAAAGCGATCAAGGCAGGAAGCACTTCCAGCACCATCGCCATGAACGTGGACTTCGCTCCTACCCTGCTGGACTTTGCCGGAGTGGAGATACCGGAAGACATCCAGGGACAATCGCTCAAGCCCGTCCTGGAGAACGAAGGGAAAACTCCTGCCGACTGGAGAAAGGCTGCCTATTACCACTATTATGAATATCCGGCAGAGCATTCGGTCAAGAGACATTACGGTATCCGCACCGCCGACTTCAAACTGATTCATTTCTACAATGACGTGGACGAATGGGAAATGTACGACCTGAAGAACGACCCGAACGAACTGACCAATGTGTTCGACAATCCCGAATATGCCGAGAAACAAGCCGAACTGCTGTCTCTGCTAAAAGAGACCCAACAACAGTATCAGGACAACGACCCTGACGAGAAAGTAAAGGAACTGTTCAAAGGCGACAGACGATTTATGAAGAACAGATAAAAAAGAATAACCCGTTGACGGAATTTATCCAAAGAACCGATTCCATCGACAAATAAAATAGAATAACACCATGAATAGAAGAAGTTTCTTGAAACATACAGGCTGGTCCCTCGCCGGACTGGCAGCTTCCGGCAGTTTACTGTCCGCATGCCAACATGGGACTGCTGCTGCAAAGAAAATAATGCCCTCTGCCAGCAATCTGAAATATTTCTGGGGAGACTTGCACAACCACTGTAACATTACATACGGACACGGCGACATGCGTTCCGCATTCGAAGCTGCCAAACAGCAACTGGATTTCGTATCCATTACCCCCCATGCCATGTGGCCCGACATTCCCGGTGCGGACGATCCCCGTCTGAAATGGGTGATCGATTACCACATCGGCGCTTTCAAACGTCTGCGCGAAGGAGGCTACGAAAAGTATGTAGCCATGACCAACGAGTATAATAAGGAGGGAGAATTCCTTGCCTTCATTGGCTACGAAGCGCACAGTATGGAGCATGGCGATCATGTAGCACTGAACTATGATCTGGATGCACCGTTAGTGGACTGTACCTCCATCGAAGACTGGAAGCAGAAGGCACGCGGACACAAAGTGTTTATCACACCCCACCACATGGGTTATCAGACCGGTTACCGCGGATATAACTGGAATTTCTTCACCGAAGGAGACCAGACTCCCTTCGTAGAGATGTATTCCCGCCACGGACTGGCAGAAAGCGACCAAGGTGACTATAACTACCTGCACGACATGGGTCCACGCCAATGGGAGGGCACCATCCAATGCGGACTGGAACAAGGCAAGAAATTCGGTATCATGGGCTCCACCGACCAGCATGCCGGCTATCCGGGCAGCTATGGCGACGGACGTATAGGTGTTCTTGCCGAATCACTGACCCGTGACAATATCTGGGAAGCCATGAAGAACCGCCACGTATGCTGTGCTACGGGCGACAAGATCAATATAGATTTCCGGTTGAACGATGCCTTCCCGGGTGACGTGGTACGCGGAAACAGCCGCCGCATCTACCTGAATGTAGAGGGAGGCAGCTGCATCGACTACGTAGACATCATCAAGAACAGAAAGTGCATTGCCCGCTTGAGCGGTCCGCTGTTGCCGGAAATGCCGGAAGGAGACAAGGTACGTTGTAAGGTAAAGATTGATTTCGGATGGAACCGTGAAGAGCAGTACGTACACTGGCAAGGCAAGCTATCTATCAGCAAAGGCAAGATCAATGCTGTGGAACCTTGCTTCCGTGGTGCTGCCTTCACTTCTCCACAACCGGGAGAGAGCGAGTTTGAGACAAGAGTCAACCGCATCCTGTCCGTTACGGAGACTGAGACGGAACTGGACATGTATAGCTCAAAGAACCCCAACACCACTACTCCTGCCATGCAGGCAGTCATTCTGGATGTGACGATGCCCAAAGACGGCATGATCACCGCCGAATTCAACGGCAAGAAATTCGAGCATTCGCTGGGCGAGCTGCTGGAAGGTTCGCGTTCGCACTTCATGATAGGCTGGTTGAGCGAGGCCATTCTGTTCAACCGTGCAATGCCCGAGAGCTGCTTTACGATCGAACACTACATGGAGGATACCGAACCGGAAAGGGATACGGACTACTACTATATCCGCGTTCGCCAACGCGACCAGCAGTGGGCATGGAGTTCTCCAATATGGGTAGAAAGAACATAATGTTTCCTCTTTTTATATCATAAATTATGGAATATGCAATTGGCATTGATTTAGGTGGTACATCTATAAAATATGCTTTGGTGGATAAAGCGGGTAATTCTCTCTTCGAGGGGAAATTACCCTCTTTTGCTTCTGTCTTGGTCGCAAAAGTCACGGAACAGTTGATAAAGGCCGCCACCACGCTGAAAGGTGAAGCTGCCAGAGAGAATCTGACCGTGACGGGCATCGGACTGGGCACACCGGGCATTGTAGATGAGACAAACCGTATCGTACTGGGAGGTGCGGAAAACATCAGAGGCTGGGAGAATATCGATATAGCTTCGCTCTTGGAAGAGCAGGTAAAGTTGCCGGTAGTCGTGGGTAACGACGCCAACCTGATGGGACTGGGAGAGACGAAGTACGGTGCGGGAAAAGGTTGTACCCATGTGGTATTCCTGACCGTAGGTACCGGCATCGGAGGAGCTGTCATCATCGACGGCAAACTGTTCAATGGCTACGCCAACCGGGGAACGGAACTGGGGCATGTCCCTTTGATTGCCAACGGCGAGCGTTGTGCCTGCGGGGCAATCGGTTGCTTGGAGCATTACGCCTCCACTTCCGCCCTGGTAAGACGGTTCAGTGCATCGGCACAAGAACGGAACCTGAAATTCAACGAGGAAATAAACGGCGAACTGATTGTACGGCTCTATCATGAAGGTTTTCCTTTGGCGGTGGAGTGCATGAACGATCACTTCTACTATCTGGGAAGAGGTATTGCCGGATTCGTCAACATATTCAGCCCGCAGCGTATCGTCATAGGGGGTGGTCTGGCAGAAGCCGGCAGCTTCTACTTGGAAGAGATCAGAAAAGTAGTCAAAGCGCATGTGATAGCCGACTGCGCCTTAAATACGGAAATTGTAGCCGCTGCACTGGGCAACAAGGCCGGACTGATCGGAGCAGCATCATTAGTCTTATAATGTATAGTAGTTAAGGAGTTGTTTTTTTGAGGAGTTAAGGAGTTACCCCCTAAAAAACAACTCCTTAACTACTTTAACTACTAAAAAAGAAAATCAACTAAAAAAACGACATATTATGAGAAATAACAAGAAATGGGGTATGCTGGCATTGATCATGATGTTCTGGTTTACCATTTCATTCATTACGAATATCCTGGGTCCTCTGATTCCCGACATCATCCATAACTTTGAACTGAAGGACTTGGCAATGGCAGGGTTTATCCCGACCTCTTTTTTCTTGGCGTATGCCATCATGTCGATACCGGCAGGTATCCTGATAGACAAATACGGTGAAAAGCCGGTATTGTTCACCGGTTTCCTGATGCCGTTTATCGGTACCGTCCTGTTTGCTTGTTTTCCCTTCTACCTGATGCTACTTCTCTCCTCTTTCATCATCGGTCTGGGTATGGCGATGTTACAGACAGTAATCAATCCGTTGCAACGCGTTGTCGGCGGAGAGGAGAACTACGCATTCATTGCCGAACTGGCGCAGTTTGTATTCGGAGTGGCCTCTTTCGTCAGTCCTTTGGTCTACACCTGGCTGATACATGCACTTGCACCGGAGGTTTATCAGCCGGGAGAGAACTTCTTTCTGGATATCCTGGCCACTGTCACTCCGGTTGCCCTGCCTTGGGTTTCCTTGTACTGGGTGTTCACAGTGCTGTTGCTTGCCATGCTGATCATCGTATCGCTCGTCCGTTTCCCACGTATCGAACTGAAAGAGGATGAACGAAGTGGCTCTTCTTCTTCCTACAAGACATTGTTCCGCCAAAGATATGTATGGCTTTTCTTCTTAGGTATCTTCTGCTACGTCAGCACGGAGCAGGGCGTTTCCATCTTCATGAGCACCTTCCTGGAACAGCATCATGGTATCGATCCCCAAAGCGTAGGTGCACAATGCATCAGTTATTTCTGGGGTTCAATGACCATTGGTTGCCTGTTCGGCATGTTCCTGCTGAAACTGATAGACAGCAAACGCCTGCTGCAAATCTCAGGAGTGTTGTCCATGGGACTGTTACTGATTGCTCTGTTCGGTTCGGCAGACGTAGCGATATGGGCATTTCCGGCAATCGGTTTCTGCATCTCTATGATGTATTCCATCATATTCTCACTCGCCCTGAACACGGTGAACCAGAACCACGGTTCCTTTGCCGGCATCCTTTGTTCAGGAATAGTGGGCGGCGCAGGTGGTCCGTTGCTTATCAGCCTGGTATCCGATGCCACTTCATTGCGCACAGGAATGCTCCTTATCCTGCTTTTCATGGGATACATCACCTTTATCGGATTTTGGGCACATCCGCTGGTCAACAATAAGACGGTCAGCCTGAGAGAGTTGCTAAGGTTCAAGAAAAAACAAACTAACTAAATCTGAAATGAGAAAGATATTATTAAGCTTGCCTACCCTTTGCCTATTGATGGCATGCAGCAACACCGAACAGCCTGCTGTAATAACCGTGTCTTCAGAAACCTTGATGCATGAGGTGCGTGCCACTCCCTCGCCCGAGGATGGAGAATATGCCACGGTGAATCCCCCACGCTTCATGTGGCCCGACAAGTTTCCACACTTAGGTCCTGTGCTGGACGGAGTTCCGGGACATGTGGACGAAAAGCCGGCAGTACTCTACCGGATCCGTATCTCCCAAGACAAGGAGTTCCGGAAAGGTGTCCTGACCGGCGAACGTGCCTGGGCATTCTTCAATCCCTTCCAACCGTTGGCGCAAGGAAAGTGGTATTGGCAACATGCCTACGTCACCCCCGAAGGCACGGAAGAGTGGTCACCGGTCTATCAGTTCCATATCGGAAAAGATACACCGGTATTCAATCCTCCTGCCTTGGAAAAGGTTCTGGCACAATACTCTTCCCACCACCCGCGTGTATTACTGGATGCGGATGATTGGGAAGATATCATCACGAAGAACAAGAATAATCAGGAAGCGCACACCTATATAGACAAGGCTACGCTATGCCTCTCCCACCCGTTGAAGCACCTTCAAGAAGAGATCGACACGACGACCGTGGTCACCTTGACCAATGTTGTGCAGCGTGAATCGGCTCTTATCCGCGAAAGCCGCAAAATAGTAGACCGGGAAGAAATCAATGTGGAAGCCTTGGTGCGCGCCTACCTGCTGACGAAAGACGAGAGGTTCTACCGGGAAGGCATCAGCCGGTTGAGTGAAATCCTCTCTTGGCAGAAGAGCAAATATTTCGCAGGAGACTTCAATCTGGGTACCCTGTTGTCTATGAGCACATCGGCATACGACGGGTTTTACAACCTGTTGTCTCCATCGGAGAAGCAACTGCTGCTGGACAACATCCGGACTATCGGAAGTAAGTTCTATGGCGAATACGTCAACTATCTGGAGAACCGCATTGCGGACAATCATGTATGGCAAATGACTTTCCGCATCCTGACAATGGCTGCCTTCGCCACAGTCGGAGAGATTCCGGAGGCTTCCGTATGGACGGATTATTGCTACAACGAATGGATTTCCCGCTTTCCGGGACTGAATGCAGACGGAGCATGGCACAATGGAGACGCTTATTTCCATGTCAATCTACGTACCCTGATCGAAGTGCCTGTCTTCTTCTCGCGCATATCCGGCTTCGACTTCTTTGCCGATCCCTGGTATGCCAACAATGCCTTATACGTCATTTACCAGCAACCGCCCTTCTCCAAATCCGGCGGACACGGAAACTCGCATGAGAGACAACATGCTCCGAACGGAGGCCGCGTAGGATATGCCGATGCACTGGCACGCGAATGCAACAATCCGTGGGCGGCAGCATACGTACACGAAATCATGCAGGAAAATCCCAATGCCTTATCGGAGCCATTTGAGATTAAACCGGCGGACCTGACCTGGTACCGCTGTACGACAAAGAAAGAGAGACCCGCATATAGTGTCCATCTGTCGGAACTTCCTCCCACCAAAGTGTTCAGCCAGACAGGTACTGCACTGATGACTACCGACATCGGGCATCATGCCAACAATGCCATGCTCTCTTTCCGCAGTAGTCCTTACGGTGCAACCTCACATGCGCTTGCCAATCAGAATGCATTCAATACTTTCTTCGGTGGCAAAGCCATCTTCTACAGCAGCGGACATCGCACCGGCTTCACGGACGACCATTGCATGTATGCCTATCGGAATACCCGTGCCCACAACTCCATATTGGCGGACGGGATGGGACAAAAGATAGGTACGGAAGGTTACGGATGGATTCCGCGCTATTACGAAGGCGAGGAGATCTCCTACGTTGTGGGCGATGCTTCCCATGCTTACGGAAAAGTCGTCTCTCCGTTGTGGCTGGAACGCGGACGCCTGTCAGGCACTCAGTTTACTCCCGCAAATGGCTGGGACGAAAACAAGGTGGATTTCTTCCGAAGACATATTGTCCAACTGGGACGTTCGGGACTGTTTGTCGTCTACGATGAACTGAAGAGTAAAGAACCGATCGCATGGAACTACCTGTTACACACGACCGAGCTGCCTATGGAAGTCGCAGAAGAAGAGGACGGACTATGCATCTCAGGAAGGAATAAGGCGGACGGAGTATCCATCGCCCATCTGTATTCTTCACAGAAAATGACATACGCACAGACGGATACCTTTTTCGTCGCCGCCATCGACTGGAAAAAGAAGACGGACAACGTTCTTCCCAACCATTATCATTTCACGGCAACGACGGTTCCTTGCAGCCAAGCCTGTTTCCTCAACATAATCGATGTACATGGAAACAACCGTGCCGATGCTGCAATCCATCATGAAGGCAACCGCATAACTGTAGAAGGATGGACCATCGAATGCAACCTGAAAGGGGGAAAACCTGCGTTCCTACGCATTGAGAACAAACAGAACGGTGTTTCGCTGGACTTCAACTATGATGCAAATAAAGGTGCCACGACCATCATAGACCGCGTAGACGGAAAGCGGGTAGAGAAAAAAGTGGTCGATGCCTTGCCGGAACTTGAGATATAAACAATCAAGTCCCACAAGTTCAACCTTCGTAGTTGACAGACTGACAAGAAACAGGCTGACAAGGAACAAGTTGACAAGAGAAAATAATAGTTTTTTTAGAGCAAGAAGTATTCTTCTTATTTCCTTGTCAGCTGAGGTCTTGTTTACTAACAAGTTGAGCACTTACGAAAATTCAAACAATTAACCAATTAATTATATAAATAGAATATGATCAAAGAAATTTCAATGAAACATTTGGCGTGTCTGCCTTTGCTATGTTCATCCATAGCTTCGGCTACCGACCGCCCCAACATCATCTATATCTTCACCGACCAGCATACCGCCACTGCCATGAGTTGTGCCGGAAATCCCGACCTGCATACTCCCAATCTCGACCGCTTGGCAAAAGCCGGCATCTTGTTTAACAACGCTTATTGTACGGCTCCACTTAGCGGACCGTCACGCGGTGCCATGTTTACAGGATGCTATCCGGATGCGGTGGGTCTGTCTGTCAATAGTACACCAATGCCCAACTTCCTTCAGACACAGACCTTGGGAACCTTGGTAAAAGAGGCAGGTTACGATTGCGCCTACGGTGGTAAATGGCATCTTCCCGAACTTGACGTCCCCGATAAGGAATACGGTTTTGACCAAATTCACCACCACAGCGACGACGGACTTGCTGAAGCCTGTGCCGAATACCTGTCGCGCAAACACAAAAAACCGTTCTTCCTAGTAGCTTCATACGACAATCCGCATAACATCTGCGAATATGCACGCAGTCAAAACTTTCCATACGGCAACATTGACATACCCGATATCAGGGATTGTCCGGGACTGCCTGCCAACTTTGCCAAGAATCCGTATGACGCCGATGTCATCGAAAGTGAAAGAACCAACAATTATAATGTATATCCCACAGCTCACTTCACTCCCGAGGACTGGCGCATGTATCGCTATAACTACTACCGCCTGGTAGAAAAAGTAGATAAAGAGATCGGAAAGATCATTGACGCCATCGACAAAAACAATCTTTGGGAAAACACAGTAGTCATCTTCTCGAGTGACCATGGCGACGGTATAGGTGCCCATCATTGGAATCAGAAGTCTGCCTTATACGAAGAGATTGTCAACATCCCCTTTATCGTGACACTTCCCGGTAAGAAGCATGCCGGCACTGTATTACCCCAACTGATCAGTAACGGCGTGGACTTCTTCGCCACCGTATGCGACTGGACCGGTGCCAAAATGCCCAAAGAAGCTGCCGGTAAATCTTTCCGCAAAATAGCGGAAGAAGGAAATTCACAGACTCCTCATCAAGAATACATCATTACCGAGACACGGTTTGACGGTAGTAAAACCAGAGGATGGATGGTACGCAGCGAACGTTACAAATACGTGCTCTACGATAAAGGAAGACATCGCGAACAGCTGTTCGACATGCAGAATGACAGAGGAGAAATGAGAAACCTGGTTATGGAAAATGCATACAATCAGGAGTTGCAAAAGATGCGCGACATCCTCGAAAAATGGATGAATACATACAACATACACCCAACCCGCCCGAAATTGCATGACGTACCTGGGAAAAAACTGCAAAGTACAACCCGATACAAAACAGCCTACAAATAATAGATAATAAAAGCGGGGCTATCCCTGTGATAAGGATAGCCCCGCCAATCATTCTTTTCATATTTTAATTACTCCTCTGGAGTCTGTTCTAATGTCGCCGTCAGGAAATTATAGAACTTAGAAACAGACGGAATAAAAGCACGTTCATCCGGCGAGTGTGGAGAGCGCAAAGTGGGTCCGAACGAAATCATATCCAGTCCTGGACAATTAGCACCAATGATGCCGCATTCCAAACCGGCATGAATAACTTTCACTGCGGGTTCTACACCGAATTGTTGTTGATAAGAGAGTCTCATGGCATGCAGGATAGGTGAATCTACATTTGGCTGCCAACCGGAATAATTTCCGCTCAACTCCACTTTCATGCCTGCCATAGCAAAACACGCAGTCAGACTGTCTGCCAAGAAGTCCTTCATCGTGTCGCAAGAACTGCGAGCCAAAATGCGTACTTCTGCCTTTCCCTCACCGATAATCACAATAGCCAGATTAGAAGAAGTCTCCACCGTATCCGGCACAGTCGGAATCATACGCATCACACCGTCCTGACATGCCATCAGCACATTGATCAGGTTGTCCTGAATCTCCACTGGAACAACATGAGACGGAACTTCAACCGGTTCTATTGTCAGAGTAACGTCACTCTCAATAGTGGCATACTCGGCATTGATCTGTGCCTCATATTCCTTGATGTAATCTTCCAGTCCTTCCGTATCTTCGGGATTGAACACCAGCACTGCATGGGCTTCGCGAGGAATGGCATTACGCATATTGCCACCTTCGAAACTTGCCAACTGGGAATCGAACTCAATCAATATATCATGAGCTACACGCGCTAACAGTTTATTGGCATTTCCGCGTCCTTGATTGATTTCCAAACCGGAATGCCCTCCACGCAAACCTTTCAATGTGATTTTGCGTGCTACAAGACCGGCAGAAACTGCTTCTTGCTGGTATTCCAGCGTAGCCGTTACATCCAGTCCGCCAGCACAACCGATGTACAGTTCACCTTCGTCTTCCGAGTCAAGATTCAACAGGATTTTTCCATTCAATGTTCCCGGTTTCAGACCGAAGGCACCATACATACCTGTTTCTTCATCTTTCGTAATCAAGGCTTCGAGCGGTCCATGCTTCAGATTATCGTCTTCTAATACAGCCATAATAGCAGCAACACCCAAACCGTTGTCTGCACCCAGTGTCGTTCCTTTGGCTTTCAGCCAGTCGCCATCCACATAAGTTTCAATAGGGTCTTTCGTAAAGTCGTGAACCGTATCATTGTTCTTTTGCGGCACCATATCCATGTGTGCCTGCAGAATAACTCCTTTGCGGTTTTCCATACCCGGAGTAGCGGCTTTGCGGATAATGACATTGCCTACTTCATCGACAAATGATTCCAAGCCCAAGCCTTTTCCGAAATCAACCAGAAATTCAGTGATCTTCTCCATGTGTCCAGACGGACGAGGAATCCGAGTCAGTGAATAAAAATGCTTCCACACATTCTGTGGAGCTAATTGCAAGATTGTACTCATAACGTTTCAAAAATTAGCATTTGTTTTCGCAAATATACATTTTTATTCTCAAAGCAGGCAATGATCGGAAACTATTTTAGATTTTCAACGGGGTATTGTATATAACTGCTTATAAAGAATAGACGTTTAATGAAGTATTTGAGGTAATAAGCACAAAGGAAGGTATGTAGAAACAGCATATCACCTCCTTTTAAACACGCTTTTTTCAAAACTTCCGCGTATGAAAAACTAAAACGAAGTCGTGAAAGTTTGCCGTTTTTCTGCCGGAAAGGAACAGTTTTCTTTAATAAATCCCTATCTTAGCGGCTGAAAATAGAAAAAATGGGGTTAAATACGGGAAACAGCATCAAATTGAACGAACAGGAGTACCATGATGTCTTCAAGGCATATTATGGTTCACTCTGTTCGTTTGCTTGCCAATATGTGGAAGACCCGGAACTGGCTGCCGACATCGTACAAGACGGCTTTGTTAAACTGTGGCAACTGCGAGATGATTTCTACTACCGTCACCAAGTGAAAGCCTTTCTCTACACGATGGTGCGCAACCGCTCGTTGAACGAATTGGAACACTCCAAGGTTGCCTACGAATACGAACAGAAAATCAAGGCGAAGAAATCAGATACCTTCTTCCACGATGCTGTGGTGGAAGAGGAGACTTTCAGAATACTTTCGGAAGCCATAGGAAAGTTACCTCCGCAGATGAGAAGCATCATGCAGTTGGCTTTGGAGGGAAAGAAGAATGCTGAAATTGCCGATACCCTCCAAGTCTCTCCCGAAACAGTACATACGCTTAAGAAAAGCGCTTATAAGAAACTGCGCAAATACCTCACGAATTACTATTATTGCTACTTCCTACTTTTCCTGTAACTAAAGGTATCGTGCTTGAATAATTTGCCACTTGGAAAGCAATGAGTAAAAAAAATCTTAAGTACGATTCACCATGTTTTCATATTAACCTGTCTTATAATAAAAGAGATTCTAAAACAAGTCAAATTATGATAAATGCAGATTTTCACATGGCACGTCTAATCTCCGGTTATTTGTCCGATAGTATCACTCCGGAGGAACGCACGTGCTTAGATGAATGGCGGAAGGAAAGCGAAGAGCATGAATTGCTTTTCCAACGGATTTGCGATGAAGAGTACCGAGAACGGCACGAAGCACGCAAGCAGAACTATGACTTGCAAACGGGATGGAAGGAAGTGGAACGACGAATCAAGCGTATGAACTTCAGAAAAAGATGCCTGGTGATGTTGCGCTGTGCTGCCATCTTTGCGGTACCTGTTTTGATCGCAATATTGACGTATCGAAACGTTATAGAAGTTCCGTCAGCAAAAGATAGCCATTTAGCAATAGCCGCCCTACCGATAATGCCAGGTGAGGCGAAGGCAATTCTTACATTGGATAATGGAGAAATACTCTTTTTGGACAAAAACGCAGGTGAACAACAGGCACGGTTAGTAGGCGAGCAAGTTCAGGTGGATTCCACCACACTGAGTTACCGCGCCTCACGACAAAAAATGGAACAAGCGATGCCTATATATAATAAGGTGGAAATTCCCCAAGGAGGAGAATACACATTGGTACTAAATGATGGCACAAAGGTGCATCTCAACTCTATGAGCAGTTTGCGTTTTCCGGTGATGTTTGGTACTGGAAAGCGGGAAGTGGAACTGACAGGAGAAGCCTATTTTGAAGTAAGTCAATCCGAGCAACCGTTTGTGGTGCATACCCAAGGGATGCAAATAGAGGTATTGGGGACAGTGTTCAATGTATCCGCCTATCCAGGCGAAGAATACCAGACCACCCTTGTTAGCGGTTCGGTGAAGGTGAATGCGGAGGGGGGAAGGTCCTTGGTACTGAAACCTTCGCAACAAGCACGGTGGAGACCGGGGGATGAAGAAATGCAGGTGTGCACGGTGGAGACTGCTTTCTACACCTCGTGGGTGAAAGGAAAAATTAACTTCAAAGACCAACGGCTGGAGGAAATCATGAAAATATTGGCACGTTGGTATAATATCGAAGTCAACTATACCAACGAGACATTGAAGAACAAGCGTTTCGGTTGCTACGTGAACCGTTACGAAGAGATTAACCCTTTCCTTGAATTGCTGGAAGCGACAGGGAACGTGCATGTAGAAATCAATGGAAAAACAATAACATTCTATACTAACCATTAATAATTGTTCAATTATGACAAAAGAACAGAGTTACACCAGTTTTTGGGAAAGTGGAAAACGTATATGGATTGCATTCCTGTTTTTCAGTTTCATGATGATTGGTTTTGTGCAAGCAGCCGGTAAGGCATTTGCACAAGCAACAGTCACAGTAAATTTAAAGGATGCCACTTTGAGTGACGTCTTGTGGGAAATTCAGCGTCAAACGGACTTTACTTTCATCTACAGTACCAACGACGTTAAAGAGGTAAAGGTTGAATACCTGAACGTGAAAAACGAGAAGATTTCTGCCGTACTGAACCGTTGCCTCAAAGATAGCGGCTTGAGCTATACAGTAAAAGATGATGCAATAGCTATCCGTCCCGCCCACGAGGTGAAGGTAATAGAGCAGGAACATGTAGTCACCGGTATTGTGGTGGACGAAACAGGAGAACCGATCATCGGTGCCAACGTTTTGGTGAAAGGGAGCAACAACGGTCAGATTACCGATTTGGACGGACATTTCTCCATCAAGGTAGAACAGGCATCGGTTATATTGGTGGTATCCTATGTGGGATATGTACGCCAAGAGGTGAAAGCTACCGCAGGTCGGCAAGTAAAGATAGAATTGCACACAGATGCCAACCTGATGGAAGAAGTGGTAGTGACTGGTTATGGTACGTTCAAGAAGTCGGCATATGCAGGTTCTGCTTCTAACTTGAAATCAGATAAATTGCAAGACATACCGACCCCCTCTTTCAAAGACTTGTTGCAGGGCAATGCGCCAGGTGTGCAATTCTCTTCTCCCTCTGGACAGCCAGGTGCTTCCACATCGTTGAACATCCGCGGTATGGGTTCATTCAATGCCAGCAATTCGCCGCTCTATGTCATCGACGGTATACCAGTACGTTCGGGAAGCATCAACACCATGAGTTCAGATGCAGGACTCGACATCATGTCAACCATCAACAGTTCCGATATTGAATCGGTTACGGTAATCAAAGATGCTGCGGCTGCCTCCCTTTACGGCTCGCGCGCTGCCAACGGCGTAGTGGTCATCACGACCAAGAACGGCCAGATGGGCAAACCCAAGATTTCGCTCAAGGCAGATTGGGGTAAGTCGGACTTTGCGATGGACTACCGTCCAGTGATGGGTGGAGCGGAACGCCGCCAGTACATCTACGACGGCTTAAAGACTGCCCAGCTCTTGAAAGGAAAAAGCGAGGAAGAGGCCATAGCCGCTGCCGACAAGGAAATTGATGATTTTGCACCCGTGCCCTGGTGCGGATATGTAGACTGGGACGATGTCATGTTCCAGAAAGGAAATCACGAATCTTACGAGGCTTCTCTTTCAGGAGGCTCAGACCGTTTTAAATACTATTCCTCACTTTCTTATCTGAAGCAAGAAGGTATTGCTGTCAATTCAGGCTTAGAACGTATCAGCGGTCGCTTGAATGTGGATTACCAAGCTACCAACCGCCTGAAAGTAGGAGCTAACATTCTGTTTGCCACGGTCAACCAAGATGTGTATGGCGAAGGTACATCCTATACCTCTCCTTTCTATTCGTCCCGCAATGCGGTGGTTCCTTCGGATGCCGTTTACAATGAAGATGGTTCTTGGAACCGCAGCTTTATCCGTAACGGTGACCGTAACCCTGCTCTGTCGGCTGCTTACGACTACCAGCGCGAATACGTGACCCGTGCTTTCAATACCATTTATGGTGAATATGAATTTCTGAAGAATCTGAAATTCCGTTCT